>OGYG01000025.1_pt1 | contig 157991 bp, 145 predicted proteins | sample 1576481 | NCBI WGS metagenome assembly OGYG01 (sample SAMEA3541497, study PRJEB24748) | human gut metagenome | biome: human gut; feature: human-associated habitat; material: faeces | place: China | collected 2012 | reverse complement strand
AACGCTTTTCACGACCGGTTATCGCTACACTAAATATTACGATGATGTCGAAGTCGATGCCTGGCAAGGTGGCATATCACTCTATACTGGCCCGGTGATCACCAGCTATCGCTATACCCATTATGACTCCAGCGATGCAGGTGGTAGTTACAGCAATATGATTTCCGTGCGTCTGAATGACCCGCGCGGCACTGGTTACACGCAACTATGGCTAAGCCGCGGAACAGGTGCTTACACCTACGACTGGACGCCAGAAACACGCTACGGCAGCATGAAGAGCATCAGTTTGCAACGTATTCAACCGCTGACTGAGCAACTTAATCTCGGGTTGACGGCAGGTAAAGTGTGGTACGACACCCCAACCGATGATTATAACGGTCTGCAACTTGCAGCCCATCTGACCTGGAAATTCTGATTCCTTCTGCCGCCCGCTATCCGGGGCGGCCTTCCCTGCCGATTAGCCCCTATCCCCTTTCCTCTTTGTTTTCCGACTACATTCACCGGATAAATTTTATTCTCCAGTATTATATACTATAGGGGGGTATGCATTGACATATAGCATACCCCCCTATAGTATATTGCGTGCAGATGATGAGGTGCGAAATGCCCAGTACTCCGGAAGAGAAGAAAAAGGTCCTTACTCGAGTTCGTCGTATTCGGGGGCAGATTGATGCTCTGGAACGGTCGCTGGAGGGTGATGCCGAATGCCGTGCCATACTCCAACAGATCGCTGCCGTTCGGGGCGCGGCTAACGGACTGATGGCAGAAGTGCTTGAAAGCCATATCCGGGAAACGTTTGACCGAAATGACTGCTACAGCCGCGAAGTCAGCCAATCCGTTGACGACACTATTGAACTGGTTCGTGCCTATCTTAAATAGCTGAATCTATTACCATATTGAGGAAGAGCGAGAGATGAAATCACGTGCTGCCGTTGCATTTGCTCCCGGTAAACCGCTGGAAATCGTTGAAATTGACGTTGCACCACCGAAAAAAGGTGAAGTGCTGATTAAAGTCACCCATACCGGTGTTTGCCATACCGACGCATTTACCCTCTCCGGCGATGACCCGGAAGGTGTCTTCCCGGTGGTTCTCGGTCACGAAGGGGCCGGGGTTGTTGTTGAAGTCGGTGAAGGCGTAACCAGCGTCAAACCTGGCGACCATGTGATCCCGCTTTACACCGCAGAGTGCGGCGAGTGTGAGTTCTGTCGTTCTGGCAAAACCAACCTGTGTGTCGCGGTTCGCGAAACGCAGGGCAAAGGCTTGATGCCAGACGGCACCACCCGTTTTTCTTACAACGGGCAGCCGCTTTATCACTACATGGGATGCTCAACATTCAGTGAATACACCGTGGTAGCGGAAGTGTCTCTGGCCAAAATTAATCCAGAAGCAAACCATGAACACGTCTGCCTGCTGGGCTGTGGCGTGACCACCGGTATTGGCGCGGTACACAACACAGCTAAAGTCCAGCCAGGTGATTCTGTTGCCGTGTTTGGTCTTGGCGCGATTGGTCTGGCAGTGGTTCAGGGCGCGCGTCAGGCGAAAGCGGGACGGATTATCGCTATCGATACCAACCCGAAGAAATTCGAACTGGCGCGTCGCTTCGGTGCCACCGACTGCATTAACCCGAATGACTACGACAAACCGATTAAAGATGTCCTGCTGGATATCAACAAATGGGGTATCGACCATACCTTTGAATGCATCGGTAACGTCAACGTGATGCGTGCGGCGCTGGAAAGTGCGCACCGCGGCTGGGGTCAATCGGTGATCATCGGTGTCGCAGGATCTGGTCAGGAAATCTCCACCCGTCCATTCCAGTTGGTCACCGGTCGCGTATGGAAAGGTTCCGCGTTTGGCGGCGTGAAAGGTCGTTCCCAGTTACCGGGTATGGTTGAAGATGCGATGAAAGGTGATATCGATCTGGAACCGTTTGTCACGCATACCATGAGCCTGGATGAAATTAATGACGCCTTCGACCTGATGCATGAAGGTAAATCCATTCGAACCGTAATTCGTTACTGATTTCCCGCTGGTTTACCCCGTCCAGTTCAGATGGGGTTCTTAATACTCTCCCCGGGCAGCCGTCCGGGGGATTAACCGTGAGATAATGACTGATGGAACTCATTGAAAAACATGCCAGCTTTGGCGGCTGGCAAAATGTGTATCGGCATTATTCCCAATCACTGAAATGTGAAATGAATGTCGGCGTCTATCTCCCACCAAAAGCCGAGAATGAAAAATTGCCGGTGTTGTACTGGCTTTCAGGCCTGACCTGCAACGAGCAGAATTTCATTACTAAATCGGGGATGCAGCGTTACGCGGCTGAGCACAACATTATTGTTGTTGCGCCGGACACCAGTCCGCGAGGCAGTCATGTCGCAGATGCTGACCGTTACGATCTCGGGCAAGGTGCCGGGTTTTACCTGAACGCGACGCAAGCGCCGTGGAATGAACATTACAAAATGTATGACTATATCCGCAACGAGCTGCCGAATTTAGTGATGCATCATTTTCCAGCAACGGCCAGAAAGTCTATCTCAGGTCATTCTATGGGCGGGCTGGGCGCGCTGGTGCTGGCGTTACGTAACCCAGATGAATATGTCAGCGTCTCGGCGTTTTCGCCCATTGTCTCCCCATCGCAAGTACCGTGGGGACAGCAAGCCTTTGCCGCATATCTTGGTGAAAATAAAGATGCCTGGTTGGATTACGACCCGGTGAGTCTTATTTCACAAGGTCAACGCGTTGCGGAAATCATGGTTGATCAGGGATTGAGTGATGATTTTTACGCAGAACAGCTGCGGACTCCAAATCTTGAAAAGATCTGCCAGGAGATGAATATCAAGACGTTAATCCGTTATCACGAGGGTTATGATCACAGCTATTATTTTGTCTCCAGTTTTATTGGCGAGCATATTGCGTACCACGCCAATAAACTGAATATGCGTTGATAATAGTGCACGACTGCCGGATGCGGCGTAAACGCCTTATCCGGCCTACATTTCACCCGTAAGCCGTAAGCCTGATAAGACGCGAAAAGCGTCGCATCAGGCATCTGCGCACGGCTGCCGGATGCGGCGTGAACGCCTTATCCGGCCTACACTTCGCCCGTAAACCGTAGGCCTGATAAGACGCGTAAGCGTCGCATCAGGCATCACTGCACGGCTTATCTATGTTTACCACATCAAATCATCAGGCACTTTGAAGTCGGCATACGGATCGTCTTCATCCTGCTCTTCGGCGCTGAGCGCGCTGTGCAACACAATACTGCTGGCATCACGCTGAGCAATTTTATCGGCAACGCTGGCGGGAATAATGGCGTATTCACCTTCGCTATTGTTATCGACCAACAAGCGAGCAATCGCCAGACGACCATTAATCAACTGCGCCTGTGTGAGCTTATCGACAAAAATCTTCTTAATCAGATTGCCGTCAGTGAAGTTAAAACCAATATCGCCATTGGCAATGGTGATTCGGTTCATTTCAATGAGCTGCTTCACCTGGGCTTTATATTCTTTCGCCAACGCCGCTTGTTTTTGCTGTTCGCTAAGCTGTTTATCACGCTCAAGCTGTGCCTTTTTATTTTCTTCTACCGCAGCCCGAGCTTCACGCGCCTGAACGCGCGATTTTTTCGCCGTTCTCTCCACCTTCGCCGCTTTTTTGCTGGTGACTAGTCCCGCTTTGAGCAACTGCTCTTGTAAGGTAAGTTTTGCCATCTTTGTTTCCAAACCCGCTGAATAATTTTTAGCGAGTATACCTGTAAACGCCGTAGGTGTATTGGCGTGGGTTTTCTCTCACCTGTGACCTGGCGTCAGCATTTTAAATCTCACTTCGGCGTCAGCCTCGCCGAATGGCGCAAAACCTTTCGCGGTATGGCATGATAGCGCCCGGAAGAGAGTCAATTCAGGGTGGTGAATGTGAAACCAGTAACGCTATACGATGTCGCAGAGTATGCCGGTGTCTCTTATCAGACCGTTTCCCGCGTGGTGAACCAGGCCTGCCACGTTTCTGCGAAAACGCGGGAAAAAGTGGAAGCGGCGATGGCGGAGCTGAATTACATTCCCAACCGCGTGGCACAACAACTGGCGGGCAAACAGTCGTTGCTGATTGGCGTTGCCACCTCCAGTCTGGCCCTGCACGCGCCGTCGCAAATTGTTGCGGCGATAAAATCTCGCGCCGATCAACTGGGTGCCAGCGTGGTGGTGTCGATGGTAGAACGAAGCGGCGTCGAAGCCTGTAAAGCGGCGGTGCACAATCTTCTCGCGCAACGCGTCAGTGGGCTGATCATTAACTATCCGCTGGATGACCAGGATGCCATTGCTGTGGAAGCTGCCTGCGCTAATGTTCCGGCGTTATTTCTTGATGTCTCTGACCAGACTCCCATCAACAGTATTATTTTCTCCCATGAAGACGGTACGCGACTGGGCGTGGAGCACCTGGTCGCATTGGGTCACCAGCAAATCGCGCTGTTAGCAGGCCCATTAAGTTCTGTCTCGGCGCGTCTGCGTCTGGCAGGCTGGCATAAATATCTCACACGCAATCAAATTCAGCCGATAGCGGAACGGGAAGGCGACTGGAGTGCCATGTCCGGTTTTCAACAAACCATGCAAATGCTAAATGAGGGCATCGTTCCCACTGCGATGCTGGTTGCCAACGATCAGATGGCGCTGGGCGCAATGCGCGCCATTACCGAGTCCGGGCTGCGCGTTGGTGCGGATATCTCGGTAGTGGGATACGACGATACCGAAGACAGCTCGTGTTATATCCCGCCGTTAACCACCATCAAACAGGATTTTCGCCTGCTGGGGCAAACCAGCGTGGACCGCTTGCTGCAACTCTCTCAGGGCCAGGCGGTGAAGGGCAATCAGCTGTTGCCCGTCTCACTGGTGAAAAGAAAAACCACCCTTCCGCCCAATACGCAAACCGCCTCTCCCCGCGCGTTGGCCGATTCATTAATGCAGCTGGCACGACAAGTTTCCCGACTGGAAAGCGGGCAGTGAGCGCAACACAATTAATGTGAGTCAGCTCACTCATTAGGCACCCCAGTCTTTACACTCTATGTGTCCGGCTCGTATGTTGTGTGAAATTGTGAGCGAATAACAATTTCACACAGGATACAGCTATGACTATGATTACGGATTCTCTGGCCGTCGTATTACAACGTCGTGACTGGGAAAACCCTGGCGTTACCCAACTTAATCGCCTTGCGGCACATCCCCCTTTCGCCAGCTGGCGTAATAGCGAAGAGGCCCGCACCGATCGCCCTTCCCAACAGTTGCGCAGCCTGAATGGCGAATGGCGCTTTGCCTGGTTTCCGGCACCAGAAGCGGTGCCGGAAAGCTGGCTGGAGTGCGATCTTCCTGACGCCGATACTGTCGTCGTCCCCTCAAACTGGCAGATGCACGGTTACGACGCGCCCATCTACACCAACGTGACCTATCCCATTACGGTCAATCCGCCGTTTGTTCCCGCGGAGAATCCGACAGGTTGTTACTCGCTCACATTTAATATTGATGAAAGCTGGCTACAGGAAGGCCAGACGCGAATTATTTTTGATGGCGTTAACTCGGCGTTTCATCTGTGGTGCAACGGGCGCTGGGTCGGTTACGGCCAGGACAGCCGTTTGCCGTCTGAATTTGACCTGAGCGCATTTTTACACGCCGGAGAAAACCGCCTCGCGGTGATGGTGCTGCGCTGGAGTGACGGCAGTTATCTGGAAGATCAGGATATGTGGCGGATGAGCGGCATTTTCCGTGACGTCTCGTTGCTGCATAAACCGACCACGCAAATCAGCGATTTCCAAGTTACCACTCGCTTTAATGATGATTTCAGCCGCGCGGTACTGGAGGCAGAAGTTCAGATGTACGGCGAGCTGCGCGATGAACTGCGGGTGACGGTTTCTTTGTGGCAGGGTGAAACGCAGGTCGCCAGCGGCACCGCGCCTTTCGGCGGTGAAATTATCGATGAGCGTGGCGGTTATGCCGATCGCGTCACGCTACGCCTGAACGTTGAAAATCCGGAACTGTGGAGCGCCGAAATCCCGAATCTCTATCGTGCGGTGGTTGAACTGCACACCGCCGACGGCACGCTGATTGAAGCAGAAGCCTGCGATGTCGGTTTCCGCGAGGTGCGGATTGAAAATGGTCTGCTGCTGCTGAACGGCAAGCCGTTGCTGATTCGCGGCGTTAACCGTCACGAGCATCATCCTCTGCATGGTCAGGTCATGGATGAGCAGACGATGGTGCAGGATATCCTGCTGATGAAGCAGAACAACTTTAACGCCGTGCGCTGTTCGCATTATCCGAACCATCCGCTGTGGTACACGCTGTGCGACCGCTACGGCCTGTATGTGGTGGATGAAGCCAATATTGAAACCCACGGCATGGTGCCAATGAATCGTCTGACCGATGATCCGCGCTGGCTACCCGCGATGAGCGAACGCGTAACGCGGATGGTGCAGCGCGATCGTAATCACCCGAGTGTGATCATCTGGTCGCTGGGGAATGAATCAGGCCACGGCGCTAATCACGACGCGCTGTATCGCTGGATCAAATCTGTCGATCCTTCCCGCCCGGTACAGTATGAAGGCGGCGGAGCCGACACCACGGCCACCGATATTATTTGCCCGATGTACGCGCGCGTGGATGAAGACCAGCCCTTCCCGGCGGTGCCGAAATGGTCCATCAAAAAATGGCTTTCGCTGCCTGGAGAAATGCGCCCGCTGATCCTTTGCGAATATGCCCACGCGATGGGTAACAGTCTTGGCGGCTTCGCTAAATACTGGCAGGCGTTTCGTCAGTACCCCCGTTTACAGGGCGGCTTCGTCTGGGACTGGGTGGATCAGTCGCTGATTAAATATGATGAAAACGGCAACCCGTGGTCGGCTTACGGCGGTGATTTTGGCGATACGCCGAACGATCGCCAGTTCTGCATGAACGGTCTGGTCTTTGCCGACCGCACGCCGCATCCGGCGCTGACGGAAGCAAAACACCAGCAGCAGTTTTTCCAGTTCCGTTTATCCGGGCGAACCATCGAAGTGACCAGCGAATACCTGTTCCGTCATAGCGATAACGAGTTCCTGCACTGGATGGTGGCGCTGGATGGCAAGCCGCTGGCAAGCGGTGAAGTGCCTCTGGATGTTGGCCCGCAAGGTAAGCAGTTGATTGAACTGCCTGAACTGCCGCAGCCGGAGAGCGCCGGACAACTCTGGCTAACGGTACGCGTAGTGCAACCAAACGCGACCGCATGGTCAGAAGCCGGACACATCAGCGCCTGGCAGCAATGGCGTCTGGCGGAAAACCTCAGCGTGACACTCCCCTCCGCGTCCCACGCCATCCCTCAACTGACCACCAGCGGAACGGATTTTTGCATCGAGCTGGGTAATAAGCGTTGGCAATTTAACCGCCAGTCAGGCTTTCTTTCACAGATGTGGATTGGCGATGAAAAACAACTGCTGACCCCGCTGCGCGATCAGTTCACCCGTGCGCCGCTGGATAACGACATTGGCGTAAGTGAAGCGACCCGCATTGACCCTAACGCCTGGGTCGAACGCTGGAAGGCGGCGGGCCATTACCAGGCCGAAGCGGCGTTGTTGCAGTGCACGGCAGATACACTTGCCGACGCGGTGCTGATTACGACCGCCCACGCGTGGCAGCATCAGGGGAAAACCTTATTTATCAGCCGGAAAACCTACCGGATTGATGGGCACGGTGAGATGGTCATCAATGTGGATGTTGCGGTGGCAAGCGATACACCGCATCCGGCGCGGATTGGCCTGACCTGCCAGCTGGCGCAGGTCTCAGAGCGGGTAAACTGGCTCGGCCTGGGGCCGCAAGAAAACTATCCCGACCGCCTTACTGCAGCCTGTTTTGACCGCTGGGATCTGCCATTGTCAGACATGTATACCCCGTACGTCTTCCCGAGCGAAAACGGTCTGCGCTGCGGGACGCGCGAATTGAATTATGGCCCACACCAGTGGCGCGGCGACTTCCAGTTCAACATCAGCCGCTACAGCCAACAACAACTGATGGAAACCAGCCATCGCCATCTGCTGCACGCGGAAGAAGGCACATGGCTGAATATCGACGGTTTCCATATGGGGATTGGTGGCGACGACTCCTGGAGCCCGTCAGTATCGGCGGAATTCCAGCTGAGCGCCGGTCGCTACCATTACCAGTTGGTCTGGTGTCAAAAATAATAATAACCGGGCAGGCCATGTCTGCCCGTATTTCGCGTAAGGAAATCCATTATGTACTATTTAAAAAACACAAACTTTTGGATGTTCGGTTTATTCTTTTTCTTTTACTTTTTTATCATGGGGGCCTACTTCCCGTTTTTCCCGATTTGGCTACATGACATCAACCATATCAGCAAAAGTGATACGGGTATTATTTTTGCCGCTATTTCTCTGTTCTCGCTATTATTCCAACCGCTGTTTGGTCTGCTTTCTGACAAACTCGGGCTGCGCAAATACCTGCTGTGGATTATTACCGGCATGTTAGTGATGTTTGCGCCGTTCTTTATTTTTATCTTCGGACCACTGTTACAATACAACATTTTAGTAGGATCGATTGTTGGTGGTATTTATCTTGGCTTTTGTTTTAACGCCGGTGCGCCAGCAGTAGAGGCATTTATCGAGAAAGTCAGCCGTCGCAGTAATTTCGAATTTGGTCGCGCGCGGATGTTTGGCTGTGTTGGCTGGGCGCTGTGTGCCTCGATTGTCGGCATCATGTTCACCATCAATAATCAGTTTGTTTTCTGGCTGGGTTCTGGCTGTGCACTCATCCTCGCCGTTTTACTCTTTTTCGCCAAAACGGATGCGCCCTCTTCAGCCACGGTTGCCAATGCGGTAGGTGCCAACCATTCGGCATTTAGCCTTAAGCTGGCGCTGGAACTGTTCAGACAGCCAAAACTGTGGTTTTTGTCACTGTATGTTATTGGCGTTTCCTGCACCTACGATGTTTTTGACCAACAGTTTGCTAATTTCTTTACTTCGTTTTTTGCTACCGGTGAACAGGGTACGCGGGTATTTGGCTACGTAACGACAATGGGCGAATTACTTAATGCCTCGATTATGTTCTTTGCGCCACTGATCATTAATCGCATCGGTGGGAAAAATGCCCTGCTGCTGGCTGGCACTATTATGTCTGTACGTATTATTGGCTCATCGTTCGCCACCTCAGCGCTGGAAGTGGTTATTCTGAAAACGCTGCATATGTTTGAAGTACCGTTCCTGCTGGTGGGCTGCTTTAAATATATTACCAGCCAGTTTGAAGTGCGTTTTTCAGCGACGATTTATCTGGTCTGTTTCTGCTTCTTTAAGCAACTGGCGATGATTTTTATGTCTGTACTGGCGGGCAATATGTATGAAAGCATCGGTTTCCAGGGCGCTTATCTGGTACTGGGTCTGGTGGCGCTGGGCTTCACCTTAATTTCCGTGTTCACGCTTAGCGGCCCCGGCCCGCTTTCCTTGCTGCGTCGTCAGGTGAATGAAGTCGCTTAAGCAATCAATGTCGGATGCGGCGCGAGCGCCTTATCCGACCAACATATCAGGGCGGAATGATCGCAATGAACATGTCGATGACAGAAAGAATAAAAGCAGGCAAGCTATTTACCGATATGTGCGAAGGCTTACCTGAAAAAAGACTTCGTGGAAAAACGTTAATGTATGAGTTTAATCACTCGCATCCATCAGAAGTTGATAAAAGAGAAAGTCTGATTAAAGAAATGTTTGCCACGGTAGGGGAAAACGCCTGGGTAGAACCCCCCGTCTATTTCTCTTACGGTTCCAACATCTATATAGGCCGCAATTTTTATGCAAATTTCAATTTAACCATTGTCGACGACTACACGGTAACGATCGGTGATAACGTACTGATTGCACCCAACGTTACTCTTTCCGTTACGGGACACCCGGTACACCATGAATTGAGAAAAAACGGAGAGATGTACTCTTTTCCGATAACGATTGGCAATAACGTCTGGATCGGAAGTCATGTGGTTATTAATCCAGGCGTCACCATCGGGGATAATTCTGTTATTGGCGCGGGTAGTGTCGTCACAAAAGACATTCCACCAAACGTCGTGGCTGCTGGCGTTCCTTGTCGGGTTATTCGCGAAATAAACGACCGGGATAAGCAATATTATTTCAAAGATTTTAAAGTTGAGTCTTCAGTTTAAATAAGCAAAATTGCCTGATGCGCTCCGCTTATCAGGCCTACAATTTCAGAGATCTACGTAGGCCGGATAAGGTGTTCACGCCGCATCCGGCATAAACTACGCTCGCGGTAACCCAGCCGATTACCGTTTGTAATCGATGGCTTCTGGCTGCTCCAGATATACGGTGGTTTGTGCCGGTTGTGTGCTGGCAATCACCTTGCCGCCACGTACCGAATAACGTACCGGAACCTGACGGCGCAGCGCATCAAACCCATTTTCAGCCGGCAGGATAATCAGGTTGGCGCTGTTTCCGGCGGCAATGCCGTAATCCTGCAAATTCAACGTCCTGGCGCTGTGGTGGGTGATTAAATTCAGGCCGTCGTTAATCTGCCCGTAGCCCATCAGCTGGCAAACATGCAGCCCCATATGCAGCACTTGCAGCATATTCGCCGTTCCCAGCGGATACCACGGATCGAAGACATCATCGTGACCAAAGCAGACGTTAATGCCGGACTCCAGCATCTCTTTAACGCGCGTGATGCCGCGACGTTTTGGATACGTATCGAAACGTCCTTGCAGATGAATATTGACCAACGGGTTGGCGACAAAGTTAATACCGGACATTTTCAGCAAACGGAACAGGCGCGAAGTATACGCCCCGTTATAGGAGTGCATTGCCGTAGTATGGCTGGCGGTGACTCGCGCGCCCATGCCTTCACGGTGCGCCAGGGCAGCAACGGTTTCGACAAAGCGCGACTGCTCGTCATCGATCTCATCACAGTGAACGTCGATGAGACGGTCGTATTTTTGCGCCAGGGCGAAGGTTTTATGCAGCGACTCCACGCCGTATTCACGGGTAAATTCAAAATGCGGAATCGCCCCAACAACATCTGCCCCTAAGCGTAGCGCCTCTTCCAGCAGCGCTTCACCGTTGGGATACGACAAAATCCCTTCCTGCGGGAAGGCGACGATTTGCAGATCAATCCACGGCGCAACTTCCTGTTTCACTTCCAGCATCGCTTTCAACGCAGTCAGCGTTGCGTCGGAGACATCGACATGGGTACGCACATGCTGAATGCCGTTGGCAATCTGCCATTTCAGCGTTTGCCATGCGCGTTGTTTCACATCGTCATGAGTTAATAACGCTTTGCGCTCGGCCCAGCGTTCAATGCCTTCAAACAGCGTGCCGGACTGATTCCAGTTCGGTTGTCCGGCGGTTTGCGTGGTGTCCAGGTGAATATGCGGCTCCACAAACGGCGGTAAAACTAAACCTTGTTCGGCATCCAGGCTGTTTTCAGTTACGGGCATCACCCCGGATTGCGCATCAATGGCGCTGATTTTTCCGTCGTGAAGATGAATCTGCCACAGCCCCTCTTTGCCGGGTAACTGGGCGTTAATAATTGTTTGTAAAGCATTATTCGACACTGTTAGCCTCCACATGCGTCATTGCTGCTGTCGTTTTACGATTCAAAATCGGGTTAAGGATCAGATAGCTCAGCGCGCCACCTAATACCGCGTTGACCGGAACAATTCCCGGTAACCAGTGGCCTGCGGCAATCCCCAGCGCGACCGCCAGAATCGCCACCCAATTGACACTCATCATACGCGTGGTCGCAAAGTGCTCATAGCGGCGACGGTTCATCAGATAATCAGCGATGATCACGCCGCCCACTGGAGGAATAGCTGCCGAAAGGAAGGTCAACCAGCCGACAAAATTGTTATACAGCCATAATGCGCAGACCGTACCGATAATACCGTTAATCACCGAAAGGGTTTTGCTCGACATACCGGTAATGTTGGCGAAACCTAAACCCGACGCATAGAGCGCGTTATCGTTGGTGGTCCAGATATTCAGCCCCAGCACCACAATCGCAGGCAGCAGCAGGCCCTGAGCAATCATCACATCAGAGATATCCGCCATCCCCAGTGCCGCAGCGCCCGCTGCACCGAAAATAAACATCAACGAGTTGCCGAGGAAAAAGGCCACCATCGCCACCAGCACCGCCAGTTTGGCATTGCGACCAAACCGGACAAAGTCAGCGGTGAGCGTACCCGCACTGATGAATGACCCCACAACCAGCGCCAGCGCGACATTGAAATCTAACGGTTGTGCGGGAACGACCGCTTTTAATACGTCCAGGCCGCCCATGCCGTTAACGGCCAGCCACACGGAATAACCGCCAAGGCAGGCGATAGCCGGAACCGCAATCACCGAAAGAACCGTCAGCGCCGAAATGCCAAAGAAGACGGTGACGGTCATCAGTAAACCGGAGACGGCAATCAGCAAATTAATATCCAGCCCGGTTGCCTTGCCCACCGGAATAGAAAACATCGCCACGCCAACGCCAAACCAGCCAACCTGGGTGCCGCCCAGCAGCAGTGAAGGCAACCATGAGCCTTTAACACCAAACGAGAAGCGAGCAAGAAGATGGGTGGTCAGGCCGGTTTTTGCGCCAATGTAACCAAGAAATGAAGTGTAAATACCGAGGAGAAGATTACCGATGAGAACTGCGAGGAAGAAATCATGATAGCTAAGACCGGTTCCGAGAGTGCCGCCGGTCCACATACTGGCGGAAAAGAAGGTTAATCCCAGCATGACGAACGTCAATGCCAATACCCCTTTCCGCGCCGACTGCGGGACTGGCCCCTGGCTAAAGTTGTTATCTTGCGACACGAAATTCCCCCTTTTTGCTGTTTGAAACCCAAAAAATCCGCCGCATTCTATTCATCTGAAGATAAAAAGCAATCGTTTTCGTAGGGGGATATATTTTTTATATGAATGAGTGCAAAAAGGCGGGGGAAACTTATCTGTGTAAAAACAGTGGGTAGGCATGATAAGACGCGTCAGCGTCGCATCAGGCATCTGCGCATGGTGTCGGATGCGGCGCGAGCGCCTTATCCGACCTACGGTTCAGGCCTGTAGGCATGATAAGACGCGTCAGCGTCGCATCAGGCATCTGCGCACGGTGTCGGATGCGGCGCGAGCGCCTTATCCGACCTACTCTTCCATCGCCTGGCGGATCTGATCCAACGACGCCGGATCATCAATGGTCGTCAGATCCCCAGGATCGCGTCCTTCGCAAATCGCCTGGATCGTGCGGCGCAGCATTTTTCCGGATCGCGTTTTTGGCAATTGCGAGACAAACCAGACGTGCGCCGGGCGGCCAAAGTTGCCAATCTGGCTGTCTACCAGCGCCATAATTGCCTTCTCTTGCAAGTGCGCCACCTCACGGTCTTCCAGACTGTCGCTCTCTTTCGGAATGACAAACGCCACCGCCACCTGCCCTTTCAGCGCATCTTTCACCCCAACCACCGCCACTTCGGCAACGCCCGGATGACTGGAGATACTCTCTTCAATCTCACGCGTACCCAGCCGATGTCCGGCAACGTTAATCACATCGTCAGTGCGCCCGAGAATAAAGTGATAACCGTCAGCATCGCGGATGCCCCAGTCAAAAGTGGCGTACACCGGACGGGAAAACAGCGACCAGTACGTCTTCACAAAGCGGTCGTCGTCGCCCCAGATGGTCTGAATACAGCCTGGCGGCAATGGCCCCTCCACTACCAGCATCCCTTTCTCATTGACGCCACACGGTTCGCCGGTGACTTCATTGAGCAACTGCACGTTATAGCCATACATCGGCACGCCGGGGCTTCCCAGACGCGTCGGCCTGTCATCCAGACCGCGAGCAATCGCCATAATCGGCCAGCCGGATTCGGTCTGCCAGTAGTTGTCGATGACCGGCACATCCAGCGTATTGCTCACCCAACTGGCGGTCGGCTCATCCAGCGGTTCTCCAGCCAGATAGAGCACTTCCAGCGACGAAAGATCGTGTTTGCGAATTTCAGCGGTAGGGAATTTTTTCAGCACGCGAATGGCGGTCGGCGCTGAGAACATGCGGCTAACCTGATATTTCTCAACAATTTTCCACCACACGCCGCAGTCCGGCCAGGTCGGCAATCCTTCGTAAACGATAGTCGCCATCCCCGCCAGCAGCGGCGCGTAAACGATATACGAATGCCCTACCACCCAGCCGATATCCGAAGCACAAAAGAACACGCCGCCCGCTTTGCCGCCAAAAATGGTGTCCATCGAGGTCGCCAGCGCCACCGCATATCCGCCGACATCACGCTGCACACCTTTAGGTTTGCCGGTCGTGCCGGAGGTGTAGAGAATGCAGGAGGTTTCGTTGGATTCCAGCCACGCCACCGGCACCCGCGCACCGATGTGTTGATGGCGCAACGACGCGAAATCGACATCCCGCCCGCTGACGCGCGCCATTTTCGCCAGTCCGCGATCCACCAGTAAAACGTGGCGCGGCTGATGCTGCGCCTGACTTATCGCATCGTCGAGTAATTTTTTATAGGGAATGATTTTGCCACCGCGCGCTCCGGCATCAGCCGAGACAATCAGCACCGGTTTAGCATCATCAATTCGCGCCGCCACGCTGTGCGAGGCAAATCCACCAAACACCACCGAGTGAATAGCGCCAATACGCGCGCAGGCCAGCAGAGTAATATGCGCTTCGGCAATCATCGGCATATACACCAGCACCCGATCGCCACGCTGCACCCCCAATGAACGCAACATTGAGGCCACCGCGTTCACTTCGTCATGCAGCTGACGAAAGGTAAAGGTACGCTCTTCCTCTGTTTCCGAAGAGACGGCAATCAATGCCAGCGCCTCTGGCTGTTTCTCCAGCCAGCGATCGATAGCGTTGTGACACAAGTTGGTTCGGCCTTCACAAAACCAACGGGCAAACGGCGGGTTGCTGTGGTCGAGCGTTTGCGTAAAGGGCGTCTGCCAGTCAATACGCCGGGCCTGCTCGGCCCAGAACTGCTCCGGTTCGTTAATCGAACGCTGATAAAATTCGCTAAAAGACATAATGCTCTCCTGTTGAACTTACGCCTTACCGCCGTTTACTTAAATGACGTACAGGTCGAGATACTCATTGACCGGCATCTGTTCCAGGCGAGTTCTGTCGAGAGAAACCTCCAGAATGCGCTGCTGCTGGCGAGTCGGGAACTGGCGCGCGAGATTGATTTTGAATTTATCGACCAGTTTCGGAATGCCATCCTGACGGCGGCGAGCATGACCAATGGGGTACTCCACCACCACTTCTTCAAAGCGCGTGCCGTCGGTGAACTCAAGGGTAATGGCATTGGCGATGGCGCGTTTTTCCGGGTCGTGGTAGTCAGCAGTAAATGCCGGATCTTCAAAGCAATTGATCTTCTCGCGCAGGGCGTCAATGCGTTTATCTTGCGCAACGTTGTCCTCGTAATCTGCCGCCGTTAAGCGCCCGAACAGCAGCGGGATCGCCACCATGTACTGAATGCAGTGGTCGCGGTCAGCCGGGTTATTGAGCGGCCCTTTTTTGTCGATGATGCGAATACAGGCTTCGTGGGTGCGAATGGTCACTTTTTCGATATCCGCCGCCGTTTTGCCTGCTGCCTGCATCTGTTCATAGAGCGTCATCGCTGCTTCAACTGCCGTCTGGGAGTGGAACTCCGCCGGAAAGGAGATTTTGAACAGCACATTTTCCATGACGTAAGAACCGTACGGGCGCTGGAAGCGGAACGACTCACCTTTAAAGGAGACGTCGTAGAAACCCCACACCGGCGCGGTCAGAGCTGACGGGTAACCCATTTCGCCCGTTTTCGCCATCAGCGCCAGACGTACCGCGCGGGACGTGGCATCGCCCGCCGCCCAGGATTTACGCGTACCGGTGTTCGGTGCATGACGATAAGTGCGCAGCGACTGTCCGTCTACCCATGCCAGCGAAACGGCGTTGAGAATTTCCTCGCGGGTCAGGCCGAGCATTTCGGCGACCACGGCGGTGGAAGCCACTTTCACTAACAGAACGTGGTCGAGACCAACGCGGTTAAAGGAGTTTTCCAGCGCGATGCAGCCCTGAATTTCATGGGCTTTGATCATTCCGGTCAGCACCTGTTTCATGGTCAACGGCGCTTTGCCGCTGGCGATCGCGTTGCGCGAAAGCCAGTCCGCCGTTGCCAGAATGCCGCCGAGGTTGTCGGAAGGATGCCCCCACTCCGCCGCCAGCCAGGTATCGTTGAAATCGAGCCAGCGGATCATCGCGCCGATGTTAAATGCCGCCTGGACGGGGTCGAGCTGGAACTGAGTTCCGGGGACGCGCACGCCGTTGGGGACGACGGTGCCGGGGACAATTGGCCCCAGCAGTTTTTTACAGGCTGGGTATTCGAGAGCTTCAAGACCGCAGCCGAGCGTGTCGAGCAGGCAGTAATGTGCGGTGTCGTAGGCTACTCTGGAGCTGATTTCGTAGTTCATCACGTAATCGACGATATCAACGATTTCACGATCAAATTCCGGGCGAATGTTGTTGATTTGAGCTGACATTGGGTACGTTTCCTTATTGTTATTCGTAGAGGTTTACTGGCGCTTATCCAGCGCGACAAACTGGCGGTCTTCCGGTCCAACATAATTGGCGGAAGGACGGATAATTTTGTTGTCCTGACGTTGTTCGATAATGTGCGCCGCCCAGCCGGTGACGCGGGCGATAACAAACAGTGGTGTGAACATCTCGGTGGGAACACCCATCATGTTGTAGGAAACAGCGGAGAACCAGTCGAGATTGGGGAACATCTTTTTGCTCTCCCACATCACTGTTTCCAGGCGATCGGCGATGTTGTACATCTTCAGCGAGCCGCCTTCCTGCGAGAGCTGCTTTGCCACGCGTTTGATCACCTGGTGGCGCGGGTCGGCGATGGTATAAACCGGATGCCCAAAACCAATGACCACTTCTTTGTTTTCCACCCGCTTGCGGATATCTGCTTCGGCTTCGTCCGGCGTTTCGTAGCGTTGCTGGATCTCCAGCGACACTTCATTCGCCCCGCCGTGTTTCGGTCCGCGCAGTGCGCCAATCGCGCCAATAATCGCGGAATACATATCAGAGCCAGTGCCCGCAATCACCCGGCTGGTAAAGGTGGAAGCGTTAAACTCGTGTTCGGCGTACAGCACCAGCGAGATATGCATCGCCTTTTCCCAGCTTGGCGACGGCTTTTCGCCGTGCAGCAGATGCAGGAAGTGACCGCCGATAGAGTCGTCATCAGTTTCCGGCTGGATGCGTTCGCCGTTATGGCTGTAGTGATACCAGTAGAGAAGAATCGAGCTAAGTGACGCCAGCAGTTTGTCGGCAATATCCCGCGCACCAGATACAGTGTGCCCCTCTTTTTCCGGCAGTGTGCAGCCGAGCGCGGAAACGCCGGTGCGCATAACATCCATCGGGTGCGACGCCGCTGGTAAGGCTTCCAGCACAGTACGCACGTTAGCCGGTAAACCGCGCAGGGCTTTCAGTTTCGTTTTGTAGGCGGCAAGTTCGTCACGGGTCGGCAGTTTGCCGTGGATCAGCAGATGCGCCACTTCTTCAAATTCGCAATGTGCCGCCAGATCAAGAATATCGTAGCCACGGTAATGCAAGTCATTGCCACTTTTACCCACGGTGCAGAGCGCCGTATTGCCCGCCGGAACGCCAGAAAGCGCCACCGATTTTTTCGGTTTAATGACATGGGTACTGTTTTGCAGGATCGTTGTGTCGCTCATGTTGTCCTCGTCATTTGTAGGGTCGAGATATTTTTCGTTGTGTTTTATTTCGCCTGGTTACGGGCAAACAGGTCGTCGAGCTTCTCTTCGTACTGGTAGTAGTTGATGCTTTCGTACAGCTCGTTGCGGGTCTGCATGGTGTCGATGACGCTTTTCTGCGTGCCTTCCTGACGCAGGACGTTGTAGACATGTTCAGCGGCGCGGTTCATGGCACGGAACGCTGAAAGCGGGTACAGCGCCATTGCAACATGGGCACTGCGTAATTCATCGGTAGTAAACAGCGGCGTGGCACCAAATTCGGTAATGTTAGCGAGGATCGGCACCTGCACCGCATCGGCAAACTGGCGGTACATGGCGAGTTCGGTAATCGCCTCCGGGAACAACATCTCGGCACCCGCTTCAACATAGGCCTGCGCACGCTCGATCGCGGCGTCCAGCCCCTCTACCGCCAGCGCATCGGTGCGCGCCATGATCACAAAATCAGGATCGGTTTTCGCATCCACCGCCGCGCGGATCCGATCCACCATCTCCTCTTTCGAGACGATCGCTTTGTTCGGGCGATGACCGCAGCGTTTCGCACCAACCTGATCTTCAATATGCAATCCTGCCGCACCGGCTTTAATCATCGATTTCACGGTGCGCGCCACGTTAAAAGCAGAAGAACCAAAACCGATATCCGCATCCACCAGCAGCGGCAGCGAACAAACGTCGGTGATACGGCGAATATCTGTCAGCACGTCATCAAGAGTAGAAATACCGAGATCGGGCAGCCCCAGCGACCCTGCCGCCACGCCACCGCCGGAGAGATAAATTGCCTGATATCCGGCACGCTGCGCCAACAGCGCATGGTTGGCGTTAATGGTGCCAACAATCTGCAATGGATTTTCTTTAGACAGTGCAGCGCGAAACGCTTTACCTGGAGAGTGTAGAGACATAGCCCATCCTTTGTTATCAACTTGTTATTTGCGTTGATAAAGACAAAGCAAGGGGTGTGCCACAATTGACTGAATAAAATTAAATGTTTAATTTCAATTTGTTAGAGATAAAGTCATGAAGTAATCCGCAAAAATGCGTTTCAGTTAACGTTTCAGGCAATGTTTCACCGCGTTTCATTGCAACAATTATGAAACAAGGCTAAACCCAATATTCGGTTTCTTAACTTTGCGGTGCGCTATGGCACATCCACCACGGCTTAATGACGACAAACCGGTTATCTGGACGGTATCGGTAACGCGCCTGTTCGAGCTGTTTCGCGATATCAGTCTCGAGTTTGATCACCTGGCGAATATCACCCCTATTCAGCTTGGCTTTGAAAAAGCGGTGACCTACATCCGCAAGAAACTGGCAAGCGAACGCTGTGACGCCATCATTGCCGCTGGCTCTAACGGCGCGTATCTGAAAAGCCGCCTGTCAGTGCCAGTTATTTTGATTAAACCGAGCGGCTACGATGTGTTACAGGCACTGGCAAAAGCCGGAAAACTCACCTCTTCTATCGGCGTTGTCACTTATTAGGAAACTATTCCGGCACTGGTGGCGTTTCAAAAAACCTTTAATTTGCGCCTCGATCAACGTAGCTACATTACCGAGGAAGACGCACGCGGGCAGATTAACGAGCTAAAAGCTAACGGCACCGAAGCGGTGGTCGGTGCGGGGCTGATTACCGATCTGGCAGAAGAAGCCGGAATGACCGGAATTTTTATCTATTCCGCCGCCACCGTGCGCCAGGCATTCAGCGATGCGCTGGATATGACGCGCATGTCGTTACGCCATAACACTCACGATGCCACCCGTAACGCCCTGCGTACTCGTTACGTGCTGGGCGATATGCTCGGTCAATCACCACAGATGGAACAGGTGCGGCAGACTATTTTGCTGTATGCCCGCTCCAGTGCAGCGGTGTTGATTGAGGGGGAAACGGGGACGGGCAAAGAGCTGGCGGCCCAGGCGATTCATCGGGAATATTTTGCCCGCCACGATGCGCGACAGGGCAAAAAGTCGCATCCGTTTGTTGCCGTCAACTGCGGGGCGATTGCCGAATCGTTGCTGGAAGCAGAGCTGTTTGGCTATGAGGAAGGGGCGTTCACCGGCTCGCGACGCGGAGGTCGCGCCGGGCTGTTCGAAATCGCCCACGGTGGCACGCTGTTTCTTGACGAGATAGGCGAAATGCCGCTGCCGTTGCAGACTCGGCTGCTGCGGGTGCTGGAAGAAAAAGAGGTCACCCGCGTCGGCGGGCATCAGCCTGTTCCGGTGGATGTGCGAGTCATTAGCGCCACTCACTGCAATCTGGAAGAAGATATGCGGCAAGGGCAGTTTCGCCGTGATCTGTTTTATCGGCTGAGTATTTTGCGTCTGCAATTGCCACCACTGCGCGAGCGGGTGACGGATATTCTGCCGCTGGCGGAAAGCTTTTTGAAAGTGTCTCTGGCAGCGCTCTCCGCCCCGTTTTCTGCCGCATTACGCCAGGGATTACAGGCAAGCGAAACCGTGCTGGTGCACTACGACTGGCCGGGCAATATTCGTGAACTGCGCAATATGATGGAGCGACTGGCGCTGTTTTTAAGTGTGGAACCGACGCCGGATTTAACGCCGCAATTTTTGCAGCTGCTACTGCCGGAGCTGGCGCGCGAGTCAGCGAAAACTCCCGCTCCACGCTTGCTGACACCACAACAGGCACTGGAGAAATTTAAAGGCGATAAAACAGCAGCGGCGAATTATTTAGGCATAAGCCGGACGACCTTCTGGCGGCGGCTGAAAAACTGAACTGCCGAATGCAGCGCGAACGCTTTATCCGGCATAAATTTCAATAGATGATGATCACCGATAAACTTACGCATCGGGGATGTTTACATAGGTTTCAGAATTACTTCTTCTTATAAATATTTGCCGTGCCGTGAATCTTATTGTCAGTTTGACCAGAGGTCAGCACCAACACATCAGCCCCTTTTTCATCCGCTTTTTTGATCAAATCTTCTTTCGCATCTGCGGTCGACATTTCATTGCTGGTTGAAATATCACCTATTTTTTCATATTGCGATTCAACCTTTTCAAATTCCGCTTTGGTCATTAATTCTGCGGCATAGACATTGGTAACGGCAAACGCTAACGCACCGACTAACATTTTAGAGATTATTTTCATATTACGGCTCCAGAGTTGTTATCACACTATCACCCACCCACATTATTGGGTTGATTAATAATTAGTTCAGTCAGGGCATAAACGCCAGTAACCGGAAATAAGACACTTTGTGATCTCTCTCGCACCCGATTATTTTTGGTAGAAATATGATGAAGTTACTTCACTTATTTATGGATGAAATCACTATGGATCCTTTGCACGCCGTTTATCTGACCGTAGGACTGTTCGTGATTACTTTTTTTAATCCGGGAGCCAATCTCTTTGTGGTAGTACAAACCAGCCTGGCTTCCGGTCGACGCGCAGGGGTGCTGACCGGACTGGGCGTGGCGCTGGGCGATGCGTTTTATTCCGGGTTGGGTTTGTTTGGTCTTGCAACGCTAATTACGCAGTGTGAGGAGATTTTTTCGCTTATCAGAATCGTCGGCGGCGCTTATCTCTTATGGTTTGCGTGGTGTAGCATGCGCCGCCAGTCAACACCGCAGATGAGCACACTACAACAACCGATTAGTGCCCCCTGGTATGTCTTTTTCCGCCGTGGATTAATTACCGATCTCTCTAACCCGCAAACCGTTTTATTTTTTATCAGTATTTTCTCAGTAACATTAAATGCCGAAACACCAACATGGGCACGTTTAATGGCCTGGGCGGGGATTGTGCTCGCATCAATTATCTGGCGAGTCTTTCTTAGTCAGGCGTTTTCTTTGCCCGCAGTGCGTCGTGCTTATGGGCGTATGCAACGCGTTGCCAGTCGGGTTATTGGTGCAATTATTGGTGTATTCGCGCTACGCCTGATTTACGAAGGGGTGACGCAGCGGTGAGCAGATAATTTACTCTCTACGTAATCAACCTGATTTGCCGAATCCCGACCATCGGCGATGATAGCCCCCGTAATGCGTGGTCCTTATTTCCGATAAGTTTACTTGAGTCTTTAGCTTCCCATTTCAGCCCACTCTCCCCTGTGTGGGCTTTTTTCATTGCTCTGACCCGTCCTGAATAGCCAAACAATGGCAATGTTCCACTTTGCAGGGATGAAAATAAGGGGATCTGATTCAGAAGAGTTTTGAAAAGTTGGACCGCCATCGAGGCCTCGAACCCCGTACCATACAACAATCCTGGTTGTCGTCTGCTCTTCCTGATGAGCTAATGGCGGTTTTTGATATGAGCCTTACAGCATATTTTCTGTCAGGCTTGAGTGCGATGCGTAAGATACAGAAAAGACCCCACACAAACATGATGGAATTATGATTTTTTTCATATGAATGTCAACCCACACATTCACAAAACATCTGTATGAGAACATTTTTTATACACCATATAGCTGCGAAACCACTACTGGTGCTTTTTTAAGCGAAACTCCGCCGTTCACAACAAAATATCGGCGAAAAAGGAGGGGGAATGCCATTTGGCATACAGATATACAGATGAAATGATGACCTGCTTTGCGATTCACTCTCTGGTGGAATAACAACTTGCAGGTGGCTCTCTTAAATAAAAATAAACGTCGCAGATAATAAAGCTCTGATTAAACCAGACACTATCAGAAATCGCTCATAACTAACGTGTAAAGTAGTGGAGTTAATTTAACAATCTGAATTTACGCTATAGGTTTACCACTACTTTGATATTATTTCGCTCTCCTTAACTAAAAAGTTAAGTGGAGCGAAGTTAATATGTTAAACCACAGGATGTTTATTAATTTTTTCAGTCTGTTAGTGTGCGATTATCGATAACAAAACGATATTTCACATCACCACGCAGCATTCGCTCATAGGCTTCATTAATTTGATCGGCCCGAATCATCTCTATATCAGCCACGATGCCATGTTCGGCGCAAAAATCGAGCATCTCCTGAGTTTCTGGAATGCCGCCAATCATAGAACCAGCTATCGCGCGGCGTTTCATGATCAGGTTGAAAACTTCCGGCGATTTATGCGGTGTCGCAGGCGCACCAACCAGCGTTATGGTGCCATCGCGCTTCAGCAAGGTGGTAAAATCGTCGAGATTATGTGGCGCAGCTACTGTATTCAAAATGAAATCGAAACTCTTCACATGAGCCACCATCTCATCGGCATTGCGTGAGTTAACAACTTCATCGGCCCCCAGGGCTTTTGCCGCTTCGCGTTTTGACTCAGAAGTGGTAAATGCCACCACATGCGCCCCCATCGCGTGGGCCAGTTTAATCCCCATATGTCCCAGACCGCCGATGCCGACCACGCCCACTTTTTTACCCGGCCCGGCCAGCCAGTGGCGTAGCGGCGAGTACGTGGTGATTCCTGCACACAATAAAGGAGCCACCGCCGCCAGCTGCTCTTGCGGGTGACGAATACGCAGAACATATCGCTCATGAACGACGATCTGTTGTGAGTAGCCGCCCAGAGTATGGCCCGGTTCATCCGGTGTCGGCGAGTTATAGGTTCCGGTCATGTGATCACAGTAGTTTTCCAGCCCATCTTCACACTCTTCGCAATGTTTACAACTGTCGACAATGCAGCCGACACCAACCAGATCGCCCGGCGCATATTTTTCTACCTGATCACCAACGGCTACCACGCGCCCTACAATTTCATGGCCCGGCACGCAGGGATAAACCGTCCCCGCCCACTCGGAACGGACCTGGTGGATATCGGAATGGCAGACGCCACAGTAAGCGATTTCAATTTTGACATCATGCGGTCCCGGTTCACGCCGGGTGATATCCATCGGTTCAAGCGGTTGTTTAGCGGAATATGCACCAACAGCTTTGATCTTCATTGTGTTTACTCCTGATTAGCTATGTGTATTTGGCGATGCCTGATATGTCATCGCGGCTGTATTGATTCACTTGAAGTACGAAAAAAACCGGGAGGACATTGGATTATTCGGGATCTGATGGGATTAGATTTGGTGGGGCTTGCAAGCCTGTAGCGCAAATTTTAGTCGTTAATCAATGAAACGCGAAAGATTGTAAAAAATTGCTTTTGTTTCATTGAAAATACGAAAAACAAAAACACTGCAAATCATTTCAATAACAGCTTCAAAAAACGTTCAAAACCGATAACAACCAAGCTGTCACCAAATGACTCATATCACAAATCAGCTTATGCCGCTTAGGTATGTTACATGTGTGATTATGTGAGGTGAAGTATGTTTTAGCTGGTTCATGGTTGTTATACGGCTTTTTTTACCTCCTGTGGTTCCTGTGAAGGTACTACAACACTTTCCTGTTCATGAATCCCATACTTTGACAAAATCTCTTTGCGTTTTTCTTCAGGTAATGCATCTAGCATCATCAACGTCTGAATACTTTGCTGTGAAAATCCTATAAAGCTGTAAAGTTTCTGTTCATTAAATACAAGAGGCATTAACGCCAACAACCCCCCTTTACTTAAAAGTTTCAGTGCCTTGCGTGCTTCATCTGGTTCCAGCTCTTCAATCATATTGATTAAGGTTGTGGTTAATTTGTTTATCAGTTCCGAAGAATCCTGTTTCTCATTGGCTTGAGCACCAGTATCCGGTGTGGATAACCCCAAGTGCGCAATAACTTGCTCTCGTTCTTTGGTGGGCATAGACATCACATCGTATTCAACAGCTTTCCCCCCCTTGACACCTTCCTTTTTTCGCTTCGTCCAGCCTTGAACATTTGCTCGATAGTGAACACCAGCAACAGATCCAGGCATACCATCAGCAGCCATAATTTCTTGCGGCGAACACCAAATTGACTTTTCAGTATTGTCTTTTTCTATAAAGTTACTTTTCAAAATTTAAACCCCTTACTTATCAATGCATTAACCAGTAATTAAAGGAATTTACTAAAAAGCAGCTTTACAAAAAGCTTTTCAGTAATTATCTTTTTAGCAAGCTAGCTAAGTTTTTACACTTAGTTAAATTGCTAACTTTATAGATTACAAAACTTAGGAGGGTTTTTAAATGTGTTCCAACGAAAAGGCCCGTGATTGGCATCGTGCGGATGTGATTGCGGGACTTAAGAAAAGAAAGCTCTCTTTATCAGCTCTTTCCCGGCAGTTTGGTTATGCGCCAACTACATTAGCTAATGCGCTAGAACGACACTGGCCAAAGGGTGAGCAGATTATTGCTAACGCCTTAGAAACTAAACCGGAAGTAATCTGGCCTAGCCGATATCAAGCAGGTGAATAACATGGAACTTTGGGTATCACCGAAAGAGTGTGCGAATCTTCCTGGTTTGCCGAAAACATCGGCTGGTGTGATTTATGTTGCTAAAAAGCAAGGATGGCAAAACCGCACTAGAGCAGGTGTCAAAGGTGGTAAAGCAATTGAATACAATGCGAACTCTTTACCTGTTGAAGCGAAAGCGGCGTTATTGCTGAGACAAGGAGAGATTGAAACAAGCCAGGGGTATTTTGAAATCGCCCGCCCCACGCTGGAAGCCCATGATTATGATCGTGAGGCACTGTGGAGCAAATGGGATAACGCCAGCGATTCCCAGCGCAGACTTGCTGAAAAATGGTTGCCTGCGGTTCAGGCTGCAGACGAAATGCTGAACCAGGGGATTTCAACGAAAACGGCATTTGCGACCGTTGCAGGACATTACCAGGTCAGCGCATCCACTTTGCGAGACAAATATTACCAGGTACAGAAGTTTGCGAAGCCTGACTGGGCGGCTGCGCTTGTTGATGGACGTGGTGCATCCCGTCGCAACGTTCACAAAAGTGAATTTGACGAGGATGCCTGGCAGTTTCTGATTGCAGATTATCTGCGACCAGAAAAACCCGCCTTCCGCAAATGTTATGAGCGTCTGGAACTGGCAGCCCGCGAGCATGGCTGGAGTATTCCCTCCCGTGCCACGGCCTTTCGCCGGATTCAGCAACTGGACGAGGCAATGGTTGTTGCCTGCCGTGAAGGTGAACATGCACTGATGCATCTGATACCGGCACAACAGCGAACTGTGGAACACCTGGACGCCATGCAGTGGATCAACGGCGACGGTTATCTGCATAACGTCTTTGTACGCTGGTTTAACGGTGATGTGATCCGCCCGAAAACATGGTTCTGGCAGGATGTGAAAACCCGAAAAATTCTGGGCTGGCGCTGCGATGTGAGCGAGAACATTGATTCAATTCGCCTCTCGTTCATGGATGTTGTGACTCGCTACGGTATCCCGGAGGATTTTCACATCACCATTGATAACACCCGTGGTGCAGCGAATAAATGGCTGACGGGAGGCGCGCCCAATCGCTACCGCTTTAAGGTAAAAGAGGACGATCCAAAGGGACTGTTTTTACTGATGGGCGCGAAAATGCACTGGACAAGCGTTGTTGCCGGTAAAGGCTGGGGCCAGGCAAAACCTGTTGAACGTGCTTTCGGTGTTGGTGGGCTTGAGGAATACGTTGATAAGCATCCGGCACTGGCTGGCGCATATACGGGGCCAAATCCTCAGGCAAAACCTGATAACTATGGCGACCGCGCTGTTGATGCAGAGCTGTTTCTGAAAACCCTTGCCGAAGGTGTGGCGATGTTCAATGCCAGAACAGGCCGTGAAACAGAAATGTGCGGAGGCAAACTTTCGTTTGATGACGTTTTTGAGCGTGAATACGCCAGAACGATTGTGCGTAAGCCTACCGAAGAGCAAAAACGGATGCTGTTACTGCCTGCCGAGGCGGTGAACGTTTCACGTAAAGGCGAGTTCGCGCTTAAAGTTGGCGGCTCCCTTAAAGGCGCGAAAAACGTTTATTACAACATGGCGTTAATGAATGCCGGAGTGAAAAAAGTTGTGGTCAGATTTGATCCACAGCAGTTACACAGCACGGTTTATTGCTACACCCTGGACGGTCGGTTTATCTGTGAAGCGGAATGTCTGGCACCTGTTGCATTTAATGATGCTGCGGCAGGCCGTGAATATCGCCGCCGCCAGAAACAACTGAAATCTGCAACTAAAGCAGCCATTAAGGCGCAGAAACAAATGGACGCGCTGGAAGTTGCTGAACTGCTGCCGCAGATAGCCGAACCAGCAGCACCAGAATCACGAATTGTTGGTATTTTCCGGCCTTCCGGTAATACGGAACGGGTGAAGAATCAGGAGCGTGATGATGAATACGAAACTGAGCGTGATGAATATCTGAATCATTCGCTGGATATTCTGGAACAGAACAGACGTAAAAAAGCCATTTAATTAACGTTTAAACAAAATTTAATTACGAGGTTATTCAGATGAATATTTCCGATATTCGCGCAGGACTGCGCACGCTTGTAGAAAATGAAGAAACCACCTTTAAACAAATTGCTCTTGAGAGCGGACTTTCTACCGGAACTATCAGTAGTTTTATCAATGATAAGTACAACGGGGATAACGAGCGTGTTTCACAAATGCTGCAACGCTGGCTGGAAAAATATCATGCAGTGGCAGAACTACCTGAACCGCCCCGCTTTGTGGAAACGCAGACGGTAAAACAAATCTGGACAAGTATGCGTTTTGCCAGCCTGACTGAAAGTATTGCTGTTGTATGTGGCAATCCTGGTGTGGGCAAAACCGAAGCGGCCCGTGAATATCGCCGCACCAATAACAATGTCTGGATGATCACCATTACGCCATCCTGTGCCAGCGTTCTGGAATGTCTTACTGAACTGGCGTTTGAGCTGGGAATGAATGACGCACCACGCCGTAAAGGGCCACTCTCCCGTGCCCTGCGACGTCGCCTTGAAGGTACACAGGGGCTGGTTATCATCGACGAAGCTGATCATCTTGGTGCCGAAGTTCTGGAAGAACTCCGCCTGTTACAGGAATCAACCCGCACTGGCCTTGTGCTGATGGGAAATCACCGGGTTTATTCAAATATGACGGGGGGTAACAGAACGGTTGAATTTGCCCGTCTGTTTTCCCGTATTGCAAAGCGCACTGCAATTAATAAAACCAAAAAAGCCGATGTAAAAGCTATTGCGGATGCCTGGCAGATTAACGGCGAAAATGAACTGGAGTTATTACAGCAGATTGCGCAGAAACCAGGTGCGCTTCGCATTCTGAATCATTCACTTCGCCTTGCCGCCATGACGGCTCACGGTAAAGGTGAGCGTGTTAACGAAGATTATCTGCGTCAGGCTTTCCGTGAATTAGACCTGGACGTTGATATTTCAACGCTGCTGCGTAATTAAGAAGGAGAAGAAATTATGATGGCCCGAAATATAAAAATGGCAACGGATGCGCAGAACTGGTTACAGGCGCGCGGGAGTCATGTAAATGAATCATATCTCGGCGTGGCGCGTCCGATTCTTGAAATCACTTACCCACCGGTGGAACTGGTAAAAAACGCGGTCAGAATTATGGAGCATAAGTCCGGGGTGGCCCGTTCTGTATGGACGGCCCGTCTTAATGGTTGCCAGATTATCTGGAGATAGCATTTAAATGATGGTGATAAATATTCACGATAATCTGGGAATCAGTAGGTTAATCAACCTTGATAATGTCAGTGTAATGGAAACGACTGTTGAGGGCGGTATTGCTTTTGAGTTTATTGATGGTCACAGGCTGGTCGTTCATGTCGGCAACCATCATCACGCAGAAGATGTGTTTTGTGAACTTAACAAAATCACAAATGCAACACCCGTTAATCAATAAGCAGGTAATGAAAATGGCGAAAGTAATCTTTGAACTTAACAATACAGAAAATATTGAGTTTCAGGAAAATGGAGGTTTTGCCGTAAATATGAATGTGCGACTGGAAGAATCCTCACCTGAGGACCAGACCGGGCCACATGACGTAATGGCAGGCATCATCAAGAGCATGGCTCCTGAAATCATTAAAAAAGCGACCGAGGAGTTGTTGAAATCAGCCAGGGAGCTTGGGCTGGAAGCTGAGGGGAAATTATTCAGCTATAACCCGAATACAGCCAGACATTAATTCGCAAAGGAGCGCTGACAATGAACGTCAAAATCCGAAATGAAATTCAGGCATTAATCCGAATTCAGGAACGCAATAACAACGGTGGTGAATTACGCGAGTTTATTTGCGCCCGGAAAGTTGATGGTTGTGGTGAAAAGACTTACCTGATTGCTTTCGACCATTACAGCATCTGTGCGCGTTATTGCGGCGAAAGCATATCCCGCGCCATTGCATTTGGCGGTGCGTTCAATGCGGATTTATGGGAATACGTCATGGACCGGGAATACATCTGCGCATCAGACCCTGAAGCCCGTGAAATGTGGCAGCGCATCTGGCGCGATTACCGGTTAATGGCAAAAGGCTGGGCGCGCTGCTGTTATTCCTCGCTTGCCCTGAAAGCAGTTCAGTTATCGCTGCGGCATATTCCGGCATCACTGCGCGAGCCTCTGCTGTACTGAATGGTGGCTGACATGAAGTGTAATCGTAAGCGCTGGTCACGCGAAGACCGGGAATTTATCGAAGCCAACGTCGGGAAAATGACCGTTGAAGAAATGGCGGAAAAACTGAAAGTCGCCACAACCGCCCTCCGGGCACATGCCAGAAGGCACGGAATATCATTGTGTGTATACCGAATCAGTGAGCACGACAAATATTTGTGTCGTGAACTTTATAAAGAAGGGCTGGATATTCATGTCATTGCCCGAAAAATGGAATTAAGCAATCGTGCTGTATCCAGCATTGTATACAGCGGATATTAATTAACAGGAGCTTTAATTTATGGCTAAACCAGCAAAACGCATCAAAAGTGCCGCAGCGGCTTATGTGCCACAAAACCGCGATGCGGTGATTACCGATATTAAACGCATCGGGGATTTACAGCGCGAAGCATCACGTCTGGAAACGGAAATGAATGATGCCATCGCGGAAATTACGGAGAAATTTGCGGCCCGGATTGCACCGATTAAAACCGATATTGAAACCCTTTCAAAAGGCGTTCAGGGATGGTGTGAAGCGAACCGCGACGAACTGACGAACGGCGGCAAAGTGAAGACGGCAAATCTTGTCACCGGCGATGTGTCATGGCGTCAACGCCCGCCATCAGTGAGTATTCGCGGCGTGGATGCCGTAATGGAAACGCTGGAGCGTCTTGGCCTGCAACGCTTTATTCGCACGAAGCAGGAAATCAACAAGGAGGCGATTTTACTGGAACCAAAAGCCGTCGCAGGTGTTGCCGGAATTACGGTTAAATCGGGAATTGAAGATTTTTCCATTATTCCGTTTGAACAGGAAGCAGGTATTTAATACCACCATTAATATTTAATTAATTCACATGCTTTTAATTATGGCGCGATGCGTCAGGGAATTGCTCGCGCCTGAAACAGATTACTGAGGAATAAAACATGGTTGATGCAAAAATTCTGAATGGTGTCAGCACATTATTACGGGCTTACGGACGCCTGACCTGCGGGGTTCTGGCTGAAAAAATGCAGATGCCATCCTCCGCAATGGTGTACTTCCTGCGTGATGCGGTTGATGCCGGAATGCTGACTGAACTTAATGGTTTTTACGACGTACCGCGTCCCCGTACAGAGCAGCCTGTAAGACGAAACGCAACTGAGCAGTCTGCTGTTGATGATGCCGCGTGGTGTTCCTTCCGCCGCCCATTGCCCTGGCTGGAAGGCAATGCCATTCCGGCACTGGCAAAAGAATTTGCAACAGGCGTGCTGACCTGTGAATCCGTTCACATCGTTGCAGAAGTGGACAACAGAATGTGCGAACAGGGAATGCCCCGTTTTGTGATGGCTTATATCGATATCCGGCTGGGGCGTTTTATTTGCAGTTCCAGCGCCTGGAATATCACCGACCATGTACTGCGTTATCTCATTCTTGATTGTTCTCCGGCTCCCGCAGCGGTGCAGGAGGTGGCGTGATGTTTTTTAAAACGTCAAATCCCGCAGCACTGCTGGCATGGGACCAGTTTATGGCGGACTGCCTGAAACTACGCGAAGAAGCCCGCCATCTTGATAAGGTTCTGGGTTGTGGTTGCCGGTCAGTATTCAGCACAGGTATTGGTGGGCGTCATTTTCATGGCGTGAATTTTCCGGGGAATGAGCGACCTTTCTCGCCGGAGTTGTGGACTGTACAACGCTCCGCATCAGGTAACAGTTGCAGGCCAAGAACATCGCGCATTCCTGCACATCTGCGGGAGCAGTCAAAAGAGCTGGCGAAAATATGGCAGGAGAATATTCCGGTCACTTATGCCCGTACTGACGCTCTCTTACCCGCACTGGGACTGGATTTCAGCGCAACAATATTTGGCCCGCTCCGGTGGTTCCGTGTTGGTGATGTGATTTACGTCATGACAGGGATGACTCCCGCACAGGGCCGCATGACTGAAATCCTTTCTGACGAATTTATCCGGGCGCAAAAACAGGCGGAGGTAAACAATGGAAAACAATGAAACATCGTATTCGTGGCTGGGGAAATTTACCACGGTGAAACAGGAATGCCCGACCTGCGGTAATGAATCCCCTGAATATCTGAAAGAGTGCCCTCATTGTGGCGGGCAGAAATGCAACCACTGCGATATGGGCGATGACACGGCGTGCATGAATTGTGAAGGTGAGTGATATGAATAATGGTGTATTTTCAAAATCAGAAGAGCTTGCCGCCCTGCTGATTGCCGGTGGTTTGCCGAAAAAAGAAGTGCATGACTTTGTGAATTTTGTATATGAGACGTCTCATGAAAAAGCTATTGATGAGGTCATGGCGTACCGGTTTGGCATTATTGCTGAGTCACTGAGTCCTCACTGGATTATTGAAAATCTCCGCGCTATTGCTGATGGCAACGATAAATCAGCAGCCGTTGCTGCACTGGATGTGTTACGGCAAATGAGTCTGAAATTTTATCCTGAATTTATTCTGAGGGCCGCAAAATGAACAATGAAGATAAATTTACTCCCCTTAATATTGATAACGTCATGGCTGAAAAAGGGATGCTGGAACGTGTTCGCGCTATCGTTGAATATGGTATTAAGCATAATCTCACCGCCAGAGAAGTCCGTGACATTATCAACCGCGAAATGAATCGTCTGGAAACAGTAGTGGCACTGCAAAATGAAACAGCCCGCGAGGAGTACATCCGCCGCAGGCTGGGGTTATCAGACCAGGATATTGTTACTGACGCTCATGTGTTTGAGGCTTTTGAGATCCGTCAGCATCTGGGTCTAACGAACTGATAATGTCTTCCATGATCTTTGACAGTTGCATGTTTTCGCGGCGGCTTGTTCTTATTGCAGGCGCATCTTTTAAAATCTCTGCTGAAGAGCTGAAAATGGCCTGGCCCTCTTCTGCGGTGATGATCGCCTTCTTCACCAGAAGGCGCACCAGTGCTGATGCAATCGCATAACCTGCAACATCATAAGGTTGTACATTATTTTCCATAAAATCCTCTCTGATTGATGTGTAAATTCAGGCGGTGTTGCAGCACCGCCTCTTTCCGGAGGTACGATCATGAATCGCACATCCCTGATTAAATTAATCCATGTCGCCCGTCGGGAGCTACAACTCGACGACGACACTTACCGCGCTTTTCTGATGCAGAAAACGGGCAACATCAGTTGCCGCGAGCTGACGGTTACGCAACTGGAACAGGTGCTCGATGCCATGAAAGAACACGGCTTTAAGAAGCTGAATAAACATCCACGTCGCCGCTTTAAGGGGCATGTCACGCCCCGCGAGAAGGTATACAAAGTCTGGCAGCAGATGGCAGAAGACGGTTTTATTACCGATGGCGGTGATGTGGCGCTGGATAAATATGTTCAGCGCCTGACGGCGAAACGTAATGGCGGACAGGGTGTTTCCACGCTGGCGTGGTGTCATGGCGACACCCTGTTGATTGTTCTCGAAACTCTCAAGCAGTGGCATATCCGCTGTATTCGTGAAGCCTTTTCCCGTCACGGGCTTCCATTGCCGGTCAGTCCGTCCGGGCGTGAACTGCGCGGCTATGATGCCATGACGGCGGCTTATGCCCATGCCAGAAAGACACGGAGGATGGCACAATGACGGAAGATTTATTTGGTGATTTGCAGGATGACACCATCCTGGCACATCTTGACAATCCCGCAGAGGATACGTCACGCTTTCCGGCACTGCTGGCGGAGCTGAACGATTTACTGCGCGGGGAATTGTCCCGGCTGGGTGTTGATCCTGCCCATTCACTGGAGATTGTTGTGGCTATCTGTAAGCATCTGGGCGGCGGTCAGGTCTACATTCCACGCGGTCAGGTTCTGGACTCGCTGATTCGGGATTTGCGTATCTGGAATGATTTTAACGGTCGCAACGTCAGCGAACTGACCACCCGTTATGGTGTCACTTTCAATACGGTTTACAAGGCCATTCGCCGGATGCGACGGCTGAAATACCGCCAGTACCAGCCCTCACTTCTGTAAACAGTAAAGCCGGTTAATCCGGCTTTTTTTACGTCCTCAATATCCTGTGATGAATAACCGTACCGGGGGAAATCATCATGGGTAAAGGCTGGAATGCATCCTTTTATCTTGGCAGACGTGAGCGGCTGCGTCAGGAGGTTTTGCACCGTGTCGCCGGTGGGCCACGGCCTGCGCCCCGCGACTATACCGGTCATGATGGCACCCACGGCAGTTATTACATGAAAGGCTGGCAGTCAGTTGATATGCCGGAAATTCTTCATCATTGCCTGCTTTACAGGGAGAAACATTATGTCTGAGCGTTCTGCTCGTCAGTGGCCTGATTTTTTATCGGTGGTATTACTGGCGCTGTTATTGTGGATAAGTCTGTTTTGTGGCTGGCGCGCGCTGATGTTTTGCTGTGCCTCGGTTTTCAGTGTTGCTTTATGTGTTGCCGCTGATTGTCTGGATGCGCTGATAATGAGCTGCCGGGTGCCTGAACATTTTGCCCGGTTCGTCTGGCCTCTGACCTGGCTGGGGAGTCTGTCCGGGCTGGGATTAGCCGTGATGGCAACGTCTCAACTGAAAACGGGTCCTGAGCATGTCATCTGGGCGCTGGCCGGATTGCTGACGTTCTGGCTCTCCTTTCGTTTTCGCGCTCGTCTGTTCGGGTAAAGGGGCACCATGTACAGAAAATTCAGTGATGAATGTTTCGGGCCGTCCACGCTGATTAGTGCGATAAAAGTGATTGCCCTTGTGGTTCTGATAACCATCAGTGCCGTGGTGTATCTTTCTGTCTGTTAACCGGGGGAAAATATGCAGCATGATTTATTTGAACACGATCCGGCAATTCGCCAGTTAATCGGACATATTGATAACATCCCGGCCCCGGAACTGGAATCACGCTGGCCCCGTTCGGTGGTTGATCTGATTGATGTTCTGGAAAACGAACTGAAACGCCAGAACGTCAGCAATCCCCGTGAGCTTGCCCGTAAACAGGCCGTTGCCCTGTCCTGTTTTCTGGGCGGGCGGCAGTTTTACATCCCCTGCGGCGATACGATCCTGACCGCGTTACGCGACGATTTGCTTTACTGCCAGTTCAATGGTCGTAACATGGAAGAACTGCGTCGCCAGTATCGCCTGTCCCAGCCGCAGATCTACCAGATTATTGCCCGCCAGAGAAAGCTGCATACACGACGTCATCAGCCTGATCTGTTCTCACCTGAAAGCCAGAAATAACCGGCATCCTGCCGGTTATTTCCTGTCACCATAATCCCGCACCTGCCATCTGATTTTTTAGACTGCCATCAGAGCATTTTTTCAGGGAAGCATGATGGCGGGGATACCAAAAAAACTGAAAGCCGCACTGCTGGCGGCAACGATTGCCGGTGGCGGTGTGGGTGGTTATCAGGAAATGACCCGTCAGTCTCTGATCCATCTGGAAAATATCGCTTATATGCCTTACCGCGATATTGCCGGTGTGCTTACGGTCTGTGTGGGACATACCGGGCCGGATATCGAAATGCGCCGTTACAGCCATGCGGAGTGTATGGCTCTTCTCGACAGTGATTTAAAACCGGTTTATGCGGCAATCGATCGTCTTGTCAGGGTGCCGCTGACGCCATATCAGAAAACGGCGCTGGCAACGTTTATTTTCAACACCGGTGTTACCGCATTCAGTAAATCAACGCTGCTGAAAAAACTCAATGCCGGTGATTACGCCGGAGCGCGTGACCAGATGGCCCGCTGGGTGTTTGCCGCAGGCCATAAATGGAAAGGACTGATGAACCGTCGCGAAGTGGAAATAGCTATCTGGAATATCAGGGGGGCGGATGACCTTCGCCAGTAAAAGTTTACTGCTGGCAGCCGTGTTTGCCGCCGTTCTGTCCGGGGTGTTGTGGCACAGGCTGGACAGCACCCGCCACGATAACCAGACGCTGCGCCGTGAATTACAGACGGAGCAACAGGCCCGCAACACGGCTGAATGGTTGTTACACGGTCAGGAACAGACGATGCAGGTATTTTCCGCTATCCGTGCCGCAAATCGTGCCGCGCGGCTGGCAGACGAGACAGAACATCATGATGCAAAACAAAAAATTACAACCGCCATTACCGGTGACAATTGCAGCACTCGTCCTGTGCCTGCCGTTGCTGCTGACAGGTTGCGGGAACTCGAAAAACGCACCCGTGCCATCGGTGGTGATCCTGCCCGAAACTGATGCAGAACTGACGGAAGCAACGCCCGTTCCGCCCATGCCACAGCCCCTGACGTGGGGAGCATCCCTTCTCTGGAATGCTGACCTGTTGATGGCGCTCGGGCAGTGCAACCGCGACAAGGCATCAGTCCGGGAACAGGAGACCCGAAGGAAAGAAATTTATGAACGAAGACCAGAACCGGGCGGTGGCGCTGCTGCTCGCTGAACTCTGGCAGGGGGATACCCGTGATATTCCCCGCCCGGCGGCGTATGACCCGCCTGTATTGTGTGCCGGTTGCGGTCGTGAGCTGCGGCCTGATGTGCTGAGACAGCAGCCGATGACGAACTACTGCCACTGGTGCCGTGGAGCAGAATAATGGATTTGATTTCAGTTTTAGCGTTATGGCCTTACCTGTTGCCTGTTGTGGCCGGTGGGGCCGTCTGGGCAATGCGTCGTAGTTTTGCCAGCACTGAGCGTGTGGAGCGTCTTGAAAACCGGATGACCGAAATGGAAACCCGCTACGCCAGCATCCCTGGCACAGAAGATGTACACGAAATGCGCCTGCGAATTGCAGAGCTGTCCGGCGATATCCGGGTGCTGTCCCAGCGGGTGCAGTCATTTTCCCATCAACTGGAGCTGCTGCTTGAAAACGCAGTAAACCGGAGTAATTCATGATTAACGATATTCTGACCGAAGACCGTCGTCTGGTCATCCTGCGTTCCCTGATGGACTGCAATAACGAAGCAAACGAATCCATCCTTCAGGACTGTCTGGATGCATACGGACACAACGTTTCCCGCGATGTGGTTCGCGGCCAGATTGACTGGCTGGCAGAGCAGCAACTGGTCACCGTGGAAAACCTGCGCGGCTTTTATGTCGTAACGCTGACCTCCCGAGGTCAGGATGTGGCAGAAGGTCGTGCCCGCGTTGCCGGTGTCAAGCGTCCTCGTCCCCGTGCATGACAGGAGGCGTGATGGACAGGAAAACACGGGGCCGGGCTTCAAAAGTGGATTTACTGCCGGAAAACGTACGTAAAACGCTGCATGAAATGCTGCGTGATAAGGCGATCCCACAGGCCCGCATTCTGGAAGAAATTAACGCACTGATTGAAGACGCTGGCCTGCCGGATGAGATGAAACTCTCCCGTTCCGGTCTGAACCGTTACGCGACGAACGTCGAGCAAGTAGGCCATAACCTGCGACAGATGCGTGAAATGACGTCAGCACTGACCGCAGAACTTGGCGACAAGCCAATGGGAGAAACCACAAAGCTGATTCTGGAAATGGCCCGCAGCCAGCTTTTTAAGGCCATGATGCGGCAAATCGAAAACCCGGAATCTGACGTGGATATTGACCTGCTGAAAAATGCCATGCTGGCGGCACAGCGTCTGGAATCCACGGCAATGTCCAGCCATCGGCGCGAGAAAGAAATCCGCCAGGCATTCGCAGAAGAAGCGGCAAACGCCGTGAGTGAAGAACTGCGCGGGCAGGATGGCATCAGCGAAGAGCTGGAGCAGCGTATCCGTGATGTGCTGCTGGGTAAGGCATGAGAGGGTTATGAACACCAGAGAAAACAACCTTAAAGCCCTTCATGCCCCCCGAAAAATCAACCTGCGTGAGGAAGCCGAACTGCTCGGCGTGAATATCGTGACCGATATCGGGGAAGCACAGCCCCGCAATGAACCGGTTTTTCTGGGCTATCAGCGCCGCTGGTTTGAGGATGAAAGCCAGATTTGCATCGCTGAAAAATCCCGTCGTACCGGTCTGACATGGGCCGAAGCGGGCCGCAATGTCATGACGGCAGCAAAGCCGCGCCGCCGTGGCGGTCGCAACGTCTTTTATGTGGGTTCCCGTCAGGAAATGGCGCTGGAATATATCGCCGCCTGTGCCCTGTTTGCCCGCGCCTTTAACCAGCTGGCAAAGGCTGATGTCTGGGAGCAGACCTTCTGGGACAGCGACAAAAAAGAAGAAATCCTCACTTATATGATCCGTTTCCCTAACAGCGGATTTAAGGTGCAGGCGCTGTCAAGCCGCCCGTCTAACCTGCGTGGTTTGCAGGGGGACGTGGTGATTGATGAGGCGGCATTTCATGAAGCCCTGGACGAACTCCTGAAAGCGGCCTTCGCTCTCACCATGTGGGGTGCCCGCGTGCGGATCATATCGACACATAACGGCGTCGATAACCTGTTTAACCAGTACATTCAGGATGCGCGCGAGGGGCGCAAGGATTACAGCGTTCACCGCATCACGCTGGATGATGCCATCGCTGACGGGTTGTACCGACGTATCTGTTACGTCACGAATCAGCCGTGGTCGCCGGAAGCGGAAAAAGCCTGGCGTGATGGCCTGTACCGGAATGCGCCGAATAAAGAGAGTGCCGACGAGGAATACGGCTGCATTCCTAAAAAATCCGGGGGCGCTTATCTGTCACGCGTGCTGATTGAAGCCGCTATGACGCCAGCGCGGGATATCCCGATTCTGCGTTTTGAAGCCCCGGACGATTTTGAATCGCTGACACCACAAATGCGCCACGGCATCGTTCAGGACTGGTGTGAACAGGAGCTGCTCCCGTTGCTCGATGCGCTGTCGCCGCTCAATAAACACGTACTGGGCGAAGACTTTGCACGCCGTGGCGACCTGACGGTGTTTGTGCCGCTTGCCATCACTCCTGACTTACGCAAACGCGAATGTTTCCGCGTGGAGCTGCGTAATGTGACCTATGACCAGCAGCGACAAATCCTTTTATTCATTCTGTCCCGTTTGCCCCGTTTTACCGGCGCTGCATTTGATGCCACCGGTAACGGCGGTTATCTGGCAGAAGCCGCCCGTCTGATTTATGGCCCGGAGATGATCGACTGTGTGAATCTGACCGCATCCTGGTATCAGGAGTGGATGCCAAAACTGAAAGGCGAGTTTGAAGCGCAGAACATCACGATTGCCCGGCACCAGACCACTCTTGATGACCTGCTCCACATCAAGGTGGACAAAGGTATTCCGCAGATTGATAAGGGGCGCACAAAAGATGAAGGTGGTAAAGGCCGACGACATGGCGACTTTGCCGTGGCGCTCTGTATGGCTGTCAGGGCGTCTTATATGAATGGTTTTGTTATCGACGAGGACAGCATACAGGCGCTGCCACCACGCCACCGTGGTGATGATGTTGATAACGATGATTTTGATGATTATCACCAGTTTGAACGAGGGGGCTGGTAATGGGCCGTATTCTGGATATTTCCGGGCAGCCGTTTGATTTTGACGATGAAATGCAGACCCGCAGCGATGAGCTGGCAATGGTCATGAAGCGTACGCAGGAGCATCCTTCCAGTGGTGTGACGCCGAACCGGGCCGCGCAGATGCTGCGTGATGCCGAACGCGGTGATCTGACCGCACAGGCTGACCTGGCCTTTGATATGGAAGAAAAGGACACCCACCTTTTTTCCGAACTGAGCAAGCGCCGCCTTGCCATTCAGGCGCTGGAATGGCGCATCGCTCCGGCACGTGATGCCAGCGCACAGGAGAAAAAAGACGCCGACATGCTGAATGAATATCTGCATGATGCGGCGTGGTTTGAAGATGCCCTGTTTGATGCCGGTGATGCCATTCTCAAGGGTTATTCCATGCAGGAGATTGAATGGGGCTGGCTGGGCAAAATGCGCGTGCCGGTGGCGCTGCATCATCGCGATCCGGCGCTGTTCTGCGCGAACCCCGATAATCTGAACGAATTACGTCTGCGTGATACGTCTTATCACGGGCTGGAGCTGCAACCGTTCGGCTGGTTTATGCACCGGGCCAAATCCCGCACCGGGTACGTTGGCACCAATGGCCTTGTGCGCACGCTTATCTGGCCTTTTATTTTTAAAAACTATTCCGTGCGTGATTTTGCAGAGTTTCTGGAAATTTACGGACTTCCCATGCGCGTCGGTAAATATCCGACCGGCTCCACGAACCGTGAGAAAGCCACGCTGATGCAGGCCGTGATGGATATCGGGCGACGTGCCGGTGGCATTATTCCGATGGGGATGACGCTGGATTTTCAGAGCGCCGCAGATGGTCAGTCAGACCCCTTTATGGCGATGATTGGCTGGGCAGAAAAAGCGATTTCAAAAGCCATTCTGGGCGGCACCCTGACCACAGAGGCTGGCGATAAAGGTGCACGGTCGCTGGGTGAAGTGCATGATGAGGTTCGCCGGGAAATCCGTAACGCGGATGTGGGCCAGCTTGCCCGCAGTATTAACCGTGACCTGATTTATCCCCTGCTGGCACTGAACAGTGACAGCACCATTGATATTAACCGCCTGCCGGGCATTGTGTTTGATACCAGTGAAGCGGGTGATATTACGGCACTGTCTGACGCCATTCCGAAACTGGCGGCGGGAATGCGTATTCCGGTCTCCTGGATACAGGAAAAACTCCATATTCCACAGCCGGTCGGTGATGAAGCCGTGTTTACTGCTCAACCGGTTGTCCCGGATAACGGTCCGCAGAAAGAGGCCGCATTATCCGCTGAAGATATCCCGCAGGAGGATGATATCGACCGGATGGGCGTCTCACCGGAAGACTGGCAGCGTTCGGTTGATCCCCTGCTGAAACCCGTCATTTTTTCTGTGCTGAAAGATGGCCCGGAAGCCGCCATGAACAAAGCTGCTTCATTATATCCGCAGATGGATGATGCAGAACTTATCGACATGCTGACCCGTGCCATTTTTGTTGCCGATATATGGGGGCGTCTGGATGCCGCAGCAGACCATTGATCTGGCGTATGCCGCACGCCTCCCGCCAAAGGAGGCTGTCGCGTATTTCCGCGCCAAAGGCTACAACATCACCTGGAACTGGTACGAACAACTGGCAGACGCGCACGCCCGCGCCTTTACCGTTGCCAAAGCCACCCGGATGGATGTCCTGACCACAATCCGTGAGGAAGTGGAGCGGGCTGTCAGTGAAGGCATCACCCGTGAGGAATTTACCCGCACACTGGCCCCCCGGCTGCAAAAACTCGGATGGTGGGGAAAACAAATCATCGTGGATGCAGACGGAAATGCGAAGGTAATCGAGCTGGGCAGTCCGCGTCGTCTGGCAACCATTTATAACGTCAATACCCGTACGGCGTATGGGGCAGGACGTTATGCGCAGATGATGAATACCGCCGATTTGTACCCGTACTGGCAGTACGTTGCCGTTATGGATGGCAGAACACGCCCGGAACATGCGCGGCTGCACAATATGGTTTTCCGGTATGACGACATTTTCTGGCAGACGCATTACCCGCCCAATGGCTGGAACTGCCGCTGTCGCGTCCGGGCGCTGTCTGCGGCCCGCATGAAAGAACTGGGGCTACAGGTCAGTTATGGTGCGTCATTCATGAATACCCGCGAAGTGGATGCCGGTACGGATGAAAGCACCGGAGAGATTTTCCGCACATCGTCAACCACGTTTGACAACGGTCGGGTAAAAATGACGCCGGATGTAGGCTGGTCATATAACCCTGGTTCGGCGGCATTTGGTACGGATCAGGCACTGATTCGAAAACTGGTGGAAATTCACGACGCGCAGCTGCGTGAGCAGGTTGTGCAGACACTGAATAACAGCCGGGAGCGTCAGCTTGCTTTTTCCCTCTGGCTTAAACGCCTGGCAGGATCACGTCAGACCGGTCATGAAATCCGGGCGCTGGGTTTTATGACGGGATCCGTGGCTGAAGCCGTATATCAGCGCACCGGGAATATGCCAGCCCGTCTGCTTGTAATGAACGGGAAAAGTCTGGCGACCACTGCTGATGCCGCCCTGAAAACGGAAGATTTACAGCGTCTGCCGTCGCTGATGGCAAAACCACAGGCGGTATTGTGGGACAGGGAGAACCACCAGTTGCTGTATGTTGTGGCAACCCGTGACGGCACGGCCCGGATTGTGGTCAGAACATCACAGACAGTCGGCAGGCAGAATGACCGGGCGGATGTGCTGGTCAGTATCAGCCGCGTATCTGCACAGTCGCTTGAAGCCGCGATTGCTGACGGGATGATTGACATACTGGAGGGGCATGTGGAGGTGAATAAGTGAGTCTTGATATGAACGTTGCCGTGGATGTGCGACGTATTCAGCTTGCGCTGGATGAACTGGGAACCGTCACACGTGACCGCGTCATTCCCCGTGTGATGGCTGCGGCGCTGCTGTCATCCACGGAACAGGCATTTGAACGGCAGGCAGACCCGGATACAGGGAAAGGCTGGGAAGCGTGGAGCGATTCGTGGCTGGCATGGCGTCAGGATCATGGTTTTGTTCCGGGCAGTATCCTTACCCTGCATGGCGATCTGGCACGCAGCATTACCACCGATTATGGACAGGATTATGCCCTGATTGGTTCGCCAAAAATTTATGCTGCCATTCATCAGTGGGGCGGTACACCCGATATGGCACCCCGCCCGGCAGGCGTTCCTGCGCGTCCTTATATGGGGCTGGATAAGACCGGGGAACAGGAAATTTTTGATGCCATCAGAAAACGCGTCAGCGCCGCTCTGAGGCAATAAACTGAATCAGACATGAAATCAGCCGCACAGATTTTTTAAAACGCGCCACGGGATTTTTAAACCGGTATTTAACGGTGTATGAATCCCGTTTTATCTTCCTTCCACTTTCTTTCTCCAGTACTCAAATAGCATAACCCCAGATTTCCCCGCACCTCCCGCAAACTGACTGCTCACAAACCATGATGAGCAGCAGGACATGAAAAAACACGCGATTGGCATTGCCGCACTGAGTGCGCTGTCCATTGACGATGACGGCTGGTGCCAGCTATTGCCTGCCGGTCATTTCAGTGCCCGTGATGGTCGCCCGTTTGATGTGACAGGTGGTCAGGGGTGGTTCATCGACGGTGAGATTGCCGGGCGTCTGGTTGAAGGCGTTCGCGCGCTCAACCAGGACGTGCTGATTGATTACGAGCATAACCAGCTACGTAAGGACAAAGGATTACCCCCGGAACAACTCGTCGCGGCTGGCTGGTTTAACGCCGATGAAATGCAGTGGCGTGAAGGTGAAGGATTATTTATCCACCCACGCTGGACGGCGGCGGCACAGCAGCGCATCGATGACGGCGAATTTGGTTATCTCTCTGCGGTTTTTCCGTATGACACCGCCACCGGTGCGGTGCTGCAAATCCGCCTTGCTGCGCTGACCAATGACCCCGGTGCCACCGGCATGAAAAAGCTGACCGCACTGGCGGCAGACCTTCCCGACATCCTTCAACAGGAGAACAAACCCATGAATGAAACGCTGCGCAAGCTGCTTGCGCGTCTTGGGGTGACGGTCCCCGAAAATGCAGACATCACCGATGAACAGGCCAGCGCGGCCCTGAGTGCGCTTGATGCGCTCGAAACAGATGCCGGAAAAGTGGCGTCGTTATCCGCCGAACTGGAAAAGGCACAGAAAGCCGCCGTTGACCTGACGAAATACGTCCCGGTGGAAAGCTACAACGCCCTGCGTGATGAACTGGCACAAGCGACTGCACAAAGCGCCACAGCCAGCCTGAGCGCCGTTCTGGACAAGGCGGAACAGGAAGGCCGCATTTTCAAAAGCGAACGTACCTATCTGGAACAGCTTGGCGGTCAGATTGGCGTGGCGGCACTGTCGGCACAGCTTGAGAAAAAACAGCCCATCGCTGCGTTATCTGCCATGCAGACCACCACAGCGAAAATCCCGTCGCAGGAAAAACCGGCGGTGGCGGTGCTGTCTGCTGATGAACAGGCAGCAGTGAAGGCGCTCGGCATTACTGAGGCTGAGTATCTGAAAATGAAACAGGAACAAGAAAAATGATTGTCACCCCGGCATCCATTAAAGCCCTGATGACCTCCTGGCGTAAGGATTTTCAGGGCGGTCTTGAAGACGCCCCGTCGCAGTACAGCAAAATTGCAATGGTGGTGAACTCTTCCACCCGCAGTAATACCTATGGCTGGCTGGGTAAATTCCCGACCCTGAAAGAATGGGTGGGTAAGCGAACCATTCAGCAAATGGAAGCGCATGGCTACTCCATCGCCAATAAAACGTTTGAAGGCACCGTGGGTATTTCCCGTGATGACTTCGAGGATGACAATCTGGGTATTTATGCGCCGATTTTTCAGGAGATGGGTCGTTCTGCGGCAGTTCAGCCAGATGAGCTGATTTTTAAACTTCTGAAAGATGGCTTTACCCAGCCCTGCTATGACGGTCAGAACTTCTTCGACAAGGAGCATCCGGTATATCCGAATGTGGATGGCACGGGCAGCGCGGTTAATACCTCCAACATCGTTGAGCAGGACAGCTTCAGCGGCCTGCCATTCTATCTGCTGGACTGCTCCCGCGCAGTCAAACCGCTGATTTTCCAGGAGCGCCGCAAACCGGAACTGGTCGCACGTACCCGTATCGATGACGACCACGTTTTTATGGATAACGAGTTCCTGTTTGGTGCCAGCGCCCGGCGTGCTGCCGGTTACGGCTTCTGGCAGATGGCTGTCGCGGTAAAAGGCGATCTGACGCTGGATAACCTCTGGAAGGGCTGGCAACTGATGCGCTCTTTTGAAGGTGATGGCGGTAAGAAACTGGGCCTGAAGCCGACGCATATCGTTGTACCGGTCGGGCTGGAAAAAGCCGCAGAGCAACTGCTTAACCGTGAACTGTTCGCGGATGGCAATACCACCGTCTCCAACGAGATGAAGGGCAAGCTGCAACTGGTTGTCGCTGACTACCTGTAACCGTCATTAAAAGGCGGTTCAGACCGCCTTTTAATCTGATTTAAAGGAAAAGGAGGAGCATGTGTTATGTCAGGCACTTCGCTTAATTCACAACGGCTGGACACTTCTCGCATCACTTGCACGGCGATTATTAAATGCCTTCGTCCGGTCTACCGCCGCGCCGGAATCGCCTTTACACGTGGCGAAAACACCGTGGAAGTCACCGAAGAACAACTGGCGATCATTCGTGCCGACAGCGTGCTGTCTGTGGTATCTGCATCGTCAGCAGAAACGCTCGCTGAGGCTGGGGGGCTGGACGTTCTGGGTGTGGGCGATCTGAATACCCGTATCCGTGCGACCGTTGCCGGTCTGGATAAGGCAAACCCGGAGCACTTTACCGCAGGGGGAGAACCCAAAGTGAAAGCCGTCAGTGCGGCGCTGGGGGAACCGGTGAGCAGTGCGCAAATCAAAGCGGCGCTGGCTGAGGCGGATGCATGAATTACGCGACGGTAAATGACCTGTGCGCCCGCTATACACGTACGCGGCTGGATATTCTCACCCGCCCTAAAACAGCGGACGGGCAGCCGGATGATGCCGTGGCAGAACAGGCACTGGCAGATGCTTCGGCCTTTATTGATGGCTATCTCGCCGCGCGCTTTGTTCTGCCGCTTACCGTCGTCCCCTCACTGCTGAAACGGCAGTGTTGCGTGGTGGCCTGGTTTTATCTGAATGAATCACAACCCACCGAGCAGATCACCGCTGCCTACAGGGACACAGTGCGCTGGCTGGAACAGGTGCGCGATGGCAAAACAGATCCCGGCGTGGAAAGCAGGACGGCAGCCTCGCCGGATGGTGAAAACCTTGTGCAGGTGCAGTCTGACGCGCCGGTCTTCTCACGAAAACAGAAGGGGTTTATCTGATGCTGGAAGAAACCGAAGCCGCACTGCTGGCGCGCGTTCGTGAGTTGTTTGGGGCAACCCTGCGGCAGGTAGAACCCCTTACCGGCACATGGACTAACGAGGATGTGCACCGTCTCTTTCTGGCCCCGCCATCGGTATTTCTGGCATGGATGGGCTGTGGTGAGGGGCGTACGCGTCGGGAAGTTGAAAGTCGCTGGGCATTTTTTGTCGTGGCGGAGTTGCTGAACGGGGAACCGGTAAACCGGCCCGGTATTTATCAGATTGTGGAGCGACTGATTGCCGGTGTTAACGGTCAGACGTTTGGCCCGACCACCGGGATGAGACTGACGCAGGTCAGAAATCTTTGTGACGACAACCGTATCAATGCCGGTGTGGTGCTTTACGGCGTTCTGTTCAGTGGCACTACCCCGCTGCCGTCCGTGGTGGACATGGATTCGCTGGATGATTACGAGCGTCACTGGCAGACCTGGAAATTCCCGGACGAAACCCCGGAATTTGCCGCACATATCAATGTGAATCAGGAAAAGGATCATGATGCTGAAAATTAAACCCGCAGCGGGAAAAGCCATCCGTGACCCGCTCACGATGAAATTACTGGCTCCGGAGGGAGAAGAAAAGCCCCGTAACAGTTTCTGGATACGTCGCCTTGCAGCCGGTGATGTGGTTGAAGTCGGGAGCACCGAAAACACGGCGGATGATACCGACGCTGCGCCGAAAAAACGGAGTAAATCGAAATGAGCGATATTTCATTTAACGCGATCCCGTCAGATGTTCGCGTTCCCCTGACGTATATCGAATTTGATAACAGTAATGCCGTCAGCGGAACACCGGCACCCCGTCAGCGCGTGCTGATGTTCGGGCAAAGCGGAAGTAAAGCCAGTGCGGCACCAAACGTGCCTGTCCGTATCCGTTCCGGCTCACAGGCCAGTGCGGCGTTTGGTCAGGGTTCCATGCTGGCACTGATGGCAGATGCATTCCTGAACGCTAACCGCGTGGCGGAGCTGTGGTGTATCCCGCAGGGGAACGGCACCGGTAATGCTGCTGTCGGTGAAATCTCACTGTCAGGAACGGCAGGCGAAAACGGCTCGCTTGTGACTTACATTGCCGGTCAGCGACTGGCGGTATCTGTCGCAGCAGGTGCAACGGGAGCGGCGCTGGCTGACCTGCTGGTTGCCCGAATCAAAGGCCAGCCTGATTTACCGGTGACGGCAGAAGTTCGCGCAGACAGCGGGGATGATGACACCCATGCAGATGTGGTTCTGAGTGCAAAATTTACGGGTGCATTATCTGCCGTGGATGTGCGCTGGAACTATTACGCGGGTGAAACCACCCCTTACGGGATTATCACGGCATTCAAAGCCGCATCCGGGAAAAACAACAACCCGGATATCAGCGCCAGCATCGCGGGGATGGGTGATCTGCAATACAAATATATTGTGATGCCTTACACCGATGAACCAAACCTGAATCTGTTACGCACTGAATTGCAGGAACGCTGGGGGCCGGTCAATCAGGCTGATGGCTTTGCAGTAACGGTGTTGTCCGGCACGTATGGGGACATTTCCACGTTTGGTGTCAGTCGTAACGACCATCTGATCTCCTGTATGGGAATTGCCGGTGCACCGGAACCGTCATATCTGTACGCCGCCACACTGTGTGCCGTTGCCAGTCAGGCGCTTTCCATCGACCCGGCACGTCCGCTCCAGACGCTGACGCTGCCCGGAAGAATGCCGCCTGCGGTGGGTGATCGTTTCACCTGGTCAGAACGTAATGCCCTGCTGTTTGACGGCATCTCCACGTTTAACGTGAATGATGGTGGTGAAATGCAGATTGAACGCATGATCACGATGTACCGCACAAACAAGTACGGTGACAGCGATCCGTCTTATCTGAACGTGAATACCATCGCCACGCTGAGTTATCTACGTTATTCGCTGCGAACCCGCATCACGCAGAAATTCCCGAACTACAAACTGGCAAGTGATGGCACCCGCTTTGCCACTGGTCAGGCCGTGGTGACGCCATCCGTGATCAAAACGGAGCTGCTGGCACTGTTTGAAGAGTGGGAAAGCGCCGGGCTGGTTGAGGATTTCGACACGTTCAAAGAGGAGCTGTACGTTGCACGTAACAGCGATGACAAAGACCGTCTTGATGTGCTGTGCGGCCCGAATCTGATTAACCAGTTCCGCATTTTCGCGGCACAAGTTCAGTTCATTCTGTAAGGAGCATTTATGGCTGGAAATCAGCGTCAGGGGGTGGCGTTCATCCGTGTCAATGGCATGGAGCTTGAAACGATGGAGGGGGCCTCCTTCACACCTTCCGGCATCACCCGTGAAGAAGTGACCGGCTCGCGGGTTTATGGCTGGAAAGGTAAACCACGTGCCGCAAAGCTGGAATGCAAAATTCCGGGCGGTGGTGATATCGGTCTGGATGAAATCATCGGCTGGGAAAATATCACGGCAGAGTTTCAGGCAGATACCGGGGAAACCTGGATGATGGCGAATGCCTGGCAGGCAGATGAACCGAAAAACGACGGCGGCGAAATTTCGCTGGTACTGATGGCAAAACAAAGCAAACGCATTGCATAAGGGGAAACAATGGACGAAATGAATTTAAGTCCTGAAGCACAGGAACTGCGTGACAGTATTGTGGCGGAGCTTCAGTCCGGTGGGCTGAAACTGAAAGACGGCCTGCCGTTCGGCACCGGTGACGAGACTGAAATGCAGTATGACGTCACACTGCGTGAACTGACCGCAGGCGATCTGATTGATGCCCAGGCGGCTGCTGAAAAGCTGGTAATGAGCAAGGAAGGCCCGGTGCTGGTCAGTTCCCCGTCCCGGATGGGACTGGAAATGCTGCGCCGACAGATTGCCAGCGTGGGTTGCATCAAAGGCCCGTTATCGCTGGCGCTGATGCGCAAGCTGTCTGTTGATGACTTCCAGCGTCTGTCGCTGGCTACAGAGATGCACGACATGGCTGTGGCGGCATCGCTGACGCAAGAACGGGGGCGAGTGGCTGCGGTGCCGGAATGATATTGAGAAAGCGGCGACAGCGATTGGCGTTATTCTGAAAAGTGGCCCGGAATGGGCCTTGTCTCTCCCGCTGTCCCGCTTTTTCCGGCACTGCCAGCAGGCTAAAACCCTCTCTCAATATCACCGTTAAATCAGGAAATATCTATGACCGGGAAACGCTTAAAAGCGTCAGTCATTATTGACCTTAATGGCAATCTTTCCCGGCGTTCCCGCCAGTATTCGAACCAGATAAACGCCCTGTCCCGTAGTGGGCAAAGTTCCCTGCGTGCCCTGCGTATGGAAGTGGTGCGCGTGTCTGGTGCCATCGACAGAATGGGTTCTCTCTCAACCCGTACATTCCGAATGCTGTCAGCCGGGGCGCTGGGTGTTGCCGGGGTGGGTTACACCGCCAATAAACTGTTTATCAGCGCAGCAGCTCAACGTGAACAGCAGATTATCGCCATGAACTCGCTGTATCACGGCGATAAGGCCAGAGCGCAGGCAATGATGGCCTGGGCGAAGCAGAACGCGAAGGACACCACGTGGGGGCTGAGTGGTGTTCTTGATGAGATCCGTTCGTCGAAAGGCTTCGGCATGACGGATGAACAGACGAAACAGTTCATCACCATGTTGCAGGATCAGGGGGCCATGCACGGCTGGGATTTACCCACTGCACAGGGTGCCTCACTGCAACTGAAACAGATGTTTGCCCGCCAGCAAATCACAGCGGCGGATGCCAACCTGCTGACCGGTTACGGTATCAACGTTTATCAGGCGCTGGCGGATGCAACGGGAACGGACGTTAAAAAAATCCGTGATCTGGGTACAAAGGGCAAGCTGGGCATGAAATCCATTCTGACGGTATTCAGAACGCTGTCAGAACAGTCAAAAGGTGCACAGGCCAGTGCGATGAACTCCTGGGACGGGATGTTCGCCCAGATGGAAGCTAACCTGCTTGAATTTCGCATAAAGGTGGCAAACAGCGGCCCCTTTGAAGAAATCAAGAACGAGATGCGCCGGGTGCTTAACTGGCACGACATGGCGGATAAATCCGGGGAACTTGACGCACTGGCAGAAAACATTGGTCAGAAATTTCTGACCACGTTCAGAACGGTAAAAATCGCGGCGCAGGAATTATGGCGCTGGCTGAAACCGGGTAAAGATGCGCTGGCATGGGTTGACCAGAATATTGTCAGCCTGAAAAAACTGGCTGCTGTTCTGGTGTCTGTCTGGCTTGCCAATAAAGCCCTGAGAGCAGGCTGGGCCGTGGCAAAACCCTCATGGCAGGTTGCCAGTTATCCGTTTAAAACCGGGCGTCGTATGTGGCGCTGGATGCGAAACCGCAAACGTGGGCAGGCAGGTCTGCCGGTCCCGGATGCCATGACGTCTGAGACGCTGTTGCAGGGTATCGGCATTCAGCGTGTGTTTGTCATCAACTGGCCCCGTGGATTTGGTGGCTACGGGAGTGGCGGCGGTCGTCGCGGACGGAGCGGCGGAAGAATGGCCCCGCTGTTACCCCGCCAGCCGTTATTGCTGTCCGGGCCACAGCCGCTGGCATTACCTGCACCACGCCCTGTACTGGCATTACCCCCACCCGGCGTACCGGTAACGGCACGGCCTGCACCATTATCTTTACCCGGTAAATCCGGTCTTCTGAGCAGGCTTGCAGGCAGTGCTGCCGGGCAACTGGTTACGGGAACGGTCGGAAAGCTGGCTGATGCCGGGCGTGCTGTTGGCGGGTGGTTTTCCGGTATCGGAAGCAAACTTTCAGGCAGTGCGATCGGTCGGGTTGTGACGAAAGGTGCCGGGGCGCTGGGCTGGATGGGGAAAGGTGCCGGTCGTGCGTTGTCACGTCTGGGTGGCCCGGTAATGGGGGCACTCCAGCTTGCCCCCGTCCTGATGGATGAGCAGGCGTCAACCCATGAAAAAGCAGGCGCAATTGGCAGTACAGCCGGTGCATGGCTCGGCGGTGCCGTTGGCAGCCTTGCCGGACCGCTGGGTACGGTTGCCGGTGCCACGCTGGGCAGTGTCGCCGGGGAGTATCTGGGCGGTTTTGTAACCGACCTGTATCAGAAATGGACGGCCACGGATAAGGAACCGCAGGAACAAAAAGTCAATGCGGAAGCCTCGCTGCGCGTCGAACTTGGCGAGGGGTTACGTCTGACCAGTTCCCGCGTCACCGAGGATGGTATGGGGCTGAATATTTACGCGGGCGATAACTACATTACAGGCTGGTAAAACCATGTTTGAAGATGCTTTAAATGCCGTTAATGCTGTCCGGGATAAAATCAGCGGTGGTAAGAAAACAACCGGCAAAGGCACGTTCCGTAACGTGCCGTTTCTCGTCATCGAGGAGCAAAAACAGGCTGGCGGACGTCGCCTGGTTAAACGCGAGTACCCGTTACGTGATACCGGCGGCGTCAATGACCTGGGGAAAAAGCTTCGCTCCCGTACATTCAGCGCCTGCATTCTGAACAGCAACGCAGAAACAGCCAGAGATGAAGCGGGTGCGCTGATGGATGCTCTTGATGCTCCGGGTAGCGGTGAGCTGGTACATCCTGATTTCGGCACTGTGGACGTCATGGTGGATTCATGGGAATGCCGCACTAAAGCGGATGAACTGAATTATTACGCGTTCGCCGTTACCGTTTATCCGTCGTTGCAGGATACTGCCCCGGACGCAGAGACAGACACCAGTGCAGCCGTACCGGCACAGGCCGTTGCTGTAACCGGTTCTCTGGGAGATACGCTGTCCTCTGTCTGGCAGACCGTAAAAGATGGCACTGCGGCGGCAACCGCCGTGATGGAAGCTGTAACCGGTGTCATCGATGATATCAGTGATGCGGTGGACAATCTGGGGGTTACGCAGACTGTCAGCGGTCTGATGGGATCGCTTTCTGCGATGAAAGGCTCTGTGACCAGCCTGATTAACCAGCCTGCCATGCTGGCCTCCTCGCTGATGGGGGCGCTGTCCGGCGTTTCATCGTTATGCGATACCCGGACAGCATTTTCCACATGGAACCGTCTGGCGCAGCGATTCGAACGTCGCCATGCCGCCACCGCAGGCAGACAGGGGACAATCACAACCTCGTACAACAGTCCGGTTGCAGAAAAAAATATTGCCACACTGAACTACGTCATGCTGGCAGCGGCGCAGACATACCGGGCAGAAGCTGCCAGCCAAGCACTGACTGCGGCACTGGATTTCAGTCGCCGGATGGATAATGCCGCCCGTGCACCTGTACTGGATGCCCCGTCCACCACAACCGGCACAGCCAGCGGGGCCAGCAGCACATCTGCTACCGTCACACAGGGACAGTTACAGTTAACTGCCATAACCCCGGACGGCGGCTTTTCACAGGTATCCTTTTCAGACAGTGGTACAGCCACGCCCCCGGTATTTGAAAGTGTGTCCGATATCGGAAAAACAGCCGCCATGCTGGGGGCTGCACTGGATACCGTCATTCTGACGGCATCTGAGCAGGGCTTTTCGACAGACAGCGTTCAGCTTACGCAACTGCGTCTGCTGGTTGTTGCCGACCTGGAAAAACGCGGGCTGCAACTGGCGGGCAGTGAAACGCACCGCCTGCCGGAGACGATGCCTGCAATGGTGGCTCTGTACCGTTACACAGGAAACAGCCGGAACTGGCAACGGCTGGCCCGCAGGAACGGTATCAGCAACCCGTTGTTTGTTCCCGGTGGTGTCAGTATTGAGGTGATTAATGAGTAATACCGTCACGCTGCGAACGGATGGCAGGCTTTTTACCGGCTGGACGTCAGTCTCTGTCACCCGCTCCATTGAATCCGTAGCCGGATATTTTGAGCTGGGGGTGAACGTGCCACCGGGTACGGATTTATCCGGTTTGGCACCGGGGAAGGCGTTCACGCTGGAAATCGGGGGGCAGATTGTCTGCACCGGTTATATCGATTCACGGCGACGCCAGATGACCGCTGACAGTATGAAAATCACTGTCGCCGGACGTGACAAAACGGCTGACCTGATTGACTGTGCAGCCGTTTACAGTGGCGGGCAGTGGAAAAACCGCACACTGGAACAGATTGCGCGTGACCTGTGCGCTCCTTATGGCGTTACCGTTCGCTGGGAGCTTTCCGATAAGGAAAGTTCGGCAGTTTTTCCCGGCTTCACGCTGGACCATTCAGAAACCGTTTATGAGGCGCTGGTGCGTGCCTCCCGCGCACGCGGTGTACTGATGACCAGCAATGCCGCAGGAGAGCTGGTATTCAGCCGGGCTGCCAGCACAGCCACTGATGAGCTGGTTCTCGGAGAAAATCTGCTGACACTGGATTTTGAGGAAGACTTCCGCGACCGGTTCAGCGAATACACCGTCAAGGGGTATGCCCGCGCAAACGGTGCTGAGGGTGATGATATTGATGCGAAAAGTATCGTCTCCCGGAAAGGGACCGCCACTGACAGTGATGTGACCCGTTACAGACCGATGATCATCATTGCTGACAGCAAAATTACGGCGAAGGATGCACAGGCCCGCGCCCTGCGTGAGCAACGCCGCAGACTGGCAAAATCCATCACCTTTGAGGCAGACATTGACGGATGGACACGCAAGGACGGGCAACTCTGGATGCCAAACCTGCTGGTCACTATTGATGCCTCGAAATATGCCATCAAAACCACGGAATTACTGGTCAGCAAAGTCAACCTGATACTGAATGACCAGGACGGGCTGAAAACTCGCGTCAGCCTTTCACCACGCGAAGGCTTTCTGGTGCCGGTTGAAAGCGACCGTAAAAACAAAGGTGACAGTAACGGCGGTATTGATGCGCTGGTTGAAGATTATTATCGCAGACACCCGGAGAAAACGCCGCCGTGGAAAGAGTAAATGATTCCGCCATGAACCGCCTGCTGACACCGCTGATGCGTCGTGTGCGTCTGATGCTTGCGCGTGCCGTTGTTAACGTGATTAACGACGGGCGAAAGGTTCAGAACCTGCAGGTTGGTCTGCTGGATGATGAGGAATCTGATGAAGTGGAGCGCCTGCAAAATTACGGGCATTTCAGCGTTCCCTTGCCGGGCGCAGAGGCGCTGATTGCCTGTGTGGGCGCACAACGTGATCAGGGGATTGCCGTTGTGGTGGAAGACCGCCGCTACCGCCCGACAAATCTTGAACCGGGTGATGCAGGCATTTACCACCACGAGGGACATCGTATCAGGCTGACAAAGGACGGGCGCTGCATCATTACCTGTAAAACGGTTGAGATTTACGCTGATGAAAGTATGACCGTTGACACACCCAGAACCACGTTTACCGGCGACGTTGAGATCCAGAAAGGTCTGGGCGTTAAAGGTAAAAGCCAGTTCGACAGCAATATTACTGCCCCGGATGCCATCATCAATGGCAAATCGACGGATAAGCATATCCACCGTGGCGACAGCGGCGGAACCACGGGGCCAATGCAATGACCGATTTAGCCATTATCTGGACGAACGGACGCGGCGATATTGCACAGGATGGCATTGATATGCTGACCGACGACAGCCTGACAACCGATGTGACAATCTCCCTGTTTACCGACCGGCGCGCGCTGGATTCTGACACGCTGCCGGATGGTTCAGATGATCGCCGTGGATGGTGGGGTGACAGTTACCGCGACCGCCCCATTGGTTCGCGGTTGTGGCTGTTATCACGTGAAAAAGCCACACAGGATACGCTGGAACGTGCCAGAGGGTATGCCGAAGAGGCGCTGGAATGGCTGAAAACAGCAGGCCGGGTAAGTGCGGTTAACGTCAGAGCGGAACAGTTACATCAGGGCTGGTTATACCTCTACATTGCACTGACATTACCGGATGGTTCCGTTATTCCTTATGAGTTTAAAGCAGCATTTAACGGGGTTTAAATGGCTTATTCACCACCGACATTATCATCGCTGATTGCCCGTACAGAACAGAATATTGAACAGCGCCTGCCGGGTAGCTGGCCTCAGGCCCGTGAAAAAACGCTGAGTGCCATTGCTTACGCCCAGGCAGGGCTTGCTGCCGGTTGTCACGAGCATATTTCATGGGTTGGACGGCAGATTATCCCGTCGACAGCAGATGAAGATGAGTTGCTGGAGCACTGCCGGTTCTGGGGCGTGCGCCGCAAACAGGCGACAGCCGCCAGCGGCCCGCTGACTGTCACCACATCGGCAGCGACCACCATTCCTGCCGGTACACGCTGGCAGCGTGCTGATGGTGTGGTTTACAGCCTGGCTGATGCCATTGTGATTGACCGTGCAGGAACGACGGAAATTACCGTTACCGCACTGGCTGCCGGTGAAGCAGGAAATACCGGTGAGAATACCCTTTTAACGTTGATCACCCCGGTTGCCTGTGTTGTTTCCGATGCCATCACTGTAAAAGGGTTTTCCGGTGGAGCTGATATTGAGAGTGCAGCGGAACTGCTGTCACGGCTGGAATATCGTGTCCAGTACCCTCCGTTCGGCGGTAATCAGTTTGATTACGTTCGCTGGGCACGTGAAGTCAGCGGCGTTACCCGTGCCTGGTGTTTTCCGACATGGAAAGGCGGTGGCACAGTCGGGGTGACGTTTGTTATGGATAACCGGAGCAATATTTTTCCACAACCGGCAGACGTGGAACGCGTGGCGGATTATATCGCCGGTCATACTGACCCGATCACCGGTCTGATTGTCGGACAGCCTGACGGTGTAAATGTCACTGTATTTGCGCCAAAGGCAAAGCCGGTAAATCCACGGATTTATATATCACCGAAGACAGCCGAACTGAAACAGGCTATTACCCACGCCATTAATACCATGTTTTTTAATGAGGTGACGCCGGGCGGCGCACTTGCCCCCTCCCGTATTATCCGTGCGGTGGCAGGTGTTACCGGTCTGGATGATTTTGAAGTGCGTTTCCCGACAGAGATCCAGCGTTCGGAGAATACGGAACTGTTAACACCGGGGACAATTGAATGGCTGTAACACCCTATCAGACGGCCTTTCTGCAATTACTGCCGTCAGGGCTTGCCTGGAATAAAAGCCCCGACAGCAAATTATCTGCGCTGGCGCAGGCCATCAGTGACGTGATTGCCACTGCGGCGGATGATGCGCGGCAAATGCTGCGGGAGCGTTTCCCGTCCACATCCCGCTGGTATCTGGGGGAGTGGGAATCATTTCTGGGGTTGCCGGACTGTACAAGCGAAAACGGCACCCTGTCCGAACGCCAGCGGGCTGCCGCGAATAAAATGCGTATGACCGGCAATCTGAGTCGGCGCTTTTATGAATGGCTGGCTGCGCAGTACGGTTTTACCGTCAGGCTGACGGATTCCACAGAAGGCCAGTGGGTTACGCAGGTCAATATTTACGGTATTAAAAATTATCGCAACGCAACGGTGCTGGATAATGTTCTGACGCCGTTACGTGTTTATGAATCGGGTGCGCTGGAGTGTTTACTGGAGAAATATAAACCCGCGCATCAGATTTATAAATTTGTTTACCATGACGGAGATAACTAATGTTTTATATTGATAACGACAGCGGCGTAACCGTCATGCCGCCCGTATCCGCCCAGCGTAGTGCTATCGTTCGCTGGTTTTCAGAAGGTGACGGGAATAATGTTATCACATGGCCCGGCATGGACTGGTTTAATATTGTGCAGGCGGAGTTATTAAACACGCTGGAAGAAGCCGGTATTCAACCGGATAAAACAAAATTAAACCAGCTTGCACTGTCCATTAAAGCCATCATGAACAAGAATGCGCTGCTGATAAAAAATAACCTCAGCGAAATTAAAACTGCCGGGACATCAGCACAGCGTACAGCACGTGAAAATCTGGATATTAATGATGCCAGCCTGAACAAGAAAGGACTCGTTCAGCTAACCAGTGCCACTGACAGCCCCAGTGAAACGCTGGCAGCCACCGCAAAAGCGGTGAAAATTGCAATGGATAATGCCAATGCCCGTCTGGCAAAAGACCGGAACGGAGCAGATATTCCCAATAAGCCGCTGTTTATCCAAAACCTCGGTTTACAGGAAACGGTAAACAAGGCTGGTAATGCCGTTCAAAAGACAGGCGATACCTTGTCCGGCGGACTTACTTTTGAAAACGACTCAATTCTTGCCTGGATTCGAAATACTGACTGGGCAAAAATTGGTTTTAAAAATGATGCCGACAGCGATACTGATTCATACATGTGGTTTGAAACAGGCGACAACGGCAATGAATATTTCAAATGGAGAAGCAAACAAAGCACCACAACAAAAGACCTGATGAATCTTAAATGGGATGCTTTGTATGTTCTTGTCAATGCCATTGTAAATGGCGAAGTCATATCAAAATCAGCAAACGGCCTACGTATTGCTTATGGTAATTACGGATTCTTTATTCGTAATGATGGTTCAAATACATACTTCATGTTGACAAACTCCGGTGACAACATGGGGACTTATAACGGATTAAGGCCATTATGGATTAATAACGCTACTGGCGCTGTTTCGATGGGGCGTGGACTTAATGTTTCAGGGGAGACACTTTCAGACCGTTTTGCTATTAACAGCAGTAATGGTATGTGGATTCAGATGCGCGATAACAACGCTATCTTTGGGAAAAATATAGTTAACACTGATAGCGCTCAGGCGTTGCTTCGCCAGAATCACGCCGACCGAAAGTTCATGATAGGTGGACTGGGGAACAAGCAATTTGGCATCTACATGATTAATAACTCAAGGACAGCCAATGGCACCGATGGTCAGGCGTACATGGATAATAACGGGAACTGGCTTTGCGGCTCGCAAGTTATTCCCGGCAACTATGGCAATTTTGATTCCAGATATGTGAAAGATGTTCGACTTGGTTCACAGCAATATTATGGAGTGAACAACTGGCAAACATGGAATTTCCAGTGCCCTTCAGGTCATGTGTTGTCTGGTATTAATGTTCAGGATACAGGTTCCAACTCTGCCGATAATATAGCTGGCGTTTATTACAGACCAGTTCAAAAGTATATAAATGGCACCTGGTATAATGTAGCGAGCGTTTAATATGATGCACTTAAAGAACATTAAAGCGGGTAACGCTAAAACACTGGAACAGTACGAATTAACAAAGAATTTTGACGTTATCTGGTTGTGGTCCGAAGACGGAAAAAACTGGTATGAAGAGGTAAAGAATTTTCAGGAAGACACAATAAAGATTGTTTACGATGAACATAATATTATTGTTGCCATAACTAAAGATGCCTCCACGCTTAACCCTGAAGGTTTTAACGTCGTTGAGGTCCCCGATATAACAGCCAATCGTCGGGCCGATGATTCCGGTAAGTGGATGTTTAAGGACGGAGCTGTAGTTAAACGGATTTATACGGCAGACGAGCAGCAGCAACAGGCCGAATCACAAAAGGCCGCATTACTTTCCGAAGCGGAAAGCGTTATTCAGCCACTGGAGCGCGCTGTCAGGCTGAATATGGCGACGGATGAGGAGCGTAGCCGACTGGAAGCATGGGAACGCTACAGTGTTATGGTCAGCCGTGTGGATACGGCAAAGCCCGAATGGCCACAAAAGCCTGAGTAAAAATTAAGGCCCGATATCGGGCCTTCTCTCATTCTGGTTGTTCGGGAAACGTTACTGGCAAGCTGGAAGTGTCTGTAGATTCGACTTTCTGCGCATAGAGCATCCACTCGGTTAATTTTTGTTTATTCTCGTCGGAAATGATACCCAGCCGTAGCTGTGAGTCCCATAGCTGGGTTTTATCCCTGACAAGTTGCAACAGGCTTTGCTTTTCATTCTCTGCCTGCTGCCTCTGTTCCTCCTCGGTATAAGTTCGCTTTATCACCGCGCCATCTTTGAACATCCAGTTACCCGAAATATCAGCCCATCTATTGGCTGTTATATCAGGCAACTCAACAACGCTTAAACCTTCTGGATTAATTGCCGATACATCCTTATCAATAGCAACAATAACTCCCTCTGCTGTGTAAGCTAGCTTTATTGTATCTTCCTGAAAGTTTTTCACTTCCTCATACCAGTTTTTTCCGTCTTCAGACCATAACCAGATAACATTAAAATTCTTTGTTAGCTGATATTGTTCAACGGTTTTTGGATTACCTGCGACAATGTTTTTTAAATGCTGCATAAGTTACACCTGCGCCACGTTATACCATGTGCCATTGATGTATTTTTGTATTGGTCTGAATACAGCCGGATCATCGCCATCAACAGAGCCAATAATGCCAAGCCCTGTAATTACATGACCTGATTTCTCATACATCACGCCTTTTTGCATGGTCTGAACAACACGAGTGCCCAGGCGAATATCTCGTACATAGCGAGAATCCGATTCAGCTTTGGTATATGCACCAACATCTCCCGCAGAGGGTTTGCGGGTTGTGGTATAAAACTCTGACCAGTCAGCCTCAAATCCATAACCATCTCGCGCTGAACGATAATAAATACCGCCGTTCTTATAATTCACGCGTAATTGTACAGCCGGGCAGCTACCCGCGTTCATATTGAAATGAAGAATTAATGTTGATGCGCCTTTTAGGTCTGCATCATAAACACCGCTATTCCAGTTCCAGCCAACAGCTTTATCATTTGCAACCCTGTTTCCTGTCTGCCCTAAAGCAAATGCAGGTTGCAGGTTTTTCGTGTTGTAGTCTCGTCGCCAGCCAGGAGCGTAAGCATCACCATGATTAATATAAGTGAATTGAGCGTTAGTGATTCCGCCACCGCTGGAAGTGCTTGGTGTTGTTACACGGATGGTCATGGCACCTTTATTACCCATAACCTCAATAACGCAACCTGCAAGATGAATAGTTCCACAGCCAGTATCGGTAATAATTTTATTATTGCCGTATGACCATGAACATTTGCACATCCAGTATGGGTGATTGAATGCCCCTTGAGAATCCAGCCATTCAATCAATTGTGCCGTCGTCCAGTTTCCTGCACCTGTGCTAATAGCACCATGAAAAGAGCGGCAAGCACCTATTGTTTGCGTAAATTTATCTTTGTTTGGAATATCTGCGCCGTTCTGGTTTTTCTGCAATGCGCCTGAAGCCTGATTTATCGTTTCCTGCAAACCGAGGTTTTGGATAATGGTCGATTTTGGCACGCATGGCATGATTGGCGCTTTTAAACAGGAGATCCAGAGTGCTGATTGGCTATGTAAGGGTATCAACAAATGACCAGAATACAGACCTGCAACGAAACGCTCTTGTTTGTGCAGGATGTGAACAAATATTTGAAGATAAATTAAGCGGAACAAGGACAGACCGACCGGGATTAAAACGCGCTTTAAAGCGCCTTCAAAAAGGTGACACACTGGTTGTCTGGAAACTGGATCGCCTCGGGCGAAGCATGAAACATTTGATTTCTCTCGTAGGGGAATTACGAGAGCGAGGGATTAATTTTCGCAGTCTTACTGACAGTATTGATACGTCATCTCCAATGGGGCGTTTTTTCTTCCACGTTATGGGTGCCCTGGCTGAAATGGAACGAGAACTAATTATCGAGCGAACGATGGCTGGACTTGCTGCCGCCAGAAATAAAGGCCGTATTGGTGGGCGACCACCTAAACTAACCAAAGCGGAATGGGAGCAGGCCGGGCGTTTATTAGCACAAGGAATCCCCCGCAAGCAGGTTGCATTGATCTACGATGTGGCCCTGTCAACTCTGTATAAAAAACACCCCGCGAAACGAACGCATATAGAAAACGACGATCGAATAAATCAAATCGATCGGTAATACAGATCGATTATGTCTCAATAACCACACTCAACCCATGATGTTTTTTAAGATAGTGGCGAATTGATGCAAAGGAGGTGAGATGAAATCAATTCGCTGTAAAAACTGCAACAAACTGTTATTTAAGGCGGATTCCTTTGATCACATTGAAATCAGGTGTCCGCGTTGCAAACGTCACATCATAATGCTGAATGCCTGCGAGCATCCCACGGAGAAACATTGTGGGAAAAGAGAAAAAATCACGCATTCTGACGAAACCGTGCGTTATTGAGTATGAAGGCCAGATTGTTGGCTATGGTTCAAAGGAGCTGCGCGTTGAAACCATATCCTGCTGGCTGGCCCGCACAATTATTCAGACAAAGCACTATTCCCGCCGTTTTGTGAATAACTCTTACCTCCACCTGGGAGTATTCAGCGGACGCGATCTGGTTGGCGTTCTCCAGTGGGGATATGCCCTTAACCCCAACTCAGGTCGTCGTGTCGTGCTTGAAACGGATAACCGGGGCTATATGGAGTTGAACCGCATGTGGCTACACGACGACATGCCCCGCAACTCTGAATCACGGGCCATCAGTTATGCACTGAAAACCATAAGGTTACTGTATCCGTCAGTGGAGTGGGTTCAGTCTTTTGCAGACGAACGCTGCGGACGTGCTGGCGTTGTGTATCAGGCGTCAAATTTTGATTTTATTGGCAGCCATGAAAGCACGTTCTACGAGCTGGATGGTGAGTGGTATCACGAGATAACGATGAACGCGATTAAACGCGGTGGACAACGAGGCGTGTATTTACGGGCTAATAAAGAGCGTGCCGTGGTGCACAAATTTAATCAGTATCGCTACATCAGATTCCTGAACAAGCGAGCAAGGAAGCGGCTAAATACCAAACTATTCAGGGTTCAGCCATACCCTAAGTGATCCCCATGCAATGAATAAAAAGCAGTAATTAATACTGCTGTTTCATTTGAAGCGCGAAAGCTAAAGTTTTCGCATTTATCGTGAAACGCTTTCGCGTTTTTCGTGCGCCGCTTCAGCGGCAAAACGCGTCCATTGAATATAGCCAATATTTAAACCACCCGATCCAGCCCTAACATGCCGCGAGCCTGAATGAAACAGAGCAGCAACGTTCCCCATAAGGCCATCGTCAGGTAGGGGCTTATACCGAGAATATTGAAGCCGCTTTCAATAATTTGCAGAAGAAACAGCGCCAGCACCATACCAATTATCCGCCCGCTGCCGCCGTCCGGATTAACCCCGCCGAGTACTGCCGCGAGGATTGACACCAGCAAGTAAGATTCGCCATAAGAGGCCTTAGCCGAGTTGAGTTTCGACATCATCAAAAATGCCGCTACCGCACAAAGCAAGGCGGAAATGACATACACCCATATCAGCACCCGACGAGTGTTAATACCGGAGTAAAGTGTTGCTCGTTCGTTAGAACCAATCAGATAAATGGATTTACCGAGCGGCGTTTTCTCCAGCAATATCCACAGCCCCAGCGCCACTGCGGTAAACAACCACATCGGTAGCGGAATACCGAACCACTGTGCATGATTCAACCACAGCACCCATGAGGGATAATTGGCAATGGCGCTACCGCCTGTCACCAGAATATTAACCCCTTTGAGCAACGTCATCATCCCAAGTGTTGCAAGAATTGGCGACACTCGAATACCAGCAATCAATACGCCGTTACATAAACCGATTATCACCGCCGCGCCAGCGCCCGCCAGCAGCGTAGCGACAACCGTAGCAATACCTGGTGGATACTGAGTCGCCACCCACGCCATCACCAGTGAACAGGCGTTAGCAGTGGCTATAATTGACAAGTTAATGCCACCGCAAAGCATGGTCACCGCCATAGCCAACGCCAGAATGCCCAGCACGGGCATTTGCGAAGCGACGGACTGGAAATTACTTATCGACCAGAAAATCTCCGGCATAGTAATGCTGAAGGCGGCAACAGTTAGCACCAGCAGGCCGATCAAGTAAAACTCAACGTTATTACGCCACGATTTTTTCATAGCAGACTCCGGTTCTGATGCTGACTCCACGCCGTGGCGCTAATGCTGGCAACGATGATGATGCCGGTGATCAATGTTTGCCAGTAAGACGAGACTCCCAATAAATTTAGCCCGTTTTGCATCACTGCCAACAACACCACGCCGAGCAAAGTACCGGTTAACGTGCCGCGCCCGCCGAGCAAACTAGTGCCGCCAAGCACCACCGCAGCCAGTACTGTCAGCTCATAACCCAGAAGAGAATCGGGGGCGACAGTCATCACCGTCCACGACTGCACTACACCCGCAGCACCAGACATCAATCCCATATAGCCATAGACGAAAAGTTGCAGTTTCAGCACACTAAAGCCGATGCGACTGGCTGATTCGCGGTTCCCGCCAAGGGCATAAATTTTGCGCCCTACACTGGTGAAATTCATGATAAACGCTGTCAGCAGCACCACCGTAATCATGGCGATCAGCGGCAGACCAAGGCCATAGTCATAGCCATCAGCATCGGTGTACTTGAACAACATTACCCCCTGCTCAAACCACGGCGGAAAGTCGTACAGCCACACACCTTTACTCAACCATAACAGCAGGCCATAAAAAATATTCAGCGTCGAGATAGTGATGATGATAGAAGGCACCCGTAGGCGATTAACCAGTAAGGCGTTAATTAAGCCAAGTAAAATGCCGATGCCGCCCGCCAGGGCAAACGCGACAGCAAAGTTGCCACCAATTTTTTGCAGCAGCAGCACCATGCCGTATTGCGCAATGATGGTCATTGCCGGAAACGAAATATCAATCCCACCGGAAATTAACACCACAAACAAACCACAGGCGAGAATAGTCAACATGGCATAGTTATTGGCGAGATCGTACAAATTACCGAATGTCAGAAACTCGTCGCTGCGCCAGGCAAGGCCAACAAACAGCACCACAATCAGTAATGCCAGCCAGAATTCATGGCGTTTTTTCAGTTCAGCCATTTACCACCTCCGCAATCCTGGCCTGAGAACTGCTGTCAGGCAGGAAGCTATGGGTGATCTGACCTTTTTGCATTACCAAAATCCGGTGGCTTTGATACCACGCTTCTTCAATTTCATCGCAGATCATCAATACCGCAATGCCATGAGCCGCCAGATCGCTGATAATGCCGTATATTCCTGCTTTGTTGGCGATATCAACACCGACTGTCGGGCTATCGAGAATCAACAGTCGTGGCCCAATCGCCAGCCATTTGGCGATCGATACTCGCTGCGCGTTACCACCAGAAAGCGTATTCACCGGGAGATGAGGATCAGAGACTTTGATGGTCAATGCCTTGATTAGCCTGTCCACCAGGTCACACACTTTAGCTTCACTCAGAAAGCCGAAGCGATCTTTTACCTTGTGAAAAACAGTGCTAATGATGTTGTCTTCAATAGATTGCGCCATCACCAAACCGCGCGACATGCGATCTTCCGAAACATAACCAATACCGTGGCGGATGGCGTCCTGGTTACTATGCAGTGTAACCAGCTGGCCGTTGATGAGGATCTCGCCAGCATCCGGTCGGGTCATACCAAACAGACTCAGACATAATTCCGTGCGCCCCGCACCAAGCAGGCCAACAATCGATACCACTTCGCCCGCTTCCACCCGCAAGTTAATATTTAGATATTCCCCATGACGACTTAAATTACGCACCTCCAGCACCGGGGTGCTGGATTTTCCCTGCCACAACTCTCGCACCTGATATTCAAACTCCTGGCCGGTCATCAGAAAACCGAGTTGTTTTGTGGTCATCTCTGCGGCCGGAAAGGTCCCGACCAGCTCACCATCTTTCAGCACTGAAATACGGTCGGAAACTTCCATCACTTCTTCCAGACGATGACTGACGAAGACCACGCAGATCCCGCGTTCCCGCAATTGATGCACCACCTGTAATAACCCTTGCACTTCCTGATGGGTCAGCGAAGCGGTTGGTTCATCCATCACGATCAACCGTGCGTCCTGCGCCAGTGCACGGCAAATTGCCACCAGCTGACAGCGGGCAATTGAAAGCTCAGAAACGAGCGTATCCAGTGGCAATGTGACGTTAATACTGGTCATTGCCGCCTGCGCCACCTCACGCAGACGACGTCGGTTAACAAACAGACCGTGGTGATAGTGATTCACGGCGATATTCTCCCAGACACTCAGGTTAGGAAATAAAGAGAGGTCCTGATAAATCACCTGAATCCCCTGCGCCACCGAAGCGGCGGGTGTCAGCTTTGACCAGTTTTTCCCACCAAGCGTAATTTCCGCTCCCTCATCCGGGCGATAAACACCGGACATAATTTTAATCAACGTCGATTTACCACAGCCGTTTTGCCCGGCAAGACAGTGCACTTCACCCGACATAAAGTCGAGAGAAACATCGCGCAGCGCTCGCGTGGCATGAAACGTTTTGTTGATATGACGAAGGGAAAGGAAGGTTTCCATAACATCCCCTGGCAATAAGAATCGGGGCTTTCGCCCCGAAGAAATGGATTAATAAAGTGAGTCGATATTGTCTTTGTTGACCAGTAATACCTTATGGAAACGGATAATTCGCTTATCCATATCTACGTCGGCCTTACCCAGATTCTGCATTTCTAATCCAGGTTTGATCTCTTCACCCTTCAGCAACGTGCTGGCGACGGCCGCGAGTGCGTAACCTGCAGAGGCCGGATCGTAAGTAATCCCTTCGGTGATATCACCACTTTTAATCAGTGATGCCGCCTGTGAAGGGATCATCATGCCATAGACTGCGACTTTATTTTTCGCCCGTTTCTCTTTCACTGCACGTCCCGCGCCAATCGGACCGTTTGAACCAAAGGAGACAACCGCTTTCAAGTCAGGATAGGTTTTCATCAGGTCCAGTGTAGTACGACGTGAGTCATCCACACTCTCGGCAACCGGCATGCGGCGGGTAACTTCATGCATATCCGGGTAATGCTCTTTCTGGTATTTCACCAGCAAGTCAGCCCATAAGTTATGCTGCGGCACGGTCAAACTACCCACGTAAATCACATAGCCGCCCTTGCCACCCATGCGTTTCGCCATATGCTCAACATATTCAGCGGCAAATTTTTCGTTATCAATGATTTCGATATCCCAGTTAGCACTTGGCTGACCGGGGGATTCGTTGGTCAGAACCACAATTCCGGCATCTCGCGCTTTTTTGAATACCGGTTCCAGCACGTTGGCATCGTTTGGCACAATTGTAATTGCATTAACCTTACGGGCGATTAAATCCTCAATAATTTTAACTTGTTGTGGAGCATCAGTACTTGAAGGCCCCACCTGTGACGCATTAACACCAAAGGCTTTACCCGCCTCAACCACACCTTCGCCCATGCGATTAAACCACGGCATACCATCGACTTTAGAGATATTCACCACGACTTTTTCCGCGGCCTGGAGCGGCGCAGAAATTAGCGCAGCGCCTAATAACAGCGAAGACACCATATTGATAACAAAACGTTTATTCATCATTTCAGCCTCATTGCAGGGTAGTCAGGAAGTGTTCGCCCAAATTAGCGCGCTGGAGAGAATAAGAATTTTCGAATATTTTTATGCAGAATAAACAGCCCTATTTCAGGCAGCTATTAAAAATTTGGTTATAAATATGGACAAAACGGGCAGTAACAATAAGTGTGACAATCATCACGTAAAAAATAGCAAAATAAACAAAATTAGCGATACTTTATGTTTGTGAGCTTATTTCGCGTAGAAAAATAGTTATCTACACAACGTCAATAAGGGCATATTCTTCAAAGATAACGTCCATTTCGGGTGAATAGCATCCTTCTGCCTGGAAAAAACGACGGTGTTCATTACGCCAATATTCAAGACTGAGGTCACCTTCACCTTCCTTACGGGCAAGCTCCGCGGTGACATCAGAAAAGCGCAGTAAATGCAGGCCAATTACTCTGATAACACAGACAGGCTCACCACGGCTATTTTCTACAATCTTATACTCCCCAATCATCGGAAATGCGTTGTCTTCAATACATCCCGCCAGCGAACCACAGGAAGCTGTTTTAACACCAGTCGCAATCAACGTTGCGAGGTGATCGGCCAACGCTGCTGAATCGCCAAAAGTACAAAAGGAAGCATGGGGATATTTTTGTGAGATTTTTTCTTTTATGGTCATGAGAATATTTTCGCGATTACGGAAAAACAAATCACATCTTAATTACTGTTGATAACCATCAGCAAGAGGATCATTGGTTTTTCTATGTTTAATCTTTTTATCCGAAGCAGGTCACATTTATGGCTTGATAAATACCTTTGTTAAAACTCACTTTTGTGTATTTCTCTCAAATAATCCCCTGGAAATTATGCCCGGAGATTATAAAGTTCAGGATCATTCATTAGCAAACCATTGATGCCCCACTCCCTGGGGCTTAAATCTCTTACTGTTCACCGTTGCAGACATATCAAGTTCGTATCAACCTGCCACACTCCCCCACACCAGTTGCCCTTTATGGAACGTCGCCGTTCTCGGCGAGATACGCGCCACCGCCTCGGCGGAACAGGAGGCGTCCACCAGCACAAAGCTGGCGTCATCCTGCGCTTTAGGCCACACACGCTCGCCTTTTTCGTTGAGCGGCAATACATCGCCAGTGGCTAAAAACAGCGAACGGGACAAATTCTGTTCGTTAGGACGAATATAGAGCTGCGCGTAGAGATTGGCTTTTTCCAGCATGTCGCCCAGGCCGTAAGGCGACCAGTGGTCGATAACGCTGTCGGTGCCGGTCATCACTTTTACGCCTTTGTCGTGCAGTTGTTTGAGCGGCATATGCAACGTGCCAATCGGCACCGTCGAGGCGATAGAAATTTGCTGCGCCGCCATCCGGTGCGCCAGTTCATCTACCTGTTGCTCATTGAGCGTTGCCAGCGCAAAGGCGTGGCTGATGGTCAGCTTGCCCTTCAGTTGCGGCGTTTTCTCCACTGTTTCAACCATATAATTGATGGCCGCTACGCCTGCCGGAGTGGTTTCGTGCAGGTGAATATCGACGCCTTTGTCGTAGTCCAGTGCAATCTGGAACATGGTGTCGAGGGATTTTTCCATCGCGCCATCAACACTGGTCGGGTCCAGCCCGCCGACGTAATGCGCCCCCGCCTGCATCGCTTCGCGCATTAAGGGTTCCGATTTCGACAGCAGCAAACCGTGCTGCGGGAAGGCGACGATTTCACACTCGAAGCCCGCCTGACGTCGCGCCAGCACCGCCTGCAAATTTTGCAGATTTTTCAGGCCGGAAACCGGTTCGATATTGCAGTGGCTGCGGGCAATGGTGGTGCCTTTCGACTGCAATAAATCGATCAGTTTTTCTGCCCGCTCCTGAGTGTAGGGTTGCAGTTCCGGCAGCATTTTTTGCTCGAGCTTAATCATGTCCTGGATGGTGGTGCCTGCAGGGCGATTGAGTGAGCGCCACGGTCCGCCGTAAAAGGTTTTGTCGAGATGAATATGCATGTCGCGAGTAGTGGGCAACATAAGCTTACCGCCAGCGTCATAGTGCGGCAGCGTGGCGTCCGGATGCTGCTTGTTCTCGCGCAGGGCAACAATTTTACCGTTCTGAATTTCCACAGTCTGGCGCGCCGTGCGGGTCTGCACCGCCACGCCATTTTCGTAGTCAAAACCGGTTTCCAGCAGCACGTTATCGAGATAGTAATACGGGTCAGTGATTTTCATGGTGTTGTTCGCTTCGCAGTTTAGGGTGCCAGCTACCCCCGCATGGGCGAGCGGCACTGAGGGACCAAACAGCGCGGCGGCGGTGACCATCTTACCGCTCTGGCTCAGAAATTCACGGCGGCTATTGTTTTCTTTCATCTTACGTCCTTAGGTTTTAATAATATGGGTGCCCGTTTCGCCGCGTAGCGCCGCAGGCAGGCATTCCGGCGTGGTGATAATCACTTCTTTGCCGCCTTGTTCCAGGAACGTCAGGCTGGCGATGATTTTTGGCAACATGCTGCCAGGTGGGAAATGCCCTTCCTGCATATAGCGGGTCATGGTGGCAATATCTACGCGATCCAGCGCCTGCTGCTGCGGTTTGCCAAAGTGAATACACACTTTTTCGACGCCAGTGGTGATCACCAGAATGTCGGCGTGAATTTCGCGAGCCAGTAGCGCGGTAGAGAGATCTTTGTCGATAACCGCGTCCACGCTTTGGTAATCCCCCGCGTCAGTACGCACTACCGGAATTCCGCCGCCGCCCGCGCCAATCACCACAAAGCCTTGTTGGATCAGCGCCTTAATGGCAGGTGCTTCGACAATACGTTTCGGTTCCGGCGAGGCGACCACGCGGCGATAGCCCCGTCCGGCATCTTCAACAAAACGCCAGTCAGGGTTTGCCTTTTGTAGTTCGTCACGCTGGCTTTCACTAAAGAATGCGCCAATGGGTTTGATGGGATGGGCAAACCCCGGATCGTTTTTATCCACTTCTACCTGAGTCACCACGGTGACGGCTTTTTTCTCGCCGTGACGCGCCAGTCGGTTGTTCAGCGCCTGCTGGATCAGATAGCCAATGCCACCTTGCGTATCCGCCACACAGTTCGCCAGCGGCGTTAAGGGCAGCCCTTCGCGCTCGTGGGCAATCTCCGCGCGGCGTAAATCCAGCCCGACCTGCGGCCCGTTGCCATGGGTCAGCACAATGTCGTAATCGGAAGCCAGCATTTCCAGCACCGTATCGGCCACGGCTTTCACCGCCTCCGCCTGATGCTCAATCGACTGGCTGGCGTTATCTTTGATAATGCTGTTGCCACCAATGGCAACGACCACAAGTTCTTTCATGTTGTTATGTCCGCGACAGAGGGTGATGGGGTTATGACCAACGCCAGACTGCCTGATGCGCTACGCTTATCAGGCCTACAGATTCTTGCGCCACTCGTAGGCCGGATAAGGCGTTCACGCCGCATCCGGCAGAAACAACGCGCACTTTACAGATCAGACGCCGTAACGTTCGCACCAGCCAAAAATGGCTTTCTCGAAGCAGGCGAAGGGTGGATGCACAATGCCCGCGCCAATCATGCCGATGCCCGCATCTTTATGGGCAATGGCGGTGTTGATCACCGGCAGAATGCCGCTGCTGCCCACGCGGGTGATGTCGATTGCCGACGGCACGCCCATAAAACCGAGCAGCGGAATGGTGACGTTGGGGTTTTCACCGAGAGTGATTTCACGCATCTGGCGGGAGAAATCGATAGCCTCTTCCACCGTACCGCCCACCAGCGCGACGATTGCAGGCGCGGTCGCCATGGCAAATCCGCCAATGCCGTAGGTTTCAGTGATGGCGCTGTCGCCGATATCCAGCCCCGAATCTTCCGGCTTATAACCGGCAAACATCGGCCCGATCACCTGCTGCGCCGGACCGGTAAACCATTGCCCCGGTAATCCGCTGACCCGCAGGCCGAACTCGACGCCGTTACGCGCCATGGTGGTGACCACAGTGCTGTATTCAATGCCGTGCGCCGCATCCATCGCCGCTTTACACATCGCCATCCACGTCGGGCCGGAGAAGTAGTCGCAGCTGGCGACAAACTCAAACACTTCCCGCTGTTGTTCGACGGAATAGCCCGCCTGAATAATCCCTGGCGTCAGCGCCTGAATCAGCAACGTCGTCCCGGCGTTATTGCGGTTATGGCATTCATCGCCCATATGCAGCGCCTGCGCCAGCATTAAGCGCAGATCGATTTCGCCGATAATTTTCATCGCGTCGCGCAGCATGGGTCCCTGCACATCGCGCATCCAGTTGAGGCGGTCGATCACGCTCTGGTCGTTAGCGCCCATACGCAAAATCTTCGCCATCTGCTCGCTCATGTTGGTATAAGCGATGTTGCCATAGGTTTTGTTTTTCACGATGTGCATAAACATCGAGGCCGAGGTGACGCCCGCCATCGATCCCACACAGTCGTGTTCGTGGCACGGCGAGAAGGTGATCTCCCCGGAAGCCGCCAGCTCAGCCGCCTCGTCGAGATCTTTCGCCAGTCCTTCAAACACCAGCGCTCCGGTGACCGCGCCTTTCATCGCGCCGCACATTTTTTCCCAGGTGACCGGCGGCCCGGCGTGAAGAATGGTTTTCGCCGTCATGCCCGGCACCACGTTAATCGCCTGATCAAAACCAATCAGCACCGGATGCGACTGGATAATGCGCTCCAGCGCCTGCTGATTCGCGGAGGCGATTTTGTCCGCCAGTGGCGAATCGGCAATGTTGTCCAGTGCCTGCACCACCTGCATATTGCCCTGCCCCGGCGGCGTCCAGTCGAGTTGGGTCACTTCTACATGCTGCTTTTTCAGATCATCGCTAAACATGGCGATACCGACGTTAATAACGTTCAACGGTTGGCTAAACAGTGACTGGCTCATCAGGCTTCCTCCCCTTTGCAGATAAATTCACGCGCCAGCAATCCGGTATTGGTGCTGCTGCTCGCCAGAATCACTCCGGCATCAAGCAGCATCTGGCTTTGTTGTTCTAATGATGGCGTATCGAGATCGGTGCCCAGCACATAGGCGAGAATGATCAACTCGCGTCCTTCGGCAGCGGCGATCGCTTTCGCTTCTTTGATCGCCTCGATGGTGGAACCGACCGGATCTTCATGCGATCCAAATCCGAGAACAAAATCCATCACGATCACCGCCACTTCTGGATCGCGCGCTTCTTCGATCACGCGGCTGATACGGTTGGTCGGGTCAATCATTGGATGCGGCTTGCCGTTGGTGAAGTCATCATCGCCAAAGTCGAGGAAGGTGTGTTTGATGCTGCGGTTGATATCTTGCAGGCGGAATTCAGGATCGGGCTGGATATTGCTGTAGACATCGCCATGTTTTTCCATCACCGCGAACAGGGTTTCGTCACACAGCGTACCGCCGCAGAACAGACCACGAATGTATTTCTGCTGCGGTTGCAGACGCGCACGCACATCCGCAATCAACGGCTGGTTAAGCGTATGCAGGTCGAGATGTTCTTGTTTCACGCCGGAGAGCATCACCGCTTTCAATGCCGCCTCTTTGCTGCCGCGAGCAAACTGTAGCCCCTGCTCATCCACTGGCGTTTCGCCACGACCGAGGAAGCAGGCCACCACTGGCTTGCGGCAGGCGCGTGCGCGTTCCAGCACTTTGCGGGCCACCGCAGGCGCAGGCGGTTTGGAGATAAGCACAATGATTTCAGTTTGCGGATCGTTTTCCAGCATCCCGATGGCATCGAGCATCATCAGGCCACCGATTTTCTCGCTCAGGTCGCGCCCGCCGGTGCCGATCAGTTGTGAAACGCCGCCACCAAATTCATGGATACGGACGCTCAATTCCTGGCTGCCGGTGCCAGATGCGCCAACAATACCGATGTTGCCGCGACGCACGGCGTTACCAAAGCAGAGCGCCGCGCCGTTGATAATCGCCGTGCCGCAGTCTGGCCCCATCATCAGCAGCCCTTTTTCATGGGCCAACTGTTTGAGCGCCAGTTCATCTTCAACTGAGACATTATCGGAAAACAGCATCACGTTGAGGTCATTTTGCAGCGCCTGACGCGCTTCGCGAGCGGCAAACAGACCGTTGACCGAAATCACTGCCAGGTTACTTTCCGGGATATGCTTTTTGGCGCTGGCAATAGTGGCGTAACGCGCCTCGTGCGAGCCGCTTTGCGCTTTGGTGTTGAACAGTTCTTCAATCTCCGCCAGCAACTGCTCGTTGTCCACACCCGATTTACCATTGATGACAATCATCAGGTCGCCGTTTTTCGCCTGCTCCAGCTCCGGCGTCAGCAGTCCTAAATTCTTCAACACGCCTTTGTTCATTTCGGTCGCCATCGCCACAAATGCCTGCTCGACGCCGTCGAGTTTATTTGCACGCGTGGAGATAGACATCAGCGAGACAGAATCAAAATAGGTATTCGGTTTAATGACTATTTTAACTGACATAATTCCCTCCGTAGGTTTGACTCAGCGCACAACCATCGGCCATGCCATACAGCATGTCGCAGCCGGAACTGGAGCCAATATGTTTAATTTTTTCTATTGCCTGAGTTGCGTTCCCAGGGATGTCATAAATAATGTTGTGAATAAAACGATGAATATTTTCCCGGCAGCGTTGTTGTAATGCGGCTTCCAGCGTGATGGCACTTAATAACGTGGTATTATTTCTGCCGCGTTGCAGACCGAGATAAAATTCCTCTTTGTATTTTTCCGCCGGATGTCCGGGAAGAAATAAAATAAGCGCCAGACCTGTTAAATAATCGTCGGCTGATGGCGTAAGGCCAATCCCTAAGCCCATCATACTGGCGACCGCTACGGCGATATTTTGTTTATCGTTTACGGCCTGAATAACTGCCCGTCGTTTAATATGTAGTTCTTTATTTAACGCCTGATAAAACGGATTATCGCCGCGATAATTAAACAGGGTTTCATTTTCCCCCAGGTGCTGATGAATAATGTCGTGCCACTGTTGCCAGGCGATAAGGTGAAAATTCAGAGCGGTCATTTGCAAGGTTGGGGACAGCCAACGCTGGCAATGACTCATCTCTATATGAAGATGTTGACCAACCGTAATGCCTTGATCGTCAAACTGAACCTTATCACCATGCCGGAACAGACCATTAAAGTGAGTGAGTGCCAACCGACAACTGTTTGGCGCATTGTCGTACTCTTCACAAAGCAGCGTCAGCAACTGCTGGCGAGCCGGGAGTGCGATATTTACCGCTCTGGCAAAGACCTGTTCAACCTGTCCTTGCCCCCGCTGCGCCAGAAAATCAGCATCCGCAGTTAGCGCCCACACACACCGTCTTTCTGGTGTGTTGATAGCAAGCCTCCCGGTTTATGCGCCTGCGGCAATCAGTAACTGCGCAATCTCTTCAAAGCCCCGTTCTCGCGCCAGTTCCAGCGGTGTTTTGCCATATTTATCCGTCAGATGCGGGCTGGCACCGTGTTCCAGTAATAACTGGACAATCGCCTGCTGTTTAATCCCGCCATCATTAAGCACAATCGCTTCCAGTAGCGGCGTCCAGCCAACATGGTTGGTCTGGTTAACGTTAATCTCCGTATGCGCCAAAAGCTCTTTTACAATACTTAAATGGCCTTTTTCACAGGCAGGCGTCAGGCCGACACCGCCAAAACGGGTTACGCAATTAAGATCGGGTTTAGCCGGTAAAATAATTCGTAGTAGCGTTAAATCATCGTTCAGACAGCTAATTAAAAAAGGATTTAAACAGGTATGATCTTGTTTATTAATATTCGCTCCGGCGTCAATTAATGCCTGAACGCAAGCATATTGCTGATATAAACTTGCCAGCGTAATTGCCGTTTTCCCCTGACGATCGCAGGTATTAATATCGACACCCAGCGCAAGGCAGATTTTTACTTTATCGATATCCCCCTGTTGCGCAGCCAATAAATAGTCTGCAGGTAGATTTTTTATAGTCATTCACATTCACCTGGTTTTTGTGGCTGTTTTCGATGAATTGAGAATAGCAACGATAATCTGATAAAAGAACCCGCTTAAATTTAATTCGCCGTATTTCGCCTTTTTGTTGAATGATGTTCAACAATCTTTTCGCCGTGTGCGGTAGTGCAATATTTGTTTCTTTGACCCGATACCCTTTCACTCAATCAGGTTTTATTTCTCTATAGTCTGCACATGTAAGAGTAGCTTTCGTCCATGTCTAACCAGAGGGGAACAAGATGAACGGACTCACGGCAACGGGTGTCACCGTCGGTATTTGTGCAGGGCTTTGGCAGTTAGTGTCTTCACATGTCGGGCTCTCTCAGGGATGGGAATTATTAGGAACCATTGGCTTCGTCGCCTTTTGCAGTTTTTATGCCGCAGGCGGCGGTAAATCGGGGTTTATCAAAAGCCTGGCGGTTAATTATTCCGGGATGGTGTGGGCGTTTTTCGCCGCGCTGGCTGCCGGTTGGCTGGCCCCGGTGAGTGGACTGTCCGCGTTCTGGGCGAGCGTGATTACGACTGTACCCTTCTCGGCGGTGGTGGTCTGGCAAGGGCGTTTCTGGTTACTGTCTTTTATTCCCGGAGGCTTTCTCGGCATGACGCTATTTTTTGCCAGCGGGATGAACTGGACGGTGACATTACTGGGTTTTCTGGCGGGTAACTGCGTGGGGATAATTTCAGAATACGGCGGACAAAAATTAAGCGAAGCGACGACCAAAAGCGACGGGTATTAAAAGTTATTCAAAAATGATTATCCATCTTTAATGGATACCTCTACAGTCATGGCTGGAGAAATTCAGAATCGAAAATGGCGGGAGCGAGTCGATGAACTCAATTTTTACCGAAGAGAATCTGTTGGCATTTACTACCGCTGCGCGTTTTGGCAGCTTCAGTAAAGCCGCAGAAGAGTTGGGTTTAACCACTTCCGCCATTAGCTACACCATTAAACGTATGGAAACAGGGCTGGATGTGGTGCTGTTCACTCGCAGTACCCGCAGCATTGAGTTAACGGAGTCCGGGCGTTATTTTTTCCGCAAAGCTACCGACCTGCTGAATGATTTTCACGCCATTAAACGCAGTATCGATACTATTTCGCAGGGCATAGAAGCGCGTGTGCGCATTTGTATTAATCAGCTGCTTTATACGCCCAAACACACCGCGCGCTTATTACAGGTGCTGAAAAAGCAGTTTCCTACCTGCCAGATTACCGTGACGACCGAAGTGTATAACGGCGTCTGGGATGCGATTATTAATAATCAGGCAAATATCGCCATCGGCGCGCCCGACACGCTGCTGGACGGCGGCGGCATTGATTACACGGAGATTGGCGCGATTCGCTGGGCTTTTGCCATCGCCCCGGCTCACCCATTAGCCTTTGTGCCGGAGCCGATCGCCGAAAGCCAGCTGCGTCTCTACCCTAATATCATGGTGGAGGACACCGCGCATACGATTAATAAAAAAGTGGGCTGGTTGCTGCATGGGCAGGAGTCAATTCTGGTGCCAGATTTCAACACCAAATGTCAGTGCCAGATTTTAGGTGAAGGAATTGGTTTTTTGCCGGATTACATGGTCCGTGAGGCGATGGCGCAATCCTTGCTGGTTACCCGACAAATCCATAACCCGCGCCAGGATTCACGCATGTTACTCGCAACCCAGCACTCTGCCACCGGTCAGGTGACGCAGTGGATTAAAAAACAATTTGCGCCAAATGGCATATTAACGGGGATCTATCAGGATTTACTGCATCGGGAGAATTAATCGCTGCCAACCTCCCGATGCGCTGTGAATAGCGGTTTACATCAACCACCTGCTTTCATTACCCATTCAGAGATAAATTTATTACCCGGTACTGGCGGAGAGTACAAATAGCCCTGTAAAAAGTGAACGCCTTTACCGATCATTAAATCCGCCTGCTCCTGGGTTTCTACCCCTTCCGCCACGATACTCAGACCAGGCTTACGCGCCAGTTCGACAATATTGTCCACAATATGACCGGAGATTTCATCGACACTCGCCATTTGCACAAACGACTTGTCAATTTTAATAAAATCGACCGGGAACGCCTGCAAGTAACGATAGGTCGCATAACCCGTACCAAAGTCATCCAGCGCAAAAGTAATATTGTGCTGATGAAGGCTGTCAAATATCGCTCTGGCTTCTGGCGTTACCGGAATAGGATTACGTTCCGTCAGCTCAAGAACCAGCTTGATTTTATCGTTACCTAATTTCTTAACCAGGTTCAGACACTCTTTTTCAAATCCCGCAGCCAAAAAACAGCCCGCCGAGACGTTGATACCAATATGGAAATTGTCCGGCAGCAAATGTTTTACCGGCATCAGAATATCCGCAGTCTGTTTCATCAGCTGGCGAGTCATTATGACAATAAGACCGGATGACTCCGCCAGAGGAATAAACTGATCCGGTGGGATCATTCCCGTTTGTGGATGTTCCCAGCGGACAAGCACTTCACAGCCCGTCAGTACCCCAGTCTGCGCGCAGAAAACCGGTTGGATCCACGGTTTAAACTCGTGGTTTTCCAACGCCAGACTGATGGCTTCAGGCGTGACGATATGGTGATAGTGATTATCATTAATATATTTGTGACTATTATTACCCGTGGCGGATATGATCTCCGGATTGTACTGAAAGAAAATATCCCGCCAGAAAGTAATATCGCTCTGAATCCCCAGTTTCTCAAAGAGCTGTTTCTTTTGATGTGAAATGGTCTTTGCACTGCGATTTCTGTACTGTGATATTTCTGTTACAGACATTCCCTGCATCAGCAGCTTGAGTAGCAGTCGTTCTTTCTCGGATACGCTACCAGGCAATGACAAATGAACCGTTGTACCGAACTCTTGCAGAAAAACACGAAAATCACATGAATTCATGAACACACCTTTTATCTTTTATCGCTGTTCAGTATGAGTGATTACCTGTGGATTCCTGAGCACACATAAGGGGTAACCATAAACATTAGCGATGCCATACGTATAACATCCCACATCACTATCAAGAAGATTATCTTTACCTCTGATGCTCGCTCAAAAACAGTTACGCTAAATACCTTAAAAAGGTAATCACAAGTCAAACTCAGGAGATAATCACGCAAGAATGCAATATTAAAATTCAGATACTCATTTTTGGTAATAAAGAAGTAGTTGGACTATTTCGATATTTATAATTTCCCACTACGTATTGACGCCCATTCATGAGTAAAGGCGCATTATATGAATTTAACAATCCAGATCAACTGAAAATACCTCAACCTCATAAACACATAGCGTCAACATTCAATGACATAATGAGTAAAGATGTTGGTTATGCATACACGTCATTACTCTATGCCTATCCCTTAACAACCTGCTTCTTAAGACTGAATCCATTCAGCAATAGATAGCCAACATTATAACAATGACAATAAAAACAATATTTAAAACAATCGATAAAATATCAGACACAGACAATTAAACCTTAAACAACAAACAGTTACATTGATTTTAGTTGATTTGCGCTACGCGTTCCCCATGAATAAAGCGTCATTTCAAATTAGCACCAATATTTACATTAAATAAGACTAAGCTTATTGAACATTCACAACAGTCCAAACGTAGGTTTTGGGCTTCAATAGTTCTTTTCTTTTTTATTATCTGTTGCCTGGCAATCATCAATCGATACTAAGGGCTTAACTGTACACAGATATAACGTATCAAGAGGTAAGAGAAACCGCGCCATATGCAGACATGGCGCGGTTTTATGCAATAACAATCACGAGTCCGGGAACATCACGCTATGGCCCGGCGCTTCACGATGGAGATGGATAAAGTTAAGGTGCCGCTCGTACTGGTCGAGAATATCGGTGATCACCTGCTCTTTGCTGTAGTCCATCAGGTCGTTGCCCTGGCTGCCTTCTAACAGGAAGGTTTCCAGCCGGTAGTAGGTCGATTTCCCGCTACGTGCGCGGTAGGTAAAGCCCGGCACTGAATATTGCTGCGGCCAAATCTGATAGACAAAGTTCTGCTCTTCGCCCATATGCACCAACAAATCCAGATGCCCCAACTGTTGTCCCTCTTCCGGCGGCAGGTTTTTTAGCTCCACGTACGCGCCGCGCAACCGCAGTTCCTGCGCCACTTCTTCCATTGCCGGATAACAGACCGTCTCCATCATCTGTTTAGTGTAACGCGTGCCCGGATAATTCATCAGGCGCGAGAGACGTTTTTTCCAGCTCAGGCGATCCTGAAGCCCCAGCGGTCGCGGCGCGGTATCGCGGTTGGCACTTTCACGGCGGTAATCTTCTACCTTCAGAGATTTATACAACCCCGCCATCACGAAGAAGATCACAAAGCTGAACGGCAGGCCCATAATCACCGTGGTGTTTTGCAGCGCGGATATCCCGTTGGTCATCAGCATGCCTAGCGTCAGCAGGCCAATCGCCACCGACCAGAAGACGCGCAGCCAGCCGGGTGCGTCGCTGTTGATATCTTTAAGCTGCGAGGTGAAATTCCCCAGCACCAACGCACCGGAGTCCGCCGAGGTCACATAAAACAGCAGGCCAGTAATGGTGGCGACGGAGGCGCTAAAGGTAAACGCCGGATACTGCGCCAGCAGGCTGTAGAAGCCGCGCTCCGGATGGACCATCGCTTCCTCGGCAAATGCAGCGCCGCCGTGGATGATTTCATACAGCGCGCTATTGCCGAATACCGAGAGCCATAACAGCGTGAAGGTAAACGGAATAATCAACGTGCCCAGCACGAACTGGCGAATGGTACGCCCACGCGAGATACGCGCCAGGAACAAGCCGACAAACGGCGACCATGCCACCCACCATGCCCAGAAGAAGAGCGTCCAGTTATTCATCCACTCAACCGGACGGTCGAAGGCAAAACTGTTGAGCGTCATGCCCATAAAGCGATTCACATAGTCGCCAACATTCAGCACCAGTGCATTAAGCAGGAACGAGGTGTCGCCCATAAACAACACGAACAGGATCAATCCCAGCGCCAGCGCAACGTTGAGTTCCGATAACACGCGAATGCCCTTATCGACACCGGATGTCACCGAGATAGTGGCGATGATCACCGACAAGGCGATCAGTGCCGCTTTCGCCGCCATCGAATCGGGAATATCAAACAGCACGCTCAAGCCATAGTTAAGCTGTACCACACCGATACCGAGCGTAGTGGCAATACCGAAGATGGTGCCGATCACCGCAGCAATATCCACTGAGTGACCTATCGGCCCGTTAATCCGTTTACCGAAGATCGGGTACAGCGCCGAGCGGATAGTGAGCGGCAAATTATAACGATAGCTAAAGTATCCGAGCGCCATGCCCATCAGCGCATACATCGACCAGCCGGTTAAGCCGTAGTGAAACAGCGTCCAGACCATCGCCTGACGCGCGGCCTCAATCGTCTGTCCCGCGCCTTCCGGCGGCTGCATATACTGCGTTACCGGTTCGGCTACGGAGAAGAACATCAGGTCGATACCGATCCCGGCAGCAAACAGCATCGCCGCCCAACTCAGCAGACTGAATTCCGGTTTTGATTGTTCTGGCCCGAGCTTCACCGAACCAAAACGCGAACAAGCGATACAGACTACAAAGACAATATAGAGCGTTGCCGCCAGCAGATAGTACCAACCGAAGGTTTTAGAGACCCAGTCCAGCGTGCGGCCAATCCACAGGGCCGAGAAGTCGCGAAACAGGATCGTTGTCAGGGAAAACAACAAAATCAGTCCGGCGGAAGTGTAAAACACCACCGGATTGATTTTGTCCTTTTCCCTGCTGTGTGAAAGGTCTGTCATCCAGTATCCCCACTGTTATTGTTACCATTTAAAATCAAATTAGTAACAATTAAGACACATTTTATATTGAACGTCCAATCAATAACCGCTTTAATAGATAAACAACGCTGATTAATGGAGTGGCGAAAATGCCCAAATTGGGGATGCAGTCGATCCGGCGCAGACAACTGATCGACGCCACGCTGGAAGCAATAAATGAAGTGGGCATGCACGATGCAACGATCGCGCAGATCGCCCGCCGTGCAGGCGTTTCTACGGGGATCATCAGCCACTATTTCAGGGACAAAAATGGTCTGCTGGAAGCAACCATGCGCGATATCACCAGTCAGCTGCGTGACGCGGTTTTGAATCGATTACATGCACTTCCGCAGGGCAGTGCAGAGCTGCGATTACAGGCGATTGTTGGCGGAAACTTCGATGAAACCCAGGTGAGCAGTGCGGCGATGAAAGCCTGGCTGGCCTTCTGGGCCAGCAGTATGCATCAGCCGATGCTCTATCGCTTGCAGCAGGTCAGTAGCCGCCGCTTATTGTCGAATCTGGTGAGCGAATTTCGCCGCGAGTTACCGCGCCAACAGGCACAGGAAGCGGGCTACGGCCTTGCCGCGCTAATTGACGGATTATGGCTGCGCGCGGCACTGAGCGGCAAAGCGCTGGATAAACCTCTCGCACACTCGCTGACCCGTCACTTTATTACTCAGCATTTACCCACCGATTAACCGAGGAAACGTGATGTCCCGAATGGCAGAACAGCAGCTTTATATACATGGTGGTTATACCTCCGCCACCAGCGGTCGCACCTTCGAGACCATTAACCCGGCCAACGGTAACGTGCTGGCGACCGTGCAGGCCGCCGGGCGTGAGGATGTCGATCGCGCCGTGAAGAGTGCCCAACAAGGGCAAAAAATCTGGGCGGCGATGACCGCTATGGAACGCTCGCGTATTCTGCGTCGGGCCGTTGATATTCTGCGTGAACGCAATGACGAACTCGCAAAACTGGAAACCCTCGACACCGGAAAAGCATATTCGGAAACCTCAACCGTCGATATCGTTACCGGTGCGGACGTGCTGGAGTACTATGCCGGGCTGATCCCGGCGCTGGAAGGCAGCCAGATCCCGTTGCGTGAGACGTCATTTGTTTATACCCGCCGCGAACCGCTGGGTGTGGTGGCGGGGATTGGCGCATGGAACTACCCGATCCAGATTGCTTTGTGGAAATCCGCCCCCGCGCTGGCGGCGGGTAACGCGATGATCTTCAAACCGAGCGAAGTCACCCCGCTTACCGCGTTAAAGCTGGCTGAAATTTACAGCGAAGCGGGCCTGCCGGACGGTGTATTTAACGTGTTGCCGGGCGTGGGCGCGGAGACCGGGCAATATCTGACCGATCATCCGGGCATTGCCAAAGTGTCATTTACCGGGGGTGTCGCCAGCGGCAAAAAAGTGATGGCTAACTCGGCAGCTTCCTCCCTGAAAGAAGTGACCATGGAGCTGGGCGGTAAATCACCGCTGATCGTTTTCGACGATGCGGATCTCGATCTCGCCGCCGATATCACCATGATGGCGAATTTCTTCAGCTCCGGTCAGGTGTGTACCAACGGCACTCGCGTCTTCGTTCCGACGAAATGCAAAGCCGCATTTGAACAAAAGATTCTGGCGCGCGTTGAGCGCATTCGCGCGGGCGACGTTTTCGATCCGCAAACTAACTTCGGCCCGCTGGTCAGCTTCCCGCATCGCGATAACGTGCTGCGCTATATCGCCAAAGGCATAGAGGAAGGCGCGCGCGTACTGTGCGGCGGCGATGTACTGAAGGGGGATAGCTTCGATAACGGCGCATGGGTTGCACCGACCGTGTTCACCGATTGCAGCGACGATATGACCATTGTGCGAGAAGAGATTTTCGGGCCGGTGATGTCCATTCTGACCTACGAGTCGGAAGACGAAGTCATTCGCCGCGCTAACGATACCGACTACGGTCTGGCGGCGGGTATCGTGACGGCGGACCTGAACCTCGCGCATCGCGTCATTCATCAGCTGGAAGCGGGTATTTGCTGGATCAACACCTGGGGCGAATCCCCGGCAGAGATGCCCGTTGGCGGCTACAAACACTCCGGCATTGGTCGCGAGAACGGAGTGATGACGCTCCAGAGTTACACCCAGGTGAAGTCCATCCAGGTTGAGATGGCTAAATTCCAGTCCATATTCTAACCAGGAGGTTTATTTGCAATTTGACTACATCATTATTGGTGCCGGCTCAGCCGGCAACGTTCTCGCTACCCGTCTGACTGAAGATCCGAACACAACCGTGCTGCTGCTTGAAGCAGGCGGCCCGGACTATCGCTTTGACTTCCGCACCCAGATGCCCGCCGCGCTGGCGTTCCCGCTACAGGGCAAACGCTACAACTGGGCCTATGAGACGGAACCCGAACCGTTTATGAACAACCGCCGCATGGAGTGCGGACGCGGCAAAGGTCTGGGCGGTTCATCGCTGATCAACGGTATGTGCTACATCCGTGGCAATGCGCTGGATCTCGATAACTGGGCACAAGAACCTGGTCTGGAGAACTGGAGTTATCTCGACTGCCTGCCCTACTATCGCAAGGCCGAGACTCGCGATGTGGGCGAGAACGACTACCACGGCGGTGATGGCCCGGTGAGCGTCACCACCTCCAAACCCGGCGTCAATCCGCTGTTTGAAGCGATGATTGAAGCGGGCGTGCAGGCGGGCTACCCGCGCACGGACGATCTCAACGGCTATCAGCAGGAAGGTTTTGGCCCGATGGATCGCACCGTCACGCCGCATGGCCGTCGCGCCAGCACCGCGCGTGGCTATCTCGATCAGGCCAAATCGCGCCCTAACCTGACCATTCGTACTCACGCCATGACCGATCACATCTTTTTTGACGGCAAACGCGCGGTGGGCGTCGAGTGGCTGGAAGGCGACAGCACCATTCCGACCCGCGCGGCGGCGAATAAAGAAGTGCTGTTATGTGCAGGCGCGATTGCTTCACCGCAGATCCTGCAACGCTCCGGCGTCGGCAACGCTGAACTGCTGGCGGAGTTTGATATTCCGCTGGTGCATGAATTACCTGGCGTCGGCGAAAATCTTCAGGATCACCTGGAGATGTATCTGCAATATGAGTGCAAAGAACCGGTTTCCCTCTACCCTGCCCTGCAGTGGTGGAATCAGCCGAAAATCGGTGCGGAGTGGCTGTTTGGCGGCACCGGCGTTGGTGCCAGCAACCACTTTGAAGCAGGCGGATTTATTCGCAGCCGTGAGGAATTTGCGTGGCCGAATATTCAGTACCATTTCCTGCCAGTGGCGATTAACTATAACGGCTCGAACGCAGTGAAAGAGCACGGCTTCCAGTGCCACGTCGGATCGATGCGCTCGCCAAGCCGTGGGCATGTGCGGATTAAATCCCGCGACCCGCACCAGCATCCGGCGATTCTGTTTAACTACATGTCGCACGAGCAGGACTGGCAGGAGTTCCGCGACGCAATTCGCATCACCCGGGAGATCATGCATCAACCGGCGCTGGATCAGTATCGTGGCCGCGAAATCAGCCCCGGTGTCGAATGCCAGACGGATGAGCAGCTCGATGAGTTCGTGCGTAACCACGCCGAAACCGCCTTCCACCCGTGCGGTACCTGCAAAATGGGTTATGACGAGATGGCAGTGGTTGACGCCGAAGGCCGCGTACACGGGCTGGAAGGCCTGCGCGTGGTGGATGCGTCAATTATGCCGCAGATTATCACCGGCAATTTGAACGCCACGACGATTATGATTGGCGAGAAAATGGCGGATATGATTCGCGGGAAGGATGCGTTGCCGAGGAGCACGGCAAGATATTTTGTGGCAAATGGGATGCCGGTGAGAGCGAAAAAAATGAGTCGTGATGTGAACTGACTCAGGAACCTATCAGATTGAGAGTTACCGTTCTACTATGAGGACCGAATCCTTATATAAAACACTGAGGTAACTCTCATGCTTCATCGTGACAATCTCACCAGCAAATTCTAAGCTGACTTGCTCAATCTGGCTGATGAAGGTGCTATGCATACACAGATAAACTACAGATGAAATACCACTCAGCTTAAGAATTACGCCGCTAATGTTCCTGGCTATGGTTACCTGTTCATTCCCGCTCACGGTTAGCATGTACGAAAAGGGTTCTTGTAACGAGTACAAAAATAAGTCAGACCAAAACCACATGGAGCTTTAAACACGGTTCGTATAATTTATTAGCAGCGATTTATTTTTACTCTTCTTTAATTAATCATCATGCTTAAATATTTTTTAGCACAAGATTATCGCTTCGCTAACATTTTAGTTTACATTAATTTTCAATTGATAATAAAAAGTTGTTAATAAGTTTTTTGCGAAAAATAAAAAGTGTTGGAATACTCTCCATCAAATGAATGCAAAATAAACAAATTGAGATATACAAAAAGTAAAAATCATTTAAATGAATATTTTTAATTTATGAACAGAACCCATTAACAATGATTTACTAACGACCAAAAAAGTAAAGAACACCTTGCAACAATATGTATTTATAAATTCATATCATTGATATTAAGCTAATCTTACTTTCTATCATCCAAATTTATGCATCAAAAAAAAACAAAATTAAAATCAATTAGATACACAACAAGACAATCTCACAGGAAATGATGTTAAATATCTCAGAAATAATAAAAAATTACTAAAGCATTAGACGTAATACACATCCCACACGACCTGTCACTCATAGTTTTAATATTTATTTTTTTCACATTATAGTAGATAAAAACACGCATTAAAAATGACTTGTAGAAAAGCTGCACAATAAATAGTTCATATTTAATCTGTTGCGTAGAACTACTATTCAAAAAATCTTATTAATGAGATAATGAGATTACATCGATAACGTTCTGATTGCAGGCATACTTATCTGGGTGTGCCTCTCTTTTTTTTACAACTGTACACGGTGGCGTATGACGAGAAAATATCTCACACAGGATGAAGTCTACAGGCTGATGGATGCAGCCCAGAGCATGTCCTTTCCTGAAAGAAATCGCTGTCTGATTATGATGGCTTTCATTCACGGTTTTAGGGCCAGTGAACTTCTTGATTTACGTTTATCCGATATTGATGCATCTGGAAAACAACTTAATATTCGGCGTATTAAAAATGGTTTCTCGACAACACATCCTCTTCTTCCTGATGAATATAATTTGATCAAGTTGTGGCTTAAGCAGAGGAAGTTAATTGAAAACGGAGTTGAAGGAGACTGGCTTTTTCTCTCCCGGAAACGCCGCCCTATCAGCAGACAACATTTTTTTTCTATCATTCGTGAGGCTGGAAAACGTGCAGGATTAGCTGTAAAAGCACATCCTCATATGTTACGTCATGCCTGTGGTTTTGCTCTGGCTGACAATGGTGTCGATACCCGACTACTTCAGGATTACCTGGGTCATCGAAATATTCAGCATACTGTCAGATACACAGCCAGTAATGCTGCTCGTTTTAAAGGGGTGTGGAAAAAAAAGCCTCGTTAAAACAGTACCTTCTGATTCAAAATGTCAGATTCCTACGTTTTCCTCAATTCTTCCATAAAAAAACAGCCCATTCAATTAAATAAAACACATAACATGTTGATATTTCTAGCTAAAGTAAAATAACCCCATGATTTGAAATGATTAATCACAAAGGTCATACCAGTGATTAACTTTCGCCCATATTGTTAAATAATACAAAATTAAAAACAATAAAAATCAAACAAATTAGATTTATATTCCAAGAAAATTAAATATTCAGGCTATTAAACCAAACCTGACATTTTGAATCAAAATGTCAGGTTTTGTAGCAATGGCGTGGACGAGTCTGAATGAAGAAGCCTCTGGTTATTATCAGTGCCTGTCAGTTCACCAGGCTGGCACTGGAGTCTCTCATCCCAACGGACAGGTATATCGTGCAGGTGTACAGCAACGTCACTACAGAGGTTGAATTCGTTTTAAAGACCTCCTGTGGCTACCTGTTAGCTGATATCCCTTCGCTTCCTTCGGGGGAGTTGGTTCTTCTGGCTTGTCTCGCCCGTTTGCGGAGTGATGCCGGGCAATGGCAGGTCTGCCTGACCGGTGACTCCGACTGGTTCGATAATGCTCCTGCTGCAAGTCTGTATAACGGCTTCCCACGCATCGGCACCATGCTGACAGCGAGTCGTTATCAGAATCAAATTATCCGCTGGTTACTACGTCCTTTGCCCGGCGATATGAGCGATTTCTGGCTCCTGACTGCACGGGAGTTGAGCGTGCTTAAGATTCTGATGCAGGGCATGAGTTTCAGTGAGATTGCCCGTTATGAACAACGCAGTTCAAAGACCCTGCATGCGATTGCCACACGGGCTTTAATGAAACTTGGACTGGGAACACTGAGCGATTTCAGGCTGCTCTATACGGGATGCGGTGACAGCAGAGTGAAACGGAATATACGGCTACATGCAAAATATATCGGACAACATTCCGCTCATCGACTCACTCAGTATGTGCAGAACATGGTATCCGGAATCCTTTATCCAGAGAAAGTTGCCGTTGGTGAATCAATAAATTCTGACGCCATTTCCGGAAAAGTACTTTCCGGACAAAGAAAAAATATATCTAAAAAAAGACCAGGATTGTTATGACACAGCAGCGTTGTTACTACCACCCACTGCGGCGCATACGGACTCGCTACAGTGTAGGAGCCAAAATATTTCTACTGTTCTGGGCTGCAGGATTGGGAGGCACGCTGTACAGCCTGTACAGCGTGCTGGCGTACTGACATCTGTGAGGGAAGGATGCGTTTCGTTCTTTTCTGTCCCTCAGGAATTGTACCAGCGCAGTTCGCAGCTCTATCAACCGGTTCTGTCGGCAATGTTACCTGCATCAGAACAGAAGAGGAGTTACGCAATAAATTGCGGCACAGGCCACAGAGTGTCGTGATATCGGCAGGGCGACCTGCCGAATGCGCTGAAATGTGGTTCCGATTTTATCGGGATCACTCATTCGTGGTGGTGTTGTGCGTCGCGCCCTTTTTTCTGCCACCGGATGTGAGTATTTCTGGCGTTCTCAAAAACCTGAGGTTACTGAAACCAGGAATGTCAGTAGAGCGTGTCATCAGTATTGCAAATGCCTCTGGTGGGTTTTCAGGGCTGAAGCATGCAGAAATTTTGCCAGTTATGGACAGTTACTCTGTCTTTATGAAAGAGGTGAATAACCGCACAAAGACAATCGTCATGTCAGAACGCTTCCCGGAAAAGCAAAAGAAGGTGTTGTCGTTACTTCTTGCCGGACACAGCTGGGAATACAGTGCGCAGTTTCTCAAAACGGGGATAAGACAGATATGGCTTGCCGAGCAGTCGCTAAAAAAGCGTTGGGGAATACCGGACAGCATGTCATTGCGGGAAGCCCTGCTGCTGAGCAGCAATAATTTTCACGGTGATGGAAATGCATTGGAAACAACGAATGCCATGACATTGCGTGAAAACGGAAATACCAACAGGTATTCCGTGGTGGTAAATGCAGGGACGCAGGCTTTATCTCTGCATAAATATAAATAAGTGGGAAATTGAAATTAGTTACCAGAATGGAGAATTTCTTCATGAAAAACAGTAAGGCATTTTACCGCAGCGCATTAGCGACAGCTATTGTTATGGCTCTTTCTGCACCAGCATTCGCTACTGATAGCACGGTATCAACTGATCCGGTTACGCTGAATACAGAGAAGACGACTCTGGATCAAGATGTTGTTATTAACGGTGATAACAAGATTACAGCCGTAACAATTGAAACGTCAGATTCAGATAAAGACCTTAATGTTACTTTTGGCGGTCACGATATTACCGCCGCATCAACGGTAAACCAAGATTTCGTTGAAGGTGTAAAAGTTAGTGGTAACAAAAATGTTGTGATTAATGCTACAGACTCCACCATCACAGCTCAAGGTGAAGGCACCTATGTCCGGACTGCAATGGTCATTGATTCAACTGGCGATGTTGTTAATGGCGGTAATTTCGTTGCAAAAAATGAAAAAGGTAGTGCGACAGGGATATCTCTGGAAGCGACCACGGGAAATAATTTAACGCTCAATGGTACAACCATAAATGCTCAAGGTAATAAGAGTTACAGCAACGGCTCTACGGCAATTTTTGCTCAAAAGGGTAATTTGTTGCAGGGTTTTGACGGTGATGCAACCGACAACATCACCCTTGCTGACTCAAATATTATTAATGGCGGGATTGAAACAATAGTTACTGCCGGGAATAAGACGGGAATTCATACAGTCAACCTGAATATTAAGGATGGCTCAGTAATTGGGGCGGCTAATAATAAACAAACAATTTATGCCTCTGCTTCGGCACAAGGCGCAGGTTCAGCAACGCAAAATTTAAATTTGTCTGTTGCTGATTCAACCATCTACTCTGATGTCCTGGCCCTTTCTGAAAGCGAGAATTCAGCCAGTACCACAACAAATGTAAATATGAACGTTGCCCGCTCTTACTGGGAAGGTAATGCTTATACCTTCAATAGCGGCGATAAAGCGGGTAGTGATCTGGATATAAATCTTTCCGATAGTTCAGTCTGGAAAGGCAAAGTTTCAGGGGCAGGAGATGCCAGTGTATCTCTGCAAAACGGGTCTGTCTGGAATGTTACGGGTTCCTCAACTGTTGATGCTCTGGCAGTAAAAGACAGTACGGTTAATATCACGAAGGCTACAGTCAATACTGGCACGTTTGCTTCTCAAAACGGCACTCTGATTGTTGATGCCTCTTCTGAAAACACTCTGGATATCAGCGGTAAAGCGAGCGGTGACTTGCGTGTTTACAGTGCGGGTTCATTGGATCTTATCAATGAACAAACGGCATTTATTTCTACCGGCAAAGACAGCACTCTAAAAGCCACAGGCACAACGGAAGGTGGTCTGTATCAATATGACCTGACACAGGGAGCTGATGGTAACTTTTATTTCGTAAAAAACACGCATAAAGCATCCAACGCCAGCTCCGTGATTCAGGCAATGGCAGCTGCTCCGGCTAACGTCGCTAATCTGCAGGCTGACACGCTCTCCGCCCGTCAGGATGCTGTCCGTCTGAGCGAAAATGACAAGGGTGGCGTATGGATTCAGTACTTTGGCGGTAAACAGAAACATACCACCGCGGGAAATGCATCCTATGACCTGGATGTAAATGGTGTAATGCTGGGTGGTGATACCCGCTTCATGACTGAAGATGGTAGCTGGCTGGCCGGTGTGGCGATGTCTTCTGCGAAAGGTGACATGACTACCATGCAGAGCAAAGGTGACACTGAAGGTTACAGCTTCCACGCTTACCTGAGCCGCCAGTATAACAACGGTATCTTCATTGATACTGCTGCACAGTTTGGTCACTACAGCAACACGGCAGATGTTCGCCTGATGAATGGTGGCGGTACCATCAAAGCTGACTTTAACACCAATGGTTTTGGTGCGATGGTTAAAGGCGGTTACACATGGAAAGACGGTAATGGCCTGTTTATTCAGCCATATGCCAAACTGTCTGCTCTGACTCTGGAAGGTGTGGATTATCAACTCAACGGCGTGGACGTTCATTCTGACAGCTATAACTCTGTGCTGGGTGAGGCCGGTACGCGCGTGGGTTATGACTTCGCTGTGGGCAACGCGACCGTTAAACCTTATCTGAATCTGGCCGCACTGAACGAATTCTCTGATGGCAACAAAGTCCGTCTGGGTGATGAGTCTGTCAATGCCAGCATTGACGGTGCAGCATTCCGCGTGGGTGCAGGTGTACAGGCTGATATCACCAAAAACATGGGAGCATATGCAAGCCTTGACTACACCAAAGGTGACGACATTGAGAACCCGCTACAGGGTGTAGTTGGTATCAATGTGACCTGGTAAGAATAAAGCAGTCGGTTCCCCTGTCGACTGTTATACCCCCTGCAGGCAGCAGTATGCTGCCTGCAGGCTATAAATATCCAGTATTCATGATGCTGGCTTTTTGCTGATATTTACCCTGAACATTCCTGATACAGACTATTAATACAATCTTATCTGCGACAGATTTCATTTTCTGGATATATTATGAATGAACAAATCAAACAGGATATCGATCTGATTGAGATTTTATTTTATCTGAAGAAAAAGATTCGTGTTATCCTTTTTATTATAGCTATCTGTATGGTAATGGTGCTGTTGTTTCTGTATATCAATAAAGATAATATAAAAGTGACTTACAGTCTAAAAATAAACCAGACAACACCAGGCATACTTGTTAGCTGTGATAGCAATAATAACTTTGCCTGTCAGACCACAATGACTGAAGATGTTATTCAGCGAATTACTACATTTTTTCAGACCAGCCCAGATGTCAAGAACAGAGAAATAAAGCTGGAATGGTCAGGAAATAAGAGAGATTTACCAACTGCTGAAGCGGAAATATCTCGCGTGCAGGCGTCTATCATCAAATGGTATGCGTCAGAATACCATAATGGCAGGCAAGTTCTCGATGAGATACAAACGCCTTCAGCAATTAACAGTGAGCTTTATACAAAAATGATATACCTGACCAGGAACTGGTCACTGTATCCGAACGGTGATGGCTGTGTCACTATAAGCTCACCAGAAATAAAAAATAAATACCCTGCTGCCATTTGCCTGGCTCTGGGATTTTTTCTAAGTATTGTGATTTCTGTGATGTTTTGCCTTGTCAAAAAAATGGTAGATGAATACCAACAAAACTCTGGGCAGTAATAAACAGCATTCTGACAGAGAGTGCCTGTATAAAACTATAGTGACAGTGACCGGGAAGGGAGCCCGTCTTCAGGAATGGATTCCTGTCTTTTTAACTGTAAATATCCTGGCATTATTAATGTCAGGATATTTACAGAAGAGCTGCATAACCATGACGGAACGGGGTTAAGTCAGGTTGTCCTTAACGCTATTCACAACCTCGTATACCGCCTTCAGGTTTATGTCCAGACTACATATCTCTCTCAGCAATCCTCAATAATCAGATACACCGCTTTCACCGGACCATGAACCCCGACGACTTTGATAAGCTCAATGTCCGCCGTTGAACTGGGACCACTGATGATGTTAATACATGACGGCATTCGTTCACCGGCCTGCGCTTTCTGATGCAATTTTTCTGCGAGTTGCGCTACACGCGGCAGGATTGTGCTTTTACGCAGGATAAAAAGAGAAGATTCCGGGAGCAGGCTCAATGAACGCCCGCGCCCGGCGGCGGAAAAAAGAACCACGCCTCCCGATTCGGTTAAACCATATTCAGCATATACGACGCCCACTTTAGCCTGCTCTGCTTGTGATATGTTCTCAATACCTTTCGCCGGATCCCAAACAACGGCATTGCATTCCTGCTGCAAACGTTCGCTAATCCCCAATTCCTCCAGCCTCGTGTCACCACTAATCACGACCGACTGATCTCCCAGCTCTTTACACAGACGTATTGCAGCTTCTGCCGCCTTCGCCTCGCTGGTCAGTTCACAGCGCGTCAACATAACATCGCTGGCAAACTGGATAAACGCGTCACAGCGCTGCTGTTGGGTAAGTTGGGTAAGCCGCTCGTTAGCATAGTTGTTAAGCGGCGCATCTTCTGCTTGCGGTTCAAGTCGCAGCGGGCGCCCCAGTGCCTGAGCAACGTTATTCAAAAATTTGCTCCGATTATCCATTCTTTTTCTCCTGCGCCTGATGTTTCTTAAACCAACTACGGAAACTCTCTCCGTCAGCTTCAGGAAGATCGCGTGCTTCCATCCAGTCGCTAATCGCGCCAAATTTGAGTGGTGTTTTGCCGCCATTGATAAACCAGCTTGCCGCATGAGCACCAGCCATCATCCCAACTTTCCACAATCCTGGATGACTATTGGCATAAGCGAACATTTTTATCGCCCGTTGCTCTGCTTTTGCGGTGATCCCTTTTTCAGCCATCACCCGACGATGACGCAAAATCAGTTTTGACAGCGGAATACGCACCGGACACACGCTGTCACAAGCGGTGCATAAAGAGCAGGCGTAGGGTAAATCTTTAAAATCTTTATAGCCGCCAAGTAACGGGGAAATCACCGCACCAATTGGCCCTGGATAAATAGAGCCATATCCATGACCGCCAATATGGCGATATGCCGGACAAGTATTCATACAAGCCCCGCAACGAATACAGCGCAGCACATCCCGAAATTCAGAGGCCAGCACCTCAGAACGCCCGTTATCGACAATAACCAGATGAAACTCTTCAGGACCATCAACGTGCCCCGCTTCGCGCGGTCCTGTCAGCCAGGTGTTGTATCCCGTCAAACGTGCACCAACGGCACTGCGCGCCAGCATGGTGATCAATACATCTACCTCTGCAAACGTGGGAGCAATACGCTCCATTCCCATCACTGCAATATGCGTTTTAGGCAGCGTGGTACACATTCGCGCATTACCTTCATTGGTCACCAGGCATACCGAACCGGTCTCTGCCACCGCGAAATTACAGCCGGTAATACCTATTTCAGCACTGAGGAAATCTTCGCGGATTTTTTGCCGAATGAATAAGGTCATCGCTTCAGGCGTTTCCGGCCCCTCATAGCCCAGATGTTCGTGTAGCACTCGACGGATCTGATGGCGATCTTTATGAATTGCCGGGACCACAACATGAGAGGGCGGATCTTGATCCAGCTGGAGAATGTATTCACCCAGATCGGTTTCAATCACCTGAATCCCGGCATCCTGCAACACATGATTGACACCAATCTCTTCGGTCACCATCGATTTAGATTTCACCACCTTCCGGGCATTTTTGCGTTGGGCAACCTGTAAAATGTAGCGGGTGGCGTCTTCTTTGGTTTTTGCAAAATAGACGTGACCTCCGTTTTGCGTCACTTTTTCTGAGAGCTGGTACAGATAAGCGTCGAGATTACTCAGAACATGATCACGTATCTGGGCGGCCCGATCGCGCCACTCCTCCCAGTGCCCCAATTCATCGACCATTTTTTGCCGATTTGCCCCAATACGCTGCTGCGCGTTTGCCACCGCTTTGCGCATGATCGGATCTTCAATTTGCTGACGAATGCGTGTCTTAAAATCTGTATTACTGGTTTTGATCGACATCTTTATATCCTCAGCGGCTCATCAGCACTTCAGCAATATGCATCACTTTGACTTTCTGCCCTTCCCGTTGTAATCGTCCACTGATGTTCAGCAGGCAACTCACGTCAGCACCAATTAAATACTCAGGGCGGACTTCCATCAGGTGCGCAACCTTTTCTTTCACCATCTCGCCGGATATTTCGGCCATTTTGACCGAGAACGTGCCGCCAAATCCGCAGCAGGTATCCTGTTCAGCAAAGGTCAACAGCTCCAGTCCACGCACATTTTTCAGCAGCGTAAGTGGTTCGTCCTTCACCCCCAGCTTACGGGCCAGGCTACAAGATGGGTGATACACCGCTCTCCCTTGCAAACTGGCACCTACATCGACTACCCCTAATGTATTAACAATAAAAGAGGTGAGATCCTGCATACGCGCGGCAACCTTTTCGGCACGTGATGCCCATTCAGGTTCATCCGCCAGATACGTCGGGTAACTTTTTACGGCATAGGTGCAAGAGCCAGCCGGTGAAATAATGGGATCGTCGTTATCCTCCAGTGCGGCGATCAGATTTTTCATCCCTGGAATCGCTTCTTTGATATAACCACTATTGATCGCAGGCTGACCGCAGCATCCTTGTTTCTCCGGGAAATTTACGCGACAGCCGAGTTTTTCCAGTAGCAGCACGGAGTCTCGTGCCATTCTTGATTTCAGGGCGTCACCAATGCAGGTGACAAAGAAATTGACATTCACAACTAATACTCCATTACTTCATGCCCATTTATGCCCGATGGTTCCCCCCTTCCGGGGGATCAATCATCAATAAATATGGCGTTCTTTTTTAATTGGCTAGCAACATACCACCCCTCATTTGTATGACAAATAATAATCTTTCATCTAAACTTCAAATGCAATAACTAATTTTATTTCTTTCGGCATCGCTCACATTTTATGGGGAAATCGACGATCATTTTTGGCATAAGAAATCCATTTAAAAAGGCTACACCCCTTATACCTATTCAGAGCTACTTATTCAGGGGTTATTGAGATATACACTGATGGTGCACAAAAAAATCACCGACAATAATCACGTATCAAGTAATAGTCGGGATTTTATTTAATTGAAGCAATTTAGTTTGCATTTTTATTTAAAAACTGAGCTAGAGTCCATCAAAAAAAATATATAAAGCCCAAAACTACCGTTGGAAATAGAAATAGTTGAAAGGCTCACAACTCCCGGAATGCGGATTATCTTTGCCCTGATTTCTGGCGGTTTTATTCAGGGTGCAAGCTGTCTGACCCTTTCCCGATATTCTCCCGGAGTACAACCAAACTCGCGGACAAACGCCTTGTGAAAAGATGATTCGCTGGCATAGCCTACTGACTCAGCGATCACCACAACAGGGAGCATTTCCCGGGAAAACATCTGGGCCGCTATTTGTAGACGCAACTTTGTTAATACAGCCAGCGGCGTGGTTCCGGAAACATCACGGAAAAGCTGGGCAAAACTTGCCCGGGACATGTGGGCGATGCTGGCCAGCGATTCGACGGTCCAGGCGTGTCCAGGCATTTCCATCATTTGCTGTATTACCGCACCAAGACGTGGATGCAGAAGCAAACTGAGAATGTTTTTCTCTGTATTAACCTGTGCAATCCACTCACGCACCGCGAGGGTAAAGAATGTAGCGCAGATCTGGCTACACAGAGCATCCACTCCCGGCATTGCCGATCTGGATTCCTGTTGTAAAAACGGGATCGCCTCCCTCAGCCAGTTATATTCCACGCTATGGTTCACTGGTGCTACAAACAGCGTTTCCGGCAAAGACGTTAAAAAATAACGCGCCGAATGTTGCAGCCGAAGAGTGCCACAGACAATACAGGTCGATTCATTATCGACATGACTCAGGCGATGAGCTGAATTTTGTGGTAGCAGGACCACATTTCCCGGGCGTAATGTAAAAATCTCTCCCGTCGGCATTTCCAGCTTCGCCGCTCCTTGCGTTAACGCATGCCAACGAATAACCGACAATTCCCCGGCACCATGTGGAAGTTGCCAGTCACTTCCTAACACGCAATTCTTATCGATCGTTCCTTGTGGAGCGTTAAGCATCAACAAACGGCTAAGAGCATCCATATCAGACTCCTGAGTGGTTTTTTGATTACAAACACCAACAATCTTAGTCAATAATTAATCTAATACCATCAAATAGTTAATCATGATTTTTGTTTTGTGATTCTGATTAAGAAAAAGAAAATACCAGACGATAAGACAAAATATCAAGCGTTGTGAAGAAATGTTATTTGCTCTTTTGCGTCTATAGTCATGATGTCAAATGAACGCGTTTCGACAGGAAATCATCATGAATAAATATCAGGCAGTTATTATTGGTTTTGGCAAGGCTGGAAAAACATTAGCCGTCACGCTGGCAAAAGCAGGTTGGCGTGTGGCTCTCATCGAACAATCAAATGCAATGTATGGCGGGACCTGTATTAATATCGGCTGTATCCCAACCAAAACATTGGTTCATGACGCACAGCAGCACACAGATTTTGTCCGTGCCATACAGCGTAAAAATGAAGTGGTTAATTTTTTACGTAATAAGAATTTTCATAATCTTGCGGATATGCCCAATATCGACGTGATCGACGGCCAGGCGGAGTTTATCAATAATCATAGCCTGCGTGTTCATCGGCCTGGGAGAAATCTGGAGATTCATGGCGAGAAAATTTTTATTAATACCGGTGCACAAGCCGTGGTTCCGCCAATTCCTGGAATTACCACCACGCCTGGTGTATATGACAGCACCGGATTACTTAATCTAAAAGAATTGCCTGGGCATTTAGGTATTTTGGGCGGCGGATATATTGGCGTTGAGTTCGCCTCTATGTTCGCTAATTTTGGCAGCAAAGTAACCATTTTAGAGGCAGCTTCGCTGTTTTTGCCTCGGGAAGATCGGGATATTGCTGATAATATCGCGACGATTTTACGCGATCAGGGTGTCGATATAATCCTCAATGCCCATGTGGAGCGAATCAGTCACCATGAAAATCAAGTGCAAGTGCATAGCGAGCACGCCCAACTGGCGGTGGATGCACTGTTAATAGCTTCCGGTCGTCAACCGGCTACCGCTTCGTTACATCCAGAAAATGCAGGTATCGCAGTAAACGAGCGCGGGGCAATTGTCGTTGACAAGCAATTACATACCACCGCAGACAATATTTGGGCGATGGGAGATGTTACCGGCGGGCTGCAATTTACTTATATTTCACTGGATGATTACCGCATTGTGCGTGATGAGTTGCTGGGAGAAGGCAGACGTAGTACTGATGATCGGAAAAATGTGCCTTATTCCGTATTCATGACACCGCCACTGTCCAGGGTTGGTATGACAGAAGAACAGGCCAGAGAGAGTGGTGCTGATATTCAGGTGGTGACATTGCCTGTAGCTGCAATTCCGCGTGCCAGAGTGATGAATGATACTCGTGGGGTATTAAAAGCGATTGTTGATAATAAAACCCAACGTATATTAGGGGCATCACTGCTGTGTGTTGACTCCCACGAGATGATCAATATAGTGAAAATGGTGATGGATGCCGGGCTGCCTTATAGCATATTACGCGATCAGATATTTACTCATCCGTCGATGAGCGAATCACTCAATGATCTATTTTCATTAGTCAAATAAACTCAAAATCAGACGCCAGAACAAATATTCTGGCGTCTCAGAGAAAAGAATCTTATTAATTCCCTGTTACTTTATAACTTCTTAATCACTTCATTGATGGTATTTTATATGTTTAAAAAATCTGTTTTATTTGCAACACTATTATCTGGCGTTATGGCATTTTCCACCAATGCAGATGATAAAATAATTCTGAAACATATCAGCGTCTCATCAGTATCAGCATCACCGACAGTTCTTGAGAATGCCATTGCTGATATGGCCAGAAAATATAATGCTTCATCCTGGAAAGTTACATCGATGCGAATTGATAATAATTCAACCGCAACAGCAGTATTGTATAAATAAGGATGTTTACAATGGAAAGATACCTGCACCTGTTAAGTCGGGGAGATAAAATTGGCCTGACATTGATTCGTCTGAGTATTGCGATTGTTTTTATGTGGATTGGGTTATTAAAGTTTGTCCCTTACGAGGCAGACAGCATTACACCATTCGTCGCAAACAGTCCACTAATGTCGTTCTTTTATGAACACCCGGAAGACTATAAACAGCATCTGACTCACGAAGGCGAATACAAACCAGAAGCAAGAGCATGGCAAACGGCTAATAATACCTATGGTTTTTCCAACGGTCTTGGCGTCGTGGAGGTGATTATTGCTCTGCTGGTTTTGGCTAATCCTGTCAATCGCTGGTTAGGTTTATTGGGTGGGCTGATGGCATTTACCACGCCGCTGGTAACACTCTCATTTTTAATCACCACCCCGGAGGCATGGGTACCCGCATTGGGTGACGCTCATCATGGTTTCCCTTATTTATCCGGTGCTGGTCGTCTGGTATTGAAAGATACTCTGATGCTGGCAGGTGCTGTCATGATAATGGCAGATTCGGCGCGGGATATTCTTAAACAACGCAGTAATGAATCCAGTTCAACGTTAAAAACTGAATATTGATAATCCGAACACTGTCTGTTGTTCACTTTTTCAGGCGTCAGGCTCCCTTTCTGATGATGAAGCCTGACGCCATATTACCGGAGATATGACAGAGTGAAGGTCAATATCACTCCCCTATTAAAAGATTCTTGTCGTCTCAGGTAAAATAAGTGATTAATATCAATCATGTATTTTTACAGCAAGACAACCACGAACAAACTCAGGATTAAAATGTTTTACCGATTCCCCAACATAACCCAAATCAAGCGAACTAATTTGCGCCATTTCTTTCTCTGTCAGTGAGAAATCCCAAATAGCAAAATTTTCTTCGATACGCTGTTGATGTGTCGATTTCGGAATAACGACCACTCCCCGTTGAATATTCCAACGCAGAATGACCTGAGAAATCGATTTTTGATGGGCATCTGCAATACTCTGAAGCAGATTATTTTCAAAGGGTTTATGTCGTCCACCACCTAACGGAGCCCATGCTTCAGGCTGCACGTTATAATACTTCATGGTTGCCAGCGCCTCTGGTTGGGCAAAATAGGGATGCAACTCGACCTGGTTGACCATCGGTTTAACTCTTACCGTTTCACAAAAGTTCGCCAGAACATGAGGGTAGAAATTGGAAACCCCAATCGCTTTTAATTTGCCCTCTTCATAGGCATCTTCGAGTGCACGCCACGCACTAAAATAATCGCGCATGGCCTGGTGCAATAAATAGAGATCGAAGTATTCTAGCCCCGATTTTTTTAATGATGCTTCAATACCTGCTGCTGCAATATCCTGATTCAACATATCCTGCACCCACAATTTAGACGTTATAAATAACTCTTCTCGGGTACATAAACCTTCAGATATGGCTTCACGAACGGCTTCACCGACGGCATCTTCATTACCGTATACCGCTGCAGTGTCGATGAGTCGATAACCCGTGCGGATAGCATTCAACACTGACTGTTTGCACACGTCTTTATCGGTAACCTGAAAAACACCAAATCCCATCATCGGCATTTTCAGATTGTTACTTAATACGGAAAATTCCACTGTCAGTCCCTCCATTAGGTATGAACAATGAGTCTACGTTAAAACGTAACCTCAAATTAGTATGTGGATTTTGATATCACTTATGCAAAAAATTCATTAATAATGTAGGACTGAAACCTCTCTATTTTTGGGGCAATGAAGCAGACGCTATCAGTGCTTTTGCCTTGGGACTTGCTGTTTTTGATACACTTAGGGCCCAGGACATAACGAAAATGTGCGATATGACAAAGAATTAACGGAGTATGTGATGATCAGGCAGAAGATTCTACAGCAGCTCCTGGAGTGGATTGAGTGCAATCTTGAGCACCCTATTTCAATCGAAGATATCGCACAGAAATCTGGCTACAGCAGACGCAACATCCAGCTTCTGTTCCGAAATTTCATGCATGTGCCTTTGGGAGAATACATTCGCAAACGAAGGCTTTGTCGTGCCGCCATTCTTGTCCGGCTCTCCGCGAAATCTATGCTTGATATTGCACTCTCTTTGCATTTTGATTCACAGCAGTCATTCAGCCGCGAATTTAAAAAGTTATTCGGCTGCTCTCCCCGTGAATACCGCCACCGTGATTATTGGGATCTCGCAAATATCTTCCCTTCTTTTTTAATACGTCAACAGCAAAAGACGGAGTGTAGATTAGTCAACTTTCCTGAGACACCTATTTTTGGCAATTCATTTAAATATGATATTGAAGTGTCGAATAAATTACCGGATGAAGAAGTCAAACTGCGACGTCATCATTTAGTCAGATGTATGAAGAATTTTAAGACGGATATCTATTTCGTCTCCACGTTCGAACCATCAACAAAATCGGTCGATTTGCTCACAGTTGAAACTTTTGCCGGTACGGTATGCAAACAAACCGATTCAGAGATGCCGAAAGAGTGGACAATTAACCGAGGACTGTATGCCTCTTTCCGCTATGAAGGTGAGTGGGAGCACTACCCTGAATGGGCGCGAAACCTCTATCTGATGGAATTACCTGCCAGGGGGTTAGCCAGAGTGAACGGCAGTGATATTGAGCGATTTTATTACAATGAAAACTTCGTCGAAATTGATAGCAATAACATTGTTTGCGAAATTTTTATCCCCGTTCGCCCGGTTTAGCCTGTAACTCCATCACATAAGATTTACCCTACCCTGCCACCGTCTAATCGGTGCCAGGGTAGGTATTCAGTAAATAATGGCGCTGCGCATGTCAACGCCATTATTATTTATTACATCGTCGTTTTTATTTCTCCTCAGCGCCTTCAGTATCTGCAGGAACGGCGTTAATTGTCACAGTCACTGGTTTCATTTCATACCCTCCATATGTCAAAGAGTTGAATGTGAATGTGTATGTACCTGGCTTGTTGGTACTAAATGTACGCGTGATTTTCCCGCTCGCGAAATGGTCATTTTTCGACGGCAGGAACTGATAATCCGCCTCTGTCACCCCTTCCGGAGCCTCAATGTCGACCCACATGGTTCCTCCTACGGGGTTGACACCCGACATCAGAGTAACCGTCAGTGTTGCAGTAGTCTTCCCGTCCGCCACCAGAGAATCTACACGCTCTGGAGATGCAGCGAGCACCGCGTTTTTATCATCCGCGACGAATTTAGATTCGGCAGTTTTCGTCGATTCCTGACCGTCGGCCTGTTCCACTTTCGCCGTGAGTGTATATGTCGCTGCGACAGTGGTCGTGGCGGTGAAAATAGCCTGCCCTTGCTCATTCGTTGTCGCCGTCCCATTGGGAGTCAGAACTAAATTTTCCGGGCTGGCAGTCAGCGTCACTTCGCTATCTTTCAGCAGGTTGTTATTGGCATCAGTCACCGTAACTTTATACGTCTGTTTGGTTTTGCCGTCCGCCACTGCACGGTTGCCAATCACCTCAATACTGGAGATGGTCGCCGTAGTCTTATCAGCCACAAACGTTACAGACTGCGCATTCGAAGGCTGGTCATTTCCTGCTGACACCGTGATCTCATAGGTTCCGGCAGTCACGGAAACCACTTTCAGTTCCGCTTTACCCTCCTTGTCGGCGTTCACCATGATATTACCGTCTGCAAGCGGTTTGACGCCCCGAGGCAGATTAAAGACGACCACAGCGCCAGGAAGAAGGTTGCCGTATTGATCCTTAACCGTTGCCGTCAGCGTAAAGGCATCTTTGCCGTTTGCCACTTTTTGAGCAGCGGCGTCTACCTCCAGGCTCGCCTGACCGGTACTGAAATCCGCCTTGAATTTCACCTTGACCGTCTTCTGAGAGTTTTTCACCGAGGCCTCGATCTCAAGTTCCCCTGCAACCGTTGACATAAGCTCAATGTCCACTTTCCCTGCCGCATTGGTTGTTACTGTATTCCCCGTCTTGCTGGTCACACCCTGCGGTAAAGTCAGCGTAACTTCTTGCCCCTGCAACGGGTTACCATAGCTGTCCACGACGGTCAGGGTGATCTGGTTAGCAGACTGTCCATTAGCCAGTTGGTTATTAACCTTCACTGTCATATCACGAATCTCAGCCTTAGATGCGTCACCTGCAACATTCAGCACCAGTGGCTGAGCAACGGCATTTTGGCCGTTCACTCGCGGCATCACAGACAACTGACCCGCGGCAGATCCCAGCGTTAAGGTCGACACGTAGACCCCATTACCTTTCTCTGTCCAGTTTCCTGCTGAAGGACGCTCACTCCCCGTGCTGGCGGCACCACTAAACACTGGTGCATCTGGCTTCAGCCCGGTGACCGGATTCCCGTACGCATCCTTCATGGTGAAGGTGAGTTCCGTCGTCGTTTTAACCGTTGGAGTTTTATTGTCCGCAACAAGCGTAGAGTTCGCTGATGACATCTCTCCGGCAATAACAGTCAGCTGCGCGGCTTCGGTGGCTGCAGGCTGGCCGTTGAAGAGCGGCATGACACGAAGCTCGCCCGTCTTTCCGCCTGTAGTTAACGTAGCAACATAGGAACCGTCACCTTTTTCGGTCCAACTGGAAACGGTCGCCCCTTCAGAGGCGGTCCCCGTCAAACTTGCCGACAACGAAAGACCACTGATAGCGTTGCCATGCGCATCTTTCGCCACCAGCGTTACGGTTGTGCTTTCACCGGCTTTTACGTGATCTTCTGCGACAGAGACTTTCGACTGGTTTGAAGATAATGCATCAGCCACCACGGTTACTTTTGCCGCATTTGCTGCCGCGTCCTGCCCATTGAGCTTCGGCATAACGTCTAATTCACCCGCCGTAGTGCCGAGAGAAATCTGCGCAGTCCAGGTCCCGTCGCCATTATCCGTCCAGCCTGATGCCGTAGAACCAGCAGCAGCTGCGCCCGATAATGACGGTGCATCCGGATTGAGGCCAGTTACAGGGTTGTCATTAGCATCTTTTGCCGTCCAGATTGCCGTAACTGTACCGCCAACCACCGGTTTATCAGGATTCAGTGTGATGGACGAATGTGCTGCATCAAGCGGCCCGGCAACAAACTTCAGCGTTTGTTGTAATGTGCCCAGCTGATACTGCTCGCTGAAGGCACGCACAACAACGTTTCCGGCACGGGTCGAAGAAACCGTGGCGCTGTAAACCCCTGGTTTTATTTCCGAAATGGCACCAACGGTTACACCATTAGTGTCTTGCGGAACAAGTCGCAGGCGGCTGGCTTCTCCCGTCACCGGATTACCCTCGGAGTCCACCGCTGTCAGTGTCAGCGTGTAGGCTTGCTGACCATCAGCAACCACATCACCTGACGGCTCGTTAGCACTCAGGGTGGAGTTTGACACATCCATCATCGTGGCCCGCAGTTCTGCAGTGACAGTTTTGCTCATGTCATCAACGCTAACAGTAATCGTTGCCTCACCTGACTGCGTTCCGGTAGTAAAGACAGACTGATACACCCCTGCTTCAGTTTCGGTGAACTCACCCAGTGTTGGCTTTGCCTGTGATTTAGTGGCCTTCAGGGTACGAGTCACAATATTTCCAGCCGGTTTGAAGGTTAGTTCAGTCTTGATCTGATCTTTCATGCCCGTGACTGGCTGGCCCTCGGCGTCGCGCAGAGACAGCACCAGCGGCTTTTGCTCATTACCGTTAGCAAGCATTTGAATACGGCTCTGACCGTCAAGCGTTAACGCCGTACGATCGGCGCTCATACCAGCTCCGCTAATAACTACTTCTGTCTGCACACGTTTCGAGGCATTGCCTTTGTTATCGTAGGCAATCGCTGAAATCGCATAATAATTGTCTTTGCCTGCCTGATAAGCCGGGAGCGTCACTTGCCACTGATTGCCCTGCCCCGTAATTTTTCCGCCTGCGGCCAGCAAAGACGGCGCTTCCCATTGCACATTTTTCAGACCGTGAGTTGCTTTGCTGACCACAAGCCCCAGGGAAACCGTCTGGCCGCCCTTGCCTTCAATACGCTCAGGCAGAGCAATACGGATCACTTCAGATTTGCGATACTCAAGAACGATATTGTTATTACGCTCAACCAGGTCATAGCGGCTGCCTGCCAGCATTCGACGCTCGCGAATGCTGTCTGTATCGAGTTGTTTTTCCAGAGGTTCGCCAATCCGATAATTAACTTCCAGGCCAAAGCGAGTGTCATTCTCACCACTCTTGCCCTGCTTATGCCCGGCACTCAGGGTCAGAAGAGGCACTGGCGTGTAATTCACTTCAGCGGTAATCGCATGTGGATCTTTCTGGCGTTTATCTTTACCAAACAGCCCGACTTCATCGCCATAATACTGTTCATACATCAGGCTTGCGCCAAGCTGCGGCCAGGCAGGTAAATAGCCCTCAGCACGAATATCCCAGCCATTCGCCGGGCGTTCCTGATAATCCTCAACATCCGGCGATTTTTTCCAGCCAGAAGCCCGGATATAACCATTGGCGCTCAGTTTCAAATAATCACGCCAGTATTCCGCACCAACACCAATGCGGGTATGACTACGGGATAAATCATGATCGATAAAAGTATTCACCCCCGCCATCCAGTCATTTTCTGAAAAATGACGCCAGCCAAAACCAATATTTGACTGAGTACGATCGTCGGTACGATGTATTGCCCCCTGAGTGAACAACATATTTGTCGGTGTATCATAAATCGGATAAAGCATTTCCAGCGAAGAGTCCTTCAGCGAGAAATTTTTATCGACATTCAGTTTGACGCGCGCAGTACCGTATTTCCCGAGCCACTCCTGAATTTCCTGGTTAGCTTTAGCGGTGGCCATTCCGGTAATAAAGTTACGTGTCGCATCGCTATCTGGCTGACTGCTTAAAAATGTCCCGGCATTAGCGGCAAGCGACGCGACATTTTTCTCCACGTTATTATCAGCAGTTACCGTAGTATTTTCCATGCTCAACCGTGGCTGAACCGCATGCTGCGCACGTGCTGCCATTACTGGCGTAAAGGTGACAGCGAGTGGAAAAAGAACCTGAACAGAGATATTTGCCCACGCCACGCAGCGGGCCAGAACTGAATAACGAAATCGTGGCTGTTTATTGTCTGTTTTATAACGTGACATTGAGATAATTTCCTGATGAACGAATTAACGAACATAGGCAGACACAAATAATGGCGTCTGCTTGTCAGAAAAACCGGGGATTTCCCGGTTTCCTTTTCCACAGAAAAGGAAATACCTTTATGTAAGAAAGTACACCGCCACCTAATATATCCAGTGTCTGTAGCCACTCATCAGGTGGTTGGGCGCGGGATTATATTTTTATTTATGGGTAAAAATTTAGCTTTTTGTGCAAGTCATTAAATAGATACTTAAGTTATATTTCTTACTCTGCGGGCAGTGAATAATTCATTATTCAGAGTGAATAATAATGACCCGCCTTTAATTAACTGCTATTGGGAGTACGTCGAAGTAAGTATATACGCCGGGATAAACCAATATATTTTTTATGGACATTCATTTTTATTCATCGGACTGTAAATTCCGGGGATATCGAACTTGCACGACTAATCTCAACCCTCAAACAGATTTATGAATTTTGTTCATAACCCCTGACAAATCCTGCCGTCTAATCGAGCTCTTCCCTTTACGTTATGCTTCTCATGAACGATAACGGAAGGATAACACCATGCAAAAAGTAAAACTGAACAACGGTATTGAAATGCCCCTGTTGGGCTTTGGTGTATTTCAGATGACCGATGCCGCCGAATGCGAAAGAGCGGTCATTGACGCTATTAACAGCGGTTATCGACTGATTGACACCGCCGCCTCTTATCAAAATGAAATCCAGGTCGGGAACGCCCTGAAACAAAGCGGTATCGCCCGTAACGAACTCTTTGTCACCACGAAACTCTGGTTGCAGGATACCAGTTACGAAGGGGCCAAAGCCCAGTTCGAACGCTCTCTGAATCGACTGCAACTTGATTACGTTGACCTGTACTTGATTCACCAGCCATATGGCGATGTCCACGGGGCCTGGCGTGCCATGGAAGAGCTGCAACAGGCCGGTAAAATTCGCGCTATTGGCGTCAGTAACTTCCATCCTGACCGACTGGCAGACCTTATCGCTTTTAATAACGTCGTTCCGGCGGTAAACCAGGTTGAAGTTAACCCTTTCAATCAGCAGCTACAGGCCGTTCCCTGGATGCAAAGTCGTGGCATTCAGCCAGAAGCCTGGGCACCGTTTGCGGAAGGGAAAAATGGTCTGTTCCAGCATCCTGTTCTCACGGCAATTGGCGAGAAGTATGGCAAAAGCGTGGGCCAGGTAGTTCTGCGCTGGATCTACCAACGAGGCATTGTTTCACTGGCAAAATCAGTGCGAAAAGAACGCATGGAAGAGAACATCAACATTCTCGATTTTGAACTCAGCCCTGAAGATATGCTGCAAATTACCGCCCTGGATACCGCAACCAGCGCGTTCTTCTCTCACCGCGATCCCGCAATGGTGGAATGGCTGACTGGCCGCAAACTTGATGTTTAAGCCGCGATAAAAGAGGTATTCATTCAATGCAAAAACGTTATCTGGGTAAATCCGGACTCGAAGTCTCCGCCCTTGGGCTCGGTTGCATGGGCTTAAGCCACGGCTACGGCCCGGCGACCGATACCCGTCAGGCTATCGAACTTATTCGTGCTGCGATTGAACGTGGTGTCACCTTCTTCGATACCGCCGAAGTGTATGGTCCGTATCTGAATGAAGAAGTGGTCGGCGAAGCCTTAAAACCGTTTCGTGACCGCGTGGTAATTGCCACTAAATTCGGTTTTACCTTCGGCGATGATAATAAGCAGCAGATTTTAAACAGCCGTCCGGAACATATCCGTGAAGCCGTTGAAGGATCATTACGTCGTCTGAAAACAGATGTTATTGACCTGCTGTATCAACACCGTGTTGATCCAGATGTTCCTATTGAAGATGTTGCAGGAACGGTGAAAGACCTCATCGCAGAAGGTAAGGTCAAACATTTCGGCCTGTCTGAAGCAGGAGCACAAACCATTCGTCGTGCACATGCGGTACAACCTGTCACCGCCCTGCAAAGCGAATATTCCATGTGGTGGCGTGAGCCTGAACAGGAAATTCTGCCGTTGCTTGAAGAACTGGGAATTGGTTTTGTCCCCTTCAGCCCACTAGGTAAAGGTTTCCTGACAGGGGCGATTAAGCCGGGAACCACTTTCGGCAAAGATGATTACCGCAGCACCGTACCGCGTTTCGCAGCACAAGCCATTGAAGCCAATGAAAAACTGGTCACCTTGTTAGGTGAACTGGCTGCGGAGAAAGGGGTAACGTCTGCACAAATTGCACTGGCATGGCTATTAGCACAAAAGCCGTGGATTGTTCCCATCCCTGGCACCACTAAACTGCACCGGCTGGAAGAAAACCTGGCCGCTGCTGACATTGTTCTTTCGCAGAAAGATACGCAGCAGATAAGCGAGGCGCTGGAAACAATTAAAATCGTCGGTGAACGTTACTCGCCTGAACATCAGGCACGCGTAGGCCGCTAATACCCAAACGGGTCCAGGATAAAGGACCCGTTATTCGGTGTAGCGAAGCGCATCGATCAACAACGCAAAAGCTGGCGGATGCTGCTTGCGGCTGGGGTAGTAAAGATAATACCCAGGAAAAGTTGGACACCACTCCTGTAACACCTGAATAAGCTTGCCTGACTCTATATACTCCTGAACCATGTCTTCAGGGACACAAGCGATCCCAAACCCTGATAACGCGGCATCAATTCTTTCTGGCAATGGACTACACGTCAGTTGCCCATCAACCTTAACGCGAAGCGGTTTCCCTTCTCGCTCGAACTCCCAGTGGTAAAGCCCACCGGCAGTTGGCAAACGCATGTTGATGCAGCGATGATTTTGTAGCTCGTGAGGCGTTTCAGGCGCAGGGTTTGCAGCAAAATACGCCGGAGCTCCCACCACAGCCATCCGCATATCTGGTCCAATCCTGACTGCAACCATATCTTTATCAACATTTTCACCCAGTCGTATCCCGGCATCAAAACGGCCTTCAACAATATCGACAAAACCGTTATCCACCACCAGTTCGACATTGATTTCGGGATACTCTCTGAGAAAAGGTTTTAGCTTCGGCCAGACCAGACTTCGCGCGGCATGTTCCCCGGCAGATAACCGAATATTCCCGGAGGGCGTGCCGTTCAATTGAATAAGTGATTCCAGTTCCTGTTCAAGCTCGTCAATACGCGGTTCAAGGCAGGCAATGATTCTCTCCCCCGCTTCTGTGGGAGCCACACTGCGGGTAGTCCGTGTCAGGAGGCGGATATTGAGCCTTTCCTCCAGAGCCTTCATTGCATGGCTAAGTGCAGACTGAGAGACGCCGAGTTTGCCCGCTGCTTTGGTAAAACTTCGCTCTCTTGCCACCACAAGAAAGATTTGCAGTTCGTTGAAGTTTTCTTTGAGCATTGGCGATTTCCTTGTAGAAGCATCCTCTTCACACACACTCATGAAGGGGGGCATAGATGCTATTATTTTAACCACATTATTAGTAACAATGATAATCTGGCTGTATCGAAAATAATTCTAAACTTTCAGGAGATTTATTATGAATAAACGTATCCTCACGATTGCGCCATTCTTCTTACCGATATTCTGACACACATCATTAACTTTCTATTTTTACTCTTTTCTCCACCATAAAATCAATAAAAGCACGAACTTTAGAGGGCATTCTCACCCGTGATGAAACATATATATAAAATCCAGGAAATGAAACGGCCCAATCCTCAAGAATCGGCTGTAACTTGCCCGCATTGATATGTTCAGCGATTGCAAAATCCAGATGTTGAATGATACCCGTTCCATTCAGCGCCATTCGTATCATGCTTTCGTCATCATTAGAAATATACTTACCTGACACCTCTATTTCGAACTCTTCATTACCCCCCACAACATTCGAAAACTCCCATGCTGAGAGTGCACCGCTACTTTTATGCCGCAACCGAAGACAATTATGGTTACTCAATTCCTGAGGAGTTTCAGGAATACCGTGTTCTTTTAAATAATCTGGCGATGCCACAGTAACCAGTTTAATAAGCGGAGAAACAGGAACGGCAGTCATATGCTCATCCAGTCCTTGCTCAAGACGTATGCCCACATCACAGCCGTCCGCAATAATGTTAGATAAACCGTCATCCATAATGAGTTCTATCTTTGTTTTAGGGTAACGAGTAAGAAACTCGCCAATATGAGGCTCAACAAGCATCCTTGCTGCAACACGGGAGGAATTTATTCTCAACAGTCCTGTAGGTTCAAGTTGGGTATCACCGACATCTTTCAACGCATCATCAATTTGCCCCAAAGCCGACACCAGCACTTCATACAGATGCTGTCCTTCCTCAGTAAGCGACATATTGCGGGTCGTACGGTATATCAGCTTGGTGTTAAGACGTTCCTCAAGAGATTTTAAATTCTGGGACAATGCGGCCCGCGTAATACCCATTTCAGAGGCTGCTCTGGAAAAACTGCCGGCACGAACAATCAGCGCAAACCAGGCAAGAGAAGGCAAAATTGAAGGCTCTATTTTCATCATTGTAAACCTTAACTTAACACTGTGATAGATATTAGACCATTGATGATAACCAATACAAGTCATACTATTACGCCGTTCGCGATATGAACACGAATGCCAGTTGCGGATAATAGAAATGATATTTAAATCTGTTTAGGCAAATCCCTGGAGCTTGAAATGAAAACTGTTTCGATAAAACACACTTACTGGGATATAGCTGCTGATATCTATTTCCCTGACGATTTTAATAGTGAAAAAAAGTATCCTGCCATTATCAGTGCCCATCCAATTGGAAGCTGCAAAGAACAGACATCGGGTAGTGTGTATGGTGCCGCCCTGGCAAAAGCTGGCTTTATCGTCATTGCTTTTGATGCCAGTTTTCAGGGAAGCAGCGGTGGAGAACCGCGTTATCTGGAAGATCCAACAATGCGAGTAAAAGACTTCAGCATTGTCGTTGATTACCTTACCACCTTACCTTACGTTGATGCCGGGCGTATTGGTGTACTGGGTATTTGTGGTGGAGGTGGATATGCCATTAATGCCGCAATGACAGAACGTCGGATTAAAGCCATTGGTACTGTCACGGGTGCAAACTACGGGCGTCTTATGCGTGAGGGATTTACAGCGTTTAATCCTATCGGAGCACTCGAAGCAATGGCGCAACAAAGAACAGACGAAGCTAACGGCGCAAAACTTCGCGTAGATGATTTGCTCCCTTCTTCTCCGGAAGCAGCTCTTGAAGCGGGATTAACAGAAATAGACCTTTTTGAAGCAACAGAATATTATCGTTCGCCACGAGGCTGTGCGCCTAATGGGGTAAATCGTTCGCTATTTTCACATCAGACTGTTGCCGTGGGCTGGGATGCTTTTCATCTTGCAGAAGTCCTGTTAACTCAACCACTAATGGTTGTAGTGGGCGATAGAGTGGGCGCTTTTGGTGCCTATCGTGACGGCTGCGAAATTATTGGTCGTGCAGCCTCAAAACATAAAGAACTGGTCGTGGTTGAAGGTTATTCACATTACGACCTGTATGATAAGCCAGAACCTGTGAAACAGGCGCTCGATAAATTAATTCCTTTTTACAAAACACATTTGTAATAACCTTGCAGGGAGATTCATTATCTCCCTGACATTTATCCTTTATTGACTACACGACAATAATGAAATTACTCAAAAAGAATTCTATTAAAGAAAAAAGCATCAAAAAGTAGCAACTCAACTTATTAAGATTATACGCATTAAAATCAGATAAACATTTGAGGTATTGTTATGACAAATAAACACCCATCATTGTTTTCTCCTTTTATGCTGACAGAAAAAATAAAGCTACGTAATCGTATCGTTATGGCTCCTATGACAACCTGGTCAGCTAATCCTGATGGAACCATCTCTGAGCAAGAACTCGAATTTTATAAACGTCGCTCACAAAATGTTGGTTTAGTAATAACAGGATGTACCTATGTCACGCCAAGCGGCATTGGGTTTACTCATGAATTTGCCGCGTATGACGACCGTTTCATTAACAGCCTTGAAAAGTTAGCAGCTGCAGCCAAAAGTGGCGGTGCTCCGGCTATTTTGCAGATTTTCCACGCCGGTAATAAAGCCATCCCAGAGCTTGTGCCAAATAACGATGTTATTAGTGCCAGCGCATCAAGCGTAAAATCTGGTGACTTTATGAAGAGAGTGGTACAAAGCAGGGAAATGACTGAAAACGAAATTCAGGAAACCATTAGAGCATTCGGAGATGTCACAAAAAGGGCGATTAAAGCAGGTTTTGATGGCGTTGAACTTCATGGTGCGCACGGATTCCTTCTGCAGAATTTCTTCTCCCCTCTATTTAACCAGCGTAATGACCGATGGGGAGGAGATCTTGAAGGACGTATGCGCTTCCCGCTGGCCGTATTACAGGAAGTAAAAAATGTAGTCTATGAATATGCGACAAAGCCCTTTGCTATCGGTTACAGAATATCTCCTGAAGAATCTGTAACAGGGGGGCTGCGGATAGAGGATACTTATAAACTCCTTGATCGGCTCATTTCATCCGGTATTTCGTATATACATACCTCGCTGGTCAGTATTAACGATAGCTACCCTGTTGAGTCGCCAAATGGCCCCCGAACTATTGAATTGATTTTAAATCATATTGCAGGCAGAGTGCCGGTAATCGCCGCAGGTAAAATACGCACACCGTCTCAGGCTCAAGAAGCAATTTCCGCTGGCCTGCCACTTGTTGCGATCGGTAAAGGGCTGGTGATAAATCCAGAATGGGTGACTTTAGCTGAATCAGGTAGAAGTCATGAAATTCAAACAGCCCTTAATCCACAACGCGTTCCTGAATTAACCATTCCGGATAAACTATGGGATCAAATTCAGGCATCGAAAGGAACTGGCTGGTTTCCGTTAATGGATTAAATATCGATTACTCTCCCGAGAGTAAAACTATCAAATCAATGAGTAACCGATACAGCCTCGCAAATTCTTTCAGATAATTAACCCGTCACTGCGGCACGTTCTCTCGTAAGGCGTGCCTGCAGTGTAATCCAGTATGTATCCGGCATAGTTGACGGTTTAATAAAACTCAATTCCTCTCCCTGGTTACCTACAACGATATCTTGTATAACACCCTAGGAGATACGACGTTACGATGAGATGCGATATGCTCCTCAGCGCCAATCAACGCCAGGACTGGGCCAGTCTTGAGATCAGACTCATTCCCGTAACTGATTTCAGGCGACATATATCAATGACGTTGGGGCAATAAAAGATAGCCGATGTGATACATCTATTCAAATTTGTGATACATGTCAAAAAATTGGTTGACCAAACTCGTTATTTATATAAGGGCACTTACGAAGTGCACTCTTTTTTAAAGCGAGGAAGTACCAATGAAAAAGAATAAAGTACAGCAAATCAGTCATAAACTGATTAATATCGTTGTTTTTGTCGCAATTGTAGAATACGCCTATTTATTTCTCCATTTCTATTAATAACGGCAATAAACTGTTCACTTCAGTGATATTTAAAATATGCATCCTCTCCCTTTTTTGTAAGTAATTATTATATCCGTGGGAGAGGAATACACATTGTCAGGTAATCAATCATGCTGCAATAAATCATCGGCCAGTAAAGTGGAGATAGCCTCCATTCTCGAAAAATCCATACTCTCAGCGAAACCATCATCAATCACTCATCCAGGCGTTTATGGGAGCGTCGCCAATGGCTGCTAACAATGCCAGACTTCCCCGTTGCGGAAATTCCACATCCCACAAATAGTCACAGTGATTGGGTGTTGAAATGATCCGGATGAGCATGTATCTTTACGGTTATGTTATAACATAACAGGTAAAAATGATGAAACCCAATATCCATCCTGAGTATCGTACTGTGGTGTTCCACGACACCAGCGTTGATGAGTACTTTAAAATCGGCTCGACTATCAAAACAGACCGTGAGATTGAGCTGGATGGCGTAACGTATCCGTACGTAACAATTGATGTCTCTTCGAAATCGCACCCGTTCTATACAGGGAAGCTGAGAACAGTGGCATCAGAAGGAAATGTTGCACGGTTCACCCAACGTTTTGGTCGTTTTGTTAGCACGAAAAAGGGGGCATGATGAAAGTCCTTAACTCTCTGCGTACCGCAAAAGAACGCCATCCAGACTGTCAGATTGTGAAGCGAAAAGGACGACTGTATGTGATTTGTAAATCTAATCCACGTTTTAAGGCCGTTCAGGGTCGTAAGAAAAAACGTTGATTTAAAATTCGACGAATTAACGATATTTATCTGATTAATAATCAGACCGGATTAATGTTGGTGTATTTATTACACCAGCATTAATTTTCCTGGGGATGTATCTTCCTGTTCATTTAAGGTCAACTGCCTGACGTTTCTCTCCGAATATTCCATTATATTAATGTTGACTTGTTGACCAGTTTCGCCCTGTATGCTGGCATCAACTCTCTTTTAGACTGAACACGCCACTCAGTTTCCTCCCTTTGCGACGCAGCCTGCATTTACACTCAAACTGTTAAGATGATAAATGTGGTAAATCTGTTGGTACTGACATAAAAACGTTTACGCCACAGGAACGGCCAGATCCATCGGTAACCCCATCGCCGACGTTCGAGTGCCAGTTAGAGTAACGCGCACAGATGACTGAATGCAGTGCCCTGGCAAAGAGGCCATCGTTCCTGTGACAACTGGCAGTCTTCGTTTAACTTCACTTAATTTGGCTCTTGGGGGGCTTACCGGACAGATGACGTACTTACACCTGTTTAATTTTTCATCACTTATTGGGATGAACACCCATAACCATTTTGTGCGGCATGTTAATCCATTAAAACACCTTACTGATTGGCAAATCATCTTTAATTATGACTTATGATAGTTTTATATTCTATTTCTTGTCATTTAAACTTGTTTTTTTACTAGTCCATTACACAACACATTAAGACTATTCCTAACACCTCAGGGCAAAGTTCCTGGCTAATATAAAATGCAAGTAAGAATTGAACGTTATATTGCCAATAACCTTATGAAACTGAATGTCTTTTTCTTCTTATCAAAAAAGCAATATTTTCATTTTTTGTAAATATTGACTTAACCATGGAATTCATTTTCTGTTCACATATTGACACTCATCAGGAAAAAAACATAAATTTAAACCTAATCGAAATAATTAAAACTTAATCTCGTTTAACCTATATTGATATGTGCTACGTATCTTATTTACTTCCGATTTACTAAAGAAACTGAATGTACCTGTAAAAATTACAGGTTTGGAAAGTAGTGACATGGCAAAATGATTACAGCAGGGACTATGAGGTTAAAAACCATATGGAATGTCAAAACCGTTCTGATAAATACATCTGGTCTCCCCATGACGCCTACTTCTATAAAGGACTATCTGAACTGATTGTGGATATCGACAGATTAATTTATCTATCGCTGGAGAAAATCAGAAAAGATTTCGTGTTTATCAATCTCAATACGGATTCTTTAACTGAGTTTATAAACCGTGATAATGAGTGGTTATCCGCGGTAAAGGGGAAACAGGTCGTATTGATTGCGGCCAGAAAGTCAGAAGCCTTAGCAAATTATTGGTATTACAACAGCAATATTAGGGGCGTGGTATACGCTGGACTGAGTCGTGATATTAGAAAAGAACTGGCCTATGTGATTAATGGCAGGTTCCTGAGAAAAGATATTAAGAAAGATAAAATCACTGACCGGGAAATGGAAATTATCCGCATGACGGCTCAGGGAATGCTGCCTAAATCGATTGCCAGAATTGAAAATTGTAGTGTGAAGACAGTGTATACCCATCGGCGGAATGCAGAGGCCAAGCTGTACTCAAAATTATATAAGTTGGTTCAGTAAACTCCAGGCAAGTTAGTTTTAAAAATGACTCACCGGGACTTCATGTCCTCAATTCAACTCGGGAAGAAAAGCAATGAAAAAAAAGGTTCTGGCAATAGCTCTGGTAACGGTGTTTACCGGTACAGGTGTAGCGCAGGCTGCTGACGTAACAGCTCAGGCTGTAGCGACCTGGTCAGCAACAGCCAAAAAAGACACCACCAGTAAGCTGGTTGTGACGCCACTCGGTAGCCTGGCGTTCCAGTATGCCGAAGGCATTAAAGGTTTTAACTCACAAAAAGGTCTATTTGACGTGGCTATCGAGGGTGACTCAACGGCTACCGCCTTTAAACTGACCTCACGCCTTATCACCAACACCTTAACCCAGTTGGATACCTCAGGTTCCACACTGAATGTGGGCGTGGATTATAACGGCGCGACAGTCGAAAAAACTGGCGATACCGTGATGATCGATACCGCCAACGGCGTACTGGGCGGCAACCTTAGCCCACTGGCTAACGGTTACAATGCCAGCAATCGTACCACCGCACAGGATGGTTTCACTTTCTCCCTCATCAGCGGCACCACCAATGGTACCACCGCAGTAACCGATTACAGCACTCTACCGGAAGGCATCTGGAGCGGCGACGTTAGCGTACAGTTCGACGCTACCTGGACCAGTTAATCTCTCTGATGTACCAGCAGGGGTACCCCCCTGCTTTATTCCTGGACGGAATTGTTATGAAAAAGCACCTTCTGCCTCTCGCTCTGCTGTTTTCCGGAATATCACCGGCCCAGGCGCTGGATGTCGGCGATATATCATCGTTTATGAACAGTGACAGCAGCACGCTAAGCAAAACGATCCAAAACAGTACCGACAGTGGCCGCCTCATCAATATCCGTCTCGAACGGCTCTCTTCACCGCTTGACGACGGGCAGGTTATCGCAATGGACAAGCCGGATGAGTTGCTACTCACTCCCGCCAGCTTGCTGCTACCCGCCCAAGCCAGCGAAGTGATCCGCTTCTTCTATAAGGGACCAGCAGATGAAAAAGAGCGCTACTACCGCATTGTCTGGTTTGATCAGGCCCTCAGTGATGCGCAGCGCGATAATGCCAACCGTAGCGCTGTGGCCACTGCTTCCGCCCGCATCGGCACCATTCTGGTCGTCGCACCCCGCCAGGCAAACTACCACTTTCAGTACGCCAACGGCTCCCTGACAAATACAGGAAATGCGACGCTGCGGATCCTCGCCTACGGCCCCTGCCTGAAAGCCGCCAATGGTAAGGAGTGTAAAGAGAATTACTACCTGATGCCGGGCAAGTCGCGTCGTTTTACCCGCGTGGACACGGCGGATAACAAAGGACGGGTTGCACTTTGGCAGGGTGATAAGTTCATTCCCGTGAAATAGATAGCTGTGCAGATGGATAACGACAATGCCTTTACGACGGTTCTCCCCAGGACTGAAAGCCCAGTTTGCCTTCGGCATGGTCTTTTTGTTCGTTCAGCCCGATGCCAGCGCTGCTGACATAAGTGCGCAGCAAATAGGTGGGGTGATTATTCCGCAGGCCTTCAGTCAGGCGCTTCAGGACGGCATGAGCGTCCCGCTCTATATTCATCTCGCCGGTAGCCAGGGTCGCCAGGACGATCAGCGAATCGGCAGCGCTTTTATCTGGTTGGATGATGGACAGTTACGCATCCGGAAAATACAGCTGGAAGAGAGTGAAGATAACGCCAGTGTCAGCGAACAAACTCGACAGCAACTGATGACTCTGGCCAACGCCCCGTTCAATGAGGCCCTTACCATCCCCCTGACTGACAACGCGCAGTTGGATCTCAGCTTGCGCCAACTGCTGCTGCAGCTGGTGGTCAAGCGCGAAGCGCTGGGCACCGTACTACGCTCACGTAGCGAAGACATCGGGCAGTCCAGTGTTAACACCCTCAGCAGTAATCTGAGCTATAACTTCGGCGTCTATAACAACCAGTTGCGTAACGGCGGGAGCAACACCTCCAGCTATCTGTCGCTGAATAACGTTACTGCGCTGCGCGAACATCACGTGGTGCTCGACGGCTCACTGTACGGGATTGGTAGCGGTCAACAGGACAGTGAATTATATAAAGCGATGTATGAACGCGATTTTGCTGGTCACCGATTTGCCGGTGGAATGCTCGACACCTGGAACTTGCAGTCCTTAGGGCCGATGACCGCCATTTCAGCAGGGAAGATTTACGGCCTTTCCTGGGGAAACCAGGCCAGCTCCACCATCTTCGACAGCAGCCAATCGGCCACGCCAGTGATCGCCTTTTTACCGGCGGCGGGCGAAGTACATCTCACCCGTGATGGGCGACTACTAAGCGTTCAGAACTTCACCATGGGCAATCATGAAGTGGATACCCGGGGTCTACCGTACGGTATTTACGATGTGGAAGTTGAGGTAATCGTTAACGGTCGCGTGATCAGCAAACGCACCCAGCGGGTCAATAAGCTGTTTAGCCGGGGACGTGGCGTCGGTGCACCGCTGGCGTGGCAGATATGGGGCGGTAGCTTTCATATGGATCGCTGGTCGGAAAACGGGAAAAAGACGCGACCAGCCAAAGAGAGTTGGCTGGCAGGTGCCTCGACCTCCGGCTCACTGAGTACGTTTAGCTGGGCGGCAACGGGATATGGATACGATAATCAGGCGGTGGGTGAAACCCGTCTGACGCTGCCGCTTGGGGGGGCGATCAACGTTAACCTGCAAAACATGCTGGCCAGTGACAGCTCATGGAGCAACATCGCCAGCATCAGCGCCACTCTACCTGGAGGCTTCAGTTCGCTGTGGGTTAACCAGGAAAAAACCCGCATTGGCAATCAATTGCGACGTAGCGATGCCGACAACCGTGCAATCGGCGGCACACTCAACCTGAACTCACTGTGGTCGAAGCTGGGTACGTTCAGCATCAGCTACAATGATGACCGCCGCTACAACAGCCATTATTACACGGCAGATTACTATCAAAGTGTCTACAGCGGTACCTTTGGTTCGCTTGGCCTGCGGGCCGGTATTCAGCGCTATAACAACGGCGACAGCAGCGCCAATACAGGGAAATATATCGCTCTCGATCTCTCGCTACCACTGGGCAACTGGTTTAGCGCAGGGATGACCCATCAAAACGGCTACACCATGGCAAACCTGTCAGCACGCAAACAGTTTGATGAAGGAACCATTCGCACTGTTGGTGCCAATCTGTCACGAGCCATCTCCGGCGATACCGGTGATGACAAAACCCTCAGCGGTGGGGCGTATGCACAGTTCGACGCTCGTTACGCCAGCGGAACGCTGAACGTCAATAGCGCGGCGGACGGCTACATCAATACTAATTTGACCGCCAACGGCAGCGTCGGCTGGCAGGGTAAAAACATCGCTGCCAGCGGGCGGACCGATGGCAACGCTGGGGTGATATTCGACACTGGCCTGGAGAACGATGGTCAGATCAGCGCCAAAATCAACGGGCGGATTTTCCCGCTTAACGGCAAGCGTAACTATCTCCCGCTCTCTCCCTATGGAAGATATGAGGTGGAGTTGCAGAACAGCAAAAACTCACTCGACAGTTACGATATCGTCAGCGGTCGCAAAAGTCATCTGACTCTCTATCCAGGCAATGTCGCTGTCATTGAGCCAGAGGTGAAGCAGATGGTTACCGTCTCCGGTCGTATCCGTGCGGAAGACGGCACACTGCTGGCTAACGCACGGATTAACAACCATATCGGCCGAACCCGAACCGATGAAAACGGCGAGTTTGTCATGGACGTGGATAAGAAATACCCCACTATCGATTTTCGCTACAGTGGCAATAAAACCTGCGAAGTGGCACTGGAACTCAACCAGGCGCGCGGTGCCGTCTGGGTCGGTGATGTGGTCTGCAGCGGCCTCTCATCGTGGGCGGCGGTGACGCAGACAGGAGAAGAGAATGAGAGTTAACCTACTGATAGCGATGATAATCTTTGCGCTAATCTGGCCTGCAACCGCGCTCAGAGCGGCAGTGAGCAAAACAACCTGGGCGGATGCTCCGGCACGCGAGTTTGTGTTTGTCGAAAACAACTCAGACGACAACTTTTTCGTCACTCCTGGCGGGGCGCTGGATCCGCGCCTGACCGGTGCCAACCGCTGGACCGGTTTAAAATACAATGGTTCAGGAACCATCTATCAGCAAAGCCTCGGCTACATTGATAACGGTTACAACACCGGCCTTTATACCAACTGGAAGTTTGATATGTGGCTGGAAAATTCACCAGTTTCATCTCCTTTAACTGGCTTGCGCTGCATCAACTGGTACGCAGGGTGTAATATGACCACCAGTCTTATCCTGCCGCAAACCACCGACGCCAGTGGATTTTATGGCGCGACGGTGACCAGCGGCGGCGCGAAATGGATGCACGGCATGTTGTCAGACGCGTTTTACCAGTATCTGCAACAAATGCCCGTCGGCAGCAGCTTTACAATGACCATCAATGCCTGCCAGACCTCTGTGAACTATGACGCCAACAGCGGCGCACGCTGTAAGGATCAGGCCTCCGGCAACTGGTATGTTCGCAACGTCACCCATACGAAAGCAGCAAATCTGCGGTTGATAAATACCCACTCGCTGGCGGAAGTATTTATCAACAGCGACGGAGTACCGACTCTGGGCGAAGGGAACGCCGACTGCCGGACGCAAACCATCGGCAGCCGTTCAGGATTAAGTTGTAAGATGGTTAACTATACCCTGCAAACAAACGGACTCAGCAACACCTCAATCCATATATTCCCGGCGATCGCCAACTCGTCGTTAGCCTCGGCCGTCGGGGCGTACGATATGCAGTTCAGTCTGAATGGCAGTTCATGGAAACCGGTGAGCAATACTGCCTATTACTACACCTTCAACGAGATGAAGAGCGCAGACTCGATCTATGTTTTCTTCTCGAGCAACTTCTTTAAACAGATGGTGAACCTCGGGATCAGCGATATCAACACCAAAGATCTATTCAACTTTCGCTTTCAGAACACCACATCACCGGAGTCTGGCTGGTATGAATTTTCTACCTCCAACACGCTGATTATCAAACCCCGTGATTTCAGCATCAGTATTATCTCCGATGAATATACTCAGACACCGTCGCGGGAGGGATATGTTGGCAGCGGCGAGTCGGCACTCGATTTCGGGTATATCGTAACCACCAGCGGTAAAACAGCTGCCGACGAAGTGCTGATCAAGGTGACCGGACCCGCGCAGGTGATTGGCGGGCGCTCCTATTGTGTCTTCAGCTCCGATGACGGTAAGGCGAAAGTACCGTTCCCGGCGACGCTTTCCTTTATTACCCGCAACGGAGCTACAAAAACCTACGATGCCGGGTGCGATGATAGCTGGCGGGATATGACCGATGCGCTGTGGTTGACCACACCGTGGACTGATATCTCTGGCGAAGTGGGGCAGATGGATAAGACCACAGTCAAATTTTCGATTCCAATGGATAACGCCATTTCTCTGCGTACGGTAGATGATAACGGCTGGTTTGGCGAAGTCAGCGCTTCAGGAGAGATTCATGTTCAGGCGACGTGGCGTAACATTAACTAAGGCCCTGCTGACAGTGGTCTGTATGCTGGCGGCACCTTTGACACAGGCGATTTCGGTCGGCAATCTGACTTTTTCACTGCCGTCCGAGACTGACTTTGTCAGCAAACGTGTCGTGAATAACAACAAAAGCGCGCGGATATACCGTATTGCCATCAGTGCTATTGATAGCCCGGGCAGCAGTGAATTGCGCACCCGACCGGTGGATGGTGAACTACTTTTCGCCCCCCGCCAGCTGGCGTTGCAGGCTGGTGAGAGCGAGTATTTTAAATTTTACTATCATGGCCCACGGGATAACCGCGAGCGCTACTACCGGGTCTCATTTCGCGAGGTCCCCACTCGTAACCTGACAAAACGCAGCCCAAGCGGCGGTGAGGTCAGCACGGAGCCGGTGGTGGTGATGGATACCATTCTGGTAGTACGACCACGTCAGGTTCAGTTTAAATGGTCCTTCGATCAGGTGACCGGAACGGTAAGTAACACCGGCAACACGTGGTTTAAGCTACTGATTAAACCAGGATGTGATTCGACCGAAGAGGAAGGCGATGCCTGGTATCTACGTCCGGGAGACGTGGTTCATCAGCCTGAGTTACGTCAGCCGGGGAATCATTATCTGGTCTATAACGACAAATTCATTAAGATTAGCGATTCCTGTCCGGCTAAGCCCCCTTCGGCGGACTAAGACTTATCCATCGGACGAGGGAAGAATTCCACCTCAGAGACTCAAAAATCGTTTAAATGATGTGGAAGCGATCGTCAATGTCACCGATGAGCTTTCTCATATGCACACCACAGTGTTCAGGAGACACGGAAAGGTACCAGGCGGCCTGCTAACGAGTGGTTTCTTCACTAATTAGGACGTAAAATCGGTAACGGCTGGAAATCATTCAATACTCACACTATCGAAAGTACACCAGCCAACCGCGATACGTCCCTGCATACGACGTACCGCAGTTCTCTTTACGATTTATAGCTGTACTGGTGAATTATGAGCAATCTGAATCCATGCATGACGTGTGGTGCCTGTTGTGCATTTTTCCGCGTCTCTTTTTACTGGGCCGAAGCCGACGATGCTGGCGGTACCATTCCCGCCAGGCTCACTGAACAAATATCCCCTTTTCACCGATGCATGAGCGGTACTAATCAGAAAAATCCCCGATGTATTGCCCTTGCAGGAACACCGGGCAAAAATGCCTGCTGCACGATATATGAAAATCGATCGTCCACATGCAGAGAATTCGCCATGTCTGGTGAGAACGGAGAAGTCAATGAGGCTTGCAATCGTGCAAGAGCTAAATATGGGCTAACACCGTTATAAATATACAATAATTAATTGCATTGCCCCGCCAGTTGTAATAGCGGGGCTTCGTTTTTCAGGGACAACAAAACCTGAAACTTCTTCCATTTTCCAGCAACAATGCCTCTTTTTCTGTAGCGTTCTCCGGATCTACATCATCCTGAAGTAGCGCGATATGATCACTGACTGTCCGCATCAGAATATGAAAAGCAACGTTTTTAACCTATAAAAATGGCGCTATATTTGCGCCATTTTTATCATTCAAAGCATTATCTATTTGAGCCTAAAGGGATCTCAGGATCTGGCTCATGGGTAATTCTGTTTCGTAAATCTCTGCGAATAATTTCAATAGACCAGAACCAGACTAAATGTCCAAAAATTTCAGAGACATTCTCATACCACGGAAGATCAAAGAGAGGTGGCGTAAGTCCCATGAGAGGGAATGAAATCATATGAACAAAAAGTTGCGCTAAAGCACCTGCCAGTAAGCCCTGCCAAAGTTTAATTTTCGGAAATACTTCGGCGACCACACAGTAACCAACGGCAAAAACTATCGAAAAGATTATGTGCGTTACACCAACCCAGTTAAAGACATGCCCGGCGAAGGTATAAACAGCCGAATTTGGATCTGTCAGTCCCAACCAATCCCGAAGAAAAATGTACGGAGGATTGAGAAAGTTACGGGAGCAATCAATTTGGCCTGCAGCCCTGATTAATGATTCCGGACCACACGCTGCATTAAACATATCAACCGGACTACGTGGTGGCAATGGAACTTCTGCCCCCCACTTAACAAATGCGGAAACAACGCCAGCAATCAGCCCAATGAATGCAGCAAGACCATAACGTCTGCGGTTTGGTGGAGTTTGTTCAAATATATTCATATCTACCCTGCTTGTACCATTATGTTATACACCTCTTTAGGAGTATTCATAAAACAAGGCAAATGTAAAGAACTGTATTGTTTTGTATAACCACATGGTTACCTAATCGCCAATTAATATAAGCTCCATTATTTCTCCATATTTTCATGTTAGAAGTGACAAGGAGAAATGTAATGTTTCTCTCAGAGAATATAAATCATTCCTTTTGCCCACCTTAATGGTGGGCTTTTTTATGCAAAACCTGAACGTCCTGTGGTATTCCTCTGGCATAATGATTTTCGCGATTAACCAACAACCAGACCAGCAAAGACGCCACCACAAGCACAGTAACATCCATCAGGCTTGCCACACCCCATGCGTGCGGCTTAAAGCCGCCATGGCATATTAATCCGCTTGCCATTTTCGAACAGCTGATTGGTTTGGTCCGGTGTTTCCCTGCTTGCACTTAAAAATGAGCGGATAGGAAACTCTCGAAATGGTTCGTCGATATGCTCATCTCGCACCTAATCACCTTACCGAACACGCACGGTAAATAGATTCGATCCTGAACCCATCGGTCCCAAATCTGTCCCAATCAAAAAATAAGGAAGGTATTAACGATGTGTAACCTATTGATTTAAAATGGATAATATAAACAGATTGTAAAAAGCAAGACATTGATATGTATATAAAAAAACTATTACGCAATCATTAGATACCCCCAGATTTAGTTGTAAAGCAAGCACACTTTGCATTTCGAGACAATCCAGGTAAAGACTCTTACCTCCCATTTTGTGATTTTTATACTTATGATGATAAGTTGAACGTTGGGTAGTGCTTCCAATCAGTAGAACATGTGCTTTTCAATGAAGGAACCGATGACTTTTTCGTGGATTTCAACGGAACGCGAGAAGCAGATTGTTTTACTTACCAGCCGCTTGATGCGGGTGCGGAGGGTCAGGTTGTTACGTTCAATACGTTGCGTGAAGATTTTGCCGGTCAGGTATTTCTCCTTCGGCACTTCTCTGGCGTAGCTGCCCCAGTCATCGCGGCCACCATGCCGATACAGAACGGAGTCAACAGGGCTAACAATTCCCGACAGGCCTCATCATTCCGTGGCCCGAAAGTGTAAGCCAACACACCGCCAGTTTTAGTGTTCTACGCATACCAGAGCCAGTGTTGTTGCGCCTTGTTGCCAACGAAGCTCCACAGCTCATCAAGTTCACAGATAAGGGCAACATCAGCGTGAGCTGACTGACGCAGATGTTATCCGCTGGGGCGAGAGCTTTTTAATGTCCGTATGACGGTATTGATGCTGATTTTCAGTATTCTGGCGATATCACGGCCCCTGTGCCATTATGCGCCATTTCAACGATCAGCTCCTTAAAGCCGGGTTTTCTGGCTTCATAAGAGTAAGTGAGCTGGAAAACACGTTTACATGAACGACAACGGAAACGCTCATGCTGGGAACAACTACGACCATGTCGATAAACTTTATCGGAATTACAGCGCGGACGATGAACAGTAACGGTAGCCATGGAAAACCTTAAATACCAGTAGATTACCAGAAACTTCTATCAATTGAAGACATTACCGTTTTTGATTACAGCAAATGTTTTATTAATTACCCCACCATCGACTAAATCCGTTAGAACGTCGAATGATGCCATTCGTAAATACATTAAAAAGACTGTTGTAATCAACGAAGATGGAAAACAGTGTGTTAAAACTAATCTGAACTTCAGAAAAACAGATGATGGTATGGTGATATATATATCCGCTCTGAACCGCCACGCAATTTAAAATAAAAATCAACAAATATCGTCGATATCCATATATACCATTTTTCTGTAGTTGTATTAGCGTCGCATATTTTATGACTTTAAGTCATAAGTCAAAACACCTGAGAAAAAGCAAACAACATTTTCATTACCACCAATGAAAACCACAGACAAAGAATGCGTGCAACTACAAAATATTGTAGTTTTAAGCAAAAATAAATGTGACATATGTCACATTTATAATTATATAGCTAATTAATAATTAGCGCGCAATTCAACAATGCTTTCGTTTGAAATTGTCTATGGTTATTAATGTAACTTTGGAATATACGTTCCGGAATCATTTACTATGAATAAAATATACGCTCTAAAATATTGTTATATTACTAACACAGTAAAGGTTGTCTCTGAACTAGCCCGAAGGGTATGTAAAGGGAGTACCCGCAGAGGAAAAAGACTTTCAGTACTTACCTCTCTGGCACTATCTGCATTACTCCCAACCGTTGCTGGTGCATCAACGGTTGGTGGCAACAATCCTTACCAGACATACCGCGACTTTGCAGAAAACAAAGGGCAGTTTCAGGCTGGCGCAACAAACATTCCTATTTTTAATAATAAAGGGGAATTAGTAGGACATCTTGATAAAGCGCCCATGGTTGATTTTAGCAGTGTGAATGTAAGCTCAAATCCCGGCGTTGCAACATTAATTAACCCGCAATATATAGCCAGTGTAAAACATAATAAAGGATATCAGAGCGTCAGCTTCGGTGATGGTCAGAACAGTTACCATATTGTGGATCGTAATGAACACAGTTCATCTGATCTCCACACACCAAGACTTGATAAGCTCGTAACTGAGGTTGCTCCGGCTACCGTAACCAGCTCATCAACAGCTGATATATTGAACCCTTCAAAATACTCGGCATTCTACAGGGCTGGTTCGGGAAGTCAGTATATTCAGGATAGTCAGGGTAAGCGACATTGGGTAACAGGTGGGTATGGTTATCTGACAGGAGGAATACTCCCGACATCATTCTTTTATCACGGCTCAGACGGCATTCAGCTGTATATGGGGGGCAACATACATGATCATAGCATCCTGCCCTCTTTTGGAGAGGCCGGCGACAGTGGTTCTCCATTATTTGGCTGGAATACGGCCAAAGGGCAGTGGGAACTGGTCGGTGTTTACTCGGGAGTAGGAGGGGGGACCAATTTGATATATTCTCTTATTCCTCAGAGTTTTCTCTCACAGATCTATTCAGAGGATAATGACGCTCCCGTCTTTTTTAATGCCTCATCCGGCGCCCCCCTGCAATGGAAATTTGACAGCAGCACCGGCACTGGCTCTCTGAAACAGGGTTCCGATGAATATGCCATGCACGGGCAAAAAGGTTCTGACCTGAACGCAGGTAAAAATCTGACATTCCTGGGACATAATGGTCAGATTGACCTGGAAAACTCTGTCACGCAGGGTGCCGGTTCACTGACATTTACTGATGACTACACTGTCACCACTTCAAACGGAAGTACCTGGACCGGGGCCGGTATTATTGTGGACAAGGATGCCTCCGTAAACTGGCAGGTTAATGGTGTGAAAGGTGACAACCTGCATAAAATCGGCGAAGGAACCCTGGTTGTACAGGGAACCGGTGTTAATGAGGGCGGCCTGAAAGTCGGGGATGGGACCGTTGTCCTCAATCAGCAGGCTGACAGTTCAGGACACGTTCAGGCATTCAGTAGCGTGAATATTGCCAGCGGCCGCCCGACAGTCGTGCTGGCAGACAACCAGCAGGTTAATCCGGACAATATATCCTGGGGCTACCGGGGGGGGGGTTCTGGATGTTAACGGGAATGACCTGACATTTCATAAGCTGAATGCCGCCGATTATGGCGCAACTCTCGGTAACAGCAGTGATAAAACGGCTAATATCACTCTGGATTATCAGACGCGTCCGGCAGACGTAAAAGTTAATGAATGGTCATCATCAAACAGGGGAACAGTAGGTTCATTATATATTTATAATAATCCCTATACTCATACCGTCGATTATTTTATCCTGAAAACAAGTAGTTATGGCTGGTTCCCTACCGGTCAGGTCAGTAACGAGCACTGGGAATATGTCGGACATGACCAGAACAGTGCACAGGCGCTGCTTGCAAACAGAATTAATAATAAAGGGTATCTGTATCATGGCAAGTTGCTGGGAAATATTAATTTCTCAAATAAAGCAACCCCGGGTACAACCGGCGCATTGGTTATGGACGGCTCAGCGAATATGTCCGGTACATTTACTCAGGAAAACGGTCGTCTGACCATTCAGGGCCACCCGGTTATCCATGCTTCAACGTCTCAGAGTATTGCAAATACAGTCTCGTCTCTGGGCGACAATTCCGTTCTGACACAGCCCACCTCATTTACACAGGATGACTGGGAGAACAGGACGTTCAGCTTTGGTTCGCTCGTGTTAAAAGATACAGACTTTGGTCTGGGCCGCAATGCCACACTGAACACAACCATCCAGGCAGATAACTCCAGCGTCACGCTGGGCGACAGTCGGGTATTTATCGACAAAAAAGATGGCCAGGGAACAGCATTTACCCTTGAAGAAGGCACATCTGTTGCAACTAAAGATGCAGATAAAAGCGTCTTCAACGGCACCGTCAACCTGGATAATCAGTCAGTGCTGAATATCAATGAGATATTCAATGGCGGAATACAGGCGAACAACAGTACCGTGAATATCTCCTCAGACAGTGCCGTTCTGGAGAACTCAACGCTGACCAGTACCGCCCTGAATCTGAACAAGGGAGCAAATGTTCTGGCCAGTCAGAGTTTTGTTTCTGACGGTCCGGTGAATATTTCTGATGCCACCCTGAGTCTGAACAGCCGTCCTGATGAGGTATCTCACACACTTTTACCTGTATACGATTATGCCGGTTCATGGAACCTGAAGGGAGACGATGCCCGCCTGAACGTGGGGCCGTACAGTATGTTGTCAGGTAATATCAATGTTCAGGATAAAGGGACTGTCACCCTCGGAGGGGAAGGGGAACTGAGTCCTGACCTGACTCTTCAGAATCAGATGTTGTACAGCCTGTTTAACGGGTACCGCAATACCTGGAGCGGGAGCCTGAATGCACCGGATGCCACCGTCAGCATGACAGACACCCAGTGGTCGATGAACGGAAACTCCACGGCAGGAAATATGAAACTTAACCGGACAATAGTCGGTTTTAACGGGGGAACATCATCGTTCACGACACTGACAACAGATAATCTGGACGCGGTTCAGTCAGCATTTGTCATGCGTACAGACCTTAACAAGGCAGACAAACTGGTGATAAACAAGTCGGCAACAGGTCATGACAACAGCATCTGGGTTAACTTCCTGAAAAAACCCTCTGACAAGGACACGCTTGATATTCCACTGGTCAGCGCACCTGAAGCGACAGCTGATAATCTGTTCAGGGCATCAACACGGGTTGTGGGATTCAGTGATGTCACCCCCACCCTTAGTGTCAGAAAAGAGGACGGGAAAAAAGAGTGGGTCCTCGATGGTTACCAGGTTGCACGTAACGACGGCCAGGGTAAGGCTGCCGCCACATTCATGCACATCAGCTATAACAACTTCATCACTGAAGTTAACAACCTGAACAAACGCATGGGCGATTTGAGGGATATTAACGGCGAAGCCGGTACGTGGGTGCGTCTGCTGAACGGTTCCGGCTCTGCTGATGGCGGTTTCACTGACCACTATACCCTGCTGCAGATGGGGGCTGACCGTAAGCACGAACTGGGAAGTATGGACCTGTTTACCGGCGTGATGGCCACCTACACTGACACAGATGCGTCAGCAGGCCTGTACAGCGGTAAAACAAAATCATGGGGTGGTGGTTTCTATGCCAGTGGTCTGTTCCGGTCCGGCGCTTACTTTGATTTGATTGCCAAATATATTCACAATGAAAACAAATATGACCTGAACTTTGCCGGAGCTGGTAAACAGAACTTCCGCAGCCATTCACTGTATGCAGGTGCAGAAGTCGGATACCGTTATCATCTGACAGATACGACGTTTGTTGAACCTCAGGCGGAACTGGTCTGGGGAAGACTGCAGGGCCAAACATTTAACTGGAACGACAGTGGAATGGATGTCTCAATGCGTCGTAACAGCGTTAATCCTCTGGTAGGCAGAACCGGCGTTGTTTCCGGTAAAACCTTCAGTGGTAAGGACTGGAGTCTGACAGCCCGTGCCGGCCTGCATTATGAGTTCGATCTGACGGACAGTGCTGACGTTCACCTGAAGGATGCAGCGGGAGAACATCAGATTAATGGCAGAAAAGACGGTCGTATGCTTTACGGTGTGGGGTTAAATGCCCGGTTTGGCGACAATACGCGTCTGGGGCTGGAAGTTGAACGCTCTGCATTCGGTAAATACAACACAGATGATGCGATAAACGCTAATATTCGTTATTCATTCTGATGCTGTGCAGCAAAGGGACTATTGCTTTGTCCCTTTGCTGCGATTATCTGATTACGGTACAGGCTGGAACTTAGATTTTCCGGCGTTCACGATACTTCATGTAACACTCAGGTTGAGTAATCTTCATGAGTTTTCTTTTGCCGTGTGGTGGAATTATGAATAATATAGATTTATTAAAAACTATAACAAACTACAAAAAAATCAAAAATCCGGCATACCCGGCTCAGGAGAGTCTGTTAATACACTTATATATTAGAGTAAATGACAAAATCCAGAGTATTATAGAAAATGAATTGAGCGAGTATAGAATAAACACTTCAACATTTATGGTGTTAGTTTCATTATATATGTCTGATGATTATTGTCAGTCCCCTTCTGATATTTACAAGGAGTTACAATTCTCCAAAACAAACATCACACACATCATAGACAAATTAGAAAAAAAGAATATTGCCAAAAGAATTAATAATAAAAACGATCGTCGAAGCAAAAGTATTTGCTTAACCCCTGACGGAGTTACACTTGCTCAAAAACTAATAAACACTCAAAATGTAATGCTAAAGAAAATCTGGAGCGGGCTATCAGATGATGAAATGAAAACATTTGAACTCGCCAACAAAAAATTATTATCAAACCTTAATGTTAATTGATGTTAAAACATACTAACAGTCATCTTCTTACAATGTATTCTTCTGGAGAGAATAACTACCAGAATATATAAAGACATTAATCACACTCTCATTTAATTACAATGAGCATAAGAGCCACCAATGTTTATGCTGGTTAGGCTTTATATAGGAAACAATAAAAAAACGTCATTAAACAAAGCGTTTTTAATGGCGTTGTTATTTAAAAGAAAGATATCAAATATAGATTAACCCCCATCGAATAAAGATGTTGTCTAATCATACCTGAAGGTATTTATCACTAGAATTTTATTTGTATAAATGGACATATACCATTGGAAGATTTAGAAAAGCATGTCCAGGAGTTTAAGGACAAATCTCATACTGATTATCGGAAGCTTTTATCATTATATGATTACCAAGCATACAATGTATAATTATATACACTATTATTGTGATTATAATTTGTTACTGTGCCACTCAAGGGCAATATCTTTGAAGGTGTTGTTTAACTGCGTTTCCCGGGCAATCTTTTCCTCTCGCTTCACTTCCATCAGATCGATTCCCCCAGAGATACCTCTTTTAGCTTCTTCAAGTTTTGCAGGAGCATCAGCTAAGGTGACCTCAGGATACACACCTAGTGCTAACAGCTTCTCTTTACCAGCTACACGATACTTGAGACGCCAATATTCTCCTCCACCAGGTTTTACCAGGAGGTACAGACCACCACCATCAGCCAACTTGTAAGCCTTCTCTTTTGGCTTGGCAGTGTCTATTTGACGGGCATTGAGTTTCACTTGGGGGTATCTCCACTAAACTGAACAGCAAATCCCCTCAATTGCTTGTAGAGTTTGGGGTACTTAAATAGACGTCAAAAGACTAAAAGGGGCATTAATATACTGATTATAAGAGGTTTTTAAATACTTGAGTAGACTTGGGGAGACGTTAGAATGGTGCCGATAATAGGAGTCGAACCTACGACCTTCGCATTACGAATGCGCTGCTCTACCAACTGAGCTATATCGGCCCTGAAAGGACATGTTCACGAACGTGAATCACGGTGGACAAGGTTAAAACTAACCGGGCGATGCGTCAATGGCCTTGTGAATCAAATGGCTACTTTTGCATCACCCGGTTTTATTTACGCACGAATGGTGTAATCACCAATGCCGATCCACTTGTAAGTGGTCAGAGCTTCCAGCCCCATTGGGCCGCGCGCGTGGAGTTTTTGTGTGCTTACCGCAACTTCCGCCCCCAGACCAAACTGGCCGCCGTCGGTAAAACGCGTAGAGGCGTTAACGTAAACAGCGGAGGAATCCACTTCGTTAACAAAACGCTGGGCGTTGCGCATATCGCGGGTCAGGATCGCATCGGAGTGTTGCGTGCCGTGTTCACGAATATGGGCAATGGCGTCATCCAGATCGCTAACGATTTTGACGTTCAAATCTAATGACAGAAACTCATCGTCATACTCTTCGGCTTTAACAGCCACCACCTTCGCGGGGCCTGCCTGCAACTGCGCCAGCGCGGCTGCATCAGCGTGTAACGTCACGCCGCTTTCCGCCATTTGTTTGCTTAATGCGGGCAGGAAGCTATCTGCGATGTTTTTATTTACCAGCAACGTTTCTACCGTATTACATGTGCTCGGTCGCTGAGTTTTCGCGTTGACAATTACTTTCAGGGCTTCAGCGATCTCTGCACTTTCATCAACGTAAATATGGCATACGCCTATACCGCCTGTGATCACCGGGATTGTCGACTGCTCGCGGCACAGTTTATGCAAACCAGCCCCACCGCGCGGGATCAGCATGTCGATGTATTTATCCATACGCAGCATTTCACTGACCAGCGCACGGTCAGGATTATCAATTGCCTGCACGGCACCCGCCGGTAAGCCGCAGGATTTCAGGGCGTCCTGAATCACCGCTACCGTTGCAGCGTTAGTGCGACAGGTTTCTTTGCCGCCGCGCAGGATCACCGCGTTACCGGTTTTCAGGCACAGGGAAGCAACATCAACCGTCACGTTCGGGCGCGCTTCATAAATCACGCCAATCACCCCCAGCGGTACGCGACGACGCTCAAGACGCAGGCCGCTGTCCAGTACGCCGCCATCGATTACCTGCCCCACAGGATCGGCGAGATTGCACACCTGGCGCACATCGTCGGCAATGCCTTTCAGCCGTGCGGGCGTCAGTGCCAGACGGTCAAGCATCGCTTCGCTAAGGCCATTGGCACGCGCGTCTGCAACATCCTGTGCGTTAGCGTTGAGGATACTTTCGCTTTGTGCTTCCAGTTCATCGGCGATTTTTTCCAGCACACGATTTTTTTCGCGGCTGGAGAGTTGCGCTAATTTATACGAGGCTTGCTTCGCGGCAATGCCCATTTGTTCCAGCATCGGCCAGCTCCTTAACGGGTAATCATGTCATCACGGTGAACGGCAACCGGGCCGTATTCATATCCCAGTATTGCATCAATTTCTTGCGAGTGGTGTCCGGCAATACGGCGTAATGCATCGCTGTTGTAACGACTGACGCCGTGGGCGATATCGCGACCTTCGAGGTTGCAAATACGGATGACTTCACCACGCGAGAAATTGCCAGTCACGCTTTTAATGCCTTTCGGCAACAGGGAGCTGCCGCGTTCCAGAATGGCGGCAGTTGCCCCTTCATCTACCGTGATTTCACCCGCAGGCGGCGCACCGAAAATCCAGCGTTTACGGTTTTCAAGCGGAGTCGCCTGGGCATGGAACAGCGTACCGACGGAAATGCCTTCCATCACATCACCAATAACGCCCGGCTTGCTGCCCGCGGCAATAATGGTGTCGATACCCGCACGGCAAGCCACGTCAGCGGCCTGCAATTTGGTGCTCATACCGCCAGTTCCGAGGCCTGAAACGCTATCACCGGCAATCGCGCGCAGTGCGTCATCAATGCCGTACACATCTTTAATCAGTTCTGCCTGCGGATTGCTGCGCGGGTCAGCGGTATACAAACCTTTTTGATCGGTCAGCAGCAACAGTTTATCGGCACCCGCCAGAATCGCCGCCAGCGCAGAAAGGTTATCGTTATCACCGACCTTAATCTCTGCAGTAGCGACAGCATCGTTCTCATTAATTACCGGAACGATATTGTTATCGAGCAACGCACGCAGGGTATCGCGGGCGTTCAGGAAGCGTTCACGATCTTCCATATCAGCACGGGTCAGCAACATCTGCCCGACATGAATGCCGTAAATTGAAAACAGCTGTTCCCACAGTTGAATCAGTCGACTCTGCCCTACCGCCGCCAGCAGCTGTTTTGAAGCGATAGTCGCTGGCAATTCCGGGTACCCCAGGTGCTCACGTCCGGCGGCAATCGCACCTGACGTCACAATAACAATCCGATGCCCGGCGGCATGTAACTGCGCGCACTGGCGAACAAGTTCAACGATATGGGCACGGTTCAGGCGGCGCGATCCGCCTGTTAGCACACTGGTGCCGAGTTTTACCACCAGCGTCTGGCTGTCACTCATGATTCTCTGCCATTCAATTTTAGGAAAAAATGATATCAAACGAACGTTTTAGCAGGACTGTCGTCGGTTGCCAACCATCTGCGAGCAAAGCATGGCGTTTTGTTGCGCGGGATCAGCAAGCGTAGCGGCAGTTGTTTACGCTTTTATTACAGATTTAATAAATTACCACATTTTAAGAATATTATTAATCTGTAATATATCTTTAACAATCTCAGGTTAAAAACTTTCCTGTTTTCAACGGGACTCTCCCGCTGAATATTCGCGCGTTAATTAAAATCAGGAATGAAAATGAAAAAGAGCACTCTGGCATTAGTGGTGATGGGCATTGTGGCATCTGTATCCGTACAGGCCGCAGAAATATATAACAAAGACGGTAATAAACTGGATGTCTATGGCAAAGTTAAAGCCATGCATTATATGAGTGATAATGACAGTAAAGATGGCGACCAGAGTTATATCCGTTTTGGTTTTAAAGGCGAAACACAAATTAACGTTCAACTGACTGGTTATGGTCGTTGGGAAGCTGAGTTTGCCGGTAATAAAGCGGAGAGTGATACTGCACAGCAAAAAACGCGTCTCGCTTTTGCCGGGTTGAAATATAAAGATTTGGGTTCTTTCGATTATGGTCGTAACCTGGGCGCGTTGTATGACGTGGAAGCCTGGACCGATATGTTCCCGGAATTTGGTGGCGACTCCTCGGCGCAGACCGACAACTTTATGACCAAACGCGCCAGCGGTCTGGCGACGTATCGGAACACCGACTTCTTCGGCGTTATCGATGGCCTGAACTTAACCCTGCAATATCAAGGGAAAAACGAAAACCGCGACGTTAAAAAGCAAAACGGCGATGGCTTCGGCACGTCATTGACATATGACTTTGGTGGCAGCGATTTCGCCATCAGTGGAGCCTATACCAACTCTGATCGCACCAACGAGCAGAACCTGCAAAGCCGTGGCACAGGCAAGCGTGCAGAAGCATGGGCAACAGGTCTGAAATACGATGCCAATAATATTTATCTGGCAACTTTCTATTCTGAAACACGTAAAATGACGCCAATCTCTGGCGGTTTTGCCAATAAGACGCAGAACTTTGAAGCGGTCGCTCAATACCAGTTTGACTTTGGTCTGCGTCCATCGCTGGGTTATGTCTTATCGAAAGGGAAAGATATTGAGGGCATCGGTGATGAAGATCTGGTCAATTATGTCGATGTTGGTGCTACGTATTATTTCAACAAAAATATGTCAGCGTTTGTTGATTATAAAATTAATCAGCTGGATAGCGATAATAAGCTGAATATCAACAATGATGATATTGTCGCGGTTGGGATGACGTATCAGTTTTAATGAATATTGCCGGATGCGGCGTGAACGCCTTATCCGGCCTACGAAAACTACGAAAACCAATATTTCAGGCCGGAAGAGATGCTCTAACATCGCATCCGGCACATTTCATTCACGCCGTTAACTTCACCGGTTCATCACGAAAATCATCTGCCGGTTCCAGCTTCAGATTCAGCGTCGCCAGCAGCTCACGCAGCTTCTCGTGAAATTCACGCAGGGTGTGCTCCAGTCGTTCAACCACTTCGGCATCTTTTATCTGAACACTCGTCCAGTCGCCTGCTTTATCGAACAGACCAAACTGGTAACTGTAGGTAAAACGGGATTCCTGCGCTTCCAGTTCCATCCACCAGCCCCAGAACTCACGCACTTCCGGTGCCGGTTTCACGTTGACGCATACAGCCAGACAATCGAAAAAGAATCGATTATCTTCGCACTTACCTTCACGAATATACGGGCCTAGTGCGGTAAATTTTTTGACTAATCTGCTCTTCGGGTGTCCACTCGGTAACGTCATTGCAATCTCCTGTTGTGATGCAACTGTTTTACCAAATTGGTAAAATTTAGCAAATTTTTAACACAAACGTTTTTCGATCCAGTCTGTGATTTCCTGAAGGCCTTTGTCAAAATTCCGATACACCGGGTTAAATGGGATCTCTAATAATTTACCGTCAGCAGATGACGACGTGATTAAGCGTGAGTCCTCTTCCGGGCTGAACGGATCGTTCTTCCAGTAGCCTGATAACATTGGCGTTGGGCAGCGACGTCCCAGCAATCCTTGCACTTTTAATGAATAGCGATTCAACTCCACGCGCAACGCTTCATCGGAAGCATCATGCATCCCTAAACGACTGGCCAGAACGTCAAGATACATTTCCGGCACCTGTTGCTGGCACTTAAAATCACTCAACAGGGTATGAACTACCGGACCAAGACAAGCAACCGCTTTCAGACGTGGCGATTCAAGGTATGCCAGACGCACGGCAACGTTAGCGCCGAAACGGAAACCAAAGGCCGCGACGCGAGTGTGATCCACCCACGGTACGTTAGGCAGCGCCTTTAAAACGTGCTGATGCAACAGGCTGGAGTCCTGGGTGAGCTTCCATTTTGAAGAAAAGCCCACCGACGGCATATCAATAGTCAGCATAGCAATGCCGCGCGGCGCAAAATAACGTTCATACAGGCTGTAATAGTCCGTCTGCATCGCATCCAGACCACCACACATTAATACTGTCGGGAACGGGCCATCGCCTTTCGGCATATGCAAAAAGCCGGTGATGGGCGCACCGCCGGGTACGGTAAACTCCATCTGCCGCATCGTGCCCGGCAGACGCTGAGCGGCCTCTTCATAGGCGCGGTTTGACAAAGCCTGCGCTTGCTCGGCCAGGTCATCTCCTTTCAGATGAGGATAGGCAGCAATGTTGTACAACGTAGCCGCATGCAGCCAGTGTCGACCGCTGAGTTGCGGATCTTCTTCCGCACAGGCTTTTTGTTGCCACACCATCGCCTGGGTAGCCCACTCATAAATCCAGTTGCCGCCGCGGTAGCCAATCACCGTATCGTATAAATCATCGTCGGTACGTTCGGCATCGCTCATCACAATACGCGCCTGGACATCGAGGATTTCACGGGGGTCAATGCCGCGCCAGATCCACATCAGACGGTTAATCATGCGATACCAGTGAGGGATGGTTTTACCATCAAGGGCCGACTGCACAGGCGGTTGTGCGCCGTGACTAAAGCGGCGGACTAGCGTCGAGGTTTCAGGATGTTTAAAGCGGGGTTTGAACAGGGTTTCGCTCAGGTTTGCCTGTGTCATGGATGCAGCCTCCAGAATACTTACTGGAAACTATTGTAACCTGCCTGAAGTTAAAAAGAACAACGCCCGGCAGTGCCAGGCGTTGAAAAGATTAGCGACCGGAGATTGGCGGGACGAATACGACGCCCATATCCCACGGCTGTTCGATCCAGGTATTTTGCGGAATATCAACAACATAATCATCAACCAGCGGACGACCGGCCGGTTTTGCGAAGATGGTGATAAAGTGCGCTTTTGGATACATTTCACGAATCGCAACCGCAGTACCACCGGTATCTACCAGGTCATCAATAACGATGAAGCCTTCGCCATCGCCTTCTGCGCGTTTCAGCACTTTAAGCTCGCGCTGGTTGTCGTGATCGTAGCTGGAAATACAAACGGTATCGACATGACGAATACCCAGTTCACGCGCCAGTAACGCACCCGGTACCAGACCGCCACGGCTTACGGCAATAATGCCTTTCCATTGTTCAGAAGGCATCAGTCGGCTTGCGAGTTTACGTGCATGGATCTGCAACATGTCCCAGGTGACGATGTATTTTTCGCTCATGTGAAGTGTCCCAGCCTGTTTATCTACGGCTTAAAAAGTGTTCGAGGGGAAAATAGGTTGCGCGAGATTATAGAGATCTGGCGCACTAAAAACCAGTATTTCACATGAGTCCGCGTCTTTTTACGCACTGCCTCTCCCTGACGCGGGATAAAGTGGTATTCTCAAACATATCTCGCAAGCCTGTCTTGTGTTGACAACATTTTCTGCTAACCCTGTGACCTGCAATACTGTTTTGCGGGTGATCGACAAGGAGACTTAACGTGTCTGAACTGTCTCAATTATCTCCACAGCCGCTGTGGGATATTTTTGCCAAAATCTGTTCTATTCCTCACCCGTCCTATCATGAAGAGCAACTCGCTGAATACATTGTTGGTTGGGCAAAAGAGAAAGGTTTCCATGTCGAACGCGATCAGGTAGGTAATATCCTGATTCGTAAACCTGCTACCGCAGGTATGGAAAATCGTAAACCGGTCGTCTTGCAGGCCCACCTCGATATGGTGCCGCAAAAAAATAACGACACCGTGCATGACTTCACTAAAGATCCTATCCAGCCTTATATTGATGGCGAATGGGTTAAAGCACGCGGCACCACGCTGGGTGCGGATAACGGCATTGGTATGGCCTCTGCACTGGCGGTTCTGGCTGACGAAAACGTGGTTCACGGCCCGCTGGAAGTGCTGCTGACCATGACCGAAGAAGCCGGTATGGACGGTGCTTTTGGCTTACAGAGCAACTGGTTGCAGGCTGATATTCTGATTAACACCGACTCCGAAGAAGAAGGTGAAATCTACATGGGTTGTGCGGGAGGTATCGACTTCACCTCCAACCTGCATTTAGATCGTGAAGCGGTTCCAGCTGGTTTTGAAACCTTCAAGTTAACCTTAAAAGGTCTGAAAGGCGGTCACTCCGGCGGTGAAATCCACGTTGGCCTGGGTAATGCCAACAAACTGTTGGTGCGCTTCCTGGCGGGTCATGCAGAAGAACTGGACCTGCGTCTTATTGATTTCAACGGCGGCACACTGCGTAACGCCATCCCGCGTGAAGCCTTTGCGACCATTGCTGTCGCAGCTGATAAAGTCGACGCCCTGAAATCTCTGGTGGATACCTATCAGGAGATCCTGAAAAACGAACTGGCAGAGAAAGAGAAAAATCTGGCATTGCTGCTGGACTCTGTTGCGAACGATAAAGCTGCCCTGATTGCGAAATCTCGCGATACCTTTATTCGTCTGCTGAACGCCACCCCGAACGGTGTGATCCGCAACTCCGACGTGGCAAAAGGTGTGGTCGAAACCTCCCTGAACGTCGGTGTGGTGACCATGACCGACAATAACGTAGAAATTCACTGCCTGATCCGTTCTCTGATCGACAGCGGTAAAGACTACGTAGTGAGCATGCTGGATTCGCTGGGTAAACTGGCAGGTGCGAAAACCGAAGCAAAAGGCGCATATCCTGGCTGGCAGCCGGACGCTAACTCTCCGGTAATGCATCTGGTACGTGAAACCTATCAGCGTCTGTTCAACAAAACGCCGAACATCCAGATTATCCACGCGGGCCTCGAATGTGGCCTGTTCAAAAAACCGTATCCGGAAATGGACATGGTGTCTATCGGGCCAACCATCACCGGTCCACACTCCCCGGATGAGCAAGTTCATATCGAAAGCGTTGGCCATTACTGGACACTGCTGACTGAACTGCTGAAAGAAATTCCGGCGAAGTAATTATTTGATTTGCTGCCGGATGGCGTTTAATCGCCTTCCGGCAGTATCATCCTTCATTACCCTTCGATAAAAGCCATCCCTGTAAACGTTCGTCGCGGGTTGCCACGTTCAATCTGGTGATGGAACATTCGCCGCTGCGATTTCAGCGCCGCGCTATTTTCCTGTTGCTGTTGTTCCAGCTTCCAGGCAATCAGTAATCGCGCCAGCCGTTTGTTAGCATGCTGACTGCGCTCTGACTGAACCTTCACGCTAATACCGGATGCCAGATGCGTGGCGCGTACCGCCGAGTCGGTTTTATTGACATGTTGACCGCCCGGCCCCGACGAACGCAGCGTCTCATAACGGATTGCATCCGATTGTTCCTGCTCATCAGCGGTAAAACGCCCAATGCCCAGAAACCAGTTTTTGCGCCCATGATGAGGCCGATACGGACTCGGACAAATCCACTGGATAGTGCCGCACCAGCTTTCGCTTAGAGCCCATGCGTTATCGCCATCCAGAGAAATCAGCGCCGAACGCAGTGTGTCAGAGTAGCGACCCGTTTCTGTTTCCAGCACCGTTACCGCGACGTCCTGTCGGGTAGCTTCTTTAATCAGCCTGTCCAGTGCTTTTTTCACTGCGAGACAACATTCTTCCGGCCCCTGAGCAGAGGAGAGTTGTAGCAAGATCATCCTTTTTTCCCTCCACTGTTTTTGAGCGTCAGCACCGGGCGCAGTCGCGCGACAGGAATAATTAACCCAGCCAGCACCAGACATTGCACCACGCTTTCAGCCGATTTATAGGCTTGTGGCGCTTCTTCAAAGATGAGTTGTTTATCGCGACAAATTACCCGACTGCCAAGTTCAGTCCGCGAGAGTTGCGTCGCCGTGTATTTCGCTGCCAGACGCCCTTTACACTCGGTGCGCCCCCATTTACGCCCCGCCCCATGCGCCAGCGAGTGGAGCGTTTTTTCGTTCGCAACAGGTTTAACCAGCCAGGAGTAATCGCCGCGTGAACCGGGAATAATCACCAGACCGTTGTCATCCGGCGTGGCGCCTTTACGATGCAACCAGCCCTGTTGATCGCCGATTTGGCACGCGCTAACAAAGTTATGCGCCACATCCAGAACCGGACTTCCGGTGGCCTTAACTTGTTGCATTATGCGCAAAGCGATCAGCTGGCGATTAATACGCGCAAACGCCAGCGCATCGTCATGTTCCGCAATATACCGTAGCGCGTCGTCACTGCCTTCAGGCAAACCATGATGCGAAAACGAGGCAATATGCCGCTGTAAAATAGACTGCCCCAATCCCCTCGAGCCGCTATGAACCAGCAGTTGCAGATGCTGCGCATCCAGACCAGCCAGTGCAAACAGTTCCGCGTCGATAATTTGATCAATCTGTTGCAGTTCTGCGAAGTGGTTACCGCCACCGATGGAGCCAAGCGAGTTGCGCCACGGATGCTGTGCAAATGCTGACGGCAGGTTTTCCTCCAGCCAGCTTTCTTCAGCAACGTCATCCAGATCTGATAATCGCTTTTCAAACTTATCGGCGTTGTATTTGCGAGCGAGAATATCTGTTTGCCATAGCGCCATGCCGCAGCCGATATCATTGCCGACCAGTGCCGGGTAAAAACGACCAACAGAGAAGAACGCTGCGCCAATCGGGTAGCCGCGTCCGGGATGTAAATCTGGCATCCCCACAACGCGCTGCATGTTGGGTAAATTTGCCGTGGTGTGTAATTGTTGGATCGCTGAACTTTCGATCCACAGGTCATCAGATGCGATGGTAAATACCGCATCGGATAAGGGACGAATATATTTGCCCATGTACCATTCCATTTATGAATAAAAATCAGGAAATGGCAGACGAATCCAGGGCAAGAAAAAAGAATTAATCCTGGAAAGGTCTGCAAAGAGTCATTGATAAAGGATTTGTCATGATTTACCTCCTTGCAGTTTGTGGAATAAGAAAACGCGCACATACTAGACGGGCGTTATTTTCATTGCAAGCTGGATTTAATGTTGCGGTTTATATCGCATATAAAAATTAGTAAACCACGTTCCCCGGCATTCAACGCGCTGCTGCTTAACTGTCTGAAAACCATAACGTTCAAAAAAGGGTTTTGCGGTTATGCTGGCGTCCACCGTAAGTTCGGATTCAGACTTAATCAATGGTTTTAACAAAGCGCTGGCAACCCCGCGTCGGGTGTATTCCGGTTCAACAAATAACATATCGATATAATGTCCAATGCAGGTAATAAAACCAACCGGTTGTGCATTAATAACTGCAACCCGCACTTGTGATTTCGCGAGTTTCTCCTTCCAGCGAGATTCGTCAATCTGCGCCCAGGCGGCAATTTGCTGTGGAGAATAGTGCTGACTCGCCGTCATCGTAACAGCTCGAAGGAAAATAGCGCATAGTTGCTGAAAATCACCAGGCTGATAGTTTCTTATTTGTATGTTATTCATAATATAAATTCAAAAACGCATGCGAAACGCTTCTGCCATTTTCCCAATTTTATGCATTTGGTTGTTATCTCGAGCCAGTTTATGAGGTTCAGGTTTCAGAATGGCAATGAGCAACCATGCTTGCTCATCAAACGCGCCCTGACAATATACCAAATGCGCTGCGTCATTCGTTCTGCTGAATTGGCGCAACTGTGGCGGAAATGGATTATTCACATTTGCCAGATGAATATGAGCAACTCGCTCAAATTTGATTAATGGCCAGGTAAACGAGTCGTCGTAGAGTGCATCACGACCAAATATATCTGGCAAAACACCGTCACGCTTATAGGAAATAAAATCCGCCGTTAACGCTTCAAGTTCCTCTGCTGTAAGTTGCAGGCGAATAAGTTTTGTTTTGAATACCCGCATCCTTATTCCTTAAAGTCATTGAAATCATCATCCGTCATATCATTAAGATATTGTTCAGCGCGGCGTGTAATTTCCTCTAATCTTGCAGCACTCGGACGGAAGCGCGCCTTTATGGGCTTTTTCTCCTCTTGTTCTGCAAGCATGTCCATTAATGCTTCAAATGCGCTGGCACTTAAGAGATATCCTGCGGGGCGATTATTAGAAAGAACCGCAACAGGTTGATCAATAAAGTATTTAGCTGGGTTTTTACGTAACTCAGTGATATTGACCGATTTTTCAGCGAGAATTCGATGCATACAGTGATCTCCTCATAATAATGCACACCAGAATATACAAAATAGTATACATCATAATCCCAGCACCAGTTGTCTTTCCATTTGCGGGTCAAGCAACGTCACATGCAGCCCCACCAGTCGCACACCGCGCCCGCCGCGGCGTTCATCCCAGGTTTTACGCGCGGTGGCGATTAGATCAGATTTATTCAGCCGCGGCCAGACGTGTTCCTGGGTGGTTTGCTGAAAATCGTCGAACTTTAATTTCACCCCCTGGCGGGCAATCAGCAAATCAGGTTTTACCTTTGCCAAACGACGCTCCAGTTCAGGGTAAAGCCGCTCGATGATCGCTTCACATTCAGACCAGTGATGAATATCTTCCGCCATCGTACGTTCTACACCGACGGATTTTCGCAACCTTTCGCTGTTAACGTCGCGCTCGTCAATGCCCTGACTACGCTCCCACAAAATGCGGCCAAATTTGCCAAAACGTTTGAGCAGAGTCACCAGATCACACTTTTGCACATCACCGCAGGTTCGTAGCCCCATCGCTTCCAGTTTAGCCGCTGAGACTTTGCCGACGCCGGGAATTTTTGCCAGCGGTAAGGTTTGCAGAAATGCCGGAACCTCAGCCGGAGTAATCACAAACTGACCGTTGGGTTTATTCATGTCGGAGGCGATTTTGGCGAGAAACTTGACCGGCGCAACGCCCGCAGACGCCGTCAGTTGCAGCTCGTTGAAGATCGTCTGGCGGATTTCCTGGGCGATGAGGGTCGCAGAACCGTGGCAATGGACGCTATCGGTGACATCGAGATAGGCTTCATCCAGTGATAACGGTTCAATGCGCGAGGTATAGCGCGAGAAAATTTCGCGGATATGATTTGAGGCTTCTTTGTAGGCGTCAAAGCGCCCTGGAAGCAAGGTGAGATGCGGGCATAATTTGAGCGCCATCCCTGTCGGCATAGCGCTACGTACGCCAAATTTACGCGCGGGATAATTGGCGGTGCTGATTACCCCCCGTCGTTCGCGGCTGCCGCCAATAGCAATAGGGATATCGCGCAGGGCGGGATTGTCGCGCATCTCCACCGCTGCGAAAAAGCAGTCCATATCCACATGAATGATTTTACGCATTGCTCACCTCTCAACACTGGTAAAGTATACAGTGATTTCAGGGTTTGAGAAATGCGTAAAGATTCAGCATTTAACGCGCTCGCTGCGAAAGCACCTGCTGCTTATCCAGCTTTTGCACCAGCGGCTGCACCACTTTATCCCCATGCTGACCAAAGTATTGATACAGCGTATCGGACGCACTTTTGGTCAGCACCATAATCTCAATGCGCCGGTTGCCCGCGCTTTGCGGATTTTTGGCATCCAGCAGCATCTGGTCCGCCATTGCGCTTACCTGCATCACTTTATTTTCCGGCATTCCGGCCTCTTCCAGCACCCGACGAGCCGAAAGCGCGCGATCGCCCGAAAGGTTCCAGTTGTTGTAGATATTGTTTTTGTAGGCCATCGCATCGGTATGCCCGGTAATAATAATTTTGTTATCGAGCGAGTCTAACACTGGCGCAAGCTCCACCAGCAAAGTTTTAAAGAACGGCATAATCTTCGCGCTGCCGCGTTCAAACATATTGCGGTTCTGGTCGTCTTTAATCAGCACGCGTAATCCCTGGGGAACAATCTCCATCTCCAGATTCGCTTCCATATGCGCATCACGGGCGATGGTATTGATACTGGTCGCCAGCTCGCCAAGCTCGGTGGCGGATTTCTTCTTCAACAGCGCCGTTTTCTCGTTGACGTCGCGCGCTTTTTTCTCCGTCTCTTCCGGCACCGCCACGGTGGCAGGTTTTGGCAGATGAGACGGGCTGATTTTATTTAACGGCGACAACCCACCACCGTTAAAAATCGACTGCCCGTGCAGCGCGGCGATAATGCTTTCACGCTCGGATTTACTGACGCTGTTGACAATCAACTTTATCGTCGTCACCAAGGGGGCCGAGCGTATTTCCGAGGTTTCTGCCCGCTTTACCCTGGACGCGATGCCCGGCAAACAGATGGCGATTGACGCCGATCTTAACGCCGGGTTGATCAACCAGACGCAGGCGCAAACCCGGCGTAAAGATGTTGCCAGCGAGGCCGATTTCTACGGCGCAATGGACGGGGCATCAAAATTTGTGCGCGGGGATGCCATCGCCGGGATGATGATTCTGGCGATCAACCTGATCGGCGGCGTCTGTATCGGGATCTTCAAATACAACCTGAGCGCCGACGCCGCCTTCCAGCAATATGTGCTGATGACTATCGGCGATGGGCTGGTGGCGCAAATCCCTTCCCTGCTGCTCTCCACCGCGGCGGCGATTATCGTCACCCGCGTCAGCGATAACGGTGATATCGCCCATGACGTGCGTAATCAGTTGCTGGCAAGCCCGTCGGTTCTCTACACCGCCACTGGAATTATGTTCGTGCTGGCGGTGGTGCCGGGAATGCCGCATTTCCCGTTCCTGATGTTCAGCGCCCTGCTTGGTTTTACCGGCTGGCGGATGAGCAAGCGCCCGCAAGCGGCGGAGGCGGAAGAGAAAAGCCTCGAAACGCTAACCCGTACGATGACAGAAACCAGCGAGCAACAGGTCAGTTGGGAAACTATTCCGCTGATCGAACCTATCAGTTTAAGCCTCGGCTACAAACTGGTGGCGCTGGTGGATAAAGCGCAGGGCAACCCGCTCACCCAGCGTATTCGCGGCGTACGTCAGGTGATTTCCGACGGCAACGGCGTGCTGCTGCCGGAGATCCGTATTCGGGAAAACTTCCGCCTCAAGCCCAGCCAGTACGCTATTTTCATCAACGGCATTAAGGCTGATGAAGCGGATATTCCGGCGGATAAACTGATGGCCCTGCCCTCCAGCGAAACCTACGGCGAGATAGACGGCGTGCTGGGGAACGACCCGGCGTACGGGATGCCGGTCACCTGGATTCAGCCCGCGCAGAAAGCGAAGGCGCTGAATATGGGGTATCAGGTGATCGACAGCGCCAGCGTAATTGCCACCCATGTGAATAAGATTGTGCGCAGCTATATTCCTGATTTGTTTAACTATGACGATATTACTCAGCTGCATAACCGTTTGTCGTCGATGGCACCGCGACTGGCGGAAGATTTGAGCGCGGCGCTCAATTACAGCCAGTTGCTGAAAGTGTACCGCACACTACTGACTGAAGGCGTTTCCCTGCGCGATATCGTCACCATCGCCACCGTGTTGGTCGCCAGTAGTGCGGTGACTAAAGATCATATTCTGCTGGCGGCCGATGTGCGCCTGGTGCTGCGGCGCAGCATTACCCATCCGTTCGTTCGCAAGCAGGAGCTGACGGTGTATACGCTGAATAATGAGCTGGAAAATCTGCTGACCAACGTGGTGAATCAGGCGCAACAGGCCGGCAAAGTGATGCTCGATAGCGTGCCGGTGGACCCGAATATGCTCAACCAGTTTCAGATCACGATGCCGCAGGTGAAGGAGCAGATGAAAGCGGCGGGGAAAGATCCGGTGCTGCTGGTGCCGCCGCAGCTGCGCCCTTTGCTGGCGCGCTACGCAAGGTTGTTTGCACCAGGGCTGCATGTGCTGTCGTATAACGAAGTGCTGGATGAGCTGGAGTTGAAGATAATGGGGGCGTTGATGTAGGCATCCGGCATCGGTGCATATTGCCGGATGCGGCGTGAACGCCTTATCCGGCCTACGGGTGAGTGCGGTTTTGTCGGCATGATAAGACGCATCTGCGTCGCATCAGGCACCGGTGCACAACCGCCGGATGCGGCGTGAACGCCTTATCCGGCCTACGGGTGAGCGCGGTTTTGTAGGCATGATAAGACGCGTCTGCGTCGCATCAGGCATCGGCGCACAGCTATAAAATGATACGCTCCCCAGCACTAAAATCCGTTACGTCTCCCGCCCAATCGATGGGATATAACCCTTTCGCAACATCGCGGTGAAACGTTGAGAATGGCCAATCACTCACTTGTTTTACCCAACCATGTTTTACTGGATTTATATAAATATAATCAACATGATGGCGATAGTCTTTGGTATTGCGGATAGCATGTTCCCAAAAACGTGGTTGCCAGATATTTTTCAATCCACAAGCATGGGTAAATTGCTTTTTAATTTCCCGCCAGCGCGAGGAAAAATCATCATCGCCTTCAGGTAATGTCCATATGCAATGCATATGCTCCGGCAAAACTACCCAAGCGTTAATTTCAAAAGGTCTGTCTCGCTTAACTTTAATAATAACGTTACGGAGCGTCTGAAACTGGGTGGTCAAAAGTTGGTTTCGACGATTCTGTAAATTTACCGTGAAAAACCAGGTTCCCCCCTTGATGTAATAACGACGATATTCAGACATAACGACTCCTTTTTCTCAACGGTAAGAAGAAAAGGAAAAGTCGGCAATGATGTTGTGTTAAATCGGGAAAGCGGCTCGCAAAAAATGCACAGATTTGTAGGCATGATAAGACGCGTAGCGTCGCATCAGACACCGGCGCACAACCGCCGGATGCGGCGTGAACGCCTTATCCGGCCTACAAAATCGTCTCTTCCGTCAAAATCCGTCGCGCGCCTAAAAAATGGTCCTGCCAGAAAGGTTCGGCTAACCGACTTACCCGAATGGTTTCCCCGGTGCGCGGTGACTCGATAAACTGACCGTCTCCAAGATATACGCCCATATGGTCGGCTATCTCACGACTGTGGATATGGAAAAACAGCAAATCTCCCCGGCGCAGGTCGTTATTCGCCACAATCGTTGCCCGACGGTAGTGGTACATCTCATTGGCCGTGCGCGGGAGCTTAGCCTCAAGGATCTTGTTGTAGGCATAAAAAACCAACCCGCTACAGTCGAAGCCTTTATCAGGCCGCGTGCCCCCCCAGATATAAGGCTTACCTAGCTGCTGCTCCAGGCGGTGAATCGCCACTTCGGTGATGTTATGTAGATGGTCGCTGCTTAAGAAATGATTATTCTCCACCAACGCCTGCCAGCGTCTGTCACTCGCCTTGAGCGGCGCAGGAAACCATTCTGGATGCTGTTTTATCTGCTCCCGATTATGCTGGCGCAGCGCCCTTCTGCTTTTGGCATTGCCTTCCACAATATAGCTGGCCTGCTTTTTCAGATGGGTTTGGTACTGTTTTAATAAACGCGCACGGTTTTGCATCCGCTGGCGGGCGGCGTAGCTAAAAGAGATATGTGATGTGGTGGCGCTGGCGAGTAAAGGGAGCAAAACGCATAACGAAAACACGCCTGGATGCAGAAATCTGCCGTGCAAGAACGAAGACATGAAGGACATAAACCAGCTGAATGAAGGTGAGAATTTTAAAAGACCGGAGGAGTAAACGGGATTATTAATTGCTTATTTGCATATTACTATTGCGGTTTCATAATCTTAGGAAATAAGAAATAAATCTACAATCCATGCGCTTTTCGGACTCTTGAAAACTGCCCCTGTGCTAAATTTGTAAACCCTGCGCCGACAGGCTTGCGTAAAACTCTTTTGGTGATAATGTGAGCCTTCCAAATCCAGACTATTCCGATTTGGGATTCATTTTGCCGTCCTGGCGTGTGTAACCGTTTTATCAAGGAATAAGCAGTATGCGTAAAATCGCATTAATTCTTGCGATGTTGTTGATCCCGTGCGTTTCGTTTGCCGGTTTGCTGGGCAGCAGTAGCTCGACCACGCCAGTGAGCAAAGAGTATAAGCAGCAGTTGATGGGATCCCCTGTCTACATCCAGATCTTCAAGGAAGAACGTACGCTCGATCTCTACGTCAAAATGGGCGAGCAATATCAACTGCTCGACAGCTATAAAATCTGTAAATATTCCGGCGGCTTAGGGCCAAAACAGCGTCAGGGCGATTTCAAAAGCCCGGAAGGGTTTTATAGCGTCCAGCGTAATCAGTTAAAACCAGACAGCCGTTACTACAAAGCGATTAATATTGGATTCCCAAACGCCTATGACCGTGCGCATGGTTATGAAGGGAAATACCTGATGATTCACGGCGATTGTGTTTCCATCGGCTGCTACGCGATGACCAATCAGGGTATTGATGAGATCTTCCAGTTCGTTACTGGTGCGCTGGTGTTTGGTCAGCCGAGCGTGCAAGTGAGTATTTATCCGTTCCGCATGACCGACGCCAATATGAAGCGCCATAAATATTCCAACTTTAAGGACTTCTGGGAGCAACTGAAGCCGGGCTACGACTACTTTGAGCAAACCCGTAAGCCACCGACCGTTTCTGTGGTCAATGGCCGTTACGTGGTCAGCAAGCCGTTAAGCCACGAAGTTGTGCAGCCACAACTGGCATCAAACTACACACTCCCCGAGGCAAAATAAGCGCCATTCACCTGGCATAATCTTTTGCCAGGTTTCATTGCCCGTCAACGGCTGTGTCGCAATCACCGTGACCACATCATTCGGTGTGGTCTGCGAGCTGAAGTCGATTTCCACATCCTGATCCAGCAACGTTGCCACGCCAAACGGCGCGCGGCGGGTGATCCAGTGTAAATTAGTCGAGCAATACGCCATTACATAGCGCCCATCCGAAAGTAGCATGTTGAAAACGCCCTTCTGCCGCAGTTCATCCGCCAGTGAGGCGATATATTTAAACACTGCCGCCATGTTGCCCGGTGTGCGCGGGTAACGCTGCGTTAATTTATGCAGGAGCCAGCAAAAGGCTTTTTCGCTATCGGTTTCACCGACCGGGCGGAAGTTGCCGGTTTCCAGTGATTTGTAGCCCGTCAGTTGCCCATTATGGGCATAAGTCCAGTTACGCCCCCATAACTCGCGGGTAAACGGGTGAGTATTTTCCAGCGCCACCTCGCCCCGATTAGCCTGGCGAATATGAGCCAACACCGAACAGGATTTTATCGGGTAGTCCTGGACAAGTTTGGCGATGGGGGAATTAAAGCTGGGTTGCGGATCTTTAAATGTGCGACAGCCTTTACCTTCGTAAAAGGTAATGCCCCAGCCATCTTTATGTGGCCCGGTTCCACCACCACGCTGTACAAGTCCGGTGAAACTAAAGCAGATATCGGTAGGGACGTTGGCGCTCATCCCGAGCAATTCGCACATGGGTAACCTCCACAACAGCGGGAGCGCATGGCCCCCGGCGAAGATTGATTTAAGAATTTTCAGATCGGATGTGGCGTGAACGCATTATTCGGCCTACGGTTCGGGTGCAGATTGTAGGCATGATAAGACGCGTCAGCGTCGCATCAGGCATCAGAGCACAAATGCCGGATGCGGCGTAAACGCCTTATCCGGCCTACGCCAGACTTACTTAACCATCTCTTTTTCAATTAACTGGATCAGGATATGGATCACTTTAATGTGGATCTCCTGAATGCGGTCGGCATAACCAAAGTGCGGAACGCGAATTTCAATATCCGCCGTGCCAGCCATTTTGCCGCCGTCTTTACCGGTCAGGGTGATCACTTTCATCCCCTTCTCACGCGCCGCCGCGATCGCTTTGATCACGTTTGCAGAGTTACCGGAAGTGGAGATCCCCAGCAGTACATCGCCTTCGCGACCTACCGCTTCAACGTAACGGGAGAAAATATCATTGAAACCAAAATCGTTACCGACGCAGGAAATATGACTAACGTCAGAAATGGCAATCGCCGGGTAGCCCGGACGGTTTTCACGGTAGCGACCGGTCAACTCTTCGGCAAAGTGCATGGCGTCGCAATGGGAGCCGCCGTTGCCACAGGAAAGCACTTTGCCACCGGCTTTAAAGCTGTCTGCTAACAGGACCGCCGCGCGCTGAATGGCGTGAATATTGGCGTCATCTTTTAAAAAGTTAGCCAGCGTTTCCGCCGCTTCGTTCAGTTCATTACGAATAAGATCCTGGTACATGAGGATATCCTTCAGCATAAAAGTAATAGACAAAATGCAGTGTACCGGATACCACCAAAAGCGAGAAGTACGGGCAGGTGCTATGACCAAGACTTTTTGACCTGAAGTGCGGATAAAAACAGCAACAATGTGAGCTTTGTTGTAATTATATTGTAAACACATTGCTAAATGTTTTTACATCCACTACAACCATATCATCACAAGTGGTCAGACCTCCTACAAGTAAGGGGCTTTTCGTTATGATGATTTTGAGTATTCTCGCTACGGTTGTCCTGCTCAGCGCATTGTTCTATCACCGCGTGAGCTTATTTATCAGCAGTCTGATTTTGCTCGCCTGGACAGCCGCACTCGGCGTTGCTGGTCTGTGGTCGGCGTGGGTACTGGTGCCTCTGGCCATTATCCTCGTGCCATTTAACTTTGCGCCTATGCGTAAGTCGATGATTTCCGCGCCGGTATTTCGCGGTTTCCGTAAGGTAATGCCGCCGATGTCGCGCACTGAGAAAGAAGCGATTGATGCGGGCACCACCTGGTGGGAGGGCGACTTGTTCCAGGGCAAGCCGGACTGGAAAAAGCTGCATAACTATCCGCAGCCGCGCCTGACCGCAGAAGAGCAAGCGTTTCTCGACGGCCCGGTAGAAGAAGCCTGCCGGATGGCGAATGATTTCCAGATTACTCATGAGCTGGCGGACCTGCCGCCGGAGTTATGGGCGTACCTTAAAGAGCATCGTTTCTTCGCGATGATCATCAAAAAAGAGTACGGCGGGCTGGAGTTCTCGGCTTATGCCCAGTCTCGCGTGCTGCAAAAACTCTCCGGCGTGAGCGGGATCCTGGCGATTACCGTCGGCGTGCCGAACTCATTAGGCCCGGGCGAGCTGCTGCAACATTACGGCACTGACGAGCAGAAAAATCACTATCTGCCGCGTCTGGCGCGTGGTCAGGAGATCCCTTGCTTTGCACTGACCAGCCCGGAAGCGGGTTCCGATGCGGGCGCGATTCCGGATACCGGGATTGTCTGCATGGGCGAATGGCAGGGCCAGCAGGTGATGGGGATGCGTCTGACCTGGAACAAACGCTACATTACGCTGGCACCGATTGCGACCGTGCTTGGTCTGGCGTTTAAACTCTCCGACCCGGAGAAATTACTCGGCGGTGCAGAAGATTTAGGTATTACCTGTGCGCTGATCCCGACCACCACGCCGGGCGTGGAAATTGGTCGTCGCCACTTCCCGCTGAACGTACCGTTCCAGAACGGACCGACGCGCGGTAAAGATGTGTTCGTGCCGATCGATTACATCATCGGCGGGCCGAAAATGGCCGGGCAAGGCTGGCGGATGCTGGTGGAGTGCCTCTCGGTAGGCCGCGGCATCACCCTGCCTTCCAACTCAACCGGCGGCGTGAAATCGGTAGCGCTGGCAACGGGCGCGTATGCGTACATTCGTCGGCAGTTCAAAATCTCTATCGGTAAGATGGAAGGGATTGAAGAGCCGCTGGCGCGTATTGCCGGGAACGCTTATGTAATGGATGCTGCGGCATCGCTGATTACCTACGGCATTATGCTCGGTGAAAAACCTGCCGTGCTGTCGGCTATCGTTAAGTATCACTGTACCCACCGCGGGCAGCAGTCGATTATTGATGCGATGGATATCACCGGGGGCAAAGGCATTATGCTCGGGCAAAGCAACTTCCTGGCCCGTGCTTACCAGGGCGCACCGATTGCCATCACCGTTGAAGGGGCTAACATTCTGACCCGCAGCATGATGATCTTCGGACAAGGAGCAATTCGTTGCCATCCGTACGTGCTGGAAGAGATGGAAGCGGCGAAGAACAATGACGTAAATGCGTTCGATAAACTGCTGTTCAAACATATCGGTCACGTCGGTAGCAACAAAGTTCGCAGCTTCTGGCTGGGCCTGACGCGCGGTTTAACCAGCAGCACACCAACCGGCGATGCCACTAAACGCTACTATCAGCACCTGAACCGCCTGAGCGCCAACCTCGCCCTGCTTTCTGATGTCTCGATGGCGGTGCTGGGCGGCAGCCTGAAACGTCGTGAGCGTATCTCGGCCCGTCTGGGGGATATTTTAAGCCAGCTTTACCTCGCCTCTGCCGTTCTGAAGCGTTATGACGACGAAGGCCGTAATGAAGCCGATCTGCCGCTGGTGCACTGGGGCGTACAGGATGCGCTGTATCAGGCAGAACAGGCGATGGACGATTTACTGCAAAACTTCCCGAACCGTGTGGTTGCCGGGCTGCTGAATGTGGTGATCTTCCCGACCGGACGTCATTACCTGGCACCGTCTGACAAGCTGGATCATAAAGTGGCGAAGATTTTACAAGTACCGAACGCCACTCGTTCACGTATTGGTCGCGGTCAGTACCTGACGCCAAGCGAGCATAACCCGGTTGGTTTACTGGAAGAGGCGCTGGTGGATGTGATTGCCGCCGACCCGATTCATCAGCGGATCTGTAAAGAGTTGGGTAAAAACCTGCCGTTTACCCGTCTGGATGAACTGGCGCACAACGCGCTGGCGAAGGGGCTGATTGATAAAGATGAAGCCGCTATTCTGGTAAAAGCTGAAGAAAGCCGTTTACGCAGTATTAACGTTGATGACTTTGATCCAGAAGAGCTGGCGACGAAGCCGGTAAAGTTGCCGGAGAAAGTGCGGAAAGTTGAAGCCGCGTAATTGAATAACGGAGCCTTTCGGCTCCGTTTTTTTATCGGCTAATTATTTAAAATTAAAGCCATCCGGATGGTTTTCCAGGCTGCCGGTCAACGCCGCGAACAGCACCGTTTTGCCATCAATCGAAAGCGCATCGTTCACATTCAACCAGGTGAGTTTCTCTTGCGACGTTTTCTCATCAATAGTCGAGAACAGCCCCGTCATCTGATTAGATTTCTCGGACCACATCACAGCGATACGTTGCGAGCCACAGTCATGCGGTTTGCACGCGCTCATCACCTGATACGTCTCATCTCCCAAAGTCACGGTTTGTGCGGGAGTATAAGTACCGCCTTTCATCACCCAGGCAGGCAGCTTATGCCCTTGCACCATCTGATTAAACGCCGCTTTGGTGGTTTCGCCCTTTGCAAGACTGCTAATGGTTAAATCATCCTGCGCCATTGCACTGGTGGCGATGACCAGAGCGGCGACTGTCGTTATTGCCTTAAACATCATTCCTCCCGGGCTTATCCTGCCCATGTGATTAACTCCCTAAAGCCTGGCGATAACACGATAATTTGCAAATCAGATATTTCCAATATCAGCATTTGTTATCAATTTATTCTGCGCTAAGGCAACTGCCTGATAAGGTGTTAGAGTTATAAAACCCTTCGCATAAAGGAGTTGTACACCGTGCCTGGTTTGAAGATTACGCTTTTGCAGCAACCACTGGTGTGGATGGATGGTCCTGCCAACCTGCGCCATTTTGATCGTCAACTGGAAGGTATTACCGGGCGCGATGTGATCGTTCTACCGGAGATGTTTACCAGCGGCTTTGCCATGGAAGCGGCAGCTTCGTCGCTAGCACAAGATGACGTAGTGAACTGGATGACCGCTAAAGCGCAGCAGTGCAATGCGCTGATTGCAGGCAGTGTTGCATTACAAACGGAGTCTGGTTCGGTTAACCGCTTTTTGCTGGTTGAGCCGGGCGGCACGGTACATTTTTATGATAAGCGTCATCTGTTCCGCATGGCAGATGAGCATCTACATTATAAAGCGGGCAATGCGCGAGTGATTGTGGAATGGCGCGGCTGGCGTATTTTGCCGCTGGTGTGCTACGACTTACGTTTTCCGGTGTGGTCGCGCAATCTCAACGATTATGACCTCGCCCTGTACGTCGCCAACTGGCCTGCTCCGCGCTCTCTGCACTGGCAGGCATTGCTGACAGCCCGCGCGATTGAGAATCAAGCGTATGTGGCGGGATGCAATCGCGTCGGCAGCGATGGCAACGGCTGCCATTATCGCGGTGACAGCCGGGTGATTAATCCGCAAGGCGAGATTATCGCTACTGCCGACGCGCATCAGGCAACGCGCATTGATGCGGAGCTGTCGATGATGGCATTGCGGGAATATAGAGAAAAGTTTCCGGCATGGCGGGATGCGGATGAGTTTAGGTTGTGGTGAGTGGGGGTTGTGTTTAGGGCCGGGGAGAGTCGGGGAAGACTACGAAAGCCCGCTCTCCTGCGACGACTTTTATCACAGGAGTGTGGAAGTGCTTTTCCATCAATCGCAATGACGTCTATGTCGTCTGAAGAATGACATTCACGCATCCGGTTAATAAAGCATTCGTGAAATTTTACTGAACGGATACAGGACATAACTCTGATTATGGTGTCGTGAACAGGATTACCATTTTCAAAATCACCATATTATTAGCAGTAATTATGTTATTAATCATTGTGATATTTCCATCTCTGTGATTAATACCGGATAAGCATTTAATTGCAGAGCTTGCACAAAATTATCGCAGATAACTGGCAATAACAATAACCCATCAGCCCGCTGCTGTAATACCTCCATTCGTTCTACTGATTCAACATTAACAACCAAACCAAGGGCATTTAGCGATTTAAGGATCTCCAGATGTTCACTCATCCAGCGCAGAGAAAAAGGATCATCACCAATTATAAAAACAGGCCCCCAGCCGGTTAATAACTGACGTTTCATTACGGAGCCAGGATGAAGTCGAGTACATATTACAGGAAATACCCCCTGTTGCGATGGTTCCGATGATGTGGATAATTCAGAAATATTTTCCATTGTTAGTGAAGGATTAACATCCATTAATAATGGTGAAACAACCTCACTTTCCTTGCCAGTAATGGCTGCACTAAACTGAAGGGAAAATAACAATATTATTACGTATAAACTCATTTTTAACATAACACATTCAATCCGTTTATTCATGTTATAGAATAATAATGATGCTATAAATCATCATTAATGTTCAATTATTTAATCACACAATTTAAAAAATCATTGACCAATGTGAATTGGCAATGTACCACTCAAGTTAAAATCACTGAATATTTTATCAATTTCTCTTGCAGTTTCTATATATTTAACCTCTTTCGTACTTGCATTATAAATAGCCCAAGCCTCGGGATGGGATGTTCCACCAAACCTTACAAAAAAACTTGATTTCATATTATTATATAAATTAACATCAGGAAAAGGATCTTCTCCAAAATTAGTAGTATTGAATAATGAAAGTTCGTATCGCTTAGAAAATTCTGTTGGTAGGATAGCTTCACTGCCATCAATAGCATTCATCCAGAGTTTGTTACCATTATATTCCAACAATAATCTCTGTTTTGCATGTGTCTTATCTCGTTCTTTAACGACAGCGAATACCTTTTTAACAACTTGCTGTGCGGATGGTCCTATTGTATTACCAAAAGCTGGCAACCCGATTTTGCCATAAACACTCTCCTGAATGAAATAAATATCCGTTTTATCGGCCTCGACAATATCTACCATTTATCCCTCCAAACAAGACCTGACTCCAGGACAAGAGCATAGTGTGTAGTAAACACTTCATGCTCTTGCCCTGACCATTGAAATAACAACTTTCGTTTGTTTACTGTACGCTGTCTAAATAGCTGCGTGGAATAAAGTTGCACTTTTTATCATCCCTTGCAGAGCAAGAATACGAAAGCCCGCCCCCGCAAGGACTGACGCGAGGTAGTCTCTGTCCGCAGCTGCTTTTCACATCTTACATCTTGCCCCTGCCTTGAGTATCTTATCTTTCGTTAAAATATTAATAGCGATCTTCCGTATCCCTGAAAATAATTCTGCTGCATTTCCTCTTCTTATTTTGCAGTCGTCTTTATTCATTACCACGTCCAGATGCCAGTGCAGCTTATTCTCCACGTACCAGTGATTTCGGTTCGCTGTGGCGAACTTCTCTGCGGTTAAATCAGCAGAAATGCTATAATATCTGTCCGTCATTTCTGGCTCTTTCTTTTGTTCTGTTATTATTGAACGAAAGGAGACTGCCATGCATAATTTCTTCAGCTCTTTCCATTCAAACGTGAAATCAATAAGTTCATCAGGGACATCGCAAATAATATGAAGACGGATTTTAATGACATAAATCGCTCCCTTGCGGCGACTCTTGTCATAAGAGTGCCGAAGCGTTTTTCCATCAATTGCAATGACATCTTTATCATCTGAGGAATGGCAGTCACGCATCCAGTTAATAAAGCACTCATGAAATTTTGCAGGACTGATACAGGATACAACTCTGGCAATGATATCGTGAACAGGAATACCATTTTCAAAATCACCATATCACTTCAAAAAATCGAGATGTGTTTCCCCAAATCCTCTATATCTTCCCAGCATTATGCACCAGAAATAACGGCGCAAATAGTTAACAGATAGAATATCTGGCAATTTATGTTCCACTTTCCAGGCTTGCCTGTAATCGGGAATAATAGAAATATGTTCCATCAATTTTTTAAGTTCCATTTTGTCCCCCTTAATTAGGCAATGAGTATTTGATCATGTATAAGCAATGAAAAACAGCTTTAGGTAATAAGGAACACCTCAATTATTGAACATAAAATGCGAATTATTTAGTACAAAAAAGCAGCATTACTTGACCTTTCCCTGCATAACAATATTTATAAAATAATACGTTTTATGATCTCACCTTGGGCTCCCAACAAGATAATTTCAGTTTTAAAGACTTTCACGAAAAAAATATAGAAATACCTCACCACCCTTCACTTACCAATTAATCTCACAGGAAATCCAACTTCCTTACCACAAATACAATCCCAAGTAACACCTCCCAAAATTTTTGATACTTTAGGCTGCAATGGCATTATTGACATTATAAATTTATCAAGTTCTTCGCTATATTTAATTCCCTTTATATTTCTTATTATTGATATTCTAGCAGTAAAGATAGCCGTCTCTCCATCTACACTAAAAGTGTAATTACAATTTTTTGTAATCTCATCAAATTCAACCGATAACAAATCAATATTATGGTTTGTAAACACTATGCCCATTCCATACCTCCTTAAATTCCTGTTCAGTCATCAGATATCGACTCCCTTGATATGGATCATATATTATCACATTCCCAGCATCATCAACACCCTTAACAAGTACCCAATGCCCTACTTTACTTCCAGAATCCCACATCATTGCTCCCCATGAACCAGTATTACTGAGGGCATATAAACTAGATTCGCTCACTGCATTCCCTTCCCAGCCGACATCAAATTTATTAAGCTTGTTTGCCAGCGACGTCATAGATGTTAATTCTGTTCCAATTACATTTTGCGTGACAAAAATATACCTATCCCTAAGCAACATTTCCCCACAGGCCGCTCCACAGCCTGTTAAAGTCAATTGCTTTATTACATTTGAATCTAAAACCTCATCAAATACTGTCCAATTGCCACCAGCACCACCTTCTAAAACTACTGGCTCTACAAATACTTTCCCAGAGATATTTTCTTCTGGTATTTTTGCGGGTATCATAAAGCCCCATAAAAAGCTGGCAAAATGCTCCAGAGCAATCTGATCACCATTATTTGTATCCATTATCATTTTTTTAAGTGCATCCCATGCTTGCCCATTTATCAATGAATTACTAATATTAAATAAAGCCTGTTCTTTTTCATTTAAATTTATATTTGCCTGTTCACATAACCCATCTTCGCCTATCGGGCAAGCAACCGTTGCCGTTGCCGTATCTAACAGAGCATCGAATGTAACTAAGGCTAAATCCGCCACACCATGTAAAGTGGTGATTGCTCCATTCCCCATTTGAGTAAGTGTGTTCTCTCCAAACCATTCTCTGATCTGAGATTTATCTCCTTCAATACCATTCCTGAGAGATTCTCTGATATTCTTTATTGAAAAAAACTCCCCCCATGATTGGTCAGGATCTTTTATTTGAAATAAATCATTTTTAACCTCAGGTGAAATATCTCCGTCAAAAATATTACCAACAGAGAGGAGATCCTTCAGAAGCAGTAAATCGTGTATTACTTCAGCAGTCCTTTCATAATTAAAAGTTCTATCAATGACAGAAATCATTGGTGATTTTATTTTGGTATACAATTTACCAAGGCAGTTGTGGTTATTAATCCCAACAACTGAACCATGATAAGCAACAGGTTTCCCTTCTATTGTTACAGTCGGACTTCCCGTTAAAATAACACAGTCACCCGTTCCTTGAGATGTACCGGATATGACACCTTTACCGGCATTACTTTGAGTTCCAGCAATCACTGAACCAACATTTAAAGCTCTGCATCCACGCGCCCATACCGTTGAACTGTACTGTCTTTCACTATCTAAAGTCTGGTAACTGTCAAAAGGAACCTTGTAACCTCCTACTTCACATACATCTGGTGAAGAACACACGACTCTAAATCTACATTCACCATCCCCGATATGATAGTTACCCATAATATTTTTTCCCTATACATTCAGGAATAATACAACTCAGCACTCCTTCTTTCATTCCAAAAAAATCAGGTATTGTTAATCTCCAGGTAAGGTATATTTCCTGTCGACTTAAATCGATAACCATTGTATCCGCAACAGGTAAGAACATATGTGATGTATTATGCTTGGTTTTTAATATAAGTACAGGTCGTATACCTGGCAATTTTGTCTTAACAACCTGTTCAAATTTAAAAAAACCTTCAAGAGAGATGTTTTCATCGCCAGAGAGAAACCCCGTGTATATCATATCCGGATGAGCACTATTGTAGAACCGCTCATCAAAATCATCCGGCAAATAGGGATAGCGCTTTTCACGCCATACTTCATTGTAGGTTCCTGCATACTGGAGGCGACTTTTCCACCATCGAGATACAGGGCCAACACCTTGAAAAAAGTCAGATTCCCCATTAAAAATGGTAGCGTTTTCTGACAAAGCAGAGCTGGTTATTTGTGGGAGTTTATATTGACAACTTGTATTAAGTTGAGAAATATCAGGATAATATCCACAACCTACAGGGTTTGCTGAAAAAACCAATTTCTCCATACCATCTGGTTGCCAAATACCACCGTAAGCAAGCTCATAGCGTAGAGGAACATTAATAATTTTATCTGGTAAGCTCATCTGCCAACGATTTCGCTCATATTGTAAGTAGCGGACACCAGATAAACTCAGTTCTTTAGAAAAACTATTAACCCTCACACAAGCCTTCCACTGAGACTTATCCCCTGAAGGGGCATGAGCACTACCTGTCACGTGAATATCTGTATTTCTTTTACAAAGAACTAAGTCTGTTTCAGATTTTAGACTACTTGTTTCAGACTCCCCATAGTATTCATCAGACATGGACAATTCTTTTTGAAACTCAGCAAGATCAGCATAAAATCCATTTTTAATTCGCAATGACATTTTAATAGCAATAACATCAAACAAAAGACCATAACGACCATATTTTTCAAATGACAACAAAGGAAATGGCGTGTTATTTTTCATTTCTATCATGCTTATTGATTCCTGAATAAGTCATGCTATGATTAATTTAAACAATCACAAATGGTGATTCACAGGCGTATAAAGCAAATACAATCACCATGTTTTATATCCTGCACTATCCGTTCAGATGAATATCTTTTCCTTTAATATCTACAGGACCGGTAGCCTCAAATAGAAACTCCGTCCCCCGTATTATTATCTTTCCTGTTTTCTCCAGTTTTATGGAACAAGTCCCGCTCTCTCCCTGCCCACAAATTAGCTCAATACTGTCCCCAGATATGATATTTGTACCATGCTCAACTTTCAGTTCGTAATTATCACCTATTTTAATACTCTGTTTTTTGACGACTTCTTCGGTATCAGTTCCCGTCACCTTGCTTGTCTGGTTGTTATTTACAACCTTGTGCCGGTCATTTTTTATCGTGAGATGCTGATCGTTCGCTACCGTCACTTTCTGGTCATGACCACCTTCCTTTTTGCTCCCCACATTCACCGTCTGGCCCAACCCCACCGTTACCTTCTGGTCGTTACCAATGGTCTCCGTGTGGTCAGCCTTCACATCCGTCGTCCGATTATTCAGCACCTCCGTATCCATGTTCTTCTGCGCGTGGATATAGACCTGTTCACCGCCCGTGGCGTCTTCAAACCGCAGTTCATTAAAGCCGCTTCCTTTATAGGTCTTCGACCGTATCGTCATCTGCGTCTTCGTCCCCGGCAGGCTCCCCGGCGAACGGTTGTCCTCATGGTACGTCCGCCCCATGATTATCGGCTGGTCCGGGTCCCCGTTCAGGAAGTCAACAATCACCTCCTGGCCCACGCGCGGTATCGCCAGGTTACCAAACCCCGGCCCCGCCCACGCCTGTGACACCCTCACCCAGCACGAACTCGCCTCCGTTGCCGGGTTATACCTGTCCCAGTGAAACTTCACCCGTACCCGGCCATGTTCATCACAGAAGATTTCCTCT
>OGYG01000024.1_pt1 | contig 159975 bp, 132 predicted proteins | sample 1576481 | NCBI WGS metagenome assembly OGYG01 (sample SAMEA3541497, study PRJEB24748) | human gut metagenome | biome: human gut; feature: human-associated habitat; material: faeces | place: China | collected 2012 | reverse complement strand
TAGCCGCGAACAGGTGTTAGCACGCTCGCCACAGGCGATTGTCATTACAGGCGGACCGGACCAAATTCCTAAAATCAAACAATACTGGGGTGAACAGCTCAAAATTCCCGTTATTCCTCTCACGAGTGACTGGTTTGAACGTGCAAGCCCACGTATTATCCTCGCTGCACAACAGCTCTGTAATGCGCTTTCACAGGTAGATTAGTGCCTGACCTTTTCAGGTGCTCAGTGGGGATTGAACAATGCTCGTCTATTGGCTGGATATAGTCGGCACAGCGGTATTTGCTATCTCTGGCGTTTTGTTAGCCGGAAAATTGCGTATGGACCCTTTTGGTGTTCTGGTATTGGGCGTGGTTACCGCAGTAGGCGGCGGAACAATTCGCGACATGGCGCTGGATCACGGCCCGGTATTTTGGGTGAAAGATCCCACCGATCTGGTCGTTGCAATGGTCACCAGCATGCTGACCATCGTGCTGGTGCGCCAGCCAAGACGCTTACCAAAATGGATGTTGCCGGTGCTGGACGCCGTTGGTCTGGCGGTGTTTGTCGGCATTGGCGTGAATAAAGCCTTTAATGCGGAAGCCGGTCCGTTAATCGCGGTTTGTATGGGCGTCATTACTGGCGTTGGCGGCGGGATCATTCGTGATGTACTGGCCCGCGAAATCCCCATGATTTTACGTACAGAAATCTACGCAACTGCCTGTATTATCGGCGGTATTGTCCACGCTACGGCTTATTACACATTTTCCGTACCACTGGAAACAGCCAGTATGATGGGCATGGTCGTGACGCTATTGATTCGGCTGGCGGCTATTCGTTGGCATCTTAAGCTACCGACGTTTGCGCTGGATGAGAATGGTCGTTGAAGAGAGGAGATGTGCCGGATAGTTTATCCGGCACATGAACAGCAGATTAGATACTAAAGGAAGAACCGCAACCGCAGGTACTTTTCGCGTTCGGGTTGGTCACGATGAAACGAGAACCTTCCAGACCTTCGGTATAGTCAACGGAACCGCCGACCAGATATTGCAGGCTCATCGGATCAACCACCAGGCCAACGCCCTGTTTTTCGATGGTCATATCGCCTTCGTTCACCTGATCATCAAAGGTGAAACCATACTGGAAGCCGCTGCAACCGCCACCGGTGATATACACGCGTAATTTCAGATTCGGGTTATCTTCGTCAGCGATCAGGCTTTTAACTTTGTTGGCTGCTGCGTCGGTAAACTCCAGCGGCAGTGCTACGTCATCACTCATATTTTGCTCCAAACGACATCGGCAATTGGGCAAATTCTAACCCAATAATAATCGCCATTATCTAATACCCTGGTATTTCGTTCAAGTATTCTCGCGGGCTGATGCGGCCTTGCTTCGCGCCAGTTGCTCAGCTTCCTGTTTTGCCAGCGTGCGCGCAAGAATCGCCGAGTATAGCGGTTTCCCACCGGTAAATTGTGCTAATAGTGTTGCGCCAAGACCGGTAATAATCATTGGCAAAATGAGCTGGTAGTTATCGGTCATTTCCAGAACCAGAATGATCCCCGTTAACGGCGCGCGAATAGATGCCGCCAGTAACGCCCCCATTCCGGCAATAGCAAACGTCCCCGCCTCAAGGTGATATTGCGGAAACAACTCAACGGCAACCATTCCGAAAGCGGTTCCCAGCACAGTACCCAGCGCCAGCATCGGGGCAAAAATACCGCCCGGCGCGCCGGAAGAGAAGCAGAGTAAAGTGGTAATGACCCGCGCGACGAAGATAAACACCAGCATTCCCATGCTGAAATTCCCCGCGGTAGCGATAGGAATCAGGTTAAAACCGCCGCCCGAAGTTGCTGGTGCCACAAACCCCAGCAATCCACACAGACCGCCAATCGCACCGCCCATCAGTACCCATTTGGTAATATTGCCACCGTGCACACGGTGCAGCAAATCCTGCATCCCCAGCACCCATTTATTAAAAATAGGGCCGAAAATGCCAAAAATAATACCGAGGATCAGATAAAGCCACAGCGTATTAAGCGGCGCATCAGAAAGTTTACCGACGTCAATCAACGCAACTTCATGATTAAAAATCCGGTACATAATGGTCGACATAATGACGCCAATAAATACCGCTTTAATCGAAATTAACGTATAGCGAAACTGCGGACGCATCTCTTCGATAATAAACAAAATACCCGCCAGCGGCGCGTTAAAGGCCGCAGCCAGCCCCGCAGCAGCACCGGTTGCCAACAGCGTATGACGAGCTTCGTCACCTTTCAGGCGGAAAACATCGAGTACCATCCGCCCGATATTGCCGCCTATCTGCACGGTTGGCCCTTCGCGCCCCAACACCATGCCTCCGCCGAGTGTTCCCAGCCCGCCAAAGAATTTCACCGGCAACACACGCCACCAGCGAACGGGACGTTGATCTTCCAGCGCCCCTTCAATTTCCGGGATCCCCGAACCACCTGCTTCCGGCGCGTATTTGCGCACCAAAAAGTAGCCGAACATCGCCAGCACCGCCGAACAGAGAAAAGCGACGGTTAACAGAAGCGGATAATTATCAGCAGTATGTACCAGTGCCCCCATACGTTGGTTCTGCAACCAGGCGACACCTTTGTCAAAAGCAACCGCAGCCAGCCCGACAAGCGTGCCGACGACTGCCGCCATAAACAAAATGGCTAACGGGGTTTTATCGCGCTCAAGAAGTTGGCGAATCAGTTGTCTGCGTCGCAGGCGCGCGGCCTGCGGTGTTTCTAAAGAGGGAGTATCAGTTTTCATCCAATGATCACTTATTGGTCATACAAATAAGATGACGGCATTTTACTCGCACGTTCCATGAAAATCCTTTGCAAAGCGTAATGTTTCAAATGCACAAAACTTTTATACTCTAAGAAATCAGGATTGCACCAGTACAAGCAGCCTGATGTTTGACGAGTATTTAACTTGTTATGAATAACATAGAATAGCAGCCATTCACTTTTTCTACGAATCAGGAACCCTCCATGAGTAAGTCTGAAAATCTTTACAGCGCAGCGCGCGAGCTGATCCCTGGCGGTGTGAACTCCCCTGTTCGCGCCTTTACTGGCGTGGGCGGCACTCCACTGTTTATCGAAAAAGCGGACGGCGCTTATCTGTACGATGTTGATGGCAAAGCCTATATCGATTATGTCGGTTCCTGGGGGCCGATGGTGCTGGGCCATAACCATCCGGCGATCCGCAATGCCGTGATTGAAGCCGCCGAGCGTGGTTTAAGCTTTGGTGCACCAACCGAAATGGAAGTGAAAATGGCGCAACTGGTGACCGAACTGGTCCCGACCATGGATATGGTGCGCATGGTGAACTCCGGCACTGAAGCGACGATGAGCGCCATCCGCCTGGCCCGTGGTTTTACCGGTCGCGACAAAATTATTAAATTTGAAGGTTGTTACCACGGTCACGCTGACTGCCTGCTGGTGAAAGCCGGTTCTGGCGCACTCACGTTAGGCCAGCCAAATTCGCCGGGCGTTCCGGCAGATTTCGCCAAACATACCTTAACCTGTACTTATAACGATCTGGCCTCTGTACGCGCCGCGTTTGAGCAATACCCGCAAGAGATTGCCTGTATTATCGTCGAGCCGGTGGCAGGCAATATGAACTGCGTTCCACCGCTGCCAGAGTTCCTGCCAGGTCTGCGCGCGCTGTGCGACGAATTTGGCGCGTTGCTGATCATCGATGAAGTGATGACCGGTTTCCGCGTAGCGCTAGCTGGCGCACAGGATTATTACGGTGTGGAACCGGATCTCACCTGCCTCGGCAAAATCATCGGCGGTGGAATGCCGGTAGGCGCATTCGGTGGTCGTCGTGATGTAATGGATGCGCTGGCCCCGACCGGTCCGGTCTATCAGGCGGGTACGCTTTCCGGTAACCCGATTGCGATGGCTGCTGGTTTCGCCTGTCTGAATGAAGTCGCACAGCCGGGCGTTCACGAGACGCTGGATGAGCTGACAACACGTCTGGCAGAAGGTCTGCGGGAAGCGGCAGAAGAAGCCGGAATTCCGCTGGTGGTAAACCACGTTGGCGGCATGTTCGGTATTTTCTTTACCGACGCCGAGTCCGTGACGTGCTATCAGGATGTGATGGCCTGTGACGTGGAACGTTTTAAGCGTTTCTTCCATATGATGCTGGACGAAGGTGTTTATCTGGCACCGTCAGCGTTTGAAGCGGGTTTTATGTCTGTGGCGCACAGCATGGAAGATATCAATAACACCATCGATGCTGCACGTCGGGTGTTTGCGAAGTTGTGATGATTTTGCCTCGCCCACCGGGCGAGGCATTCAATTAACGGCTCTGCTTTCTCAACAAATAGATAAAATATGGCGCGCCGATAAAGGTCGACAGCAGCCCCGCGGGGATCTGGAATGGAAACAGCACCATCCGCCCACACCAGTCAGCGAACACCAGCAGTAAACCACCCACCAGCGCCGAAATTACGATGTGTGGCATCGTCCGTCGAAAGCCCATCATCCGCGCAATATGCGGTGCCATTAAACCAACAAAACTCAACGGTCCAATGGTCATTGTCGCGGTCGCCGTCAGGCAAGCCGCTAACAGCAGCAGCGCAATTCGCGTCGGCGTCAGCGCCATCCCCACGGCTCGTGCGGTATCACCACCCAGCGGTAAAATGGTCAGCCAGCGGCGGCACAGCGGGGTAATCGCCAGCAAAATCACCATCACAATTCCGGTACGCCAGACCTGCGCATCGGTCGCGTTGTAGGTCGAACCGGAAATCCAAGTCAGAACTTGCGCCATTCGCGGGTCACCACTTGCCTGCAACATCATCAAAAGCATGGTGAACGCGGTACTTAACGCCATCCCCGCCAGTAACATGCGGTGTGGGGAAAATCCACCACGTCCGGCGGCGATCATAATGATCAACAGCGTCACCGCCGCCCCGAGACTGCCTGCGGGTAACAGCCAGCCAAAGGCATTACCCGGCACCAGAAACAGCATTAACACCACGCCAAACGCCGCGCCGGAGCTAATCCCCAGCACTTCCGGGCTTGCCATCGGGTTTCCGGTCAGCCGCTGAATAATACAGCCCGCCACCGCCAGCATGACGCCCGCAAACAGCGCAGCCATAATTCGCGGCCAGCGCCAGGGCATCAAATCCTCGAGCAACGCCCCGCTCGCCCACGTCCAGCCGTGCGCATCACGACCAAACGACAGCGCCACCACCACAGCCATCAACAGCAGCACGCCGCCCGCGAGGGCAAACGCCAGCACGTGTTGGCGTTCAGTCGCGACACGATCGTTCACCTTCATATCCGGCGCGCTAATGCTGCGTAAACGCGGCAGCAACCACAGTAGCAGCGGCGCACCGATCAACGCAGTGACCGAACCGGTGGACACTTCCATCCACACGCGAGTCAGCCAGAGGATGATTTGATCAGAAAGCCACAGAATTAACGCACCAATCAGCGATGCCAGCATCAACCGTGGCAACAAACGCCGCGCCCCCAGCATTTTCGCCAGCAGTGGCGCGAACAAACCGATAAAGCCGATAATCCCCACCGCGTTCACCAGCAGCGCACTGATGACAATCGCCAGCGACAACGCCGCCAGACGAGCGAGCGACAAGGCCAGCCCGAGATTGCGCGCCACGCCATCATCAAGCCCCATCAGAGTTAACGGGCGAAGTAGCAATAACGTCAGCATCACGCCGCCCAGCAGCTGCGGCCATAAACGCTCAACGCCGCCCCAGTCGGTTTGCGTCAGCGTTCCGGTGCTCCACAGGAACATGCTTTGCAGTTGGTCATGATGGAAGATAACCAGTAACTGATTGATTGCGCCGCAATAAAGGCTCACTACCAGCCCCGCGAGGATCAGCGTTACCGGCGAAAGCCGTTTCCCCCACGCGACGCCAAAGACGATTAAGCCAACAACACAAGCCCCTGCCAGCGCAGCAAACTGGCTCGCCATCGCGCCGGGGATTGCCCAGAGCGTGGTGACGGTAATCCCCAGTTGCGCGCCTGTTGCAACACCCAATGTCGTCGGTTCCGCCAGCGGGTTACGCAGCACTTGCTGAAACAGCACGCCCACCAGCCCCAGGCCCGCGCCCACCAGCAGCGAAATCGCCAGACGCGGCAACAAGCTGTAGTGAAAAATCATCTGCTCGATGACGTCAATATCCGGCGACCAGGCGGCCTGCGCCCACTGGCTGCGCGGCAGCGCCTGCGAGAAGTTCATCCAGGTCAACGCCGCAGCAGCAACCACCAGCAGCGCCAGCAATAACACCGGAAAAAGCGCAATTCGTTTACTCACGCTTTACCTCCGATGGCGTTATCCAGAATACGCACAAAGTGCATTGCAGAAAGCGTCGCACCATAGAACCAGACTGCAGGTACGCGCTGAAAGCGTCCGGCGCGGACAAACGGCATGGCCTGCCACAGCGGGGTTGCCATTAGCGCATCCATGTCTTTGCTGTTGTCGTGATCAAAACAGAGCACATCAACGTCTTTATACGCTGCCAGACGATCGATACTGACGGCGGTACTGCCCCAGAAGTTGGTTTCCCCTTGCCAGGCATTTGGGATGCCGTACTCATCGAGAATTTCCTGGAACAAGCTGTTTGGACCGAAGACCAACATATGGCGCGGATCGATAAGCGTCGTCAGCAATAACGGGCGTGCACCACGCTTCACAAAGCGGGGTTTCATGCTGCGGATAAAGTCTTCATAGTGCGCTAAATGCGTTTCCGCTGCGCTTTGCAGGTTAAGTAAATCTGCCATTTCCGTCAGTGATTTACGCGCCATCGCCAGTGGCTGTTTGCCGTCGCTGAAGTTAAATCCGCGCCCCGGCGCAATACGTGCCAGCATTTCTGGTGAAGGGCCATATCCTGCAGACCAGACCATAAACGACGGTTTCATTTCGGTCAGCAGTTCAAGGTTGGGTTCTGTACGCAAACCAACGTCAATCACTGAGTCCGGCAATGGCGGTTCGCTGACCCACAGGCGATAGTTGATGGTGTCCGCCACGCCGTAAGGCACGATGCCGAGCGCCAGCAGTAACTCCACCGGCAACCACTCCAGTGCCACAATACGATTGGGATCAATAACTGCCGCGTGGGCGGTATTCATCTGCCATAACAACGGAGAAAGCGCCATCGCCGTTAACAGTCGGCGGCGCGAAATAAGAGGTAAGCCGCTCATCAATAAACAAAACTCACAGGTGCAGCACCCGCCGGATGCGGCAGAATACCCATCGGGATGCCATAAATCATTTCGAGGGTTTCGCCGCGCATAATTTCCGCAGGCGTTCCCTGAGCAATCATTTCACCGCCGCGCAGGGCGACCAGATAATCACAGTAGCGCGCCGCCATATTTATATCGTGCAGCACGGCAATGACCGTCAGGCCTCGCTCCTGACTTAAACGATGCACCAGCGCCAGTACATCAACCTGGTGGGCGATATCCAGCGCCGAGGTCGGTTCGTCGAGCAACAGACAGCGGCTATCCTGCGCCACCAGCATGGCGATCCACGCCCGTTGACGTTCGCCGCCAGAGAGGCTATCGACCAGCCGATGCGCCAGCGGTTTTAAGCCAACCAGCGAGATAGCTTCCTCGACCTTTTCGCGATCTGCAGCACCAAAGCGCCCTAGTGCGCCATGCCACGGGTAACGACCAATCGCCACCAGTTCACGCACGGTCATCCCTTCTGCCGGAGGAAGCTGCTGCGGTAAATAAGCCACTTTGCGGGCAAACGCTTTGCTGCTCCAGCTTTCCAGCGGTTGGGCATCAAGAAGAATCTCCCCTTCCGACGGTGGCTGGTGACGACCAAGCATTTTGAGCAGAGTGGATTTACCAGAACCGTTGTGACCAATCAGACCAGTCACTTTCCCGGCAGGAAAGGTTAACGACAACGGATGCAAAAGCGTGCGCCCGGGCACACGAAAGGAGATATTACGCAGTGCAAAAGTGGTATCGGAATGATTCGTGTATTCCTGCATAACAGCCAACTTGTGAAACGGGCACGGAAATCCGTGCCCCAAAAGAGAAATTAGAAACGGAAGGTTGCGGTTGCAACGACCTGACGTTCTGCGCCCCAGAAGCAACCATAAGTGTTAAAGCAGCTGGCGACGTATTCACGATCAAACAGGTTGTTGACATGCAGCGCCACGTTGGAGCCCGCCATGCCGACTCGCGCCAGATCATAACGCACTAACGCATCCACGACCGTATAACTTCCCACTTTAAAGGAGTTAGCCGGATCACCATAGCTGGAGCCAGTATAACGACCACCGGTGCCCAGCGTCAGACCTGAAAGCGGACCGTCAAAGAAGGTATAGTCAGCCCACAGCGAAGCCATGTGTTTTGGCACCTGTGCAGGCGTATTGCCTTTGTAGGTAGTATCGGTAGTGTATTCCGCATCGGTGTAAGTATAAGAACCGACTACGTTAACACTCGCCGACAGCGCCGCTTTCGCTTCGATTTCTACGCCACGAGCGCGGATCTCGCCACCTTCAACCGAGAAGAAGGAACCCTCAGGGTCCGCCATCAGGTTGTTGGTTTTAGTAAGATTATACACGGCACCAGTAACTACAATCGGACGATCTTCCGGTACATATTTCACGCCGACTTCATACTGCTTACCTTTAGACGGTGCGAAAATATTACCATCCTTCCCAACTTGCGAAGAAGGTTCAAACGATTCGCTATAGCTGAAGTATGGTGTTACACCATTATCAAACAGGTAGTTAACACCACCACGCCAGGTAAACTGTTTGTCATCACGTTTATCGGTCGTTCCCGCTACGCGGTTAAGAGATTCTTGATCTGCCCAGTCGTAACGACCGCCCAGGGTGACCAGCACTTTATCCCACTGCGCCTGATCCTGAACATAAACGCCCGTTTGCTTCTGCTTATTCAGAATGCGGTACGGCCCGGAGTTATCCGGGTCTTTCGCATTGAAGTCAAAATCGGTATTCACCGGATTGTACAGATCGAGCAGTGGCACAGAGTCGTCGTAACCAAACCAGGCGTTGATGTCATTACGCATACGCATAAAGTCGACACCGGTCAGCAGAGTGTGGTCGATATCGCCAGTGGCAAACTTGCTCTGCAACTGGGTATCAACGGAGAAGTTTTGCAGCTTCTCATCATCAACGACGTATTTACGTGCCAGATAATGGCCTTTATCCGCTGGCGCTAATGCCGCACACTGTTTGCTGTAAGCATTCGCCGGATCGGAGCAGACGCCGTAACCATAAACGCTGTTTTGCGAGGTTTTGTTTTCAGCAAAGCGCAGGTTCTGACGCACAGTAAAGGTATCGTTAAATTCGTGATCGAAGCTGTAGCCGACCATCTTCTCGTTACGAGAATAGGTGTTGTTCTTCGCCCCTTCGTTAAAGTCTGTCGGCAGACGCTTACCGTTCGGCAGCGGCTCAACGGTTCCCTCTTTCGGCAACCAGCCGTAATAACCAGTTTCCGGCTCGTTCTGGAAGTAAGAAAGGAAGGTGAAATTGGTTTTATCATCCGGACGCCAGGTGAACGCCGGTGCAATAGCATAACGCTGCTCTTCTGACCCTTTCTGCTGGGCATTGGCAGAACGCGCAAGACCGGTCAGGCGATAAGAATAAACGCCGTCATCATCCAGCGCATCGCTGAAGTCAAAACCGGTCTGGAACAGGCTGTCAGTACCGGCTTTAAACTGAACTTCTTTCAGCGGTTCGGTGGTCGGACGCTTGCTGACCATATTCAACAGACCGCCAGGACTGCTTTTACCGTAAAGCACGGAAACCGGGCCACGCATAATTTCAGCACGTTCCAGCATATACGGGTCGATGACCGCATCGTTATAGAAGTTGCCCTGCAACTTCAGGCCATTCAGATAGTTATTCTGGCTTTGGCCTTCTGCCGCAAAACCGCGAATGATCAGGTGGTCATAGGTGTTGGATGCGCCACGCGTACCAACAGAGACACCCGGCGTATAGCTAAGCGCTTCTTTCACCGACTTAGGCTGATGCAGCGCCATCTCTTCAGCGGTGACGACAGAAATAGATTGAGGTACTTTTTGAATCGGCGTATCGGTTTTAGTGCCGGTAGCTGACTGTCGCGCCGCAATAGTTGCAGCCGGCCCCCATGCGCTTTCTTGCGGCGCAGGTGCAGCGGTAACGGTGATAGTGTCTTCTTTCGGTTCAACCGCTGCCTGTGCATAAACAGACATGCCGCTAACCGCTGTGGCTACTACAACTGCGATTTTACGCAGTGAGTGTTTTGGCTGAGCAGTTTTGGAAGGTGCCATTGGTATTTCTCTGGTGTAAAGTGAATGATAACGTAAACGAGAATGATTATTATAAAGATGAGATAATATTCGAAACGCTGGCGGGTTCGCAAGCGGTACGCAATCTGCGCATTCCTGAAGGGTCAATAAACAATCAGATGAAAAGAAAGGGTTAATACTTTGGAGGGGATGTTATTTTACCGGATGGCAGCTCGCCATCCGGTATATCACGCTTAGACGTTAATTACTCCCAAACATATCTTTAATCCAACCGGCTACACCGTCGCTGTCTTTCTGCTCTTGCTGAGCAGGTTGCTGTTGCGGCTGTTGCTGCGGCTGAGAAGACTGATCAAACGGATTGCCTGACGGTTGCTGCTGCATCTCACTCTGCTGGCACAGCGATTGCGGATCGCTGGTCCAGACCGGCAAGACACGCATACCACCGCTGCAAACAAAGTTGCCGTCGTAGTCCACGCCCATATCTGCAATATCTTCCGGCGGAACAAGATTCAGCGGTGTTGGCGTCTGGTTAGCCAGATAACGCTGATAAATCGACATTGCCCCGCTGGCACCATACAGTTTGGTCGGCTGGTTGTTATCACGGCCGACCCAGGTGATGGTCACCGTGCTCCCATCAATGCCCGCAAACCAGGTATCTACGTTATTGTTGGTAGTCCCTGTTTTCCCTGCCAGATGCAGGTTCGGGTATTTCGCCCCAAGCTGACGACCCGTACCGCGTTGTACAACCTGCTGCATGGTCCATAGTGTCAGATACGCCGCCTGCGCCGGAACAGCGCGTTCCGCCTGCGGGAAGCTCTGATACAACACCTTGCCGTCTTCTGCGATGACTGAACGTAGCGCGGAAAGCGGAGCACGATTACCACCGCTGGCGATAGTCTGGAAGGCCTGCGCCACTTCGATTGGCGTTAAGTTCAACGCCCCCAACAACATTGCTGGAACTGGATTCAGTTGATCTTTCGGCACACCCAGTTTAATCCAGGTCTCCGTAACCGCAGGTAGCCCCAACGCCATGCCCAGATTCACCGTCGGCACGTTCATCGAACGGGTCAACGCATCTACCAGCATCACCCTGCCACTTTCGCTATAACGACGATCATCGTTCTGCGGTGACCAGACCTGGCCATTCGGCTGACGCAGCGCGATTGGCGCATCGGCAATCCACGTATTCAAACGATAGATTTTCGGCTGGCTTAAGGCCGTTAGATAAGTCGCTGGTTTTGCAAGGGAACCAATCGAACGACGCGCCTGCATCGCACGGTTGTAGCCCGCAAACTGCGGCTCAGAACCACCGACCATCGCACGAACTTCACCGCTAAAGCGGTCAACAACCACAATCGCGGTTTCAAGATCGCTCAACTTACGCTGTTTCTTCAGTGCCGGAATGCCTTCCACGGCGGCTTTTTCTGCCGCGTCCTGGGCCACCGAGTCAAAGGTAGTGAAGATCTTCACGCCGGAGAGATCTTTTACCTTATCGCCTAATTTCGCCTGCAGCTCCTGACGCACCAGCTGCATAAAGGCTGGCTGAGGAGAGATCACCCCACCGCGCGGCTGAACACCCAGCGGACGCGCACTCAGCATGTCGTAGAGTTCTTGATCAATAATTTGTTGCTGTTGCAGCAAACGTAGTACCAGGTTACGTCGCTCCAGCGCCAGTTTCGGGTTACGCCACGGGTTGTAGATGGACGCCCCTTTCACCATACCCACCAACAGCGCCTGCTGATCGAGGCTCAATTCTTCTACCGGGCGACCAAAGTAATACAAGCTCGCCAGCGGGAAGCCGCGGATTTCGTTGTCGCCGCTCTGACCGAGATACACCTCGTTCATATACAGCTCAAGAATACGGTCTTTGCTGTAACGCGCGTCCATGATCAGCGCCATGTAGGCTTCGTTCGCTTTACGCCAGTAAGAACGCTCGCTGGAGAGGAACAGGTTTTTAACCAACTGTTGCGTCAGCGTACTCGCCCCCTGCACCGTGCGTCCGGCAGTCAGGTTTGCCAGCACCGCACGTCCGATTGAGTAGAGACTGATCCCATCATGCTCGTAGAAATGACGGTCTTCTGTCGCCAGCAAAGTATCCACCAGCAAATCCGGGAAACCACTGCGCGGCACAAACAGACGCTGCTCACCGTTTGGCGAAGAAATCATGGTGATCAGGCGCGGATCAAGACGGAAGAAACCGAACTGACGGTTGTTCTCCATATTGACGATCGTCGCCAGATGATCGCCATCAAAGGTCAGACGCGCGCGCACCTGCCCTTCTTTGCTGTCCGGGAAATCAAACGGACGGCGGATCATCTCAATGCTGTTGGCCTGTACGGTAAACTCGCCAGGACGGGTCATTTTCGACACCTGGCGATACTGGGTCGCCTCCAGCAGCTTCACCATCTCGTTCTTGCTGATGGTCATGTCTGGCTCAAGGTTGACCATTCGACCATAAACTGCCGCGGGCAATTGCCAGACCTTGCCATCAATACGGCTACGAATTTTTTGATCGAGATAAACGCCGTAAATGGCGATCAGCACGGCAAAAACGATAGCCAGTTTTAGCAGCAGCCATAGCCAGCCGCGTTTGCCACGAGGCTTACGCCCTTTGCCTTTGCCCTTACCTTTGCGCGGCATCGGTTCTTCATCCTCATAGTCATCATAATCGTCGTAATCATCGTCATCTTCGTAACGACGACGGCTTACCTTTTGTTTGACCGGACGCGTCGGTTTCCCTTTGCGTCCAATTGGCTCGCGGTCATTCCCGGCCATGCTTTTTCTCCGCAATATTCAGGCGCAAAAGCCCGATTTTCTGTTCTTCTGTTGCAAGACAGAAGAAGATATCTCTCAAATTTGCTTTGGTCTTCACGAATACTTTTTCGTTCGTCGCGTCGGTGCGGTGTTTGCCGGGTCGTCCGGCCAGACATGTTTGGGATAACGCCCTTTCATCTCTTTTTGCACCTCACGGTACGCTCCTTTCCAGAAGGCGCTCAAATCACGCGTGATTTGCAGCGGCCTTTGGGCAGGGGAAAGCAACTCCAGCACCAACGGTACGCGCCCCTGGGCGATAGTCGGATTAGTGGCCTCACCAAACATCTCCTGCATTCTCACCGCCAGCGCGGGCGGGTTATCTTCATGGTAACGAATGGCGATCCGGCTTCCCGTCGGCACAGTGTAATGCGCAGGCAATTCACTATCCAGACGTTGCTGCATTACCCAATCAAGTAATCCACGCAGTGCCTGATAAATATCGAGTGATTTCAGGCCGCGTAGCGAATGTACGCCTGTCATATGCGGCAGTAGCCACGTTTCCAGCGTCGCCAACAAACTTTCATCATCAACCGCTGGCCAGTCATATTCCGGCAACCACTTTGCGGCGCATAACAAACGCAAGCGTAGCTGTTCCGCTTCCGCCGTCCAGTTGAGCACGCTTAAACCTTTATCACGAATGCCGTTAAGCATCGCCTGATGCAACTCGTCTTCCGAGGGTTTCGCCAGCGGTTGCACTTTAACCATCAACTGACCAATTTGCAGCCGACGCCAGGCTTTCAGCGTACCTTGCGCGTCATCCCACTCCACAGTGTCAGACTGCTGTACCAGCTGCGGGCAGCGTTGTACTAACTCATCAATATCGACCGGCAGCGCCAGTAAAATCCGTGCATCCGGTGAGGCGCTGCCCTGCAATAATAACGGTGCGATCAACCATTCGTGGCGGCTTAGCGCATCGTCGGCATCGAGCATCGCCCCCATGCCGTTCGCCAGTTGATAGCGTTCATCTTGCCCACGGCGACGAGCAATGCGATCGGCATACGCTCTGGCAAGTAGCGGCGCGATAAGCGAACTGTCTGCCTCACCGCCGCGTACGTTTAAGCGTTTTAACAGTTGCTGACTACGTTGCTGCCAGGCGGGTTGATTGCGCGAAAACGCCACGCCCAGGTCACTATTGCCCATCCGTGGCGGCTCTTCGAGAATGGCGGCAATTTTTGCCGCGGTAGCAGCTTCGTCGTCGTTCTTCGCGCTAACCAGCATTGCCGCTAAACGCGGATCGTTACCCAGCGTTGCCATTTTTTGCCCTTGCGCACTAAGCCGTTCACCGTCCAGCGCCCCCAGCATCCGTAACAGGCGTTTCGCGGCCAGTAGATTCACCGTTGGCGGTTGATCCAGCCAGCTCATCTGCGCCGGATCGCTGCATCCCCATTGCAGTAATTCCATCAGCAAACCGGAAAGATCGCTTTGTAAGATCTCCGGTTCACTTTGTGCGGCAGCGCGTTCTGCTTGTTCTTTGGCGATTAAATGCAGGCAGATACCCGGCTCCAGACGCCCGGCACGCCCGGCACGTTGCGTCATCGACGCCTGACTAACGCGTTGAGTAACCAGCCGCGTAAGCCCTGTACGCGGATCAAAACGCGCCACACGCTCCTGGGCACAATCCACCACCAGACGAATACCTTCGATGGTTAAACTGGTTTCAGCAATATTGGTCGCCAGCACCACTTTACGCATCCCTTGCGGTGCCGGGAGGATCGCTTTTCGCTGATCGTTCAGCGACAACGCGCCATACAGCGGGCAGAGCAACACATCACTGCCGATGCGTGAAGCCAGTTGTTCCTGCACACGCTGAATTTCTCCGACGCCAGGTAAAAATAACAGTAATGATCCACTTTCCTGACGCAGCATTTCGGCGGTGGCAACCGCGACGGCTTCGTCAAAACGCTGATGAGCGGGCAGCGGCAAATAACGGCGTTCAACCGGAAACGAGCGCCCTTCTGAGATGACGACGGGCGCTTCTGGCAGCATTTGCTGCAAGCGGTCGTTGTCCAGCGTAGCCGACATAATCAGCAGTTTAAGGTCATCACGCAGACCTTGTTGCACATCGAGTAACAGCGCCAACGCCAAATCCGCCTGCAAGCTGCGCTCATGAAATTCATCAAGGATCACCAATCCAACACCGCTCAGTTCCGGGTCACGCTGGATCATCCGCGTCAGCACGCCTTCGGTAACCACTTCCAGGCGGGTATTCGGCCCGACGCAGTTTTGCGCACGCATCCGGTAGCCAACGGTATCGCCTGGCTTTTCGTTAAGCAGCTCCGCCAGTCGTTGCGCAACGTTACGCGCCGCCAGACGACGCGGCTCCAGCAGGATAATTTTCCCGTTAATGCCGGGATGCGCCAGCAGTTGCAGCGGCAGCCAGGTTGATTTCCCGGCCCCGGTCGGCGCACTTAATAACACCTGCGATGCACCATCGAGGGCAGCAAGTAACTCAGGTAAGACGGCAGCAACGGGCAACGACGACACAAAACGCTCCAGAGGGTTAACATTCTTCGCGCCACATTGTAGCATCGCGGTAATTCATAACCGAGTGCCTCACATGTCTGAACCGCAACGGCTGTTCTTTGCTATCGACTTACCTGCAGAAATCCGCGAACAGATTATCCGCTGGCGCGCCACACACTTCCCACCTGAGGCGGGACGTCCGGTCGCCGCCGATAATTTGCATCTGACTCTGGCATTTTTAGGCGAAGTGAGCGCAGAGAAAGAGAAGGCGCTTTCTCTTTTAGCCGGACGGATTCGTCAACCTGGTTTCACACTCACGCTTGATGACGCCGGTCAATGGCTGCGTTCGCGTGTGGTGTGGTTAGGGATGCGACAGCCGCCACGCGGCTTAATCCAGCTGGCGAATATGCTCCGTTCACAGGCTGCCCGCAGCGGTTGTTTTCAAAGCAATCGTCCGTTTCATCCACATATTACCTTATTGCGCGACGCCAGCGAGGCGGTGACAATCCCGCCGCCAGGTTTTAACTGGTCGTATACGGTGACGGAGTTCACCCTTTACGCCTCCTCGTTTGCCCGTGGACGCACACGCTACACGCCGCTAAAACGCTGGGCGCTAACGCAATAACAAGGATTGTCGCAATGGAATTTTCTCCCCCTCTACAGCGCGCGACGCTAATTCAGCGTTACAAACGTTTTTTAGCCGATGTGATCACACCCGATGGTCGCGAATTAACGCTACACTGCCCGAATACGGGTGCGATGACCGGTTGTGCAACGCCTGGCGATACCGTCTGGTATTCGACTTCAGACAACACCAAACGGAAATACCCACACACCTGGGAATTAACTCAAAGCCAGAGCGGCGCAATTATTTGCGTCAATACGCTTTGGGCTAACAGGTTGACGAAAGAGGCTATCCTTAATGAATCAATTTCAGAGCTGGCAGGCTATAGCTCGCTGAAAAGCGAAGTAAAATACGGCGCCGAACGCAGCCGTATTGACTTTATGTTGCAGGCGGATTCGCGTCCAGACTGCTATATTGAAGTGAAATCGGTTACGTTAGCGGAGAACGAACAGGGATATTTTCCCGATGCGGTCACTGAACGAGGTCAGAAACACCTTCGGGAGTTGATGAGCGTAGCGGCTGAAGGCCAGCGTGCGGTTATCTTTTTCGCCGTGCTGCATTCAGCCATTACACGGTTTTCACCCGCGCGCCACATCGATGAGAAATACGCGCAACTATTGTCAGAAGCTCAACAGAGGGGGGTAGAAATTCTGGCTTACAAAGCGGAACTTTCTGCCGAAGGCATGGCTCTTAAAAAATCACTACCGGTTACATTGTAGTAGAGTAAGTAACTGGTTAATTTACATTCTGGTCGCGTGCGCAAATACGCTTTTCCTCACACAGTTGTCAAGTGTTACGTTTAGATAATTGCTATCCGGAAAAGCATCTGCTATTTATAGCGGCCTCATTTTTCCCCCGAACATGGGGATCGATAGTGCGTGTTAAGGAGAAGCAACATGCAAGAAGGGCAAAACCGTAAAACATCGTCCCTGAGTATTCTCGCCATCGCTGGGGTGGAACCATATCAGGAGAAGCCGGGCGAAGAGTATATGAATGAAGCCCAGCTGGCGCACTTCCGTCGTATTCTGGAAGCATGGCGTAATCAACTCAGGGATGAAGTCGATCGCACCGTTACACATATGCAGGATGAAGCAGCCAACTTCCCGGACCCGGTAGACCGTGCAGCCCAGGAAGAAGAGTTCAGCCTCGAACTGCGTAACCGCGATCGCGAGCGTAAGCTGATCAAAAAGATCGAGAAGACGCTGAAAAAAGTGGAAGACGAAGATTTCGGCTACTGCGAATCCTGCGGTGTTGAAATTGGTATTCGCCGTCTGGAAGCGCGCCCGACAGCCGATCTGTGCATCGACTGCAAAACGCTGGCTGAAATTCGCGAAAAACAGATGGCTGGCTAATTACAGCCGTTCCATCACGTTTACCACAGGCGGGAAATGCTCCCGCCTTATTTTTTGTTCAAAGAGATGACAGACACACACTATATTGGCCGCTTCGCCCCCTCTCCTTCCGGCGAGCTTCATTTTGGTTCTCTGATTGCTGCGCTTGGCAGCTATTTGCAGGCTCGCGCCCGGCAAGGTCGCTGGCTGGTACGCATTGAAGATATCGACCCGCCTCGTGAAGTTCCCGGTGCCGCAGAAACTATCCTGCGCCAGCTGGAACATTACGGCCTGCACTGGGACGGCGACGTTCTCTGGCAATCGCAACGTCACCACGCCTATCGCGAAGCACTCGCCTGGTTACATGAGCAAGGACTAAGTTATTACTGCACCTGCACGCGTGCGCGTATTCAAAGCATTGGCGGTATTTACGACGGTCATTGCCGGGATTTGCATCATGGACCAGACAACGCCGCAGTACGTATCCGCCAGCAGCATCCGGTCACCCAGTTTACTGATCTGCTGCGAGGCATTATTCACGCCGACGAAAAACTGGCACGGGAAGATTTTATTATTCATCGCCGTGATGGTTTGTTTGCCTATAACCTGGCGGTGGTGGTGGATGATCACTTCCAGGGCGTGAGCGAAATTGTCCGCGGGGCAGATTTGATCGAACCGACGGTGCGGCAAATCTCGCTGTACCAGCTTTTTGGCTGGAAAGTGCCAGATTACATCCATTTACCGCTGGCGCTTAATCCACAAGGCGCTAAACTTTCCAAGCAGAATCATGCGCCTGCGTTGCCGAAAGGCGATCCGCGCCCGGTGTTAATCGCGGCACTTCATTTTCTGGGTCAGCAGGTAGAAACACACTGGCAGGATTTCAGCGTCGAGCAAATCCTTCAGTCAGCCGTCAAAAACTGGACGCTGACCGCCGTGCCTGAGTCGGCAATTGTAAATTCAACATTCTCAAATGCGTCATGCTGAGCTATGATTAGCCGCTATTTTTTTGTCCTGAATGATGTTTGACACTACCGAGGTGTACTATTTTTACCCGAGTCGCTAATTTTTGCCGCAAGGTGCTAAGCCGCGAGGAAAGCGAGGCTGAACAGGCAGTCGCCCGTCCACAGGTGACGGTGATCCCGCGTGAGCAGCATGCTATTTCCCGCAAAGATATCAGTGAAAATGCCCTGAAGGTAATGTACAGGCTCAATAAAGCGGGATACGAAGCCTGGCTGGTTGGCGGCGGCGTGCGCGACCTGTTACTTGGCAAAAAGCCGAAAGATTTTGACGTGACCACCAACGCCACGCCAGAGCAGGTGCGCAAACTGTTCCGTAATTGCCGCCTGGTGGGTCGCCGTTTCCGTCTGGCTCATGTGATGTTTGGCCCGGAGATTATCGAAGTTGCGACCTTCCGTGGACATCACGAAGGTAACGTCAGCGACCGCACGACCTCCCAACGCGGGCAAAACGGTATGTTGCTGCGCGACAACATTTTCGGCTCCATCGAAGAAGACGCCCAGCGCCGCGATTTCACTATCAACAGCCTGTATTACAGCGTGGCAGATTTTACCGTCCGTGATTACGTTGGCGGCATGAAGGATCTGAAAGACGGCGTTATCCGTCTGATTGGTAACCCGGAAACGCGCTACCGTGAAGATCCGGTACGGATGCTCCGCGCGGTTCGTTTTGCCGCCAAATTGGGCATGCGCATCAGCCCGGAAACCGCAGAACCGATCCCTCGCCTCGCTACCCTGCTGAACGATATCCCACCGGCACGCCTGTTTGAAGAATCGCTTAAACTGCTACAAGCGGGCTACGGTTACGAAACCTATAAGCTGCTGTGTGAATATCATCTGTTCCAGCCGCTGTTCCCGACCATTACCCGCTACTTCACGGAAAATGGCGACAGCCCGATGGAACGCATTATTGAGCAGGTACTGAAGAATACCGATACGCGTATCCATAACGATATGCGCGTGAACCCGGCGTTCCTGTTTGCCGCCATGTTCTGGTACCCATTGCTGGAGACGGCACAGAAGATCGCCCAGGAAAGCGGCCTGACCTATCACGACGCTTTCGCACTGGCGATGAACGACGTGCTGGACGAAGCCTGCCGTTCACTGGCGATCCCGAAACGGCTGACCACGCTAACCCGCGATATCTGGCAGTTGCAGTTGCGTATGTCCCGTCGTCAGGCTAAACGCGCATGGAAACTGCTGGAGCATCCTAAGTTCCGTGCGGCATACGACCTGTTGGCCTTACGAGCCGAAGTTGAGCGTAACGCTGAACTGCAACGTCTGGTGAAATGGTGGGGTGAGTTCCAGGTTTCCGCGCCACCAGACCAAAAAGGGATGCTTAACGAACTGGATGAAGAACCGTCACCGCGTCGTCGTACTCGTCGTCCACGCAAACGCGCACCGCGTCGTGAGGGTACCGCATGACAGTGGCGTATATTGCCATAGGCAGCAATCTGGCCTCTCCGCTGGAGCAGGTCAATGCTGCCCTGAAAGCATTAGGCGATATTCCAGAAAGCCGCATTCTTGCTGTTTCTTCGTTTTACCGCACCCCACCGCTGGGGCCGCAAGATCAACCCGATTACTTAAATGCCGCCGTCGCGCTGAAAACCACTCTTGCCCCTGAAGGGCTACTCAATCACACACAGCGTATCGAATTGCAGCAAGGTCGCGTCCGTAAAGCTGAACGCTGGGGACCGCGCACGCTGGATCTCGACATCATGCTGTTTGGTAATGAAGTAATAAATACCGAACGTCTGACCGTTCCGCACTACGATATGAAAAATCGCGGCTTTATGCTGTGGCCACTGTTTGAAATTGCGCCGGAATTGGTATTTCCTGATGGCTTATCATTAGTTGAAGCTCTACAGGCAAAAGGCTTTAATGAATTAGATAAGTGGTAATTATTTTTTGCATGAATATAAATATATTCCGAAAATAATCTCGAGCTATTGCAAATAATAATATATTTAAGATAAATAAAAGCACAGAAATATAATATACCTTCCTGAAGTTCTAATTCCATACACCACCCCCTTAATTTTTTAAAGTTAATTTTACTAATTTTCATATTTAGTAAAATTAAATTGCATATGTCATGGCATTATGCAAAATAGCTGTCCCAATGATGAATGAATGTAATACTTAGTAAAAAACAAACAAACATCATTAACAAAGTAACGTTCAGTTACATGGCATTGCATCAAAATCTCATCATCATGCAATGCTGTTATCTGCTTTATGGAATATTACTCAAGGATTTTTATGTCTAAAAAATTAGGTTTTGCGCTGTCCGGTATTATGTTGGCAATGGCTGCTGGTACTGCATTTGCTGCTAACGATATGGACGGCGGTCAATTAAATATTAGCGGTCTGGTCGTTGATAACACTTGTGAAGCTCGTGTTGATGGCGGTAACAAAGACGGTCTGATCCTGCTGCAAACCGCTACTGTTGCTGAAATTACTGATGGTGTACTGGATACCACTGTAGGTGCTAAAGCTAAACCATTCAGCATTACTATTGACTGCAGCAAAGCTAACCCGGCTCCGGGTACTACTGCAAAAATGACCTTCGGTTCTGTTTTCTTTGGTAACAGCAAAGGAACACTGAACAACGACATGTCTATTAACACCCCGTCTGACGGCGTAAATATCGCTCTGCACAATATTGAAGGTTCTACTATTAAACAGGTTCAGGTCAATAATCCGGGTGATGTTTACAGCAAAACTCTGGATTCAACGTCTAAATCTGCAACCTACGATTTTAAAGCATCCTATGTTCGTGCGGATGCAAGCAAAGCAGCTACTGCCGGTTATGTAAAAACCAACTCAGCATATACCATTACTTACCAGTAAATATCAACCGCTTAAATTGATCGGGTGAATATATACAGGGAATAACATCAAATATTTTTACTTTTGATAATTATTCCCTGTTTTAATTAATTCTGTAAGGAATGGTTTATGTTTTTTAATACTAAACATACCGCAGCATTGTGCTTAGCGAGCTGTATGGCTTTTAGCTCATCAGCTATTGCAGACATCGTAATTTCAGGTACACGCGTAGTTTATAAAAGCGAACAAAAAAGCGTCAATGTACGTCTGGAAAATAAAGGCAATAACCCATTGCTGGTTCAGAGTTGGTTAGATACTGGAGATGATAACGCTGAACCAGGCAGTATTACTGTCCCCTTTACCGCTACGCCACCAGTATCACGTATTGATGCTAAACGTGGCCAAACAATCAAACTGATGTACACCGCCAGTAGTGCTCTGCCAAAAGACAGAGAAAGTGTGTTCTGGTTTAACGTACTGGAAGTTCCACCAAAACCCGATGCAGCAAAAGCAGCAAATCAAAGCCTGCTACAACTGGCATTTCGCACACGTATAAAACTGTTCTATCGCCCGGAAGGATTGAGTGGAATTTCATCTGATGCACCATTGGCTCTGAAGTGGTCCTGGGCAACATCTGAAGGCAAAGCAGCATTACGCGTTGATAACCCTACGCCCTACTATGTCTCTTTTAGCAGTGGTGATTTAGAAGCCAACGGCAAACGCTATCCCCTGGATATGACAATGATTGCGCCGTTCAGTAACGACGTCATCAAGGTAAATGGGATGAGTGGCAGAACAAGCTCTGCAAAAGTGCATTTTTTCGCCATTAATGATTTTGGTGGATCTATTGAAGGCAACGCCAACCTTTAATCTGGCAAGGATATAACACAGCAGGAAGCAGAACGTGACTATTAAATCTACTAATCACCTTACCCACATCGCCACGTTTTGCGCTCTGCTGTATAGCAATAGTGCTTTATGCGCTGAACTCGTCGAATATGACCATACATTTCTGATGGGAAAGGATGCTTCAAATATCGACCTTAGTCGGTATACAGAAGGCAATCCCACACTACCTGGCATTTACGATGTCAGTGTGTATGTTAACGATCAACCCATCATGAGCCAAAGCATTGCTTTTGCTGTTATTGAAGGTAAAAAGAACGCTCAGGCCTGCATTACGCAGAAAAATTTATTGCAATTTCATATCAGTTCACCAGACAAGAATAGCGAAAAAGCCATTTTGCTTAAGCGAGACGACGATCTTGGTGATTGCCTCAATCTGGCTGAAATGATCCCTCAATCATCCATTCGTTACGATGTTAACGATCAACGCCTGGATATCGATGTCCCCCAGGCATGGATTATGAAGAATTATCAAAACTATGTTGATCCCTCTTTGTGGGAAAATGGCATTAATGCAGCCATGCTTTCCTACAACCTCAATGGATATCACAGTGAAAGTCCAGGCAGAACAAATGACAGTATCTACGCGGCATTCAACGGTGGGATAAACTTAGGCGCGTGGCGGTTACGTGCCTCAGGTAACTACAACTGGATGACCAATGTCCATAGCGATTACGATTTTCAGAATCGCTATTTACAACGCGATCTTGCGTCACTACGTTCACAACTGGTTATTGGTGAATCTTACACGACCGGCGAGACCTTCGATTCAGTCAGAATTCGCGGTATTCGCTTATACAGTGACAGTCGAATGCTGCCTCCGGTATTAGCCAGTTTTGCGCCAATCATTCATGGCGTAGCGAATACCAATGCCAAAGTAACCGTTATGCAAAATGGTTATAAGATCTATGAAACGACGGTGCCGCCAGGGGCTTTTGCCATTGACGATCTTAGCCCGTCAGGTTATGGCAGCGATCTCATTGTGACTATCGAAGAAGCTGATGGCACAAAACGGACGTTCTCCCAGCCATTTTCATCTGTTGTGCAAATGCTGCGCCCTGGCGTTGGTCGCTGGGATATTAGCGCCGGTCAGGTTTTAAAAGACAGTATCCAGGATGAGCCTAATTTATTTCAAGCCAGCTACTACTATGGTTTGAATAACTACCTGACAGGATATACCGGTATTCAGCTAACCGATAATAACTATACCGCCGGATTGCTGGGGCTTGGTATGAATACCCCCGTGGGGGCTTTTTCTGTCGATGTTACTCACTCAAATGTCAGCATTCCGGACGATAAAACCTATCAAGGACAAAGCTACCGTATTTCCTGGAACAAGTTATTTGAAAATACCAGTACATCATTAAATATCGCGGCCTATCGCTACTCCACCCAGCATTATCTGGGCCTCAATGATGCGCTGACGCTGATTGATGAAGTAGAACATCCTGAGCAAGATCTTGAGCCTAAATCCATGCGCAATTACTCGCGCATGAAAAATCAGGTCACGGTCAGTATCAACCAACCGCTGAAATTTGAGAAAAAGGATTACGGTTCATTTTATCTCTCTGGAAGCTGGTCAGATTACTGGGCCTCCGGGCAAAACAGTACTAATTACTCTATTGGTTATAGCAATAGTGCGTCCTGGGGCAGTTACAGTATCAGTGCTCAACGTTCGTTGAATGAAGATGGTCAAACCGACGATAGCATTTATCTCAGCTTCACAATTCCAATAGAAAATTTACTGGGTACGGAACACCGCAGCTCCGGCTTCCAGAGTATTGATACACAATTAAACAGCGACTTTAAGGGTAATAACCAACTCAATATCAGCAGTAGTGGTTACAGCGATACCAATCGCATCAGCTACAGCGTAAACACGGGTTATATGATGAATAAATCCAGTGATGATTTGAGTTATATCGGCGGTTATGCCAGTTATGAATCGCCGTGGGGAACGCTGTCAGGTTCAGCCTCAGCAAGCAGTGATAATAGTCGCCAATTCTCACTCAATACTGATGGTGGATTTGTGTTACATAGCGGCGGGCTGACGTTCAGTAATGACAGTTTTAGTGATTCCGACACTCTGGCTGTCATTCAGGCGCCAGGAGCAAAAGGCGCTCGTATTAACTACGGAAACAGCACCGTAGACCGCTGGGGTTATGGTGTGACCAGCGCCCTTTCGCCATACCATGAAAATCGTATCGCACTGGACATTAACGATCTGGAAAACGATGTTGAATTGAAAAGCACCAGTACTGTCGCCGTCCCGCGCCAGGGAGCCGTCGTCTTTGCTGATTTTGAAACAGTTCAGGGACAATCGGCAATTATGAACATCGTGCGAAGCGATGGTAAAAATATTCCATTTGCAGCGGATATTTATGATGAACAAAACAATATCATCGGCAACGTAGGTCAGGGTGGTCAGGCCTTTGTTCGCGGTATCGGGCAGGAAGGAAATATACGAATTACCTGGATTGAAGAGGGCAAACCGGTCAGTTGTTTTGCTCATTATCAACAAAACACGACATCAGAAAAAATAGCACAATCTATTATTCTGAACGGACTTCGTTGTCAGATACAGTAACCACAAGGGACTTCCAATGATAAAAATCACACCACATAAAATAACAATACTCATGGGACTATTGTTATCGCCTTCGGTATTTGCAACGGATGTTAATGTCGATTTTACCGCTACCGTGAAAGCAACAACCTGTAATATTACACTTACCGGAACTAATGTCACTGATAATGGAAAAGATAAGTACACCTTAGTTATTCCCTCGATGGGAATGGATAAAATAGCCAATAAAACAGCACAATCTGAAGCCAACTTTAAATTGGTAGCCAATGGATGCAGCAGTGGAATTAGCTGGATTGATACAACCCTGACAGGAAATCAATCAGGAAGTTCACCCGCGCTAATTATCCCCCTGGCCAGTGATACAACCTCCACCACAAGCTATATCGGAATGGGATTTAAAAGGAAGGCGACTTCAGGCGATACATTTCTGAAACCTAATAGCGCAGAATATATACGTTGGAGTGCATCAGAAATTAGCACCGATGGACTTGAGATGACTGTCGCACTGCGTGAAACAAGTGTAGGGAAAGGTGTTCCAGGCAAGTTTCGCGCACTGGCAACTTTTAACTTCAGCTATCAATAACAAGGATGACAATGATGATATTAAAAAAATTATGTTATGGATTATCGGGTAGTCTATTTCTGGCTTCATCACTGTTAACCATTTCCTCACATGCGGCCACTGACAGTATTGGCCTGACTGTTACTACTGACGTAGAAATGGGTACCTGTACATCAACGTTGACTGATGACGGTACAACTAAAATTTCCACCATCAATTTCGGTGATGTATATATTTCTGAAATTAATGCCGAAACTAAAATTAAAACCTTCAAATTACAGTTCAAAGACTGTGCGGGGATTCCCGGGAAAAAGGCCAAAATAAAATTGACTACACGAGCATTATGTGAAGGTAATTCTAATAATGGTCCTGGATTTGCTAACGCATCAACGGCAACAGCAAAAGCAGCGGCGGTCGCCGTTGAGGTCTGGAGCACATCCACACCAGGTAAGAACGGCGCTAAACAATTCAGTTGTGTCACCCCCGCAACAGAAGAAGTCAGTATTGCTAATGCGACGGGCAGCAATGTTGTCGATTACCCAATGAGTGCGGTGTTGGTGGTCGCAAAAGATAAAACTGTCACAAATGTCACTGCGGGTGATTTCACTGCCCCGGCAACATTCACCGTGACTTATAACTAACAGGCAGACTGATTCAGGAACTAAATATGCGTCCCACTCAACGTAATCTGATGAAAAAATCAATTCTGCTTCTGTCGTTGCTATTCAGCGCCACTTCCCCTGTGGTTGCAGGACAGGATGTTGACATTGTTGCAAATATAAAAAATAACACCTGCCAAAGTGGAATCAGCAACAACGGAAATATTGATTTAGGTGTCGTTGGCGTGGGCGATTTTACCGGAAACATTTCAGCCGAAAATTATCACCCCGGTGGAAAAGAGTTCACTATTACAGTACAGGACTGCACACTTCAGGGCACAGGGAATGTGTTAAATCAGTTACATATTAATTTTCGCGCACTCAGTGGCGTAATGGCGACAGGTTCCAGTCAAATATTCGCTAATGAAGACAACGCCGGGGCTAAAAATGTTGGGGTAGTTATATTTTCTATTCAGGACCCGGCAAATACCTTCAACGTTCTTAGTGCCACTGGTAGCTCACGTTCCGTTTATCCGGTCATGTCATCAGCACTAAATAATTCATCCTGGAAATTTAGCACCCGAATGCAAAAAATCGATCCAGCGCTGAATGTCACCTCTGGCCCACTGATAAGCCATGTGTTAGTGGATATTTACTACGAATAACAGACAAAGTGCTGCAAGCATTATCTTGCAGCATGACAATGGAGTAAAAATGAAGATATTCTTCAGATACTTTCTTTTTTTAGCACTGTGCTCTTGTTGTTATATAGCAAGTGCCGGTACCGATGATCACGTCGGCTATGTTGTTGGGAATAATTACGGTGTTGGTCCATCAGGCCAAAAATGGCGAGAGACAGGTCCTAATGGAGATGTTACCGTCAAATTCCGGTATGGCTCAGTCACCAATAATTTAGTTTTTTATAAACCAACCCAACTTGGCCCAACCGGGGTGTCATTAAAATGGGCGCAGTTAGATTCCGCTTCAGGTGGAGGTTTCCTTTACTGTAACAGGAGTGGTAGCACAAGCGGCGGGCCAATGCATATTGAAAATAAAATGGTTGATTCCGGTAAAAGTTATGGCGGACATAAACTCTTTAAGACATCTGTTCCAGGCCTGTATTACACGTTAGCAATATCAAACATTTGGTCAACATATACATATACTGATATCAACCCATCAGGCATGTATATTGGCGATTCTACGAGCCAATCTTTTAACTGGCGTGGCGAAAGCGAGCAAACACTATATTGGTCTTGCAACAATGCGAATACAAAAAATAAATATTGGGCCGTTGGCGGCGTTATGCAAACGCTCACGATTGAATTTTATACCGATACCGACTTTAACCCGACAACGAATCAACGGGTAACATTATCCAGAACAGATAATTACCTCTACTCATTCAAAGCATATGGTGCTGGCATTGGTATCAATGACTACAGCTATTTTCTTAAAATAGACTTTGACCTGACAGATATCGTATTAACAAACCCTACCTGTTTTACTGCGGCGCTTAGTGGCTCATCGGTAAGTGGTTCAACGGTTAAAATGGGTGATTATACCCCAGCGCAAATAAAAAATGGCGCAACAGCGGTTCCTTTTGATATCACGCTACAGAACTGTATTCGTGTTCGCAATATAGAAACAAAACTCAAGTCAAACAAGGTGGGTAGTGTAAGCAAAGAACTTCTGGCTAACACACTCACAGGAAATGACGCAGCAAAAGGCGTTGGTGTACTGATTGAAGGTTTAAAAAACACTAAAAGTGCACAAATGGTACTGAAACCAAATGATGCAACGTCTATTTATAAAGATTATGAAACAGAAGATGACACTACCGGAGGAATTTACCCGGATAAAGGAAACGGTACCTCACAACCTCTTCATTTCCAGGCTACATTAAAACAAGACGGTAATATTGCTATAGAACCGGGGGATTTTAAAGCCACCAGCACTTTTCAGGTTACCTACCCCTGATAACACTATCGCACCGCCAGACAACGGCGGTGCGATACGGATAAATCATTGCCCCCACCAATGTGACTGATAAAATGCGAGACAGCACAACATCATTTATCAGGATACGCTATGAAACCAACCACGATTGCTTCATTGCAGAAATGCAAGCAGGACAAAAAACGTTTCGCAACCATCACCGCTTACGACTACAGCTTCGCAAAACTGTTTGCCGAAGAAGGACTTAACGTCATGCTGGTCGGCGATTCACTGGGCATGACGGTTCAGGGGCATGACTCCACGCTACCGGTTACCGTTGCCGATATCGCCTATCACACCGCCGCTGTGCGTCGCGGCGCGCCAAACTGCCTTCTGCTGGCTGACCTGCCATTTATGGCGTATGCCACGCCGGAACAAGCCTTTGAAAACGCCGCGACTGTCATGCGTGCTGGGGCCAACATGGTCAAAATTGAAGGCGGCGAGTGGCTGGTAGAAACCGTACAAATGCTGACCGAACGTGCCGTTCCAGTTTGTGGTCATTTAGGCCTAACCCCACAGTCAGTGAATATTTTCGGTGGCTACAAAGTCCAGGGGCGCGGCGATGAAGCGGGCGATCGACTGCTCAGCGATGCATTAGCCTTAGAAGCTGCTGGGGCACAACTGCTGGTACTGGAGTGCGTGCCGGTTGAACTGGCAAAACGCATTACCGAAGCACTGGCGATCCCGGTTATCGGTATTGGCGCAGGCAACGTTACCGATGGACAGATCCTCGTGATGCACGATGCGTTCGGCATTACTGGCGGTCATATCCCTAAATTTGCCAAAAATTTCCTCGCCGAAACGGGCGACATCCGCGCGGCTGTGCGGCAGTATATGGCTGAAGTGGAGTCCGGCGTTTACCCGGGCGAAGAACACAGTTTCCATTAAGGAGTGACGTTGTGTTAATTATCGAAACCCTGCCGCTGCTGCGTCAGCAAATCCGCCGCCTGCGTATGGAAGGTAAGCGCGTGGCGCTGGTGCCCACCATGGGTAACCTGCACGACGGCCATATGAAGCTGGTCGACGAAGCCAAAGCCCGCGCCGATGTGGTCGTCGTCAGTATTTTCGTTAACCCAATGCAGTTTGACCGCCCGGAAGATCTGGCACGTTATCCACGGACCTTGCAAGAGGACTGCGAAAAGCTGAACAAACGTAAAGTGGATTTAGTTTTCGCGCCTTCGGTAAAAGAGATCTACCCGAACGGTACTGAAACCCACACCTATGTTGATGTTCCCGGTCTTTCCACCATGCTGGAAGGTGCCAGCCGTCCGGGACATTTTCGCGGCGTGTCGACTATCGTCAGCAAGCTGTTCAACCTGGTCCAGCCAGATATCGCTTGCTTCGGTGAAAAAGATTTTCAGCAACTGGCGCTGATCCGCAAAATGGTTGCTGATATGGGCTTCGATATTGAGATTGTCGGCGTACCGATTATGCGTGCGAAAGACGGTCTGGCGCTGAGTTCCCGTAACGGTTATCTGACGGCGGAACAACGCAAAATTGCGCCCGGTCTGTACAAGGTTTTAAGTTCAATTGCCGACAAATTGCAGGCTGGCGAACGGGATCTCGATGAAATTATTGCTATTGCCGGGCAAGAACTGAATGAAAAAGGTTTCCGTTCCGATGATATTCAGATTCGTGATGCCGACACATTGCTGGAAGTCTCTGAAAACAGCAAACGCGCAGTGATTCTGGTAGCCGCCTGGCTTGGCGATGCTCGCCTGATCGACAACAAACTGGTCGAACTGGCGTAATGCTTAACTGGCGCTACGGCTGATGGCGCCAGTTATTCATTGCCACGTTATCTGTAGGCAATTATTCATAATGCAGACAACTTAGTTAATCATTTTATCAATCTCAGCAAGAGGTAAATTTGCCATCTCTGCAACGTCTTCCCGAGACATTCCTTTACTCAGAAGACGCAGGGCGAATTCCTGACTTACTTCCTGTCTTCCCTGCTGAATCCCCTTCTCTTCAAACCACTGCGCCAGCGTCATCATAGACTCCCCTCCCGTTTCCCTGTCTCTCACCACACCATAAAACAAATCCGCTTGTTCAGTATGACCGCGTTGCAGCATATAGTTTTGCATGGCAACTAACTGACTTCCGCTAGTGTACCCTTCGTCAATCAGCGTGACCAGTTGCTCCAGCAATAACATTAAGTCGCGCTGGCGAATATGTTTTTGCAGCAGTTCGAGAATCGCAATCCGCCGATGTTGCATGATTTCGTCATCCGGTGTGATAGTGATATCCACCAGCGGGAAAGGACTGTTATAGACGCGTCGCGCCAGTTCCGGTGAGTAAAACATATCAAACCAGCACATTGATAGCGGATAAGGTGTGGCCTCGCCCTGATAAAACAGAATTGGCACCACCAGCGGCAGCTTATCGTGATCAGCCTCCAGATGCCGGTGCATGGCAGCAATAGAATAACGCATCATGCGAAAGGCCATTTTCTTATCTGGCTTGCTTTGGTGTTCAATCACAACATGCAGATAACCCGTACTACCCTGCATCTGTACGGAATAGAGCACGTCAGTGCTGTGCCCTTTCAGGCTTTCTTCAATAAAACTCCCCGACTCAAGATGCAGCGTGTCGAGGTCACACAGTTCGCGTAGCTCCGCTGGCAAATGGATATCCAGAAAGTCGCGAGCCGTTTCCGCATGCATTAAAAATTGTTTAAACACCGCATCATGCGGTGTGGTACTCGGTGCATCCATCTTCCCTGCCTTCCGTGTGGTCTTGCGTGAAGGCAGTATCCAGTCATGGTGTGCCGTCGTCAGCCGCCTCTTTAGTGTTTACCGAGCAGCGTTCAGATAAATTTCAATTGGTTACAGGCGTTACATGGCACGCTTCGGCACGGTACGCAAACTGCTGCTGCAAATGCCGTCAGATGAGTAGACACTCAACAAAAATCGGGCAATACTGCGTGAGAATTTCCTCAAAGCAGGCATCGCCTGCTTCGTTAACGACAGGGTAGAAAGGTAGAAGTTATGATTCGCACGATGCTGCAGGGCAAACTCCACCGCGTGAAAGTGACTCATGCGGACCTGCACTATGAAGGTTCTTGCGCCATTGATCAGGATTTTCTTGACGCAGCCGGTATTCTCGAAAACGAAGCCATTGATATCTGGAATGTCACCAACGGCAAGCGTTTCTCCACCTATGCCATCGCGGCAGAACGCGGTTCGAGAATTATTTCTGTTAACGGTGCGGCGGCCCACTGCGCCAGCGTCGGCGATATTGTCATCATCGCCAGCTTCGTTACCATGCCAGATGAAGAAGCTCGCACCTGGCGACCCAACGTCGCCTATTTTGAAGGCGACAACGAAATGAAACGTACCGCGAAAGCGATTCCGGTACAGGTTGCCTGATTGTTATCCCTGCGGCTGGTTACTCACCAGCCGCGACATCGTCTCCAGCGAATCCGTTCTTAAGATATAAAGTCGTTTTAGTAACAACGGATTATCCCCCGGTTTTACTTTGCCTTTCATGGTCGTCACCGCCAGGTGAAATCCGGCTTCTTTTGCTGCCTTCACGGCTTTGTCATTAAATCCGCCAAATGGATAAGAAAGATACAAAACATGTGGATTAAATTGCGCCAGAGCGCGGCGTGAACGTGCAAAATCAAACAGAATATTGTGCTCACTACGGCTCAGCAATATAGGCCGCCGATAACCATCTATCCGATGCAAAAAATGAGTATGTGACTGGAAATCAAATACATCGCGAATTTCGTTAAGTTCAGAAACGCTCATAAATTGCAGCGATTTTGGGTTCCATTTCTGCGGGTGACGTTTGATGCGCGAGGTAACAATAAACGCCGTCGCCTTCATACCATATTGTTTCAACACAGGATACGCATAGCGGCTCACCGACTTGAGGCCATCATCAAAGGTAATTACCACCGCTCGCGCAGGGAGATTGATCTTATTCTTCACGTAACCTTCCAGCTGCGCCATGCTCAGTGTCGCGTATCCCCTGTCGCGCAGCCAGGCCATCTGGTTATTGAAAGCGCGTACCGAGGTGGTCGTCGAAGTATGGCGAAAACGGGTGTTTTCTTCGTCGCGCAAAATATGGTGATAGGTTAGCACCGGCAAGCCATTATCGGGTTGGGCATCCAGCGCGCTGATATAGGCCAGTCGATCGCCAATACGGATCTGATACCAGGTTTGATTTAACCTGTCTTTCAGTTTATGCAAAATCGGGTAGCGCAAATTGTCCGCCAGTACTCCAAATGGCGCACTGCCCACACTCGGTGCGTTATAAACCGGCGTATCTTTCCTGGTTATTAAGTTCTGATTACTCAGCGGCTTGTTGAGGTCACCCAAACCATCTTCAACTTTTTGTCGCCCCTGAACCGGCTCGAGATGGCCTTTATCGATAAACCCTTTACCAAAGCCAAAATTAAATACGTAATAACTTGCGGCAGTGGGCTCCACGGCAATGATTTGTCCGGCCCGAATATTCCCTACCGTCACCATTTTGTCGCCAATTTGCGCCCAGACCGCGGCATTTTCGATGGTTTGCATATAACGGGCAGGTAACGCGGCACTGACACTTGCGGTAAACAGCATCAGCAGGAGAATAACAGCTTGTTTGTACATGAAAAAATAACCGAGGGTGAAACAACGCCTTTATTGTAGCAAAAGCGTCATCAGAATCGCGGGTTAATACTCATACAAATTATGTTTGAGGACGAAAGGCGGATTTTTTTGTTGTTGGTGCCAAAGACTACTCACCTCCGGCGCACCCAGTTCGACAATATGCTCGCGAAACGCTGAACTGGTCATGGTTTCACGGCAAGCCATCATCTGTTCAATTAACGGTAACGTGACACCAGAAATCACTTCGCAACGGGAGTGTTTGTGGCTTAATAATGAAGCCACGCGGTACGGTGGCGCTCCGGCTATATCGGTTAAAAAGATAACGCCCTCACCAGAGTCCGTTTCATGCAAGGCATCGCACATCATGCGGCTGAGCATATTAGAGCTTAATCCGCGCCAGAAATTCACGGCCCGGCACTGAAGAAGTGCCCCATGTTTTTTCTCCAGCGCATCCAGTATCTCTTGCGCCCGGTCATCGTGACAGGTAATTACCCAACCTAACATCGCCTTCCTCCTTAGCCGAAAATCAGTCTACCCTGACCATTGTTGATAAAGGGTGATAGCCGTCAAAACTCCTCTCCCCCAAATCCAGAGGAGAGGAAATAGCCTTAGCTACGCAAACCACGTCCACGTTGGATCAGCGACCAACAGATCAAATAAAACGCCACAATAAAGACCACCAGTACACCGAAGGTAGTGACCAGCGGAACATCATTGATACCGAGGAAGCCGTAGCGGAAACCACTGATCATATAAACGATTGGGTTCAGGTGCGACAGCCCTTGCCAGAACGGCGGCAACAAAGTCAGGGAGTAAAACACCCCGCCCAAATACGTGAGTGGCGTTAACACAAAGGTTGGCACCAGGCTGATGTCATCGAACGTTTTGGCAAACACGCCGTTCAGCAAACCCGCAAGGGAGAATAGCACCGCAGTGAGCACCAGGGTTAAGGCAACGAATACCCACGAATGCACCTGAAACGGCACAAAAAACAGTGAAATTGCCGTCACCAAAATACCAACAAACAGACCACGCGCCACGCCACCACCGACATATCCGGCAATAATGACATGAGTCGGAACCGGCGCTACCAGCAGCTCTTCAATATTACGCTGGAACTTGGCACCAAAAAATGATGACGCGACGTTAGCGTAGGCGTTGGTGATCACCGACATCATGATCAGCCCCGGTACGATGAACTGCATGTAGCTGAAGCCATGCATATCGCCAATACGCGAACCAATCAGGTTACCGAAGATAATAAAGTAAAGGGTCATGGTGATGACTGGCGGCACCAGCGTCTGCACCCAGATGCGCATAAAGCGATGGATCTCTTTCGCCCAGATGCTTTTTAGCGCCACCCAGTAAAGATGCATCATGTGCGATCTCCTTGTTTTTCATTAACCAGTGAAACAAACAGCTCTTCCAGACGGTTAGCTTTGTTACGCATACTTAATACCTGAATGCCCTGCTCACTTAACTGCGTAAATACGCTGTTGATGCCCTGCTCACGCAGCACTTCAACTTCCAGCGTGGCGGTATCTACCAGTCGATACTGATAGCCATCGAGCTTCGGTAACGGACTTTTCGGTGCGAGATCGAGAATAAAGGTTTCTGATTTCAGCTTCGCCAGCAGCGCCTTCATCGAAGTATTTTCCACCAGCTCACCGTGTTGAATAATGCCGATATTGCGGCACAGCATTTCTGCTTCTTCCAGGTAATGTGTGGTGAGAATGATGGTGGTGCCTTTGTCGTTTAAATCCTTCAAAAAGCCCCACATTGAGCGGCGAAGTTCAATATCCACGCCTGCGGTCGGTTCGTCGAGAATCAGTAGTTTAGGTTCATGCATTAACGCACGGGCAATCATTAAACGGCGCTTCATCCCGCCAGATAACATACGCGCACGTTCGTTGCGTTTTCCCCATAGATCGAGTTGTTTAAGATACTTTTCGCTGCGAATGTACGCTTCTTTGCGCTCCACACCGTAGTACCCTGCCTGATTCACCACAATTTGCTGCACGGTTTCAAACGGGTTGAAGTTAAATTCCTGTGGCACCAGCCCCAACTGACGTTTAGCGTTTACGACATCTTTCTCGAGATCGTAACCAAATACGCTGACCCGCCCGGAGGTTTTATTTACCAGAGAGCTGATAATACCGATAGTGGTCGATTTTCCGGCCCCGTTCGGCCCGAGAAGCGCATAAAAATCACCCGCTTCGACCTGCAAATCGATTCCACGAAGCGCCTGAACGCCGCCTGGATAGGTTTTTTTAAGCTGTTGAAGTTCCAGTGCAATGGTCATAAATTTTTACTTACCTTACGTTCTTACACTTTATCTGTGGTTTAAATCGTCCCGGAGTTGCCCTATATTAGCCAAACGTAATTATTTGGTTACAGGTCGTTAACCTCCATGAAAGACATAGATACACTCATCAGCAACAATGCACTATGGTCAAAAATGCTGGTGGAAGAGGATCCCGGGTTTTTTGAGAAACTGGCACAAGCGCAAAAACCGCGCTTTCTATGGATTGGATGTTCCGACAGTCGCGTTCCTGCAGAACGTTTAACCGGTCTTGAGCCGGGCGAACTCTTTGTTCACCGTAATGTTGCTAACCTGGTCATTCACACCGACCTGAACTGCCTTTCCGTGGTTCAGTATGCAGTGGATGTACTCGAAGTTGAACACATTATTATCTGTGGCCACTACGGTTGCGGCGGCGTACAAGCCGCAGTTGAAAACCCAGAACTGGGGCTTATCAACAACTGGCTGCTGCATATCCGCGATATCTGGTTCAAACATAGCTCATTGCTCGGCGAAATGCCGCAAGAGCGCCGTCTGGATACCTTGTGTGAACTGAACGTCATGGAACAGGTGTATAACCTGGGCCACTCCACCATTATGCAATCAGCGTGGAAACGCGGGCAGAAAGTTACCATTCACGGCTGGGCCTACGGCATTCACGACGGCTTGCTGCGTGATCTGGATGTCACAGCGACTAACCGCGAAACCCTTGAGCAACGTTACCGTCACGGGATCTCCAACCTCAAGCTGAAGCACATCAATCACAAATAAATTCGCCATGCCGGATGCAACACATCCGGCAACTTCACACTTACTCGTCCAGCAGAATCACTTTGCCGATATACGGCAGATGACGGTAACGCTGTGCGTAATCAATGCCGTAACCCACCACAAACTCATCCGGGATCGAGAAACCGATAAATTCTACCGGGACGTTCACTTCACGACGGGACGGTTTATCCAGCAGCGTACAAATCGCCAACGACTTCGGTTCGCGCAGGCTTAAGATCTCACGCACTTTCGACAGTGTATTCCCCGAGTCGATGATATCTTCAACAATCAGCACGTCCTTGCCACGGATATCTTCATCCAGGTCTTTGAGGATTTTCACATCACGGGTGGTGGACATGCCGCTACCGTAGCTGGAGGCGGTCATAAAGTCGACTTCATGAGATACCTGAACTTCACGGCACAGGTCCGCCATAAACATAAATGAGCCACGCAGCAGACCCACCAGCACCATATCGCTGCCGCTGTCTTTGTAACGCTCAGTAATCTGACGACCCAGTTCGGCGATACGCGCTTTAATCTCCGCTTCGGGGATCATTACTTCTACATAATGTTTCATCTATCAAATAACCAATTGATTATTAATGAAATAACCATCATTTTTCATGCTTAAAAAAACAATATTGATACACCGATTGATACACAAACAGAGAACGGCACAAAAAAAATGACAGAAAACAAGAGAACAACAAATTGAGTCGGGATTGTACCCGATCCCATAAAAGCTCACTAACGCTTTTAATGTATCTTTGTTGTAGACACAGAATAATTACTCGCCTATCCTCACTGTAGACACACAATAGATACAGGAGTTAACCCACATGCGCACACAGGTTGTATTGCAAAAATGGGGTAATAGCATTGCCCTTCGACTAACGGGAAACCTTAAAACCGTTCCGGGTTTTTCAGTGGGTGATATCGTCAACGTTGAAATTAGTGAAAAGGGGCTTTTTGTAGAAAAGCCTGCACGCCGTCGCCTGAGTGAAGCCGAATTACTCGCCGGGATAACGCCAGTTACAGCGCACGCGGACGAAATTGCCACCCCATTCAATGAGGAGGTTGATTACTGATGTTTGTACCTAAGCGTGGTGATATTTGCTGGCTGGATTTTGAGCCGCAGAAAGGAAAAGAGATCGGAAAGTATCGCCCGGCACTCATACTATCCCATGAGCAATATAACCGACTCACCGGGCTTGTCATATGCTGCCCCATAAGTACGAGCATACGAAATGCTCCCACAGAAGTTCCGGTAACAAATCTGGACGCCCCCAGCGTGGTAGCAACCACTCTCATTCAAACCCTTGACTGGCGTCAGCGGAAAGCGCGCTTAATCACAGAGGCAGAAGATGGGGTATTTAATGATGTGCTTGAAAGAGTCATTACCCTGATTGGTGGAGAGCATCTGCTTAAGTAAAAGGAGGGCTGAGAAGCCCTCAACGTTACCGGAAATTTCCTTGCTATTCTTTCCAGTCAATCCCATCCAGTAAGCACCCTGCCTCATATTTCCCCACCACCCAGTCAAGGTTACAGGACTCATAGAACGCGAGGCGATTATACTGAGGCTCGTTTTTTACCAGGCCACGAACGGAACCACGCTGCCAGTACAGACACAGATTGGCAAGAGGTGTGATCAATACAGCATTGTCCGGGAAAAATGGAACGGTTACAGCCGGGAGATTCCCCAGAACGGGATTTTTAATGATTTCCTCGTTAAGCAAAATTTCCTGATTCATCTGCGATGGATCAAGACGGTTTATCAAAGGCCATTGTTTACGGACCAGCGTATTGTGACTGCATACGGCCACAATGCCTTCCTGCCACTGTTCATCAATCATGGATTGCCAGGCATCCAGAACGAGCGCATCTATCGTATGGTGTGTACCGCGTGTATTACTTTTCGGTGATGAAACAAAAAGGCCGCTGATAACCCTTCCCGCCGCTTCATTTCGAAACTTCTGCAACCAGCCCACGCCACAATCGTCACGCCCCGGATATGTTTTAGGGTCAGATTTGGCGGCATAATGTGTGCCGTTAAAACCAATCTGAATTAAATCCAGCCATTTCCGGCGTTCAAAAGCGGCCCGCGCACTTCCTTCAAGGCCGTTTGCGGATGCGTGAGCATCGGCATTGTCGTAGTTCAACGCAAAATCAAAATTAACCTGCTCGCAGCGGTAACCCCTTGAAACCAGTGAATGCGCCTGTAGTGGCGAACGGCGCTCGTGAGGTGGCGATGTACGTGCCAACGGCCCCGAAGCGTCTACCAGCACAACCCGACCTGATATATCCGTAACAGGCACGGGAGTTATTTCAGCAAGGAAATTTGCCTGCCATCCACTGGCAAGCGTTGCACTCTGGCGAGGAACGGGTTCAACTTCTGACGAATAGCGCGCAGTGTCACCGGAAAAGTGCAAATCCTTCGGATGCTTTCCGGTTATCGACTCGATAGCGCAATTGAAAACCATCTGAGACTGTTGATTTCGTTGTGATACAACAGAATCAGCAGTGCAATTATAACGCTCAATGCCGTCGTTATTACCCCCACCGCTTGCAGTATGCAGGGTGTGAAGCTCAAGCTCACGCTCCAGTTTTTGATATTCATTGTCCAGCGCGCGACGCGTCTCATCGCTTATGCTTGCTGTGTTTGCTTTCAGGCGATTCCGGGACATTAATCCCCTGAGTCGGCTCACTATATCAGCGCCGTGCAAATGTGGAGTATTCAGACCGCCCATTACTGCCACCCCCGGCAGAGTTCTCTGCCCTCCGCAAGGTCGCGCATTTTTTCTGGATTCTGTCGCGCCGCGCTCCATTGTACAGGTGAAGGGGCGCTCCTGATTGCGCAGCTTACTGAATCCGGGAGTTTCTCCGGGCAATAACGCAGCGGGCTGGAGGTGTCGCTTTCGGTATCGTTAATCCGGCCGCGAATCATCCCGACACTTTCAGCAGTATCTGCCGCTTTCAGTGTTTCGCATATTTTCTTTTCTGCGTTATACAGCGGCTGGCCAAGCAGCTCACATAAACCACGAATCAATAACAGAACAGGGGTCAGCTCGTTAATCAGTTCGGGAAGTGCTTTTGCAAATATCTCTGCCCGCAACTTATTATCAATACTTTCGTAAGCACAACCAGCCTCTGCCGCGTTATAACGACACTCCAGTAGCCTGATGCGCGCCTCATCATGCAGCACCCGCAGACGCTCAAGATTTTCTCGCGCCACACCCGCCTGAATGGATAATTTCGCGGAGGCTTCCGTTTTTACTCCCAGCGCAGACAGGATTGAGTTCTGCCAGTCACGATCGAGAGACTCCAGTTCCCCTTTCGTCTGTTCGATAGTCGCTTCCAGATTGGTGACTAATGATTCCTGTTCACTGAGCTTTGCCCTGGCTGTATCAAACTGTGCTTTACATACCTGATGTTCGGCGCTTGCCTGAGTTATATCCATTATTTGCTCCTGTAATACATTTTTTACTTACGCCGATTTTTTCCATATTGCGTAATACATTCCAGCCGATTTTGTTCTCGTAATACGCTCACAATACTGTTGTATTACGCTTTCTTATATCGCGGGTGTTAAATCCCGACATAAACAATCAGGGAGGCAACACGATGAAAAAACAAAAGAAAATGCGATGCGTATTACGCTGTATTCGTATTCCGCTCGAAATCGACCATAAAATAAATCAGATATGTAAGGACAGAGAGATGAACTACTCCCAGTGCGTCAGGATGTTTATCAGTCAGGGAATTAAGGCCGGGGAAAAGCATGAAGAAGACCGCAACGGGCGCAATGTCGCGGGGGATGTGTGGGCCTGGGCAAATGACCAGAACCACACGACATAATACAGAAATAACGCAGCCGGTCACACTCGCTGGCTGTGTTATACAAATCACTATGAAGTTTTCGACTTCCTGCGCTTAGTGATGCGTACAAACGACTCAAGCGTACAAAAACAGGCCCCGCACTCAATATTATTGCACTGGTAATACGTTTTGTAGATGTTTTGTTCGTGTTCTTCCAACGAACGACCACGGGTGCGGGCTGAAGCGCCACAGCCCGGGCAAGGGAAAGACATATCACGCTCCTCTTACTGGTGTGAAATTTAACCTATTATATCTTCCGCCGCCTCCTCTGGCTGTATCAAATAAATCCGCAACGGTCGCTGCGTATTACGCGCAGGCACACCGTTCCCATACTCACTCCTCACATTCCCCGTATCAGTTCTCTCTTGCAGTAAGAACGGCTCTGGCTGGCGATAAAACTAACCCGGTCGGGCATTCCCACAGTCTTTAGCGAAAGATGTAATTTACCCCCTGAAACGCGGGCTGTTCCCCCGTCACCTGCGCGCGAAAAACTCACCGTTTTTTGTGCACGCACGAAATCGCCCTCCGGGCGCGCCAGTACTGGGCCGGATGGGCAAAAAGTTACTCTAAAAAATTGTGCAAATTTGTGCACTTTTGTGCAGATGAACAATAGCGTCAAAAAGAGTGCTTTTGAGAGATTTTTTATGGCAACTGCGCCGCGTGTATTACGTTTTTTACCATCCCCGCCGCGCATGTACATACTTCATTTTTCTGCCAGACAACAGGGCAACTCCCCGTGACTGACAGCCCCAAAAAATCAATGATTGATGTTGCATTTTTGTTAGAGGTCAGGCCAGTTGTTTTGGGGCTCTGCCTCATAATCCGGTGGGGGGTGCGCAAAGCGGTTACAACGGTTACAACAGTCAAAAACACCACTTAACAGCATGATTTTAATGGATATTGTTTGTAACCGCTTTGCGGTTACACTGCGGTTACAACGGTTACAGGTTTCAAAAAGCACTTTATTATCAATCAATTAAAAACTTAACCTGTAACCGCCTGTAACCTAACAAAACGGTTACATGTAACCGCGTTGTAACCGCTTTTGTAACTCATCCGACCAGTTATAATGTATTGATATATAATGCAAAAATAAGTGATTTTAAATTTGTAACCGTTGTAACCGCTTTGCGCATCTTCCCCCAAACTTTAGCGCGACCCTTTAAAATGTTAATTAAACCCACTTACTCTGTATCACTCTCATTAACTCTCTGTGATTGAAATGTATCTCACCACTGTTTGACTCTTTCTGATAATCAGGGGAAGCAAAAAATTGATGGCGGCACTACTGCAATATGACCACCATTGCATTGCCGTTACCGTTGGTTCTGGCCAACAAAAAAGGTCAGCGGGAAACTGACCTCTTTTGCTGTGAATGTAGCGTTCTGCGGGTTACTCTGCTGGCTCTTTTTCTTCGGTGATCACTATGTTGGCTACCGGGTTAAATCTCATGGCATCTGCCAGATAATCCGGTGCAAAATGTGCGTATGCCATAGTCTGCTGAATTGTCGCATGCCCAAGGATTTTTTGTAGCGCAAGAATGTTGCCACCGTTCATCACAAAGTGACTGGCGAATGTATGCCGCAATACATGCGCAGCCTGCCCCCTCGGTAAATCGGGTTTTATTTTTTTTAATGCCCGGCAAAACTCTCTGTACTTCACATCAAACAGTCGCCCGGTTTCTTTTGTTTTTACGGCAGCACATATTTCCTGCGACACAGGCACCGTTCTTTTTCTACCGTTTTTGGTTTCCAGAAACGTTATTCTATTATGAACTATTTGCTCTCCATGCAATCTGCTGGCCTCACTCCAGCGGGCTCCGGTACAAAGACACAAGAGCGCAACCCTTCGTTGATCTCCATTCAGCCCGTCAAGCAACAATGTGACCTCGTTTTTTGATAAAAAGGCCATTTCCCGCTGCTTTACATAAAGAACTGGAATACCACGAACCGGATGCTCTGCATCCCACAAACCGATCTTTTTCAGGGCTGTAAACATCCCCGATAATCTGTTCATGTATCTGTTTGCTGAGGACGGCTTTAATCCTTCCGTAATTTTCTGCGATCGCCATGCAATGATTTTTAATTTGTCGAGTTCTACCGCAAACATGTCAGCTCCAAGCTCATTAATAATTTTGCCAAGCTGCTGTTTATCCGTGTTTGCCTTTCGCCTGTGCTGACCGTGATAAACCCACCACAATTCCAGTAAATCGCTAAGCGTTCTCCGGTCGCGATAGCCCTGTATAAACTCGCGCTTTTCGGCGTTCGCTATGATGTACCGTTCAGTTGCTGTAGCTATCGATTTTTTGTCAAATATTCTTCTGATGCGCTTCCCTTTACGTCCGCATGGCCTGATATCGAGCAGCCACCGCCCATCATGCATCTTTCTGATCGGCATGTTTAACGCCCCTCCTTGTAACTGAATATCCGGCATTTCAGTACTTCCGGCTCTCTGGCCTCGGCGACCCCTCTTCCGGCGTTTGCCTGTCTGGAGACCTCACTACGAATGGTTTTGCGGCCTGTCAAAGGTCGGGAACGTCCGGCTCCGAGCAACTCAATCATTTCGCGGTCAGTTCGGATCTCCACGCGGTGAATAGCGGCAGCCTGTGCCAGTTGCGGAATACTGATAGCAATCCCCTCGCGGCATCCCTTGCCGTAGTGGTTTACACCGTATTTTGTTATGCCGTCCAGGAAGTCGAACGCCTCCCAGAACTCCATCACTTCCGGTAAATCAGCCGCCGCCGCTTTAACCTGCGCTGTTGCCATTTGTTCCAGTTCCAGACATGTGGCATCAAGCCATTCATCCGGGATATCAATAACGCATTTCAGCGCCCTGACCAGCGCGATAAGTTGTGCGTGATTTTTGGCGATGCGGGGATGGCGAATATTTTCGCATCCGCAAAGGCGTTCCGTTTCAGCTGGAGATACTTCCAGGAACGTTTGCATAATCGCCCGTTCCTGACTTACCGCCCGGTGAATAAACCCAGATACCTTCTCGACGGGGTAAAGTTCCAGCCGTCTCGCCGCCAGGCGGGTATCAGGTGAATGGCGTTTTTTATCGGTGTATATGCGTATCAGGCGCTCAATAATTGCCGGAGAGGCGTTTACCCGCGCATTCTGCGCAATCACGATAGCGCCCTTAAAATCCGGATCATAGGTGTTGTTATTGTTGGCCTTAACACCACGAACGCCGATACCACCGCCGTTATAGAGACTTTTCAGGTTATCGAAGTCAAACGCACCTCTTTTTTGCGCATTGTCTCCCCGGTCCGCTTCAATCAGAACAACAGGTAATCCGGCGACCTGTCCAAAGGTGCGCTTCCAGCCCGCCTCTGATCCTTTGGTTGGATCAACGCCTTCATAGTTGTCACGACCGCACAGCCGCCAGCAAAAATCAATCAGTGTTGATTTACCCGTTCCGGGCTCCCCGGTGACTTCAAGGAAGGGGAAGGATTCTTCTTTATCCCGGATTTGTTCGCTGAACAGGGAGCCCAACCAGAAAGCCAGGGTAATAATTCCCTTTTCACCAAAAGCCAGCCAGAGATCTTCCACCCAGGACGCTGTAAATTCATCCGGTTTTTTGTAGTTAATCTGTAATGTGGGTTTTTCGCTTAATGGTTTTGCGTTTATGTCATCAATTTCAAAATAATCCTCATCATTGATTTCATAAGTTTTACCCTTGTAAACGGCAATATCATTAAACAGCCATGCCCCAATTCCCTTGTTGTATCCGATAAAATCCTGACCAATAACCTCTTTTATTGCGGGAAGGTCATTTTTTATTAATGCGTCAAGCTGCGTAGTCGTTCCGGTATAAATACCGCCTTTTGCCACGTGCAGCAGGCGTTTTTTAAATTCAGATGAGGATGTTAATTGTCCTGATGTAAAGGTGTTTTTCACCGTAGCACCATCCGGGAATGTAACGCGGAAGTAATACCATGCTTCATCCGTGTCATTGTTTCGAATGTAATAAAGCGGCACTGGGTTACAGTTTGCGATTTCTTTTACAGCGCCGGATTCCTTAAGTGCAATTTTGCGCGCTTCGTCTTCGTCAACATTTCGCTCATTAATGACACGCTCAACAGCCTTCATATGGCGCTCAATGTCCAGCTTGAACCAGAAAACACGGTTATCAAAAGTAAAATGAAATTCCTTCCGCTCACGAAAGGAGAACATTATTAGTGCCTTATCTCTTGGAGATTTCGCCAGCAATAAATCACCGTAATAACGGTATCTTTTCACATCATGGCCACGCAGCTTTCCGGCAATGTGTAAATCATTCCAGTCGCGTTTATTGTTGTTTTTACCTGGCAACGCCGCTGCCGTTCTCCAGCCGTCTTCGGCGCTGCGTTCTGCATGTTTTTTCGCGTAACGTTCACCCGCACGCCCGTTATCCAGGGCCCACACAATAACCGGACGGGGATTATCCCCGCACAGCTTCGCCAGCTCTTCCAGCGCCTTATCAGGGTAGTTCACGGCAGACATGACAGAAACGGCCGCAATGCCATTCTGGTTAAGGCTGATGGCATCAAAGATGCCCTCACAAATCCAGATTTCTTTGGCCTTGCTTAAATCTGCTCCCGGATAAGCCCACCACAACCCCTTGTAGCTGCCGGAAAAATTCGCCTTGCGCGCGAAGCGTCCCGGTCGGTCTATGATGCGCTCCCACCACACTCCGTCAGCCAGCGTAAAACGCACAGTAGCGGCCTGTTCGCCGTTTTCCTTGTCCTGGTATCGCTCCTGAGTAAATGCGCCCTTCAGTGGCCCCACAGCAATATTGCGCGCTTCCTGAAGATAAGCTGCCGCCGCTGCATATGGCTCATCTTTCGTGCTGATATAACGATCTGACCATGATGAAAACACATCCGGGTAAAGTTCTTTGGTCAGCAGGTCTGTACCGCATTTATTTTCGCGCCCACAGTGTACGATGTACGGCCTTTCAAGGCTGGTAAACAACTCTTTCTTTCCACATTGCGGACAAACACCATACCGGAGGTAGTTATTTTCTTCTTTGAAGTTGTAATCACGGATAAGACGGTTAATAATCTCTTTTCTGATGTCAGATTTCATATATAAAACTCCACCCCACTGCACCTTTTGCAGTGGGGTTTTTATTAATTACTCGTTACTTATTGCTTTGGCAATCCCGGCGGTTTCGGCATTATGCCATGAAAAAATTCCGCCAGAAGTATGCATTCCTGACTTAATCGCTCGTAATTCCCGATAAAGAATGTTAGTTAATGATTCCATTTCATTAATTTGCACTGGCATTCTCTCACTGGTATTAATTTCACCTGTCAATGCTGAAAGGAGCGCAATAACATTTATTACATCTTCAAGATTCTCAATGGAATCTTCCGTGAAAAAACCAGCGTATTCTTTTTTGTATATATTGCGGATATTCTGATTTTCAGACATAAAACTTCCCCGACCCGTTAAGATCGAAATATAAAATTAATTCAGTTATCAGTTGGCAATTCGGGAATCAGGCAGAAAGCTGCGTCACCTTCAACGCCCTGAAATGTGTCATTCCCAGCTCTTCCAGCCCTTCGGCTGCGCGGCGTATGGCTTCGCCCGGCCCCGTTCCGTATACCGTTGCGTGTGCATGTTTGGTTAACCCGCGCTTATTAACGGCATAACCCAACACAAAGAAACATTTTTCACCACTGCCATTATTTTTACGGGATGTTGAACGGGTTTTCATTTCTTCACCTTTACCACTGATGCTGTGAGTTCTTCTTCTGGTAATTTATATTTCGGCGCAATTTCTTCCGTATACCTGATAGCGTCCCTTGCCGCTTTTCCTTTTGATTTATATTTATATGTGGTGCGGTAGTTTTCTTCCTCTCCTGTTACCACATTACGCAATTTAATATGAATCTCGTACATCGTTACCCCTCCATGATTTTTACTGCGCATTTGTGGGTTAATCGCCCCTGTTTGTCATTGCGGGAATATGCCATACGACAGGCATCACGCCATGCATCGTCATAAGTCGGATATTCCCAGGAATGAATCATCTGGCGAACGTCGCCGTTCTGGTAGTTAATCAGGGTGATAAGGAGCTTAAACATGGCACGCCTCCCGGACACGGATACGGGCAACAAAGACCAGACGGGATGCCGGAAGCATGGCGCGCGCTTCGCGCTCACTGGCTGCGGTAACGGTATGAAGGCGAATATTTTTACCGTGGCACTGCATAAAGCGCCAGATAAAATCAGGGCGTGTTGATATAGCCATTTTGGCGGCTCCTCTAACTGATTTACGGAGTCTCGCCAGCACGCTGCTAAACATGGTGGCGGGACGTAACAGGGTTAGCAGACTGGCGTTAGAGAAACCAGCGAGCGCAAAGGCTCCCCCATTACGCCCCGCCATAATACGGGGTAGGGTGGAATTACGGGCACAAAAAAACCGCATTACGGAAATATAGCGGCTACCCGCTCTAACAATCAGGCTGCTAAACCCGGCACCTGTTTTATGAGGTGCGGGCAAACGATACGCCATGACAAAAAAGCGAGTCAAGAAAAATTGCAAATTATTTTGGCGATATTGCGCTGAGTTATTGATTTTTAAGAGTAAAAAAGTCATAATCATTTCTGCCTATTGTTTCTTATTGTTGGTTTCAGGTGCATTAAATGCACATCCTTGACTGGTTGGCTCGCTGGCTTTAGCGAGCTTCTTTTTTTTGCTCTGCTGTCAGCGCCCGACCTCTCCCCCTCACGTGTAGCAACGTGTTCACATCAGTAAGTTTTGCCGCCAAGCGATGGGCTGCAATAAGCCGCCCGGGCTTATTCAACTCTGGCGCTACCGGATTCCCTCTCCCTTTTCTTTTTGGCGTTTTCGTATGGGTTATTCACTTTGGCAATAACTGGCGGATTACGTAGCCACCACAAAACATCACTTAACAGCCAGGTACATGAGCAACGCCCCAAAGAGTGACGGGGAGGAAAAGCACCGATCTTCTCCAGTTCCCAGCGCCGGGAGCGTGAAAGCGTGGTCATTTTTTTACACTTCTCTTCCCTGATGCGTTCTTCGCAGTCAAAACCATACTCGGCGAGTATGGTGCGGCGCTGTTCTGGAGTTGGTGGAATGAATGCGGATTGAGTCATATTTCCCCCTATGTTTCTGAACTTTCGGGGGAGATTTTTGTTTTACGGGGTTTTGAAAGCAAGTATTAAAGGTCTTATTAAGATGCTTGCTGGTCTTACTGAGATGATGCCTTAATCCATCTTGATATAGTACTTTTATCAAAGCGCATATTGAGTCCTGCCTCTTTTGCTTCCGCGGTCAATATATCAGCAAGTTTTACCGGATTGTTTTCGAGTTCTTTATAATGAATAACAAGCATCGCACGAAAAAAATCCTTCATTGTTTTAGATAATCGTTCTATATTGTTTTTATTGGTGCATATATCTTTCTCTCCATCCTCAGAGCTTAATATATTGTTACCCGCACACAAATATAAAGTGTCTGCCAATGGATTAACATAATCTTTTCTTAACTCGCTATTGAAGCTTGTAGCATTTTGTATTTTTAAAAAATCACTCTTTAAGATATATAAATCACCAATATCAAAAGAAACATCCTCAGTAACAATTACTCCTATATGTATATCAACGTCAGAAGCAATTATAATATTGCTATTAATTATTCGGTTGGCTTTAAACTTCTTATTAAAATCATAGTTGGCAAAAAAACTTCTCCCCAAAGCGAAAATGCCGCCTATTTCAACAAAATACTTATGGTATTTTTCTTGAATACCTTTAAATACTGGTGGTACAACTGCCACAGCTCTTTCATCCGTTGCTATTCGATATACACTATATATGTGATAATTTTCCCCATAATATAACCCCCTGTTATAATAATTTAACAAAGCAAATGCAGTATCAATTGCTATGTCACCAAATTTGGGCGCTACATATGAATGACTTAGAGATTCGCACATTGAATCAAATATAATTCTCGACTTGGTTTTTATATAATTAAAACCATGGTGTTCTGCCGCCCTTTCTGAAATGGCATCAAGGTCAGATAACCGTGATTTACATGGTTCTGAATCCAGAAACTTACGCAGACAATCGAAATTAACCACATCTTTTTCATCTGGGATATTTAATACTCCATATGCAGATTCAATTTTTATACAAATACGAATGCAGCCTGTCACAGCCCAATGAATAAGATCATCAATATCGCAGTCTAATAACTTTGCCGCGCGCTCAATAGGATAGTAATCTCTTAGTGGTAACGTCATTCTTTTCGCTCACATATTATTTATCTTTAACCATTTTTTCTAAACATTCAAGCCAGTCATTTAGAGCCTTTAATTTGAATGGGATATACTGGCTAAGATTATAGTTAAATTCTGCGGAGCCAGCATTATATACGTGACCTAATAATGACTCGACAATATGAGGCATTACCCCCATGTTGTTTAACCCAGTTGAAAATGTCCGTCTTAAATCGTGTAGCGTCCATTTTTCATTATGTCCGAATATTTTATACATTCTGCGACCTTTCAGAGAAACAGCTCTATGCGTTCTCTCCTCACCCAAAAGTAAGCCCGTCCTCCCGGTTTCCTGTTTTAGCTCTTTTAACCAGTCTCTTATACCTTCGGGAATTGGCCGAATAATCTTTTTGTTACTTTTACTGTTATTTCTTGGAACAATCCAAACCCATTCATTAAAATCCCATTCAATCCAATGAGAACGGCGAATCTCTACAGTTCTAGCCCCAAAGACAATAAGCAACTTTATTAATCTAGAAAAATAAATATCCCGATGTTTCTCCTTTGCAAAATACCAAAGATCTGATAGTTCGGCATCACTCAAAACACGGTCGCGCTGTCCGGCAGATTCCCCTACATCGGTTAACGTTAAATGAACAAGGGCATCACTGATGGCATAACGCCGAACATTGCAAAACCGCAATGCCTGTTTGGAGAGTTGAAACATACGCCCCGCCGTTTTTGAACTTATAGCGCGAATCTCATCAAAACATTTTACCCAATGGCGAGTATCGCACCGTGATAACGGATAATGGCCTATTCTGGGGTAGACATGTTTGCAGAATTGCGCCCTAATCAATTCCTCATCTTTGCGCTTATGTCTTGCATAATTGACCAACCAATATTCCAACGCATCTCGAACAGTAACAGGAGCACGGGATTCTTCAGTAAAAAGTTGGAGTTCAATTTTTGGATCAAGACCATTAGCCAACCATTGACGGCAACGCTCACGCCACATCCTGGCATCTTTCAGACTAATATCAGGGTAATTCCCTAGAGTAAGACGAATAACTGAACTCTCACGCCCTCCAAGGCGATATGAAAAAACCCAGCTCACATGCCCTTTAGTTGATAACCTGACCCCTAACCCCTCTCCGTCAGCAAGCATTTCAACACGATCCCTATGCGTTCCTTGCAGCGCCTTTAGTTTCCTGTCGCTGAGCTTATTCGTTCCAGACATCATCACCGTTCCGATATTGATACACGCATTGATACACGTGAAATATTAATATCCAGAAAAAATGAAATCGAGCATGAACACAAAATCACTACAACTTAATGATTTTGATTGATTTTTTATATTCAGCGGGTAAACACTAGAAAAGTCAGGAACATAAAAAACATTACTTCTACAGTATGTTTCATATCTATAACCATATGATTTAAAAACAAATCACTTCGCACGGGCAGGTTTCAGCACCGCAACAAAGCGCAAGACACGCAGTATACCAGTAAAACTATTCATTCGCGGAATCTGTTAATAAAGCTCGAATTGTGATGACGATCACACATGTTAAAACCTATAATTAATTGCTACTAAAATATTAATGAATTGAAATGGTGTCTCTTTATGGCAATTAACAATACCGGCTCGCGGCGATTACTCGTCACGCTAACAGCCCTTTTTGCAGCGCTTTGCGGGCTGTATCTACTCATTGGCGGAGGCTGGCTGGTCGCGATTGGCGGCTCCTGGTACTACCCTATCGCTGGCCTTGTGATGCTCGGCGTCGCCTGGATGCTGTGGCGCAGTAAACGCGCCGCGCTTTGGCTGTACGCAGCCCTGCTGCTCGGCACTATGATTTGGGGCGTCTGGGAAGTTGGTTTCGACTTCTGGGCGCTGACTCCGCGCAGCGACATTCTGGTCTTCTTCGGCATCTGGCTGATCCTGCCGTTTGTCTGGCGTCGCCTGGTCATTCCTGCCAGCGGCGCAGTTGCCGCACTGGTGGTCGCACTGCTGATTAGCGGTGGTATCCTGACCTGGGCCGGATTTAACGATCCGCAGGAAATCAGCGGCACCTTAAGCGCCGATACCACGCCAGCAGAAGCCATCTCCCCCGTTGCCGATCAGGACTGGCCTGCCTATGGTCGCAATCAGGAAGGTCAACGCTTTTCACCACTGAAGCAAATTAACACTGATAACGTCCACAAGCTGAAAGAAGCCTGGGTGTTCCGTACTGGCGATGTGAAGCAGCCGAACGATCCGGGCGAAATCACCAATGAAGTGACGCCAATTAAAGTGGGCGACACCCTTTACCTGTGTACCGCGCATCAACGTCTGTTTGCGCTGGATGCCGCCAGCGGTAAAGAGAAATGGCATTACGATCCTGAGCTGAAAACCAACGAGTCCTTCCAGCATGTAACCTGCCGTGGCGTCTCTTATCATGAAGCCAAAGCAGAAACTGCTTCGCCGGAAGTGATGGCGGATTGCCCGCGTCGTATCATTCTTCCGGTCAATGATGGTCGTCTGATTGCGATTAACGCTGAAAACGGCAAGCTGTGCGAAACCTTCGCCAATAAAGGCGTGCTCAATCTGCAAAGCAATATGCCGGACACCAAACCGGGTCTGTATGAGCCGACTTCGCCGCCGATTATCACCGATAAAACCATCGTGATGGCCGGTTCAGTCACCGACAACTTCTCAACCCGCGAAACGTCTGGCGTGATCCGTGGTTTTGATGTCAACACCGGGGAGCTGCTGTGGGCTTTTGATCCGGGCGCGAAAGATCCGAATGCGATCCCGTCTGACGAACACACCTTTACCTTTAACTCACCAAACTCGTGGGCACCAGCGGCCTATGACGCGAAGCTGGATCTGGTCTATCTGCCGATGGGCGTGACCACGCCAGATATCTGGGGCGGTAATCGCACACCGGAACAGGAACGTTATGCCAGCTCGATTCTGGCGCTGAATGCCACTACCGGGAAACTGGCGTGGAGCTACCAGACCGTTCACCACGACCTGTGGGATATGGATCTTCCTGCACAGCCGACGCTGGCGGACATCACCGTTAATGGTCAGAAAGTGCCGGTCATTTATGCTCCGGCGAAAACCGGCAACATTTTTGTGCTCGATCGTCGCAATGGTGAACTGGTGGTTCCGGCCCCGGAAAAACCGGTTCCCCAAGGTGCTGCCAAAGGCGATTACGTGACCCCTACTCAACCCTTCTCGGAACTGAGCTTCCGTCCGACGAAAGATTTGAGCGGTGCGGATATGTGGGGTGCCACCATGTTTGACCAGTTGGTGTGCCGCGTGATGTTCCACCAGATGCGCTATGAAGGCATTTTTACGCCGCCATCTGAACAGGGTACGCTGGTCTTCCCGGGTAACCTGGGGATGTTCGAATGGGGCGGGATTTCCGTTGATCCGAATCGTGAAGTGGCGATTGCCAACCCAATGGCACTGCCGTTTGTTTCGAAACTGATCCCACGCGGTCCTGGTAACCCGATGGAACAGCCGAAAGATGCCAAAGGCACGGGTACGGAATCCGGCATCCAGCCGCAGTACGGTGTACCGTATGGCGTCACGCTCAACCCGTTCCTCTCACCGTTTGGTCTGCCATGTAAACAGCCAGCATGGGGCTATATCTCAGCATTGGATCTGAAAACCAATGAAGTGGTGTGGAAGAAACGTATTGGTACGCCGCAGGACAGTATGCCATTCCCAATGCCTGTACCGGTGCCGTTCAATATGGGTATGCCGATGCTGGGCGGGCCAATCTCCACGGCGGGTAACGTGCTGTTTATCGCCGCTACGGCAGATAACTACCTGCGCGCTTACAACATGAGCAACGGTGAAAAACTGTGGCAGGGTCGTTTACCAGCGGGTGGTCAGGCTACGCCAATGACCTATGAAGTGAATGGCAAGCAGTATGTGGTGATCTCCGCAGGCGGTCACGGTTCATTTGGTACGAAGATGGGCGACTATATTGTGGCTTATGCGTTGCCGGATGATGTGAAGTAACCATAATGCCCGGAGAGATCCGGGCATATTTCCGAATACGGTCTTTTTATACCGTAAACCCTAACATCATCCCCGTATCTTCATGCTCCAGCAGATGGCAGTGCGCCATATAAGCATGTTCTTTCGGTGCATCGTGATTAAACTTCACCAGCACTTCGCTGACATTACCTTCTACCTTAACGGTATCTTTCCAGCCTGCACGATGCGTCGCTGGCGGTTTGCCATTTTCTGACAAGATACGGAACTGCGTACCGTGGATATGGAACGGATGCAGCATCATGTCGCCCACGCCAGAGATAACCCAACGTTCGTACTGCCCTTTCGCCGCCGCAAACATCGGCTTATTCATATCAAACGCCTGACCGTTGATTTTGTTGGCATGGTGGAAATCAAACTTCCCGCTGTGGTTCATATGATTCATATTGCCGTGCCCCATATGGCCCATCATCTGGCTGTGATCCATCCCGGCCATCGCCTGATCGCCATATTTCTCCATCAGCATCTGCATCCCCATCATATCGAGCATTGGGTCCATAGAAAGTTGCAGCTTGCGTACCGTCAGCCCTTCCAGCGAAGGTAACGCAGGCAGGCTACTTAATGTGTCTGGCAAAGCACCAGAGGCACTAATGGCAATCGGCTGAATCCGCATTACCGGATGCGGCTTGTCAAACGGCGCAATCGCCATCCCCATCTGACTGACCGGCAGCGTCACCAGGTCAAATGGTTTGTTGTCGTTAACCTCCACCAGCACTTCAAAACGCTCACCCATCAGCACCGGTAGCTCGCTCACCTTCACTGGTTCAGGTAGCAGACCACCGTCGCTGGCAATCACATACAGCGGGCGATTGTCGCTGGTGGCGAAATTGAGCGAACGGGCATTACAGCCATTGAGCAAACGCAGGCGCAGCCAGCCGCGCGGGGCAGCGTGTTGCGGGTAGATTGCACCGTTGGTCAGCAGCGTATCGCCAAACCAGCCCACGGCGGCGGTCATCACATCCAGTTGATAATCAATCTGCCCGTCAGCGTTAAATTTTTTATCCTGAACAATCACCGGGACATCATCAATACCCCACTGTTTTGGCAGCATTAATTTCAGGATCTCGTCATCTTCAATCACCACCAAACCAGCCAGCCCCATCGCCACCTGACGTCCGGTCTTGCCATGTTGATGTGGATGGAACCAGCAGGTAGCGGCAGGTTGATCAACGTTCAACGTCACCGAGCGCTTGCCACCTGGCGGAATAATTCCCTGCGGGCCGCCGTCCACTTCACCCGGTACTTCCAGCCCGTGCCAGTGCAACGTCGTCTCTTCCGTCAGTTGGTTGTAGATATCAACCGTTACCGCTTTGCCACGCTGTAATTTCACCGCCGGCCCCAGCAGATTGCCGTTATAGCCCCAGGTAGTTGCGGTTTTCCCGCCAAAGGTGGACTGACCTGCGCCAATAGTTAACTGAATGCGATTACGGGCATCGGTCGTGAGCAAATCAGGGATTGGTAACGTTGGGCGTTCCGCCGCAAATACTGCGCGGCTCCACAGCGGCAAGGCTGAAGCCACACCCAGCGCGACGGAATATTTCAAGAAATCACGACGTTGCATAGTTATTTCCTTATTCTTAAGCAGGCGAAACAAAATCAAACGTTGAGCATAGTCCTTCCCCTTACGGGAAGGTCAAGCCGCAGACACAATTTAATCGACAATAATGGTCGTCGCCTCGCTCGCAGTGTGCTAACGTTTATCTTCTTTAAGCCCCTGGTAGAAGCAATGAAGACGTTTTTCAGAACAGTGTTATTCGGCAGCCTGATGGCCGTTTGCGCAAACAGTTACGCGCTCAGCGAGTCTGAAGCCGAAGATATGGCCGATTTAACGGCAGTTTTTGTTTTTCTGAAGAACGATTGTGGTTACCAGAACTTACCTAACGGGCAAATTCGTCGCGCGCTGGTCTTTTTCGCCCAGCAAAACCAGTGGGATCTCAGTAATTACGACACCTTCGACATGAAAGCCCTCGGTGAAGACAGCTACCGCGATCTCAGCGGCATTGGCATTCCCGTCGCTAAAAAGTGCAAAGCCCTGGCTCGCGATTCCTTAAGCCTGCTTGCCTACGTCAAATAATCCCTGATACCTTTTTGTAGAAATATTGACCGTGCATCCGCGGTCAATGTTAGCTATTATGTTGCGCCATTTTTTTACGGGTGTTAACAAAGGAGGTATCAACCCATGGCCGAAAAAAAACAGTGGCATGAAACGCTACACGACCAGTTTGGGCAGTACTTTGCGGTAGATAACGTTCTGTATCATGAAAAGACCGATCACCAGGATCTGATCATTTTTGAGAACGCCGCATTTGGTCGCGTAATGGCGCTGGATGGTGTAGTACAAACCACCGAGCGTGACGAGTTTATCTATCATGAGATGATGACCCATGTTCCGCTACTGGCCCACGGTCACGCGAAACATGTGCTGATTATCGGCGGCGGCGACGGTGCCATGCTGCGTGAAGTAACCCGACATAAAAACGTTGAGTCAATCACGATGGTGGAAATCGATGCGGGTGTCGTGTCGTTCTGCCGTCAGTATCTTCCCAACCATAACGCCGGTAGTTACGACGATCCGCGCTTTAAACTGGTGATCGACGATGGTGTCAATTTCGTTAATCAAACCAACCAGACCTTTGATGTCATTATCTCCGACTGCACCGATCCTATCGGTCCCGGCGAAAGTCTGTTTACTTCTGCATTTTATGAAGGCTGCAAACGTTGCCTGAATCCTGGCGGTATCTTCGTCGCACAAAACGGCGTCTGCTTTTTACAGCAGGAAGAGGCCATCGACAGTCATCGCAAACTCAGCCATTACTTCAGCGATGTTGGCTTTTATCAGGCGGCGATCCCGACCTATTACGGCGGCATCATGACCTTTGCATGGGCGACAGATAACGACGCCTTACGCCATCTCTCAACCGAAATTATTCAGGCGCGTTTTCTCGCTTCTGGCCTGAAATGCCGTTATTACAATCCGGCAGTCCATACGGCAGCTTTTGCCTTACCCCAGTATCTGCAAGATGCACTGGCTTCACAGCCGTCCTAAGGAGAAGATAAGAAATTGAAAAAACTGAAACTGCATGGCTTTAATAATCTGACCAAAAGTCTGAGTTTTTGTATTTACGATATCTGCTACGCCAAAACTACCGAAGAGCGCGACGGTTATATTGCTTATATCGATGAACTCTATAATGCCAACCGTCTGACCGAAATCCTGTCAGAAACCTGTTCCATTATCGGGGCCAATATTCTTAACATCGCCCGCCAGGATTACGAGCCACAAGGTGCCAGCGTCACTATTCTGGTGAGTGAAGAACCGGTCGACCCGAAACTTATCGACAAAACAGAACATCCCGGCCCACTGCCAGAAACGGTCGTTGCCCATCTCGATAAAAGTCATATTTGCGTACATACCTACCCGGAAAGTCATCCTGAAGGCGGTTTATGTACCTTCCGCGCCGATATTGAAGTCTCTACCTGCGGCGTGATTTCTCCGCTGAAGGCGCTGAATTACCTGATCCACCAGCTTGAGTCCGATATTGTGACTATTGATTATCGCGTGCGCGGTTTTACCCGCGACATTAACGGTATGAAGCACTTTATCGACCATGAGATTAATTCGATTCAGAACTTTATGTCCGAAGATATGAAGGCGCTGTATGACATGGTGGATGTAAACGTCTATCAGGAGAATATCTTCCATACCAAGATGTTGCTTAAAGAGTTCGACCTTAAGCACTACATGTTCCACACCAAACCGGAAGATTTAACCGACAGCGAGCGCCAGGAAATTACCGCTGCGCTGTGGAAAGAAATGCGCGAGATTTATTACGGGCGCAATATGCCCGCTGTTTAACGTCTCAGGCGGAGCACGGAGGCTCCGCCTGATTTACTTACTTCTGCTGCACGAAATTACGGTAAGCCGCCACCACCTGAAGAAAATCCTCAACGCCGCACAGCGACAAGCTCTCTTCATCGTAGTAGTTCATCCCCTCTTCCATTTCATCGCCAGCGAATTCCAGTTGATTGGCGCGAACCATCACCTCTTCACCATCCATCCATAGCGTGTATTCATGCCCTGCCCGTTGCCAGGAACGTTCGCTACCTTTCAATGCGTGCGCCGCTTGTTCCACTTCATCAAGCAAGGCCAGGTTTTCTTTCACCTCTTCATTAAACCAGTGCCCGACCACTTCATGCCCCATGGACATGCGCACCTTTACCACTCCGGTAATATCGCGCAGAAATTCGTAATCCATAGTGTGTTCCTCTGCTCCCGGCAATGCGCCGAAATCGCATTGCGCCATTGATGTAATTATCGCAGCCTTACCGGAGAAAAACAGCGGAACGGCGATGGTTTAGAAATAAAAAATGCCCGGGAATCTCATTCACCGGGCATTGTGTCGTTTATGCGCAGCGCGTGCGCTTACTTATTAAACCGCAGTCTGGAAAATCACCCCGTCCGCTTTTTCGGTGTACTGAGAAAGCTGGTCGAAGTTCAGATAACGGTAAGTATCAACGGCTGTTTTATCTACCTGCGCCACGTAGGTCTGGTACTCTTCCGGCGTCGGCAGTTTGCCAATCAGCGCCGCAACAGCAGCCAGTTCCGCAGAAGCCAGGAAGACATTCGCGCCAGTACCCAAACGGTTCGGGAAGTTACGGGTAGAGGTGGAAACCACCGTCGCACCGTCTGCTACACGCGCCTGGTTACCCATACACAGGGAACAGCCAGGGATCTCGATACGAGCACCACTCTTACCGAAGACGCTGTAGTAGCCTTCTTCGGTCAGCTGCGCAGCGTCCATACGCGTTGGCGGTGCCACCCACAGGCGGGTCGGCAACTGACCTTTGTGCGCATCCAGCAGTTTACCAGCAGCACGGAAGTGACCGATGTTAGTCATGCAAGAACCGATAAATACTTCGTCGATCTTCTCGCCCTGTACCGCAGACAGCGGACGTGCGTCGTCCGGGTCATTCGGTGCACAGAGGATTGGCTCTTTGATATCCGCCAGATCGATGTCGATCACTGCCGCGTATTCCGCATCTGCATCGGCTTCCAGCAGCTCAGGATTCGCCAGCCATTTTTCCATGCCCTGAATACGACGCTCCAGGGTACGACGATCGCCGTAACCTTCCGCGATCATCCACTTCAGCAGGACGATGTTAGAGTTCAGGTATTCAATGATCGGTTCTTTGTTCAGCTTGATGGTACAACCGGCAGCAGAACGCTCGGCAGACGCATCGGTCAGCTCAAATGCCTGCTCAACTTTCAGATCCGGCAGACCTTCAATTTCCAGAATGCGGCCAGAGAAGATGTTTTTCTTACCTTTCTTCTCAACGGTCAGCAGACCTTGTTTGATTGCATACAGCGGGATCGCGTGTACCAGATCGCGCAGGGTGATACCCGGCTGCATTTTGCCTTTGAAGCGCACCAGAACGGATTCTGGCATATCCAGCGGCATTACGCCTGTTGCGGCTGCAAATGCCACCAGACCAGAACCCGCCGGGAAAGAGATACCGATCGGGAAACGGGTATGGGAGTCACCACCGGTACCGACGGTATCCGGCAGCAGCATACGGTTCAGCCAGGAGTGGATTACGCCGTCACCCGGACGCAGCGACACACCGCCACGGTTCATAATGAAGTCCGGCAGCGTGTGGTGCGTGTTCACGTCAACTGGCTTCGGATACGCCGCGGTGTGGCAGAAAGACTGCATCACCAGGTCAGCCGAGAAGCCCAGGCACGCCAGGTCTTTCAGTTCATCACGGGTCATCGGGCCGGTGGTGTCCTGGGAACCTACAGAAGTCATTTTCGGTTCACAGTACGCGCCCGGACGAATGCCTTTCACGCCACAGGCTCGGCCCACCATTTTCTGCGCCAGCGAGAAGCCACGGTCGCTCTCAGCGACATCTTTCGCCTGACGGAACACATCGCTGTGCGGCAGGCCAAGTGCTTCACGCGCTTTGGTGGTCAGGCCACGCCCGATAATCAGCGGAATACGGCCGCCAGCACGCACTTCATCAATCAGCACGTCGGTTTTCAGTTCGAAGGTTGCCAGCAGTTCGCCGGTTTCGTGGTTACGCACTTCACCTTTGTACGGGTAAACGTCAATTACGTCGCCCATGTTCAGGTTAGAGACGTCGACTTCGATTGGCAGTGCACCCGCGTCTTCCATCGTGTTAAAAAAGATTGGTGCAATTTTACCGCCGAGGCACAAACCACCGCCGCGTTTGTTCGGCACATGTGGAATATCATCGCCCATAAACCACAGAACGGAGTTCGTGGCGGATTTACGCGATGAACCCGTACCCACAACGTCACCGACGTACGCCAGCGGGAAACCTTTCTGTTGCAGAGCTTCAATCTGTTTGATCGGGCCAACAACACCAGGCTGATCTGGCTCAATACCTTCACGGGCGTTTTTCAGCATCGCCAGCGCGTGCAGTGGGATATCCGGGCGTGACCACGCATCTGGTGCCGGAGAGAGGTCATCGGTGTTGGTTTCGCCAGTGACTTTGAAGACGGTAACGGTCAGTTTTTCAGCCAGCGCCGGGCGATTCAGGAACCATTCGGCATCCGCCCAGGACTGCATTACCTGCTTCGCATATTCGTTGCCTGCTTTGGCTTTCTCTTCTACGTCATAGAAGTTATCGAACATCAGCAGCGTGTGAGAAAGTGCTTTGGCAGCGATCGGTGCCAGTTTGGCATCATCCAGCGCGTCGATCAGCGGATGAATGTTGTAACCACCCTGCATAGTGCCCAGCAGTTCAATGGCTTTTTCCGGAGTCAGCAGCGGGGATTTAGCTTCGCCTTTGGCGACAGCAGCCAGGAAGCCTGCTTTGACATAAGCGGCTTCATCGACGCCAGGGGGAACACGGTTGGTTAACAGATCTAACAGGAATTCTTCTTCGCCCGCGGGCGGGTTTTTCAGCAGCTCTACAAGTGCGGCCATTTGGTTTGCATCCAGGGGTTTGGGCGCAATCCCCTCAGCGGCACGCTCAGCTACGTGCTTACGGTATTCTTCTAGCACGACGGTTCTCCTCGCTCTCATTGTCATAGTGCGGCAGGCGATTCTCTTCACGCTCCTGTGAGACAGCAGTTTGTAGGGTAAATGCCCAGTACCGCAACGGGCAGAATAGCAGGATTTTGACGATGTGTTAATCTGTTTACAAAAAAGCAACATAAAAAAGTGGCTGAATCGTTAAGGATAGTCTAGAGAATGTTTCCCTCCGTAAAAACTTCGTTAATTCGCATGGTGATAATCACCTTTCTCAACGAATCCCAAGATTAGTCAAAATTTAAACTACGGCCTCTTTATACTCGGATTCACAGCACCTGCGGGTGGCAGTTCGCCGACCATTGCGATTTCCTTGAGATCCGAATTATGAAAATGACTTTGCCGTTTAAACCCCATGTGCTGGCGCTAATTTGCAGTGCCGGGCTTTGTGCCGCCTCTGCCGGGCTATATATAAAAAGCCGCACAGTGGAAGCGCCTGTGGAAGCGCAATCGACACAACAGACTGCGCCTGACATCTCCGCAGTTACGCTTCCTGCAACGGTTTCCGCGCCTCCCGTAACGCCTGCCGTCGTCAAATCCGCATTCAGCACTGCTCAAATAGATCAATGGGTTGCACCTGTCGCGCTATACCCCGACTCTCTGCTTTCACAAGTGTTAATGGCATCAACCTATCCGGCAAACGTTGCTCAAGCAGTGCAATGGTCGCACGATAATCCACTTAAACAAGGCGATGCTGCTATTCAGGCTGTATCTGACCAGCCCTGGGACGCCAGCGTCAAATCACTGGTGGCCTTTCCACAGTTGATGGCATTGATGGGCGAAAACCCGCAATGGGTGCAAAACCTGGGCGATGCTTTTCTGGCGCAGCCGCAGGACGTGATGGACTCGGTACAGCGATTGCGGCAACTGGCGCAACAAACCGGCTCGCTGAAGTCATCAACTGAACAAAAGATCATCGCGACAACGAAAAAAGTCGTACCGGTAAATCAGCCCGCCAACGCCCCTGCCACACAATCAAATACCGTTTCTACGTCCAGCCCCGTCGTCGCAGAACCTGCACCGACCGTAATAACCATTGAGCCAGCCAATCCGGATGTGGTTTATATTCCGAACTACAACCCAAACGTGGTTTACGGCAGTTGGGCCAATACCGCTTATCCGCCAGTTTATCTGCCGCCGCCAGCCGGAGAACCGTTTGTTGACAGCTTTGTGCGCGGATTCGGCTATAGCATGGGCGTTGCTACCACATACGCACTATTCAGCAGCATCGACTGGGACGACGACGATCATGACCATCATCATCATGACGATGATGATTATCATCACCACGATGGCGGTCATCGTGACGGTAATGACTGGCAACACAACGGCGACAACATCAATATCGACGTCAACAATTTCAACCGTATCACCGGTGAGCATCTTACTGATAAGAATATGGCATGGCGGCACAATCCAAACTACCGTAATGGTGTGACCTATCATGATCAGGATATGGCAAAGCGGTTTCATCAAACCGATGTCAACGGCGGAATGAGCGCCACGCAGTTACCTGCTCCAACACGCGACAGCCAGCGTCATGCGGCAGCAAGTCAGTTTCAGCAACGAACACACGCCGCCCCCGTCATTACGCGAGATACCCAACGTCAGGCAGCGGCACAGCGGTTTAATGAAGCTGAACACTATGGGAGCTATGACGACTTCCGCGACTTCAGCCGTCGCCAGCCACTGACCCAGCAACAAAAGGACGCCGCTCGTCAGCGTTATCAGTCGGCTTCTCCTGAGCAGCGCCAGGCAGTCCGCGAGAAAATTCAGGCTAACCCGCAGAATCAGCAGAGAAGAGAAGCGGCACGTCAGCGTATTCAGTCCGCGTCGCCTGAGCAGCGCCAGGCGGTTCGCGAGAAAATGCAGACTAACCCGCAGAATCAACAGCAAAGAGATGCAGCACGTCAGCGTATCCAGTCTGCCTCGCCTGAGCAGCGTCAGGTTTTTCGAGAGAAAGTTCAGGAGAGCCGCCCGCAGCGTCTAAACGACAGTAACCATACTGCCCGATTGAATAATGAGCAACGGTCAGCGGTACGCGAACGGTTGTCTGAGCGTGGAGCAAGGAGACTGGAAAGGTAAATTGCAGGCGTAAAAAAGCGGCGTTGTTAGCCGCTTAAGACTGATGACAAACATCGAATCGCCCGATGCGCAAGCTTATCGGGCCTACACAAGCCATGCAATATATTGAATTTGCATGATTTTGTAGGTCGGATAAGGCGTTTACGCCGCATCCGGCATCAACCACGAGCACTTTATCAACAATCTGAAGCGGCCAGAATAGCCGCTTCTTAATTTGCAGGATGTTCCGGCAAACGAAAAATTACTTCTTCTTCGCTTTCGGGTTCGGCAGGTCGGTAATGCTACCTTCGAACACTTCTGCCGCCAGGCCCACAGACTCGTGCAGAGTCGGGTGCGCATGGATGGTCAGTGCGATGTCTTCAGCGTCACAACCCATTTCGATTGCCAGGCCGATTTCACCCAGCAGCTCACCGCCGTTAGTACCGACAATTGCACCACCGATCACACGGTGAGATTCTTTGTCGAAAATCAGCTTGGTCATACCGTCTGCGCAGTCGGAAGCGATAGCACGACCAGAAGCAGCCCACGGGAAGGTGGCGGTTTCGTAGCTGATGCCTTTCTCTTTCGCTTCTTTCTCAGTCAGACCTACCCATGCAACTTCTGGTTCGGTATAGGCGATGGACGGGATAACTTTCGGATCGAAGTAATGTTTTTTACCGGCGATAACTTCAGCGGCAACGTGACCTTCGTGAACACCTTTGTGTGCCAGCATTGGCTGACCGACGATATCACCGATAGCAAAGATGTGCGGTACGTTGGTACGCAGCTGTTTGTCAACGCGGATGAAACCACGGTCGTCAACTTCCACGCCAGCTTTGCCTGCGTCGAGGTTTTTACCGTTCGGCACACGACCAATCGCTACCAGCACGGCGTCGTAACGCTGCGGTTCAGCGGGTGCTTTTTTGCCTTCCATCGTCACATAAATGCCGTCTTCTTTCGCTTCAACGGCGGTAACTTTGGTTTCCAGCATCAGGTTGAATTTCTTGCTGATACGCTTGGTAAAGACTTTAACGATGTCTTTATCAGCTGCCGGGATGACCTGGTCGAACATTTCAACCACGTCAATCTGTGAACCCAGCGCGTGGTATACGGTGCCCATTTCCAGACCGATGATACCGCCACCCATTACCAGCAGGCGTTCTGGTACTTCTTTCAGTTCCAGCGCGTCAGTGGAGTCCCAGATACGCGGATCTTCATGCGGAATAAACGGCAGTTGAATCGGGCGAGAACCCGCTGCAATGATCGCGTTGTCGAAGTTGATCACGGTTTTACCGTTCTCACCTTCAACTTCCAGGGTGTTAGCCCCGGTAAATTTACCCAGACCGTTGACCACTTTGACTTTGCGGCCTTTCGCCATACCAGCCAGACCACCGGTCAGCTGATTGATCACTTTCTCTTTCCAGGTACGAATCTTGTCGATATCGGTTTTCGGTTCGCCAAAGACGATACCGTGTTCAGCCAGCGCTTTGGCTTCTTCGATAACTTTTGCTACGTGCAGCAGTGCTTTAGAAGGGATACAGCCGACGTTCAGGCAAACACCGCCAAGGGTGTTGTAGCGTTCTACGATTACGGTTTCCAGACCTAAATCAGCGCAACGGAAGGCAGCGGAGTAACCTGCGGGGCCTGCCCCAAGTACCACGACCTGAGTTTTGATTTCAGTACTCATCATGACCTCTATATATTTATCTCCGGCGGGTCTGACGTTTTTTTTATGACGCCCATTATCCACCGGGTCGTTCTATCCGTCGGTATCTTACAAAATTGTTAACAATTTTTAAACAACAAACGGCAACCGATTTGTCTATTCGCTAATAACCTCAATACATTCATGAGATTACCAGAAAAAAGCCGGCCGTTGGGCCGGCTCTTTTACTTACATCACCAGACGGCGAATGTCAGACAGCGTGTTGTTAATGATGGTAATGAAACGGGCACCATCAGCACCGTCGATCACGCGGTGGTCGAAGGAGAGAGAAATCGGCAGCATCAGACGCGGCACGAACTCTTTACCATTCCACACCGGCTCCATCGCGGACTTGGAAACGCCGAGGATAGCCACTTCCGGCGCGTTCACAATCGGCGCGAAGTGGGTAGTCCCCAGGCCGCCGATGCTGGAGATGGTGAAGCAACCGCCCTGCATTTCGCCCGCAGTCAGCTTACCGTCACGCGCTTTCTTAGAAATAGTCATCAGCTCGCGAGACAGCTCGATGATGCCTTTCTTGTTGACGTCTTTGAATACCGGAACAACCAGACCGTTCGGGGTATCCACCGCCACACCGATGTTGATGTATTTCTTCAGGGTCAGACGCTGACCGTCTTCCGACAACGAACTGTTGAAGCGAGGCATCTGCTCAAGAGCTGCAGCAACGGCTTTCATGATGAAGACAACTGGGGTTATCTTCACATCCAGCTTACGTTTCGCCGCTTCTTCGTTCTGCTGTTTACGGAACGCTTCCAGCTCGGTGATATCGGTTTTGTCGAAGTGGGTAACATGCGGGATCATCACCCAGTTACGGCTCAGGTTCGCACCAGAGATTTTCTGGATACGGCCCAGTTCCACTTCTTCGATTTCACCAAACTTGCTGAAGTCCACCTTCGGCCACGGCAGCATGCCTGGGATACCGCCGCCAGTCGCCGCCGGAGCCGCTTCTGCACGTTTGATAGCTTCTTTCACGTAAGCCTGAACGTCTTCGCGCAGGATACGACCTTTACGGCCAGTGCCCTTCACTTTCGCCAGGTTAACGCCAAATTCGCGTGCCAGACGGCGGATCAGCGGAGTCGCGTGAACGTAAGCGTCGTTTTCAGCAAATTCAGATTTGCCTTCGGCTTTCGCAGCCGGAGCTGCTGCTGGAGCTTCAGCTTTTGCTGCCGGAGCCGGCGCTGCCGCTTCCTGTTTCGCAGGAGCTGCCGCAGGCGCTGCGCCTTCAACTTCGAAGATCATAATCAGCGAGCCAGTTTTCACTTTATCGCCAACGTTGACTTTCAGTTCCTTCACGACGCCTGCAAACGGAGCCGGAACTTCCATAGAAGCTTTATCGCCTTCTACGGTGATCAGTGACTGTTCAGCGGCAACTTTGTCGCCCACTTTCACCATCACTTCGGTCACTTCAACTTCGTCACCGCCGATATCCGGAACGTTAACTTCTTTCACGCCAGCTGCTGATGCAGGGGCCGCTGCCGGAGCTGCTTCCTGTTTAGCTGCCGGAGCTACCGCGCCTGCTTCACCCGCGACTTCGAAGACCATAATCAGCGAGCCGGTAGACACTTTGTCACCCACGTTCACTTTGATCTCTTTCACGGTGCCAGCAAACGGAGCCGGAACTTCCATAGAAGCCTTGTCGCCTTCTACGGTGATCAGCGACTGTTCAGCTTCAACTTTATCGCCAACTTTCACCAGGATTTCGGTCACTTCAACTTCGTCGCTGCCGATATCCGGAACGTTAACGTCTTTTGCCGCGGCAGCCGCTGGTGCTGCTGCCGGAGCTGCTTCTTTCTTCTCTTCTGCCTGAGCAGGTGCAGCGTCAGCTGCACCGTCGGCGGAATCGAAAATCATAATCAGTGCGCCGGTCTGGGTTTTATCGCCAACAGAGACTTTGATCTCTTTAACGATACCCGCCTGCGGAGATGGTACTTCCATAGAGGCTTTGTCGCCTTCTACGGTGATCAGCGACTGTTCGGCTTCAACTTTGTCGCCCACTTTGACCAGGATCTCGGTGATTTCAACTTCATCAGCCCCGATGTCCGGTACTTTGATTTCGATAGCCATTATTCTTTTACCTCTTACGCCAGACGCGGGTTAACTTTATCTGCATCGATGTTGAATTTGGCGATTGCGTCAGCAACCACTTTCTTATCGATTTCGCCACGTTTAGCCAGTTCGCCCAGCGCCGCAACCACGACATAAGAAGCATCAACTTCAAAGTGGTGACGCAGGTTCTCACGGCTGTCGGAACGACCGAAGCCATCAGTACCCAGTACGCGGTAGTCGTCAGCCGGTACGTAAGTACGGACCTGCTCAGCGAACAGTTTCATATAGTCGGTAGATGCCACTGCCGGAGCGTCGTTCATCACCTGAGCGATATACGGAACGCGCGGAGTTTCCAGCGGGTGCAGCATGTTCCAGCGTTCACAATCCTGACCATCACGCGCCAATTCGGTGAAGGAAGTCACGCTATAAACGTCAGAACCTACGCCGTAATCTTTCGCCAGGATCTCTGCCGCTTCACGGACGTGACGCAGGATAGAACCGGAGCCCAGCAGCTGAACTTTACCTTTGCTACCTTCAAGGGTTTCGAGTTTGTAGATACCTTTACGGATACCTTCCTCAGCACCTTCCGGCATTGCCGGCATATGGTAGTTTTCGTTCAGCGTAGTGATGTAGTAGTAAACGTTCTCTTGTTTTTCACCGTACATACGCTCCAGACCGTCATGCATGATGACAGCAACTTCGTAAGCGTAAGCCGGATCGTAAGAGATACAGTTCGGGATAGTCAGCGACTGAATGTGGCTGTGACCATCTTCGTGCTGCAGACCTTCGCCGTTCAGGGTGGTACGACCGGAAGTACCGCCGATCAGGAAGCCACGCGCTTGCTGGTCGCCAGCCGCCCAGCACAGATCGCCGATACGCTGGAAACCGAACATCGAGTAATAGATGTAGAACGGGATCATCGGCAGATTGTTGGTGCTGTAAGAGGTCGCCGCTGCCAGCCAGGAACAACCTGCGCCCAGCTCGTTGATCCCTTCCTGCAGAATCTGACCTTTCTCGTCTTCTTTATAGTAAGCAACCTGCTCGCGGTCCTGCGGGGTGTACTGCTGACCGTTCGGGCTGTAAATACCAATCTGACGGAACAGACCTTCCATACCGAAAGTACGCGCTTCGTCGGCGATGATCGGTACCAGACGATCTTTGATCGACTTGTTCTTCAGCATCACGTTCAGAGCACGAACGAAAGCGATAGTGGTAGAGATCTCTTTGCTCTGCTCTTCCAGCAGCGCGCCGAAATCTTGCAGGCTCGGCAGCTCCAGCTTCTCGGTGAAGTTCGGCTGGCGGCTTGGCAGATAACCGTGCAGTTTCTGACGTTGAGCGTGCAGATAGGTATGCTCTTCAGAACCTTCCGGGAAGGTGATGTACGGCAGTTTTTCGATATCTGCATCAGACACCGGCACATTGAAACGGTCGCGGATGTGACGCACACCGTCCATGTTCATTTTCTTAACCTGGTGCGCGATGTTTTTACCTTCAGCCGCGTCGCCCATGCCGTAACCTTTAATGGTATGAGCAAGGATTACCGTCGCTTTGCCTTTGGTTTCCTGCGCTTTCTTGAATGCAGCGTAGATTTTCTTCGGATCGTGACCACCACGGTTCAGTGCCCAGATCTGCTCGTCAGTCCAGTCTGCAACCAGTGCTGCGGTTTCAGGATATTTACCGAAAAAGTGTTCGCGAACATACGCACCATCTTTCGATTTGAAGGTCTGGTAATCGCCGTCAACGGTTTCGTTCATCAGCTGGATCAGTTTACCGCTGGTATCTTTACGCAGCAGTTCGTCCCAACGGCTACCCCACATCACTTTGATCACGTTCCAGCCAGCACCTTCGAAGATGCCTTCCAGTTCGTTGATGATCTTGCCGTTACCGGTGACCGGGCCGTCAAGACGCTGCAGGTTACAGTTGATAACGAAGACCAGATTATCCAGTTTTTCACGGGTAGCGATGGTGATCGCACCTTTGGATTCCGGTTCGTCCATTTCACCGTCGCCGAGGAACGCGTAAACGGTTTGTTTAGAGGTATCTTTCAGGCCACGGTGTTCCAGATATTTCAGGAACTTAGCCTGGTAAATAGCACCAATCGGACCCAGCCCCATAGATACGGTCGGGAACTGCCAGAATTCCGGCATCAGTTTCGGGTGCGGATAGGAAGAGAGGCCATTGCCGTGAACTTCCTGACGGAAGTTATCCAGCTGCTCCTGAGTCAGACGACCTTCCAGGAAAGCACGAGCGTAAACGCCTGGGGAGATGTGGCCCTGGAAGTAAACCAGGTCGCCGCCATCCTGCTCGTTGCGTGCACGGAAGAAGTGGTTAAAGCACACATCATAAATGGTTGCGGAAGACTGGAAGGACGCCATGTGGCCGCCCAGTTCGAGGTCTTTTTTCGACGCACGCAGCACCGTCATGATGGCGTTCCAGCGGATAGCTGAACGAATACGGCGTTCCAGTTCCAGATTACCCGGATACTCCGGTTGTTCTTCAACGGGGATGGTGTTGATGTAGTTGCTGATACCGGTGCCTGCGGCTACGTTGACACCGCCTTTGCGGGCTTCAGCAAGCAGTTGGTCGATCAGATACTGAGCACGCTCAACACCTTCTTCACGGATGACCGATTCGATCGCCTGGAGCCAGTCGCGAGTTTCGATCGGATCCACGTCATTTGGGAAACGTTCTGACATGGGTTATTCCTTATCTATCTAATAACGTTGAGTTTTCTGGAACCTGTCCCATTGAACTCTCGCCGGAAAGCTCAATAAGACAGGTTCTACGTTTAGTTGCCGCGCTTTTATATGCGCTTGATTTACAACATCTTCTGGATAATTTTTACCAGAAAAATCACTAATTCTTTCGTTGCTCCAGACGACGCAGAGAACGCTCACGGCGGCTCTCTTCACGGCTTCTGTCGAGCAAAATTTCTTCGATAAAGGCCAGATGGCGATGCGATGCTTCGCGCGCTTCTTCCGGCTTACCGGCCATAATCGCTTCAAATATGCGGGTGCGGTGACTACTCACCAGCGGCAGCATCTCGCGACGCGAATAGAGCAATTCGAAGTTCTGGCGGACATTCTGGGCCAACATCGGCTCCATACACCTTAGCAGATGAAGCAGAACCACATTGTGGGCCGCTTCGGTGACGGCAATCTGATACTGGAGTACGGCGTTTGATTCCGCGTCCAGATCGCCAGACTGCTGCGCCAGCTCTATAGCGTGGTGGAGTTCACGGATGCGTTCCTTGTCTTCATCGGTACTACGCAGCGCGGCGTAATAAGCGGCGATACCTTCCAGGGCGTGTCGTGTTTCGAGCAAGTCATACTGTGATTCAGGATGGTCGGAGAGCAGCTCCACCAGCGGATCGCTGAAGCTTTGCCATAGGCTGCTCTGGACAAAAGTGCCGCCACCCTGGCGACGAAGCAACAAGCCCTTCGCTTCGAGACGTTGAATCGCCTCACGCAATGAGGGACGGGAGACGTCAAACTGTTTTGCCAGTTCGCGTTCCGGTGGGAGTTTTTCGCCCGGGCGGAGAGTGCCTTCGAGGATCAAAAACTCCAGTTGCTGCTCAATCACATCGGAGAGTTTTGGTTGGCGGATTTTGCTGTAGGCCATGAGTTCCTGTCTTAAGCCACTTGCCGAAGTCAATTGGTCTTACCAATTTCATGTCTGTGACGCTAAAGTAACAAAGTATTCACCTTATGTCCATACAGGTTTTGATTGAAATCATGAAACTGTGCACATTTTAACAACTTGACATATATAACGTTTCAAAGTTGTAACTATGCACAAATGTTAAATTTACCCATCAAGGGGTGACCTTAACAGAATTGAAACGAAAAAATATTTCCTCTGAACCGATTCACCAAGCAACAAAACGCATAACAATTCAATTATGTGAATTAATATGTAAAATGAATGTTCAGGGAAGGAGAGAAAGGTAGTATTTACCTATGTTTTCTTTTTACATTGCTTATTATCACTGCAATCGCCACCGTAACCTTCTCGTAGCGAAAATCATCACTTAACCAGAACGTGATGATTTTCAGGTGACAGATTCTGTTTAGAGTTCATTCTGAATCTTTGAACAAAGGCAATCCTTGCGAACGCCGCCATTCTTTGACGATTTTCAGGATGTTTTCAGGTTTACCATCTTCTGGGGAATTAGGATAGAAAATGAGATCTCCCTTTTTAGGATGTTCAGTAATTTTAATGAAATGATCCACTAAGGTATCGAGATATTTTTCTAATTTTTTCCCTTTTAGGGATTTATCTTTGCTAGTTGCATTTACTATCTCCTCAAGCATTTCAAGAAATTCACCTTCTGTGTAAAAATATATTTTATATTTTAAATCATGCATATACATTATCTCCTGTAGTGAATTTCATCATGTAGTCGAGGCGTAACAATCCTTTAATTATCAATATCATAAATTTCGCCACCACATTCAATCGCAACACTATGATATATATGGAATTCTTTAACAATTTCCTTAGAGCCATAATGCCAACCTTCAAGAGGCGCTTTTGCGATTAATCCTTGTTTTATACGTGTTTGGTTACCAGTTGAAAACTGCGCTATCAACTCCGGATACTGACTCACCTCCAGCCAAAGGGTATCGGTAAAAGCGGGAAAATGATAAAATAACCTAATGAGGCTTCAGTATTTTTACCTGTTTTTTAAGAGCAATCACATTATTATTTTATGTCATTAATATCATCGCATTAGCCAGATGCGATGATGTTCCATATATAGTTTTATTATCTACTTTATTTAGAGTCTTTAAACAAGGGTAGCCCCTGTGAACGCCGCCATTCTTTGACAATTTTCAGGATGTTTTCAGGTTCATCATCTCCCTTCTTTGCAGGATAGTAGATAAGATCGCTCATCAACGGATGTTGTGTAATTCTGGTAAGATGTTCTTCTAGATCATCCCAATATTTGTCAAGCTCTTCCCCTTTTAATTGAGCGTTATCCCCGGTTGGATTTGTAAACTCGCCAAGCAACTCAATGAATTCCCGCTCTGTGTAATCTTCTATTTCATCTTTAAAATTATACATTTAACTATCTCCTGTAATAAATTTCATCATGCAAATGAGGTGTGCCCTCCTTAAATTATCAATATCGTAAATTCCGCCACTATATTCAATCGCAACACGATGATACATGTGGAATTTTTTAACGATTTCTTTAGTGCCATAATGCCAACCTTCAAGTGGTGCTTTTGCGATTAATCCTTGTTTTATACGTGTTTGATTACCGCTTGAAAACTGCGCTATCAACTCCGGATACTGACTCACCTCCAGCCAAAGGGTATCGGTAAAAGCGGGAAAATGATAAAATAACCTAATGAGGCTTCAGTATTTTTACCTGTTTTTTAAGAGCAATCACATTATTATTTTATGTCATTAATATCATCGCATTAGCCAGATGCGATGATGTTCCATATATAGTTTTATTATCTACTTTATTTAGAGTCTTTAAACAAGGGTAACCCCTGTGAACGCCGCCATTCTTTGACAATTTTCAGGATGTTTTCAGGCTTATCATCTCCTTGACTTTTAGGGTAGAAAATTAGATCGCTCCCTGACGGATGCTGTGTAATTTCAATAAAATGATCTACTAATGAATCCCAGTACATTTCTAGCTCCTTACCTTTTAAGGATTTTCCATCTTTCATAGATGATCTCAATCCGCCTAAAAAATTAAGAAATTCATCCTCGGTATAATCCTGGAGCTTTTCTTTAAACATATTTATCTCCTGTAGTGAATCTCATCGTGTAGTCTGGGGGTAACAATTCGTAAATTATCAATATCGTATACGCTGCCGCCATATTCAACTGCAACACGATGATGTATCTGGAATTTTTTAACTATTTCTTTAGGGCCATAATACCAACCGTCAATAGGTGCTTTTGCGGTTAATCCTTGTTTTATACGTGTTTGGTTACCACTTGAAAACTGCGCTATCAACTCCGGATCCTGACTCACCTCCAGCCACAGCGCCTCGCGAAACTCATCAAAGGTTTTAAACTCCCGTCCGCGCAATTTATCAGCAATATGCGCCGGGATTGGTGCGCCGTTGCCGTTATTGGATACCGACATATCCAGCCAGCGAGTTCCTGGTGAAAGCGGGACGCCGCGCCCTGTTACAACACCAGGCAGCTTTCGCGGATCCTCCTTCAGGTAAACATAGATGGGCTTAATACCGGATCCCGCCGGAAAAACCAGAATATAATCGTTGAATTCTTTCGGATCAGGAACCGGGAATGGCGGCGTGGTATAGGTATCGGTGCCGTCCGGAATCGGCGTCACCAGAATGGTGGGCTGCTCCAGCGGCGGCCTGTCGTTACCGGTATGGCCCGGAACATACCCATGTTCCGGATTTTCCGGCGTCCAGGTAATCAGGGGGCCATCGACATCGTGAGCGGGGGTAAATTCATAACGCTGCGTCTGCTCGTTCCACTGCATGTTCGCCACGCGGACGTTTTCATACGGCGTACCTTCACCCGTATGAACACCATACACCTGAGGCTTGCCGTGAATGTCAGTTCCCCAGAAAAAACGTACCCGGGTGGTGGCGGTACTGCCTGCTAGTGCTTTCTGCCGCAGTTCTTCCTCATACCAGAACTCATCACGTCCGGGCACGCGAGCACTGCCCTCGCCCGCAGAGGGAATATACAAAGCAGATGCCAACGCACCGATGTAAGAGCCGCAGGTTGCACTGAGTATGCCACTGAGCGACCATTTTCCCCATATTTGAGCCGCCAACACACTACCCGGAAACAGTAGCATGGTTTGAGCTTCTGCGGGTTGCCCAACATCGTTAGCCTCCGGATGGTGGTATCCACAGCAGTCATCAACCACTGGCAGAGCAAAAATCGCTACTTGCCCGAAGTTTTCAGCGGGTTCTTCTGCCGTTCCGGCATCTGTACATCCCTTCTCCTTCAGACAGGATTTGGCATAGACCGGTTTAACCGCTGGTGGAGAGAGTGGAAGGTTAACAACTGGTAGTGGCTCAGGGTTAAGATTACTGGCAGGTGGGTTTTTAGGTGGAATAAATAAGCTATTATAGCCAGCAGGAAAGGCCAACCAGTCAAATTCCGTATTGGCTATTAGATGTTTGCATAATATGTAGTCATAATTAACATTTACACATTCGGTAGGAAGATTATTGTCAGAAATGTTTACATGAATAGCAGTTAATGAAGCATTTCTTAGCTGAATATAATAATACCGTTCCCAGCGCCCGCTTTTATTTATACGATACAAATCGATTTCAATAAATAACCGCTCATTCTGATTGATGGCATTAGACAGTAGCGGTGAGCTTTTATCAATGAGTTTGCAAAATTGTAGCCCCTGTAGATTAACGCCTTTACCAGTACTGGTAATGGCGTTGGTGAGTGCAAAGGCAAAAATTTCATCTTCATGGCCAACCTGCCAGCGATTACCAACCGACGCATACGTCCCACAGCCTGAAGAAATATCGCCCTGCTTCTCACCGATTATTCTCAGGTAAACAATATCGCCCACTTTATTTCATTCCCGTTTATCCTTAACTTTTTTGCATTAAATAGAAAACTTATTTCTCGATCAATAAGAAACGCTTTTAATGAAAAATTATTTCAATTACTTAACGTTTTCACTTAGCTCGCAATATTATATTTAAATACTCGCGTTACAACCCCATTGTATTATTAACATCTATTTATTCTTATATGACCTTTTGTAAGATTATTGTGCTGGTGGCTAAGGCATGGTGTTCAGCAGGCAGACAAATCCGACATATAGCTAGTTAAAACAGTATGTTATCAGACTTAAAGTATCTATTAAATGTGATGAAAAACTTACAATTGCTTTTTTTTTATCCAGAAAATCAACACATCTACATAAAGCAGGTGCATTCTCGCGCATATACCATTATCTTGTGATAGTTGAAAGTACTATCATCATAATTCAGTTACATAAAATGTAAAGAAACCAATACAACAAACGGAATTACAAAATTACACACGCATTGCTGCGTAGTTCAAAAAAACAACACAACACGAGGTTTCATAATGGAAGGTCAACAGCACGGCGAGCAGCTAAAGCGCGGCCTTAAAAACCGCCATATTCAGCTTATCGCGCTGGGTGGCGCGATAGGGACAGGGCTATTCCTGGGTAGCGCCTCCGTAATACAATCCGCAGGGCCAGGGATTATCCTGGGTTACGCCATTGCTGGTTTTATCGCCTTTCTGATCATGCGTCAGCTAGGTGAAATGGTGGTCGAAGAACCTGTCGCAGGCTCCTTTAGCCACTTTGCTTATAAATACTGGGGCAGTTTTGCCGGTTTCGCCTCTGGCTGGAACTACTGGGTACTGTACGTTTTAGTTGCCATGGCAGAGCTGACTGCCGTGGGTAAATACATTCAGTTCTGGTATCCGGAAATCCCAACCTGGGTTTCTGCCGCCGTGTTCTTTGTGGTGATCAACGCCATCAACCTGACAAACGTAAAAGTGTTTGGCGAGATGGAGTTCTGGTTTGCCATTATCAAAGTTATCGCGGTGGTAGCGATGATCATCTTCGGCGCCTGGCTGCTATTCAGCGGCAACGGCGGCCCGCAGGCGAGCGTTAGCAACCTGTGGGATCAGGGTGGTTTCCTGCCACACGGCTTCACCGGTCTGGTGATGATGATGGCGATTATCATGTTCTCTTTCGGTGGTCTGGAACTGGTGGGGATCACCGCAGCAGAAGCTGATAACCCGGAGCAAAGTATCCCGAAAGCAACTAACCAGGTTATCTACCGCATCCTGATTTTCTATATTGGCTCGTTAGCCGTTCTGCTCTCACTAATGCCGTGGACCCGCGTTACCGCCGATACCAGTCCGTTTGTGCTGATCTTCCACGAGTTAGGCGATACCTTTGTAGCGAATGCGCTGAATATCGTGGTACTGACCGCTGCGCTCTCCGTGTACAACAGCTGCGTATATTGCAACAGCCGTATGCTGTTCGGTCTGGCACAACAAGGGAACGCGCCAAAAGCGCTGGCGTCTGTCGATAAACGCGGCGTACCGGTTAACACTATTCTGGTGTCTGCGCTGGTTACGGCATTGTGCGTACTGATTAACTACCTTGCCCCAGAGTCCGCTTTCGGACTGTTAATGGCGCTGGTGGTATCTGCACTGGTCATCAACTGGGCGATGATCAGTCTGGCGCATATGAAATTCCGTCGTGCCAAACAAGAACAAGGCGTGGTAACTCGCTTCCCTGCCCTGCTTTATCCGCTGGGTAACTGGATCTGCCTGCTGTTTATGGCGGCGGTACTGGTGATTATGCTGATGACCCCAGGAATGGCGATTTCGGTATACCTGATCCCGGTATGGCTGATCGTGTTAGGTATAGGCTATCTGTTTAAAGAGAAAACCGCCAAAGCCGTAAAAGCGCATTAATCTCTCTACGCCCTCACCCGTGCAGGGTGAGGGCAATAATCTTTACACCAACGCCCCGTAAATCGTCAGTAGCGCAATAACCACCACGACCACGAACGAGGTTTTCTTCGCCATTGAAACCGCTGCCTTTGGCGTCTCCACCTTATCGACATGCGGTTCACGCGCCAGAGAGAACTGTGCCAGACGCGTTAATACCTGATATTGCGAAGTATGGAAATCACCCAGCGAAGCAAACCAGGCCGGTAACGCTTTCTCACCATGACCGATCAAGGCATATACCACACCCGCAAGACGAACCGGCACCCAATCAAGTACATGAAGCACGGCATCAATGCCGGACTGTAAACGATGATGCGGCGTCTGGTATCGCGCCAGCCAGTATTGCCATGCACGCAAAAACGCATACCCCATCAGCGTAACGGGTCCCCAGGTTCCCCCCACAATCAGCCAGAACAGCGGTGCAAGATAAAAACGAAAGTTAATCCACAGCAATGCATTTTGCAGCTCACGCAAATACTCACGTTCATCGCAGCCTGCCGGGACGCCGTGAATCATGGTGAGTTCGCCAGCCATCGTGGCACGGGCATGGCTATCATTACGTGAAGCAGCTGTCAGATAAGCATGATAATGAAGACGAACTTTACCTGCGCCAATACACAGCAAACCAATCAGCAGCCACACCAGCAGCGTGGGAACGTTGAACAATACTCCCTGCAATGCGCGTAACAGTAAAAAAGTCACGCCCATCGCAATAATGGTCATGCATAACGTGCGCCCGAGAGAAAAATGTTTCACCCGCCGAAAGAACGCTTCAAGACGATGATCAAGCTGCCAGTGCTCGCCCAACTTAAACAGGCGCTCGAAAATTAACACCAGTAAGGTTGTAAATAGCGTCATGTTGTCTCCTTGCTGACCAGCGCACGAAACCGTGCCCAATCAAATGCAGGACCGGGATCGGTTTTCCGATCCGGCGCAATATCACAATGGCCCGTCATGTTATTAGCGATATCCGGATAGCGATCAATCAGTGCCCGTGTAACCGCCGCAAGCTGTTGATACTGCGCATCGGTATACGCCAGCGTATCGGTGCCTTCCAGCTCAATCCCAATAGAAAAATCATTGCAGCGTTCACGCCCCTGATACTGAGAGACTCCCGCATGCCAGGCTCGTTTATCGAAAGGAACATACTGGACTATTTCACCATCACGGCGAATCAAACAGTGAGCGGAGACGCGCAAATGGGCGATCTCAGCAAAGAAAGGATGCGCCTGCGGATCAATAGTTCCAGTGAATAATGCGTCGATCCACGGGCCGCCAAACTCGCCTGGCGGCAGGCTAATATTGTGCACCACCAGCAGAGTGGGTGTTTCGTCATCCGGGCGGCAATCGTAATGTGGTGAGGGAACGCGGCGCGCGCCAGCCAGCCACCCCTGTTCTAACAACATGCAGGATCTCCTTATATGTGGTGCTAATACCCGGTTCAGAGTAGCATGTTTCTACCTTATGATTCGTTAGCTATCTGGAGTTTTAACATGCCGCCTCGCCGCTATAACCCTGACACCCGACGTGACGAGCTGCTGGAACGCATTAATCTCGATATCCCCGGCGCGGTGGCCCAGGCGCTACGGGAAGATTTAGGCGGAACAGTCGATGCCAACAATGACATTACGGCAAAACTTTTACCGGAAAACTCTCGCTCTCATGCCACAGTGATCACCCGCGAGAATGGCGTATTTTGCGGCAAACGCTGGGTTGAAGAGGTGTTTATTCAACTGGCAGGCGACGATGTCACCATAATCTGGCATGTGGATGACGGCGATGTCATCAACGCCAATCAACCCTTGTTCGAACTCGAAGGCCCATCTCGCGTGCTGTTAACGGGCGAACGCACTGCGCTTAATTTTGTGCAAACCCTTTCAGGAGTTGCCAGTAAGGTACGCCACTATGTCGAATTACTGGAAGGCACCAACACGCAGCTGTTGGATACGCGCAAAACCTTACCCGGCCTGCGTTCAGCTCTGAAATACGCGGTACTTTGCGGCGGCGGAGCGAATCACCGTCTGGGGCTTTCTGATGCCTTCCTGATCAAAGAAAACCATATTATTGCCTCCGGCTCAGTGCGCCAGGCGGTCGAAAAAGCGTCCTGGTTGCACCCGGATGCGCCAGTAGAAGTCGAAGTAGAGAATCTGGAAGAACTTGATGAAGCCCTGAAAGCAGGTGCCGATATCATCATGCTGGATAACTTCGAAACAGAACAGATGCGCGAAGCCGTCAAACGCACCAACGGCAAGGCGCTACTGGAAGTGTCTGGCAACGTCACTGACAAAACACTGCGCGAATTTGCCGAAACGGGCGTGGACTTTATCTCCGTTGGTGCGCTAACTAAACACGTACAGGCACTCGACCTTTCAATGCGTTTTCGCTAATTGCTAACAGATTTATCCGCTCCATCGCGGGCGGATAAATCTCCCCTTCCCCAACTTTCTTCGTAACGCCTCGCAAATTTCTTGTCTTTCGCTGCAACGAAATAAAAAACCTCGGAAGCTGCTTTCCCGTTTCGTTTTTTGCCCCTCGCTTGTGCTGATGGCGTTTGCCAAAGTAGCGCCAACCAAATCAAGGAGCGAAACAGATGGACAAGCAACGCGGTTTTACACTTATCGAACTGATGGTGGTTATTGGCATCATTGCCATTTTAAGCGCCATTGGTATTCCCGCTTATCAAAACTACCTGCGCAAAGCCGCACTCACCGACATGCTACAAACCTTTGTGCCTTACCGTACCGCCGTAGAGTTGTGCGCGCTGGAACATGGTGGATTAAATACCTGCGACGGTGGCAGCAATGGCATTCCCTCGCCTACCACCACCCGCTATGTTTCAGCCATGAGTGTGGCAAAGGGCGTGGTGTCGCTGACCGGGCAAGAAAGTCTCAATGGACTAAGCGTCGTCATGACGCCGGGTTGGGATAACGCAAACGGCGTCACCGGCTGGACGCGTAACTGCAATATTCAAAGTGACAGCGCATTGCAGCAAGCCTGCGAAGATGTCTTCCGCTTTGATGACGCCAACTAAGGAGCGGCAATGAATATTCCACAGCTCACTGCCCTGTGTCTGCGTTATCAGGGAGTCTTGCTGGATGCCAGCGAAGAGGTGGTTCATGTTGCGGTAGTCGATGCACCTTCGCATGAGCTACTGGACGCATTGCATTTCGCTACCACCAAACGTATTGAGATCACCTGCTGGACACGCCAACAAATGGAAGGTCACGCCAGTCGCACACAACAGACATTGCCCGTAGCTGTTCAGGAGAAGCATCAGCCCAAAGCAGAGTTGCTGACTCGAACGTTACAATCTGCGCTAGAACAACGCGCGTCTGATATTCATATCGAACCAGCGGACAATGCCTACCGCATCCGCTTGCGTATCGACGGCGTATTGCATCCTTTACCGGACGTTTCACCGGATGCCGGAGTCGCATTAACCGCCAGATTAAAAGTGCTGGGAAACCTGGATATTGCGGAACATCGCCTGCCGCAGGACGGGCAATTCACTGTCGAACTGGCAGGAAACGCCGTCTCATTTCGTATTGCGACCTTAGCATGTCGGGGTGGTGAAAAGGTGGTATTAAGGTTGTTACAGCAGGTGAACCAGGCACTGGATGTTAACACGCTTGGAATGCAGCCGTCACAACTGGTGGACTTTGCTCATGCCTTGCAACAACCACAGGGACTGGTGCTGGTAACTGGCCCTACAGGCAGCGGCAAAACGGTCACGCTTTATAGTGCCCTGCAAATGCTGAATACCGCTGACATTAATATTTGTAGCGTCGAAGATCCGGTTGAGATCCCCATAGCCGGACTAAACCAGACGCAAATCCATTCGCGTGCCGGACTCACCTTTCAGGGCGTTTTGCGTGCGTTATTGCGCCAGGATCCTGACGTCATCATGATCGGAGAGATCCGCGATGGCGAAACGGCAGAAATTGCCATTAAAGCCGCGCAAACCGGTCACCTGGTGTTGTCTACCCTACACACTAACTCCACCTGCGAAACGCTGGTACGTTTACAGCAAATGGGAGTCGCCCGCTGGATGCTATCATCGGCGCTTACGCTGGTAATAGCCCAGCGTCTGGTACGCAAACTTTGCCCGCATTGTCGCCGGCAGCAAGGGGAGCCCATCCATATTCCAGACAATGTATGGCCGTCGCCGCTGCCCCACTGGCAGGCACCCGGTTGTGTACATTGCTACCACGGTTTTTATGGTCGCACGGCCTTATTTGAAGTTCTGCCCATAACACCGGTCATACGTCAGCTTATTTCCGCTAATACCGACGTTGAATCGCTGGAAACGCACGCCCGACAGGCGGGTATGCGAACGCTTTTTGAAAACGGCTGCCTAGCCGTGGAGCAAGGCTTAACCACCTTTGAAGAGTTAATCCGCGTATTAGGGATGCCGCATGGCGAGTAAGCAACTCTGGCGCTGGCATGGCATAACCGGCGACGGCAATGCGCAAGATGGGATGCTATGGGCAGAGAGCCGTGCTTTGCTGCTCATGGCACTACAGCAACAGATGGTTACCCCACTAAGCCTGAAGCGAATCACCATCAATTCTACGCAGTGGCGAGGAGATATAAGCGCGGAAGTCATTCATCAACTGGCGACGCTACTCAAAGCCGGGTTAACGCTTTCTGAAGGGCTGGCTCTGCTGGCGGAACAGCATCCCAGTAAGCAGTGGCAAGCGTTGCTGCAATCACTGGCGCACGATCTTGAACAGGGCGTTGCCTTTTCCAATGCCTTATTACCCTGGTCAGAGGTATTTCCGCCGCTCTATCAGGCGATGATCCGCACGGGTGAACTGACCGGTAAGCTGGATGAATGCTGCTTTGAACTGGCGCGTCAGCAAAAAGCCCAGCGTCAGTTGACCGACAAAGTGAAATCAGCGTTACGTTATCCCATTATCATTTTAGCGATGGCAATCATGGTGGTTGTGGCAATGCTGCATTTTGTACTGCCGGAGTTTGCCGCTATCTATAAGACCTTTAACACTCCGCTACCGGCGCTAACGCAGGGGATCATGACGCTGGCAAGTTTTAGTGGCGAATGGGGTTGGTTGCTGGTGCTATTCGGCTTTCTGCTGGCGATAGCCAATAAGCTGCTGATGCGCCACCCAACCAGGCTTATCGCACGGCAGAAATTGCTGTTACGCATCCCGATTATGGGTTCACTGATGCGGGGACAAAAACTCACGCAGATCTTTACGATTCTGACACTGACACAAAGTGCAGGCATTTCTTTTTTACAGGGCGTTGAGAGCGTCAGAGAAACAATGCGCTGCCCGTACTGGGTGCAACTTCTGACACAAATCCAGCACGATATCAGTAACGGTCACCCCATCTGGCTGGCGCTAAAAAATGCCGGTGAGTTTAGCCCGCTCTGTTTGCAATTAGTGAGAACAGGAGAGGCATCCGGCTCGCTGGATCTCATGTTAGACAACCTCGCCCATCATCATCGGGATAACACAATGGCGCTGGCGGATAACCTCGCAGCCTTACTGGAACCGGCGTTGCTGATCATAACGGGAGGAATTATCGGTACGCTGGTGGTGGCAATGTATCTGCCAATTTTCCATTTAGGCGATGCGATGAGTGGAATGGGATAACGCTGGCGTGTTGCTCCACGCCAGCGTTGGTATATTACAGGTTGTTGAAGATGCGGTTTTCTTGTTCCTGCACACGGATAAACGTGGTGCGCTTGGTCAGTTCTTTCAGGCGTGAAGCCCCAACGTATGTACAAGCTGAACGCAGGCCGCCCAAAATATCACGCGCGGTATTTTCAACCGGGCCTCGCAGCGGCAGCTTAACGGTTTTACCTTCTGCTGCGCGATATTCCGCAACGCCGCCAACGTGACGTTTCATCGCAGACTCTGAGCTCATGCCGTAGAACAACATAAATTTCTCGCCGTTCTCCTCAACGATGCGACCGCCGCTCTCTTCGTGGCCCGCCAGCATGCCGCCAAGCATTACGAAATCGGCACCGCCGCCAAAGGCTTTCGCGACATCGCCCGGCGTGGTGCAGCCGCCATCGCTGACGATCATTCCGCCCAGACCGTGCGCAGCATCGGCGCATTCGATCACCGCAGAAAGTTGCGGATAACCGACGCCTGTTTTGACGCGAGTTGTACAAACAGAACCTGGGCCAATGCCAACTTTAACGATATCGGCACCGGAGAGGATAAGCTCCTCACACATTTCACCAGTCACTACGTTGCCTGCACAAATGGTTTTGGTCGGCCACGCTTCACGCGCTTTCGCAACGAACTGCACGAAGTGTTCGGAATAACCATTCGCCACGTCAATACAAACGAAATTTAATGCCGGGTTCAGGTCGAGAATCTGTTTAGTTTTTTCGAAATCCGCATCAGACGTGCCGGTAGAAACCATCACATGTTTCAGCACATCAGCGGAAGAATTGTTGATAAACGCTTGCCACTCTTCGACAGAATAGTGTTTATGCACAGCAGTCAGAATATCAAAAGAAGCCAGCGCAGAGGCCATAGAAAATGTGCCTACGGTGTCCATATTTGCGGCAATAATCGGCACGCCGGACCAACTCTGACCTGAATGTTTGAAGGTGAATTGACGTTCCAGTTCAACATCGGAACGGCTTTTAAGAGTGGAGCGTTTAGGGCGGATGAGAACGTCTTTAAAACCTAACTTCAGATCTTCTTCAATACGCATGTGCGGATTCCTGGGGTTAATGGCTATAAGGGTAAGAGCGCAACTCCAGTGACGTTATCATACGCACTAATCAATGCGGCGCAAGACTGCGAAATTGTCTTTTTTTACGCTACAATCCCATAAATTTACCTGGTAAATAGTGAGCGAACGTTTCATCAATTTCGCTTTCGTGCGCTCATTTTTAACGTTTTGATAATCATGATGAATTCCCGGGAATATAAATTATGAGGTATATAGTTGCCTTAACGGGAGGCATTGGCAGTGGCAAGAGTACCGTTGCCAATGCGTTTGCTAATCTCGGAATTAACGTCATTGATGCCGATATTATTGCGCGTCAGGTGGTTGAACCAGGTGCACCTGCGCTACATGCCATTGCTGATCACTTTGGCGCTAACATGATTGCTGCTGATGGAACATTGCAGCGCCGGGCCTTGCGCGAACGGATCTTCGCCAACCCGGAAGAGAAAAACTGGCTTAACGCCCTGCTGCATCCGCTGATTCAGCAAGAGACGCAACACCAGATCCAGCAAGCTACTTCCCCCTATGTACTATGGGTTGTGCCATTGCTGGTAGAAAACTCACTGTATAAAAAAGCGAATCGAGTGCTGGTGGTGGATGTCAGCCCAGAAACGCAACTTAAGCGCACCATGCAGCGCGACGATGTAACTCGCGAGCATGTCGAACAAATCCTTGCTGCTCAGGCAACGCGCGAAGCTCGCCTTGCCGTGGCAGATGACGTCATTGATAATAACGGCGCACCGGATGCTATCGCATCGGATGTTGCCCGCCTGCACGCACACTATTTGCAGCTTGCGTCGCAGTTTGTCTCACAGGAAAAACCGTAATGCAGACCCAGGTCCTTTTTGAACATCCACTAAATGAAAAAATGCGTACATGGCTGCGCATTGAGTTTTTGATTCAGCAACTCACCGTTAATTTACCCATCGTTGACCACGCTGGCGCGCTGCATTTCTTCCGTAATGTCAGCGAATTACTGGATGTTTTCGAGCGCGGCGAAGTCCGCACTGAGCTGTTGAAAGAACTTGACCGGCAGCAACGTAAACTCCAGACCTGGATTGGCGTGCCCGGCGTGGACCAGAGCCGTATTGAAGCATTAATTCAGCAGTTAAAAGCGGCGGGGAGCGTATTAATCTCCGCGCCGCGTATCGGGCAATTTCTACGTGAAGATCGTTTGATTGCTCTGGTGCGTCAGCGACTGAGCATCCCGGGCGGCTGTTGCAGCTTTGATTTACCTACATTGCACATTTGGCTGCATCTACCCCAGGCGCAGCGCGACAGCCAGGTAGAAACCTGGATTGCCAGCCTGAACCCGCTTACCCAGGCACTTACCATGGTGCTGGATTTAATTCGCCAGTCGGCCCCCTTCCGTAAACAAACCAGCCTGAATGGTTTTTATCAGGATAACGGTGGCGATGCCGACTTGCTGCGCCTGAATCTGTCGCTCGATTCACAGCTTTATCCGCAAATTTCCGGTCATAAGAGCCGTTTTGCCATTCGTTTTATGCCGCTGGACAGTGAAAACGGACAGGTACCAGAACGTCTGGATTTCGAACTGGCCTGTTGCTAAGGAGTAAAAATGTCAGAAACTATTACGGTGAATTGCCCAACCTGCGGGAAAACGGTGGTGTGGGGTGAAATCAGCCCGTTTCGGCCATTTTGCTCCAAACGTTGTCAGCTGATCGACCTCGGAGAATGGGCTGCTGAAGAAAAACGAATCCCCAGCAGTGGCGATCTTTCCGAAAGCGATGACTGGAGCGAAGAGCCAAAGCAGTGACATTCTATCTGATGCGACGCTGGCCTGATAAAACGCGCCAGCGTCGCATCAGGCATCATATGCAAATGTCGGATGCAGCGTGACGCCTTATCCGGCATACACACGCTTAAGTTTCGCAATTACCGGTTCATTGGCTGGCGGAAAATCATCGGCATTAAGACCGACCAGCGACATCCACTCACCGGGTTGCCCTTCTTTACCCCACGGCTCCCCTTCCCAGCTTTCGACCAGCCAGAACCACAGAGTTATATGCCTGTCCGGGAATTCATATTCCAGTTTTTCAAATAGCGAAAAATGTTGTGGGGTAATCCCGACTTCTTCCTGAAGTTCACGCACCACCGCCTGTTCCGGCGTTTCGCCCATTTCAACTTTACCGCCGGGAAACTCCAGTTTATTCGCCATGTGCGCATCTGCTGCGCGACGCGTTATAAAGATTTCATTGTTCTCGTTGCGAATAATACCTACCGCAATTTGCAGCTTTTTCATTGTCTTAAACCTATAAAAAAGGCGCAGAATCCTGCGCCTTTTACTTCAACTGTTAGCTTTTATTGCAGGCGGCCATGGCACTGCTTGTATTTTTTACCAGAACCACACGGGCAAGGATCGTTACGTCCTACTTTGCGTTCACCGGTTTGTGCCGCCAGTGCAGCTGCGGCTGCAGAGTCGTCATCCTGATAGCTAAGCTGCTGCATTTGCGCTAAACGCTCGGCTTCCATACGACGCTGTTGTTCCAGCTCCTCAACCTCTTCAGGCATACGTACCTGAACTTTGCTCAGCGTACTGATAACTTCATATTTCAACGACTCCAGCATCGCTGCAAACATGGAGAACGATTCACGTTTGTATTCCTGCTTCGGATCTTTCTGTGCATAGCCACGCAGGTGGATACCCTGACGCAGATAGTCCATCGCTGCCAGGTGCTCTTTCCACAGAGAGTCGAGAGTTTGCAGCATGACGCCTTTCTCGAAGTGACGCATCATCTCAGCACCAACCACTTCTTCTTTACGCTGATACACTTCGATGGACTGCGCCAGAATGCGCTCACGCAGCGTCTCTTCATGCAGTTCTGGTTCTTTATCCAGCCACTCGGCAATTGGTAAATCGAGGTCGAAATCGTTCTTCAGACGTTCCTGCAGCCCCGGAATATCCCACATTTCTTCCAGCGACTGTGGCGGAATGTAGGCATCAATGGTCGCTTTGAACACATCTTCACGAATGCTGTTGATGGTTTCGCTCACATCGCTGACATCCAGCAGTTCGTTACGCTGGGAGTAAATGGCGCGACGCTGATCGTTAGCCACGTCATCATATTCCAGCAGTTGCTTACGAATGTCGAAGTTACGGCTTTCAACTTTACGCTGGGCGTTGGCAATCGCTTTGGTCACCCACGGGTGCTCAATGGCTTCGCCTGGCTTCATACCCAGTTTACGCATCATGCCGGATACTCGGTCGGAAGCAAAAATACGCATCAGCGCATCTTCCATCGACAGGTAGAAACGGGAAGAACCAGCATCCCCCTGACGACCAGAACGACCGCGCAGCTGGTTATCGATACGACGGGATTCGTGACGTTCAGTACCGATGATATGCAGGCCACCTGCTGCCAGTACCGCATCGTGACGTACCTGCCAGTCGGCTTTAATTTTTTCAATTTGCTCTGCAGTCGGATTTTCCAGCGCGGCAACTTCTGCCTGCCAGCTACCACCGAGCACAATATCGGTACCACGACCCGCCATGTTGGTCGCGATAGTCACCGCAGCCGGGTAACCTGCCTGAGCAACAATCGCCGCTTCGTTGGCATGGAATTTGGCGTTCAGGACGTTGTGCTTAATACCGGCTTTGGTCAGTTCATTTGACACCAGCTCCGATTTTTCGATGGAGATTGTACCCACCAGCACCGGCTGGCCTTTCGCAGTACGTTCTTTGATATCTTCAATGATCGCCTGAATTTTTTCCGCTTCAGTCATGTAGACCAGGTCCGGCAGATCTTTACGAATCATTGGGCGGTTGGTCGGAACAACGACAGTATCCAGCTTATAGATGGAGCTGAATTCGAAAGCTTCGGTATCAGCAGTACCAGTCATCCCCGCCAGTTTTTCATACAGACGGAAGTAGTTCTGGAAGGTGATCGAAGCCAGCGTTTGGTTTTCGTTCTGGATCTGCACACCTTCTTTCGCTTCCACAGCCTGGTGCAGACCATCGGACCAGCGACGGCCCTGCATGGTACGACCGGTGTGTTCGTCAACGATGATAACTTCACCATCTTTAACGATGTAGTCGACGTCACGGGTAAACAGCGCATGAGCGCGCAGCGCCGCCGTTACGTGGTGCATCAGCATGATGTTGGCCGGAGAGTACAGAGACTCTCCTTCATCCATGATGCCTTCTTTAACCAGCAGTTCTTCAATCAGGACCAGACCACGTTCGGTCAGGTTCACCTGGCGAGATTTTTCATCCACCGAGAAGTGGCCTTCGCCCTGGAAGGTTTCGGAGTCTTCTTTTTCCTGACGGATCAGGTGCGGAATAATTTTATTCACGCGTTTATACATTTCCGAGCTGTCTTCTGCCGGGCCGGAAATGATCAGCGGTGTACGCGCTTCATCGATCAGGATGGAGTCCACTTCGTCCACCAGCGCATAGTGCAGTTTACGCTGTACACGTTCTTCAGGACTGAACGCCATGTTGTCACGCAGGTAGTCAAAGCCGTATTCGTTGTTCGTACCGTAAGTGATGTCAGCAGCGTAGGCTTCACGCTTTGCCGGTGCTGGCATGCCCGGCAGGTTGATACCGACAGTCAGGCCAAGGAATTCAAACAGCGGACGGTTGTTTTCGGCGTCACGTTGCGCCAGGTAGTCGTTGACGGTAACTACGTGTACGCCTTTACCGGTTAGTGCGTTCAGGTAAGCAGGCAGCGTTGCGGTCAGGGTTTTACCTTCACCGGTACGCATTTCGGCGATGCAGCGTTCGTTAAGAACCATACCGCCGAGTAACTGAACGTCGAAGTGACGCATGCCAAAGACGCGCTTACTTGCCTCACGCACCACGGCGAAAGCTTCCGGGATCAGATTTTCCAGCACTTCGCCTTTTTCCAGACGCGCACGAAACTCTGCGGTTTTCCCTTTCAGTTCTTCGTCGGAGAGTTTTTCCATCTCCGGTTCCATGGCATTGATGATGTTGACCACTTTGCGCATCCGGCGCAGGGTGCGATCGTTACGACTACCGAAAACTTTAGTTAATAATTTGATTAGCATAATAAAATCTCAAACGCCCCGCGTTGCGGAGTTAATAAAATGAAGTAAAGGTTTATTGTTGTTAGCTGAGGCGTTGAGGGCCAGCACGGATGCCTTGCGCCTGGCTTATCCAGACGGGCGTGCTGAATTTTGCTTGTGGGGTAAAATGCGCATAATCAATGCGATAACCCTTTTCAGACGGCGTGCCTTCCTGGGTCAGAAGCGCGCTAAGCGTATCCAGTAATGCAAGATGTTGCGCCTGAAGAGGCAAAGATTCTTCAGCAACGGGCAGCGTTTGCGGTGCCATCGCGAAGGAAAGATGGCGGATTACCGTGCGAATGGCATGTTGATGCCAGTAATCAACGGAATAGTTCGAATTCGGGCGGCGCGTGTTCGCTTCCAGCAAGGCCAATTGACCAAAGTTAACTTTGGCTGAAGGCTCGTGGTTGCGGGTTGTCGCTTTTGCGGGCGCGTTTGGTTCGGCGGCATTGCTGAGTGCAGGCAAACCTAAACTCGCCGCGACCATCCCTAATAAGAGATGCGGCCAGAAGTAGCGTTTACCAAACTGTCGCCAGCGCGTCAGTATTCCACTCACGTTATTGCCATCCCGATCGTATTCAAACGTATTTAGCGCACAAATCTTATCATTAAAGCCTGAAGTCCACAGCACGAATGAAGATAAGTTGTGCGTAAAAGTGCTTAAGAAAACAGCGTTCGCACCGTTTTTTATAGCTCTTATAAAATTCAAAAAAAAACGACTGGTTCACCTGGCCGGAGAGAGTGCCAGATTTGCCAGTCGAATTTTATACGACAGTATAAATGTCGTTATGCCAGTACGGCTGAAGGCGCTTTGAAGGCCAACGGCAGTTCTGCGTCGTCCTGGAAGGTCACATATTCCCAGGCTTCCTGTTTTGCAAGGACAGCCTGCAGCAGTTTGTTATTCAGTGCATGACCAGATTTATAAGCGGTAAATGCACCAATAATATTGTGACCACACATGAACAAGTCACCGATCGCATCGAGCATTTTGTGACGCACAAATTCGTCTTCAAAACGCAGGCCGTCTTCGTTCAGTACGCGATAATCGTCAACAACGATGGCACAATCGAAGCTGCCGCCCAGGCACAAACCACGGGACTGCAGATATTCGATATCACGCATGAAACCGAACGTACGCGCACGGCTGATCTGGCGCATAAACGCATCAGCGGAGAAGTTCATCGCATAGCGCTGGTTGCTGGAATCAATAGCCGGATGGTTAAAATCGATGGTGAAATCCAGAGAAAAACCATTGTACGGCTTAAATTCAGCCCACTTATCGCCATCTTCGACACGAACAGTCTCTTTAATGCGAACAAATTTCTTGGCGCAGTTCAACTCGTCGATACCGGCGTCAAGCAGCAGGTATACAAACGGAGCGGCGCTGCCGTCCATGATCGGGATTTCCGGCGCGTTAACTTCGATAACAATGTTATCGATGCCCAGGCCCGCGAGAGCAGCATTGAGGTGCTCTACGGTTGAAATCCGCACATCATGCTCGTTGACCAGACACGTACAGAGCATGGTATCACGCACAGATTTGGCATCGGCCGGGAAATCTACCGGTGGATTCAAGTCGGTGCGACGATAGATGACCCCGGTGTTGGCCGGCGCAGGGCGTAACGTCAGGGTGACTTTCTTGCCGGTATGTAAACCGACACCCGTCGCCTGAACGATACGTTTAAGTGTCCTTTGTTTGATCATCGTATTATCTCGCCAAATTACCTATCCAACCGAAGTGTACTATACATTCGGCGGGCCAGTTTAGCACAAAGAGCCTCGAAACCCAAATTCCAGTCAATTCTTAATCAGCTTGCTTACGCAGGAATGCTGGGATATCCAGATAATCCGGCTCTTTCGCAGTTTGCGGCGCATTGTCATTCACGACTTTAGCAACCGGCTTCTGCTCCTGGGTCAGCGGAGCCATACCGTGCTGCTGGTAGCGATCCATCACTGGCTGCTGAACCTGCTTATTGGTCACCAGAGTGATTTCAGGACGTTTGTCCATGCCGATACCTGTCGCAACAACAGTTACGCGCAGCTCGTCATTCATATCCGGGTCAAGAGAAGTACCGATAACCACGGTCGCGTTGTCGGAAGCAAATGCACGGATGGTGTTACCTACCGTTTCGAACTCATCCAGACGCAGGTCGAAGCCCGCTGTGATGTTAACCAGCACGCCGCGTGCGCCAGACAGGTCGATATCTTCCAGCAGCGGAGAAGAGATAGCCATTTCAGCAGCTTCTTCCGCACGATCTTCACCGCTCGCCACACCAGAACCCATCATTGCGTAGCCCATTTCAGACATTACGGTGCGTACGTCTGCAAAGTCCACGTTCATCAAACCCGGACGAGTAATCAGTTCGGCGATACCTTGCACAGCGCCTTTCAGTACATCGTTCGCTGCGCCAAACGCATCCAGCAGGGAGATACCTCGGCCCAGAACTTTCAGCAGTTTGTCGTTCGGGATAGTGATCAGAGAGTCCACATGCTTGGACAGTTCAGTGATCCCCTGCTCCGCGAATGCCATACGCTTCTTGCCTTCAAAGTTGAAAGGCTTAGTGACGACAGCAACGGTCAGGATACCCAAATCTTTTGCCACTTCAGCGACGACTGGTGCTGCACCTGTACCGGTACCACCACCCATACCCGCAGCAATAAAGACCATGTCTGCACCTTCCAGCGCCGCACGCAGTGCATCGCGATCCTCATCAGCCGCATTGCGGCCAACTTCTGGATTAGCGCCAGCGCCCAGTCCTTTGGTGATACCGCTACCGATTTGAATCGTCTGTCCAACCGCTGTTTTACGCAGCGCTTGTGCATCGGTATTTACCGCGAAGAATTCAACACCTTCAATGCGCTCACGCACCATGTGTTCAACAGCATTACCGCCGCCGCCGCCGACGCCGATGACTTTAATCACCGCGTCATTGGTAAGTTCCATTGGTTCAAACATAGTTTCTCTCCGATTTGTGCCTGTCGCCTGAGGCCGTAATCATCGTCGGCCTCATAAAAATTAAAACTCTTTTCGCAGCCAACTATTGAGTCGCTTGATCCACGAGCCAACTGATGCTGTAACACGTTTTTCTACTTCAGCTTCACCGTTAAGATGTGACTCTTTCCCATAGTGAAGCAATCCCACCGCCGTCGAATAATACGGCTCCTGAGCATAATCCGTTAAACCGGTAATGTTCAGCGGCGCGCCGATACGCACTTGCGTATGAAACACGCGCTGAGCACAGGCTGCAAGACCTTCGATCTGCGCTGCGCCACCGGTTAATACAATGCCTGCCGCCAGGTGATGTTTAACCCCTTGTTGGCGAAGCTTTTCCTGCAACTGCAATATCTCTTCGTTGACCAGATTGAGCAGCTCGGTATAGCGCGGCTCGATCACCTCTGCCAGGGTCTGACGTTGTAGACTCCGCGGCGGACGACCGCCTACGCTCGGCACTTCCACGCTCTCATCTTTTCCAACGATGGAGCCCAGCGCACAACCGTGGCGAACTTTAATCGCTTCGGCGTCACTTGGCGGTGTGCCAAAGGCGTAAGCGATATCACTGGTCACGACATTGCCAGCATAAGGAATTACCTTCGTGTGGCGCAATGCCCCACCGGTATAAACGGCGATATCCATTGTACCACCACCGATATCAACGACGCAGACACCCAGTTCACGTTCATCTTCCGTCAATACCGAATAACTTGATGCCAGACCGGCAAATATCAGTTGGTCAACTTTCAGCCCACAACGTTCAACCGCTTTGACGATGTTTTTCGCCATATCATTGTGACATGTGATCAGGTGCACTTTTGCCTGCATCCGCACGCCCGAAAGCCCTACCGGATTCTTGATCCCTTCCTGATAGTCAATCGCATACTCTTGCGGGATCACATGCAACACACGATGCTCATCGCGCACACGCACCGATTTCGCGGTATGGACGACGTTTTCCACATCTTCTTGCGTCACTTCTTCTTCAGAAATAGGCACCATACCAATTTCATTCTGGCAGCTGATGTGCTTACCAGAAAGCGCCAGATATACCGAAGAGATCTGACAATCTGCCATCAATTCTGCCTGGTCAATGGCGCGTTGTACGCACTTGACCACGGATTCGAGGTCGTTCACCCCACCTTTATCCATACCACGCGACGGGCAACTACCCACGCCAATGATATTGACCATACCGTCGGGCAGAACTTCCCCTACTAAAGCGGCAACCTTCGCGGTACCAATCTCCAGTCCTACTACCAGTTTTCTGTCCGTCGCCTTGATCATTGTTGTTCTGCCTGTGCCTGATTTTGTTGCTGAGTAGATTCCTCTGGCGGCAAGGGCGCCCAGCCTACTGCCGCTCCAGAGTCATAACGCAAATCAACGTAGCTAATCCGTTTGCCATCGGTTTGCGCCTGCTGCTGTAAAACCGGATAAAGTTCTACAAAGCGAGCCAAACGTTTCATCGTATCGCCCCGACCAAGATTGAGCTTAATATCGTTATTCAGCGTCAACTGCCAGGAACGTCGCGCGGTCATCGCCGCTTCCTTCAGAGTAAATCTGTCCTTTGCCAGCATCTGCCCCATTTCGCGATAGCCCTGCAACACTTCATTGGCGCTGCCTTCCGGGCCATACAGCATTGGAAGCACCTGCTTGCTGGTGCGATCTGGCGGCACGCTGAAGGTGTTTCCTTCCGCGTCTACCATATGTTGATCATTCCACCGCGCAATCGGCACATATTCAACCAGATGAATCTTCAATTCATCAGGCCACTGCTTTCTGACGCTCACCTGCTTAATCCACGGCAGGCGTTGTTCTATTTGCGTCTGGATGATGTTGACATCCTGGGTCATAAAGGTACCTGGCTCACCCAATGCCAGGATCGACTGCCGGATATCGTCATTACGCGTGTAATGGCGTTCACCGGTCAACACCAGCTTTGAGAGCGGCAGGCGTTGCGCATCTTCCATCCAGCCCAACACGACCCAGCCGCTCACCAACACTGTCGTTAAAACGGTCAGCAGGAAAAGGATCCCCGCCAGACGCGTTCCATTATTGCGGCGAGAAGAAACCTCTTCTTCGCTATTTCGCGTGTTCAGAGCAGCCTGCGACATATTAGTCCGCCAGTTCCAGAATTCGTACTACCAACTGCGAGAAGCTCATACCTGCCTGACGTGCCGCCATCGGCACCAGACTGTGGCTGGTCATACCCGGTGAGGTATTGGCTTCCAGCAGATAAAACTGTCCATCACTGTCCAGCATAACGTCAATACGTCCCCATCCTTTGCAACCTAACGTCGTCCATGCTTTTAGCACTAATGCCTGCAAATTGGCCTCTTGTGACGCTTCCAGACCTGCGGGGCAGAAATACTGTGTCTCATCAGAGAGATACTTCGCCTCATAATCATAGAAGGTTCCGGCCGGTTGAATACGTATTGACGGTAAAATTTCTTCACCGAGTATCGCAATCGTGAACTCCGGCCCACTTAGCCATTTTTCAATCAATACTTCTTCATCGTGCTGAAATGCCAATCTTAATGCATCTTGTAGAGCATTTTCTGCTACTACTTTTGACATTCCCACACTGGAACCTTCGCGGCTCGGCTTAACGATAACCGGCAAACCCAGAGAAGAAATTTCTGCTAACTGCTTATCGTTAAGGCCTTTTTCAAACTCTGCGCGGGTTAACGCTACCCACGGCGCGACCGGTAAACCGGCACCCTGCCACAGAAGTTTGCTGCGTAGTTTATCCATTGAAAGCGCAGATGCCATCACTCCGCTGCCGGTATAAGGCAAGCCCATCAGCTCGAGCATGCCCTGCAGCGTACCATCTTCACCGCCGCGACCGTGTAGCGCGATAAACACTTTCTGAAAACCCATCGACTTCAGTTGCGTCACGTCGACTTCTTTCGGGTCGACAGGATACGCGTCAATACCGCCTTCACGCAGCCCGGCTAACACCGCTGCGCCAGAATTCAGAGAAACTTCCCGCTCAGCGGAGGTCCCGCCCAACAGGACCGCGATTTTATCAGTCATGTTGTTCTTCCTCCGGAGTTTGCGGCTTCAGTTTGATTTCAGCTAAAGAACGAGCAATTTTTCCGATATTACCAGCCCCCTGAACGAGAATCAGGTCGTTACCGGTTAATACCGGTGCCAGCATCTCGGCTACCTGCGCCGGGTCCGGCACCAGAATGGGATCAATTTTCCCACGTCCACGAATTGTGCGACACAGCGAACGGCTGTCCGCTCCCGGAATTGGCGCTTCACCAGCCGGATACACTTCCAGCATCAACAGGGTATCAACCTGCGTCAGCACATTGGCGAAATCATCATACAGGTCGCGCGTACGGGTAAAACGGTGCGGCTGAAACAGCATTACCAGGTTTTTATCCGGCCAGCCTGCGCGCGCCGCTTTAATAGTGGCGTCCACTTCCGTCGGGTGGTGGCCGTAGTCATCGACCAGCATTGCCGTACCGCTTTTTCCATTCACTGGCTCTAGCGGGAATTCACCGAGGAAATCGAAACGGCGCCCCGTCCCCTGGAAGCTTTCCAGCGCACGCAAAATAGCCTCGTCGTCAATTCCCTCTTCCGTAGCAACCGCAACCGCAGCTGCGGCGTTCAGCGCGTTATGACGACCTGGCGCATTCAGGGTGACGCGCATCGGCTCTTTGTCCTGGCGCAGCAGCGTAAAGTGCCCCTGCGGGCCAATCTGCTGATAATCTTCTACACGCACGTCGGCATCTTCGCTGAAGCCGTAAGTCGTGGTCTGACGTCCCACACGCGGTAACAATTCGCGGATCACCGGATCATCAACACACATCACCGCACGACCGTAAAACGGCAGGTTGTGCAGAAAATTAATAAAAGTCTGTTTTAAATTCTCAAAGTCGCCCTGGTAGGTATCCATGTGGTCGGCTTCGATATTGGTGACAATCGCCACCATCGGTTGCAGATGCAGGAACGATGCATCACTCTCATCTGCTTCGGCAATCAGGTACCGACCATGCCCCAAACGCGCATGAACCCCCGCCGCTTTTACCAGCCCACCGTTAACGAAGGTTGGGTCGAGTCCCGCTTCTGCGTAGATGCTAGAAACCATCGCGGTGGTTGTCGTTTTGCCGTGTGTTCCGGCAATGGCGATGCCATGACGAAAACGCATTAACTCAGCCAGCATTTCAGCACGACGGATCACCGGAATACGCGCTTCATGAGCTGCAACAATTTCCGGGTTATCGGCAGAAATCGCGCTGGAAACAACGACCACGCTGGCATCACGTACGTTTTCCGGGCGATGGTTGAAATAAATCGTCGCTCCCAGATTCATTAACTGCTGCGTGACCGGATTTGGCGCTAAATCGGAACCACTGATCTGATAACCTTCATTGGCCAGAACTTCGGCAATACCGCCCATACCGGCACCACCGATGCCGACAAAATGTATGTGCCGAACGCGACGCATTTCGGGCACGATGGAACGCAGTTTTGCCAATTGTTGTGTATTCATTCTTTACGCCATTAACTTCTTAAATTCATACGATGCAAAAGGCATCGCTACAATTACGCCCGGGCAGCCCGGCTCACTTCATTTGCCACTCGCTCGGTGGCATCCGGAATGGATGCAGCGCGGGCGCGTTCTGCCATGGTTAATAAGATTTCTCGCGACCACCCGGCCAGGGTGTTGGCGACAGCATCCACGCTAAGCTGTGACTGCTCGATAATTTTGGCTGCGCCCGCTTTTTCCAGCGGTAGCGCATTCCAGTATTGCTGACGGTCTTTATGTTGAAACGGCACAAACAACGCCGGTAGTCCTGCCGCGGCGATTTCACTCACCGTTAACGCACCGGAGCGGCAAACGACGACATCCGCCCACGCATACGCCGCCGCCATATCATCAATAAATTCCGTCACTTTATGCTGCGGTTGCCCCGCTTCGGCATACGCCTGTTCAACGGATTGTTGCGAACCTTTGCCGCTCTGATGCCAGATAGTGACTGAATCACCCAGTTTCGCAGCAACCTGCGGCATTGTCTGATTAAGAATGCGTGCGCCCTGGGAACCACCCACTACCAACACACGAACCGGACCTTCACGTCCAGCCAAACGTTGCTGCGGCAACGGCAGCGCCAGCACATCGGTACGCACCGGGTTACCCACCACTTCCGCATTAGGAAAAGCACCTGGAAACGCCTGCATCACTTTGGTAGCAATCTTCGCCAGCCATTTATTGGTTAAGCCCGCAATACCGTTTTGTTCATGAAGTACAACCGGAATGCCTAACGACCACGCGGCCAGACCACCTGGACCTGATACATAGCCGCCCATACCGAGCACCACGTCAGGTTTGTACGCTTTCATAATCGCCCGCGCCTGACGCCAGGCGTTGAAGATACGCAGCGGCGCAGCTATCAGTGCTTTTATACCTTTTCCACGCAGACCAGAGATACGAATGAAATCAATTTCGATGCCATGTTTTGGCACTAAGTCCGCTTCCATACGGTCGGCAGTCCCCAGCCAGCGAACTTGCCAACCCTGAGCCATTAGATGGTGCGCAACCGCCAGCCCCGGGAATACATGTCCACCGGTTCCGCCTGCCATCACCATTAATCGCTTCCCTTGACCACTCATCGTGAACCTCGTACAAACGCCTGCGCTTTCTCCAGACGCGTTTCATAATCAATACGCAACAGCATCATGATGGCTGTCGACATAATCAGTAAGCTCGAACCACCGTAACTGATCAGCGGCAATGTCAGACCTTTGGTCGGTAACATCCCCGCCGCCGCGCCTACGTTAACCAGCGCCTGGAAACTAAACCAGATACCAATAGAACAGGCGAGAAAACCGGAAAAACGGTGGTCAATTTCTAATGCTTTGCGGCCAATCGACATCGCGCGAAAAGCGACGAAGAATACCATTAAAAGTGCCAGCACCACACCGACATACCCCAGTTCTTCGCCGATAATGGCGAAAATAAAGTCAGTATGCGCTTCCGGCAGATACTCCAGTTTTTGTACCGAGTTACCTAAACCTTGTCCCCACAGTTCACCGCGACCAAACGCCATCAACGATTGCGTTAACTGATAGCCGCTGCCAAAGGGATCTTCCCACGGGTTCCAGAATGCGGTAACACGGCGGATACGGTACGGTTCGGCGAGGATCAGCAACACAACCGCTGAAATGCCCATACCGATAATGGCAATGAACTGCCACAATTTCGCTCCTGCCAGGAACAACATCGCCAGCGTAGTCACAAACAACACCACCACCGTACCAAGGTCTGGCTGTGCCAGCAGTAACACTGCCAACACCAGAATTACGCCCATCGGTTTCAGGAAGCCGCGCAGGTTATTACGTACTTCGTCGCCTTTACGCACCAGATAGTTGGCGATATAGCAAAACAGCGACAGTTTTGTCAGCTCCGCAGGCTGGATACGCAGCAAACCGAGATCGATCCAACGCGATGCCCCTTTAACCGAGCTACCCACTACCAGAACGATCATCAGCAGGATGATAGATCCGAGCAGCATCGTGGCACTGTAGCGTTGCCAGAACTCCATCGGCAGACGCAGCGTAATGATCGCCAGAATGAATGCCAGGATCAGATAGACGCCATCACGCTTCGCGAAGAAGAACGGATCGTTGGTTAAGCGTTGCCCTATGGGCATTGACGCCGAGGTCACCATGATAAAGCCAATCGCCGCGAGGCCGAAGGTCAGCCACAGTAAGGTGCGATCGTACATGATCAGGCTGTCGGTATCTTTTTCCCGCGAGCCCATCACCCAGCCCTTTAGCGCCGTGGAGATCCAGACCAGAATACTGAATCCTGGCAGGCGCGGCATTTTCAGGCGAGGGAGAGATAAACGCATCAACCTAACTCCTTCGCCAGACGGGCAAACTCATTGCCTCGTTGTTCAAAGTTCTTGAATTGATCAAGGCTGGCACAGGCCGGGGAGAGCAGAACCATATCGCCCGGCTGAACACGCGGAGCCAGCAAGCGCATCGCCTGTTCCATGGTTTCGGTTTGTTCTGCCACTTCCGGGCGTAGCGCCGCCAGCTGCGCGCCGTCCCGACCGAAACAATACAGACGTACATTATCGCCATTCAGGTAACGCGCCAGTGGGCTAAAGTCCGCCGATTTACCATCGCCCCCCAGCAACAAATGCAGCGTGCCGTCTACGTGCAGGCCATTCAGCGCCGCTTCCGTACTGCCGACGTTGGTCGCTTTTGAATCGTTAACCCAGCGCACACCGTTATGCTCCAGCACAACTTCAAAGCGATGCGGCAGACCAGTGAATGTGGTTAACGCTTTCAGGCTGCTGGCACGCGGTAACCCTGCGGCATCTGCCAGCGCCAGCGCCGCCAGCGCATTGGTGTAGTTATGCTGCCCGGAAAGTTTCATTTCTTTCACGTTCAGCACTTTCTCGCCTTTCACCCGCAGCCAGGTTTCGCCCTGCTGATGATTCAGGTGATAGTCGCCCATGTTGACGCCAAAGCTGACGCAGCGTTCATCCGCACCGCGAATCGGCATTGTTAAGGCATCATCAGCATTAACCACGCAAACTTTTGCGTTTTCGTAAATGCGCAGTTTTGCTGCACGATACTGTTGTAAACCAAACGGATAGCGATCCATATGATCTTCAGTCACGTTCAGAATGGTCGCTGCTACCGCCTGTAAGCTGGAGGTGGTTTCCAGCTGGAAGCTCGACAGTTCCAGCACGTACAGTTCGCACTCATCATCCAACAGCATCAACGCAGGCAGGCCAATATTGCCACCCACACCAACGTTAACCCCCGCCGCTTTCGCCATTTCACCCACTAGCGTGGTGACCGTGCTTTTGCCGTTAGAACCGGTAATCGCCACAATCGGTGCTTGTGCTTCACGACAGAACAGCTCGATATCGCCAACGATTTCGATTCCGGCATCAGCGGCAGCGCTTAAGGATGGATGCGCCAGTGCAATACCGGGACTGGCGACAATCAGATCTGCCGCCATCAGCCATTCATCATTCAGACCGCCCGTGTGGCGTTCTACGGCTTCGGGTAATTTATCCAGGCCAGGCGGTGTCATACGCGTATCCATAACGCGCGGCGTCACACCGCGAGCGAGGAAAAAGTCCACGCAAGAAAGCCCGGTGAGGCCCAGGCCGATAATGACGACATTTTTACCCTGGTAATCAGCCATGATTAACGTACCTTCAGCGTTGCCAGACCAATCAGGACCAGCATCAGCGAAATAATCCAGAAACGCACAATGACGCGCGGTTCCGGCCAGCCTTTCAGTTCATAGTGGTGATGAATCGGTGCCATGCGGAAAATACGTTGTCCGCGCAGTTTAAAGGAGCCGACCTGCAGGATGACGGAAAGCGTTTCTACCACGAACACGCCCCCCATAATCACCAGCAGGAATTCCTGACGCAGCAGTACGGCGATAATACCTAACGCACCACCTAACGCCAGCGAACCTACATCGCCCATAAAGACCTGCGCCGGATAGGTGTTAAACCACAGGAAGCCCAGCCCTGCCCCGACTATCGCGGTACAGACAATGACCAGTTCCCCGGCGTGTCGTAGATACGGTATGTGTAAATAGCTGGCAAAGTTCATGTTGCCGGTCGCCCACGCCACCAGCGCAAAACCACCGGCGACAAATACGGTCGGCATAATTGCCAGACCGTCGAGACCATCGGTCAGGTTTACCGCGTTGCCAGTACCCACAATGACAAAGTAAGCCAGCAGAATGTAGAACAGCCCCAGTTGCGGCATCACATCTTTAAAGAACGGAACCACCAGCTGCGTTGCGGGCGTGTCTTTGCCGGCAAGGTACAGCGCGAAGGCAACACCCAGTGCAATGACCGACATCCAGAAATACTTCCAACGGGCAATCAGGCCCTTGGTGTCTTTACGCACCACTTTGCGATAATCATCAACAAAGCCAATAACACCATAACCTACCAGCACCACCAGTACGCACCAGACGTACGGATTGGACGGGTAAGCCCACAGCAGCACGGAGATCACAATCGCCGTCAGGATCATTATCCCGCCCATGGTCGGTGTACCGCGCTTGCTGAAGTGTGATTCAGGACCGTCGTTACGCACCACCTGACCAAAGGAAAGTTTTTGCAAATGAGCAATCATACGCGGGCCCATCCACAATGAGATGAACAGCGCGGTCAGCAGGCTGACGATGGCGCGAAACGTCAGATAGGAAAAGACGTTAAAGCCGGAATAATATTTGACCAAATGTTCGGCCAGCCAAACTAACATGTCCCATTCTCCTGTAAAGCGCGTACTACCTCTTCCATGGCAGCACTACGTGAACCCTTAACTAAAATCGTAATTACCTGTTGCTCAGCAATCAGTGATTTAAGACGCGCGATAAGCGCAGTTTTATCGGAAAAATGTTCGCCAACGCCGCTGGCGGTGCTGATAGCATGGCTTTGTTTACCCACACTTAACACGCAGTCAATACCAGCAGCTTTTGCCGCTTCGCCCACCTGTACATGGCAGGCTTCGCTTTCAGCGCCCAGTTCCGCCATATCGCCCACCACCAGCACGCGGTAGCCCGGCATTTCAGCCAGAACCTGAACAGCGGCGGTCATTGAACCGACATTGGCGTTGTAGGAGTCGTCGAGCAGCAACTGGTTTTCTGCCAGTTTTATGGGGAACAGACGGCCTGGAACAGCTTTCAGATTTGCCAGCCCCGCTTTGATAGCATCAAGCGTTGCGCCCACGGACATGGAGAGCGCAGCGGCTGCCAGCGCATTCGCAATATTGTGACGCCCCGGCAACGGCAGCAGAACATCGACGCTACCTGTAGGGGTTTGCAGGGTAAATTCCGTACCGTGCGAGGTTACATGGATATTGGTGGCGGTGAAATCGCTGTTGGCGGCATTAGGTGAGAAACGCCACACTTTGCGTGAGCCAATTACGCTCTGCCAGTTCAGCCAGTCGTTGTTGTCGGCGTTCATAATGGCGATACCGTTTTCCGGCAGGCCGCTAAAGATTTCACCTTTCGCTTTCGCGACACCCGCAAGCGAGCCAAAACCTTCCAAATGCGCCGCTGCCAGGTTGTTGACCAGCGCCGCTTCCGGGCGAGTCAGACTCACAGTCCAGGCAATTTCACCCTGATGGTTCGCGCCAAGTTCAATAACTGCGTAATCGTATTCCGGCGTTAAGCGCAACAGCGTCATCGGTACACCGATGTCGTTATTGAGATTGCCTGCCGTATAAAGTGTGTTGCCGCACTGGCTTAAAATTGCCGCCGTCATCTCTTTAACGGAGGTTTTGCCGGAGGAACCTGTCAGAGCAACCACGCGCGCCGGAACTTGCTGGCGAACCCATGCAGCCAGTTCACCAAACGCCAGACGCGTATCCTTGACGATTAACTGCGGCAGATCAATATCCAGCGGACGGCTAACCAGTAGTGCGCCTGCGCCGCCAGCTTTCGCCTGGTCGGCAAAATCATGAGCATCGAAACGTTCGCCTTTCAGGGCAACAAACAGGCAGCCCGGCGTCAGTTTTCGCGTGTCAGTGGTTACAGCATCAAGGGTAATATCTGCACCTTGCAGTTCACCGTTGAGAATATCGGTAAGTTGGCTAAGGGTTACGCTAATCATGCAATCACCCCCAGCAGACGCGCCACCGTGACGCGATCGGAGTAGTCCAGACGCTGATTGCCAACAATCTGGTAATCCTCATGGCCTTTGCCCGCGACCAGTACCACATCATTCTCTTTAGCCTGCATAACGGCGCAAGTCACCGCTTCAGCACGGCCTTCCATCACTTTGGCATATCCGGCATCTAACATTCCCGCCAGAATATCGTTGATGATGGCACGAGGCTCTTCGGTACGCGGGTTATCGTCCGTCACCACCGCCACGTCAGCAAACTCTTCAGCAATTGCGCCCATCAGTGGACGTTTGCCTTTATCACGATCGCCACCGCAGCCAAAGACGCACCACAGCTTGCCCGCACAGTGCAGGCGCGCCGCCTGTAAGGCTTTTTCCAGTGCATCCGGCGTATGCGCGTAATCCACCACCACCGTCGGTTTGCCTGGTGCAGTGAACACTTCCATACGTCCGCAAACCGGTTGCAGACGCGCGGCGGTTTTCAGCAAATCAGCCAGCGGATAGCCGAGTGCCAGCAGTGTCGCCAGCGCCAGCAGCAGGTTGCTGACGTTGAATGCGCCCATCAGGCGACTTTCAATTTCCCCATCGCCCCAACTCGAGCTAAAGCGAATGGTCGCACCGCTGTCGTGATAGTTCACGTCGGTCGCTTTCAACCAGCGTCCGTGACAGTTCGGATTGATATGATCTTCCATTGATACCGCAACCGCGTCCGGCAGTTTTGCCAGCCAGCGGCGGCCCACTTCATCGTCGGCGTTAATAATCGCCTGACCGCAATGATGCTCAGAATAAAGCAGCCATTTCGCAGCTTCGTAGTGTTCCATATCACCATGATAATCAAGGTGATCGCGGCTTAAGTTGGTAAAGACCGACGCCGCAAATTTCAATGCCGCCACACGGTGTTGTACCAGCCCGTGGGATGAAACTTCCATTGCGCAAAAAGTCGCGCCCTGATCCACCAGCCCCGCCAGCTCATGCTGAACATCGACTGCCGAACCGGTGGTATTTTCTGTCGGGATCACTTTCCCCAGCAGGCCGTTACCAACGGTGCCCATTACCGCGCTGGTTTCGCCAAGCAGTTGGCTCCACTGTGCCAGCAGCTGGGTCGTCGTGGTTTTGCCGTTGGTGCCCGTTACGCCTACAAGACGTAAATTGTCAGAGGGTTCATGGTAAAAGCGGCCTGCCAGTGCAGATAAACGCTCGTTGAGCTGGCTGAGATAGATGACCGGTACGCCGTGCATTTCACGGATTTCACCGTCGGTCGCCTCATCTTTCGCCTCTGCAATAATGGCAGCCACACCTTGCGCTATCGCCTGCGGGATATATCGACGCCCGTCCGCCTGATGACCTACTACAGCTACAAAGAGATCGCCCGCCGCAGCCACACGGCTGTCGAGTGTCATCTCTCGCAGTGCTCGCGAAGGTGCGTCTGGCACCCACGGAGCAAGAAGGTCGCGCAAATTACGATCTGCCACCTGTACCCTCGCCTTGATTAATCACAAATTCATTTTTATCGCCCGTTGTCAGCGCATCCGGCTCGATGTTCATGGTACGCAATACGCCGCCCATGATGGCACCAAAGACCGGCGCGGAAACGGCGCCGCCGTAGTATTTACCCGCCTGCGGATCGTTGATAACAACAACCAGCGCGAAGCGCGGCTGACTCGCAGGCGCAACGCCTGCGGTATAAGCAATATATTTATTGATGTAGCGACCGTCCGGCCCGACCTTTTTCGCGGTACCGGTTTTAATGGCGATACGATAGCCTTTAATCGCCGCCTTCACGCCGCCGCCGCCCGGTAGCGCCACGCTTTCCATCATATGCACCACGGTGCGAACAATGGATTCCGGGAAGACACGTTCACCGGGAACCGGGGGGTCAACTTTGGTAATCGACAGTGGGCGATAAATGCCGTAGCTGCCGATAGTTGCGTAGACTCGCGCTAACTGTAACGGTGTTACCATTAGCCCGTAGCCGAAAGAGAAGGTGGCCCTCTCTATGTCAGACCACCGTTGTTTTTGAGGATATAAGCCACTGCGTTCTCCGACCAACCCCAAATTGGTCGCTTTTCCCAGTCCAAAACGTGAGTAAGTATCTACTAACGCTGAGGACGGCATCGCTAACGCCAGTTTGGAAACACCGACGTTACTCGACTTCTGTAATACCCCGGTCAGGGTTAATTCGCTGTAGCGCGCCACGTCTTTGATTTCGTGACCGTTAATTCGATAAGGAACGGTATTGAGTACCGAGTTTTCCCGCACCACGCCACGTTGCAACGCGGTCATCACCACCATCGGTTTAACCGTTGAGCCCGGTTCAAACACGTCGGTGATGGTACGGTTACGCATCGCTTCTTTCGGCGTGCCGCTCAGATTATTTGGGTTGTATGACGGGCTGTTAGCCATCGCCAGCACTTCACCGGTGTTGACATCCACCAGCACGGCGCTACCAGATTCAGCCTTGTTAAAGGCCACTGCGTTGTTCAGTTCGCGATAAACCAGCGCCTGCAGGCGTTCATCAATACTCAGCGTCAGGTTGTGCGCTGCCTGGCTGTCAGTAGAAGAAATATCTTCAATTACGCGACCATAGCGGTCTTTACGCACAATGCGCTCACCCGGCTGCCCGGTAAGCCATTTATCGAAACTCTTCTCGACGCCCTCAATCCCTTGGCTATCGACGTTAGTAAAGCCGATGAGGTGAGCAGTCACTTCGCCGGATGGATAATAACGGCGAGATTCTTCACGCAGATGAATCCCCGGCAGTTTCAGTTTTTTGATGTAGTCCGCCATGTCAGGGTTTACCTGACGCGCCAGATAAATAAAGCGCCCTTTCGGGTTGGCGTTAATGCGGGCTGAGAGCTGATCCAGCGGAATATTGAGCGCGTTAGCCAGCGCCTTCCAGCGGTCACCGACGCTGATACCGCCAGCGTCATGCACTTCTTTTGGGTCAGCCCAAATCGCTTTTACTGGCACACTCACCGCTAACGGGCGACCAGAACGGTCAGTAATCATGCCGCGGGAGGTGGAAACTTGCTGAACGCGAAGAGAACGCATGTCGCCCTCTTTCACCAGCATATCCGGGGAGATAACTTGTAACCACGCTACGCGTCCGAGCAGAAAAGCCAGCGCCAGGAGAATACAGCCGCATAACAACGCAAAACGCCAACTGATAAAGTTGGCATGTTCTTCCTGACGTTTTGGTTTCTGCGTTTTCGCCGCTGCTTTCATGCGTCGCGTTTATCCTTATTTTTGCACTACGATATTTTCTTGTGACGGATCAACATGCTGCATTTGCAGCTTTTCCGTGGCTATTCTTTCCACCCGGCTATGGTCGCCGAGCGCATTCTCTTCAAGGATCAGGTTGCGCCATTCAATGTCTAAAGCATCTCGCTCCAGCACCAGTTGTTCGCGCTGAGCGGTCAGTAAACGGGTATGGTGCGCCGTGGTTACCACGGTCACCGCCGTCAAAATAATGCAAATGAACAGGCAGAGTGGCAGCTTCCCAAATCGCAAAAGATCGTCACCGATAACGCCAGGCAAGGCATGGCGCTCGTGGCTTCCCATCGATCCTTTAACTTTGCTTAGAGCTTCTGTCACTCTGCTGATCATGCGTTCGTCCTCTCTGCAATACGCAGAACTGAACTACGGGCACGAGGGTTCTCAGCCACCTCTTCTTCGCCCGGCATCAACTTACCTAGTGCTCGCAACTGACGGCCCCCCAGTTTTTTGAGCTGCTCTTCTGTCATCGGTAACCCTGCCGGAACTTGCGGACCGCGGCTGTTTTCACGCATAAAACGTTTCACAATGCGGTCTTCCAGCGAGTGGAAGCTGATGATCGAAAGCCGCCCACCCGGGGCCAGCACATTGAGCGAGCTTTTTAGCGCCTGCTCTATCTCCTCCAGTTCACTGTTTACCCAAATGCGCACCGCCTGGAAGGTACGGGTCGCGGGATGTTTAAACTTATCTTTCACCGGCGTTGCGGCAGCCACGACTTCCGCCAGTTCTTTGGTGCGGGTCATCGGCTGTTCGCGGTTACGCTCGACAATGGCGCGGGCAATGCGTTTGGCAAAACGCTCTTCACCATAGGTTTTCAATACCCAGGCGATATCGGCTTCTTCTGCGGTTTGTAGCCATTCAGCGGCTGACTGCCCACGGGTTGGGTCCATACGCATGTCCAGCGGACCATCGCGCATAAAGGAAAAGCCGCGCTCAGCATCATCAAGTTGCGGTGAAGAGACGCCAAGATCGAGGAGAATGCCGTCGATCTTGCCGATAAGATCGCGCTCGGCAACGTATTCGCCCAGCGCGGAGAAAGGTCCGTGGATGATGGAGAAGCGCGGATCATCAATAGTCTTCGCAACGGCGATAGCCTGCGGGTCGCGATCGATCGCCAGCAAACGCCCCTCTTCGCCAAGCTGCGAGAGGATCAGACGTGAGTGACCACCGCGACCAAAAGTCCCATCAATGTAGATGCCATCAGGACGGATATTGAGGCCATTAACGGCTTCATCCAGCAGCACCGTAGTATGTTTATAGTTTTCCATCATTTTATAGAGACAAGTCCTGCAGTCGCTCCGATAAGTCTCCGGTAGCCAACTGCTCTGCGTCGATATCTTCCTTGACCTGTTGATGCCAGGTTGTTTCATCCCACAGCTCAAACTTGTTGAACTGTCCAACCAGCATCACTTCTTTTGTCAGCCCGGCATGTTGCCGCAGTACTGGCGCGATTAACAATCGACCTGCGCCATCCATCTGACATTCGCTGGCATGACCTAACAGTAGGCGCTGCACACGGCGCTCAACCGGGTTCATGCTCGACAGACGCGATAATTTTTGCTCGATAATTTCCCATTCAGGCAGGGGGTAAAGCAGCAGGCACGGGTGATGAATGTCAATGGTGCAAACCATTTGACCGGCAGCGTTCTCAAGCAGCTGTTCCCGATAACGGGTAGGCACTGATAAGCGCCCTTTGCTGTCGAGATTGACTAACGTTGCTCCCCGGAACATGCCAGCCTCACCCCTTATTCCCACTTTGCCCCACAATTTCCCACTGAAAGGAGTTTACGGAGCGGAGGAAAAGCTTGTCAAGCCAGTCACAAGGCATACCGAGGTAAAAAACCCGATGTTTACGGCTAATATCAGCGTTGTTTATTTTACGTCCAACGTGCGAAGCAAATTAACGTTATGAATAGCTGTAAGAAAAAATCCCTCATCGTCATCACCGTTTTAAAATGACTCACTATTTTCCACAGCAAATATAAAGTGTCAGTTTGCGACGCGAGCGGCATTTTAGGACATATCTTCTCTGGTTAACAGTCCCTGTTGCGTCTGTGTGGCGCTTGATGCCAGCAGGTTTGCGCAAAAACAAAGAAAAGTGTTTGTTAAATCGGCAATTCATCTCTGCATGTAACAAAATAATGCAAAAACGCGCTGTCAATATCATTTAATTATTGTGAATTTCAGCAGGTGAGTTAATTAACGGGCGGGTTTAAAAGCATTTATCAATAATAGCCAGGAATAGTCTTATTTACTTTAAGGATATTGATGTCCATTCCCGTACTCAACGCGCCAGAGAGAAATTCACCTGGCGCGTACTTTTGTTCGCGGCTTAGCTACGGCTGAGCACGCCGCGGCGATAGAGATTACGTTTAATGCGCGTTAAACCAGGTTTTGGCTTACGCGGTTCATCGAGGCTCGCCAGGACAATCTCCAGCACACGTTCTGCGACATCGCGGTGACGTTGAGCCACTGCCAGCACCGGGCACTGTAAGAAGTCGAGCAGTTCGTTATCGCCAAAGGTGGCAATTGCCAGGTCAGAAGGCAGTTTGCCGTCGCGACGTAGCGTGACATCCATCACCCCTTGCAACAGCGCAAACGACGTTGTGAACAGCGCCTGCGGCATCGGATGCGTTTCCAGCCATTTTTCGAATAACTGGGCAGCTGCCTCCCGCTCATAGCTGTTGGCATAAAGGAAATGCACTTCGCGCGGATCATCTTTCCAGGCAGTACGGAAGCCTTGTTCACGCAGGAAGCTGACAGAAAGCTCCGGCAGCGCGCCAAGATAAAGCACCGTCTCGGCGGGAAACTTACGTAACTCTTCCGCCAGCATTTCGGCATCATCCTGATCGGCACCAACCACGCTGGTGAAGTGTTCACGATCGAGGGCGCGGTCCAGCGCGACAATCGGGAACGGGTCGTTAGCCCAGCGTTGATAAAAAGGATGCTCAGGTGGCAACGACGTCGAAACAATAATGGCATCAACCTGACGCTGTAAAAGGTGCTCAATGCAGCGCATTTCGTTGTCGGGCTGATCTTCCGAGCAGGCAATCAGCAGTTGATAACCCCGTTGCCGCGCCTGGCGTTCAAGATAGTTAGCGATGCGGGTATAGCTGGTGTTCTCCAGATCGGGGATCACAAGACCAATAGAACGTGTGCGTCCAGCACGAAGCCCAGCTGCCACGGCGTTCGGGTGGTAATTGTGCTCACGCACCACAGCCATGACTTTTTCAACGGTTTTGTCGCTCACACGGTATTGCTTCGCTTTGCCGTTAATAACATAGCTTGCAGTGGTCCGCGACACTCCCGCCAGCCGAGCGATTTCATCCAGTTTCACAATTGCCCCTTGCGTAAAATGTAAAAACCATAGCCATTGTACTGGTATGGATTAAATTCATTAACATCTAAGCGCAGAAAATTAACTGCGGCAACTGCTTTTATTCCAGGTTCCCACTGATTTCGCAAAAAAAGCCCAACGTGACATGTTGGGCTGCAAATTGCGCATTGAGATCATTCTCAACGCATTATTTTATCGCCGCGCGAAAGTCCGACCACACCAGAGCGAGCAACTTCCACAATTTTCGCCACATCGCGAATCGATGCTAAAAATGCATCAAGCTTATCGCTGGTGCCTGCTAATTGAACGGTATAAAGCGAGGGTGTGACATCGATAATTTGCCCACGGAATATTTCCGTATTACGTTTCACTTCGTCACGCCCGTAACCGCTGGCCTGAATTTTCACCAGCATGATTTCCCGCTCAACGTGCGCGCCCTGCCCCAACTCGCTCACGCGCAAGACATCGACCAGCTTGTGTAATTGCTTTTCGATTTGCTCAAGCACTTTTTCATCGCCCACGGTCTGGATGGTCATACGCGATAATGTCGGATCGTCGGTTGGCGCAACGGTCAGGCTTTCAATGTTGTAGCCACGCTGGGAAAAAAGGCCAATCACGCGGGATAACGCGCCTGATTCATTTTCGAGTAAGACTGATAATATCCGGCGCATAATCAGGTTCTCTCCGTTTTGCTTAACCACATTTCATCCATTCCGCCCCCGCGAATCTGCATCGGGTAGACGTGCTCACTGCCATCGACGGTAACATCAACAAACACCAGGCGATTATTGCGCACCTGTTCCAGCGCCTCGCTAAGTTTGCTTTCCAGTTCTTGCGGATGAGAGATCTGGATCCCGACGTGACCATAGGCTTCCGCCAGACGGACGAAGTCTGGTAAGGACTGCATATAAGATTGTGAATGACGGCCGGAATAGATCATGTCCTGCCACTGCTTCACCATCCCCAGATAGCGGTTATTGAGATTCACCACCAGTACGGGCAACTCATATTGCAACGCGGTAGACAGTTCCTGGATGTTCATCTGAATACTGCCGTCACCAGTGACGCAAACCACGGTTTCTTCTGGCAACGCCATTTTGACGCCCAGTGCCGCAGGTAAACCAAAACCCATCGTGCCGAGGCCGCCAGAGTTGATCCAGCGACGCGGTTTGTCGAATGGATAATAAAGCGCAGCAAACATCTGGTGCTGCCCGACATCGGACGTCACGTAAGCGTCCCCATGAGTCAACCGCCAAAGAGTCTCGATCACCGCCTGCGGTTTAATCTTTTCACTGTGAGTGTCATATTTCAGGCACTGACGAGCGCGCCACTGTTCAATCTGCTGCCACCAGTCGCGGATCTCATCCAGCGGTTGATGGGCGGATTCTTGCGACAGGAGTTCAAGCATTTGTTCTAGGACCTGGCGAGCATCCCCCACAATCGGGATATCAGCAGTCACGGTTTTAGAAATTGAGGTTGGATCAATATCGATATGCAGAACAGTGGCATTTGGGCAGTACTTTGCCAGATTGTTCGTCGTTCGGTCATCAAAACGTACCCCGACGGCGAAAATCACATCCGCGTTATGCATCGTCATATTGGCTTCGTAGGTACCGTGCATTCCCAACATGCCCAGTGCCTGGCGATGCGTTGCCGGAAACGCCCCCAGCCCCATCAAAGAGGAAACAACGGGCAGATTCAACACCTCCACCGCTTCTTTCAACTGCAGATGGCAGCCCGCCGTGATTGCCCCACCGCCTACGTAGACAACCGGTTTTTTTGCCGCCACCAGCGTTTGCAGAGCGCGCTTAATTTGCCCTTTATGCCCGGAGGTCGTGGGATTGTAAGAACGCATACTGACCGACTCCGGCCAGACATAGGGTAATTTGTTCGCCGGATTTAGAATATCTTTCGGTAAATCAACGACCACGGGTCCAGGACGACCACTTGCCGCTAGCCAGAAAGCCTTTTTCAGCACCTGCGGAATGTCTTCCGTTTGCTTAACCAGAAAACTGTGTTTAACCACCGGGCGAGAAATCCCCACCATGTCGCACTCCTGAAAGGCATCATAACCTATCAACGAGGTCGCTACCTGCCCGGAAAGGACAACTAATGGAATGGAATCCATATAAGCGGTGGCAATGCCAGTAATCGCATTGGTCGCCCCTGGACCCGACGTTACCAGCACGACGCCGACTTCCCCGGTCGCGCGCGCCAGACCATCGGCCATATGCACCGCCGCCTGCTCATGGCGAACTAAAACATGATCGATACCACCCACGGTATGCAATGCATCGTAAATATCAAGGACCGCGCCTCCAGGATAACCGAATACTTGTTTAACGCCCTGATCGATAAGCGATCGGACGACCATCTCGGCTCCAGACAACATCTCCATGGCCTGCCTCACTGTTTGACGGAAAAAATGTGTAAAACACATTAACCGTCCGATCTTGCTTAAGCAATTGGCAGACAGAGACATAAACACGGGGTAATAAGAATAAACAGGAGGAAAGGTGAAAAGAAACGATAAAATCCTCCATTACAGAGGATGAAATTGATAATAAATCGGCTGAATCCTACAACTTACAGCAATTTCTCTATTTTTTTAATTAATCCTAAAATAGAGAGCACAAACATTCAGAATAAAATTCTACATTCAATAAAAAATGCAGAATAAACCAGACATTGATGTCTGACCTATTCTGCATTCAGTTAGCGTTTGCAAATTGAGACTAATTGCTCTTCCATCCACTGATGGCCTTTATCGCGCCCGGCAGCTTCATGCCAGGAGAGATAACAGGTTCTGCTGTTTTGTTTTAACGGCAGCGGTAATACCTGTAACTCTAAGGATTCAGCGAACTCTTCAGCCAACCAACGCGGCGCAATAGCGACCAGATGCGTTTGCGACACCACGCTAAGTACGCTCATCATTGCCATGCCCTGATACGCGATACTGGCTTGCTTATCTACCGTGTCATACCAGGTTTGACTAAATGATGCGAAACGATCGAGCGAAACCGCAGCGTGTTGTTCGTTATAAACATCATGCTTCAGTAACGGGCCTTTAATTGTTGGATGATTTTTGCTGGCTACCAACACCATTTCATCTTTAAATAATGGCACACTGGTAAATTCAGGGCGATGGAAGTCTTCATAACTAATCACAAACTCCGTTTCCTGATAACGCAGCTGATGTTCAGTGTTCTGATTTAATGAAGACTTGAACATAACATGTATATTTGGCGCAATCTGCTCAATGTGATTATAAATCTGCGAGGTCAGAATGCTGTCTAACGGGCTGCAAACACAAAGATGAAATACACGTTCACTGCTCGCGGGTTCAAAACCTGAACCAGGCAATTCATTTTGTACTAGTTGCAATGCCTGACGAACTGAGCCAAAAAGTTGAAATGCGCGAGCAGTCGGTTGAATACCACGGCCATAACGAACAAAAAGCTCGTCATTAAACATCACCTTCAGGCGTGCAACAGCGTTACTGACCGCAGGTTGCGACATTCCCAGAGCATGAGCGGCACGGGTGATGTTTTGCTCCTGCATCACGGCATCGAAAACGGTTAATAAGTTGAGATCGACCATGCGTAGCTGTGGCTTGCTTAACTCCGCCGTCTCTGGATGATCTGTTTGTACCTCTGGCATACTTAACTCCACTGTCACACTTAACTCCCTTTCCCTTATTGGAATGCAGAGAAATAATCCTCGAGAATATGATTTATCATGCATATAAAATAAGAAAAAGCAAAATGAGTAAAATTAGGAAAACATAAAGATACAGGTTCTGATAAAAACAGAATCCACTGCCGAGCAAAGAGTCATTTACTACAGCATAATAATCCATAATGTTTTTGTTGCGAAAACAATCTAATCATAACTACCACGAATACTCAATCATCCACAAAATGGATTAAATGTGTTTTTTAATAATTAATTTATATGTTTAATGCATTAATTCTTAACATTAATTGATCAATAATATTCAGCAAATGAATATCAAAAAATTCGCAAAACATATAATTCAATACAAATCATCAGGATAGGTTTTGTAACGCGTGCATTTTATCCCCCTTTCCCTCGTTGATTAGATGCAAAAAATTATTCTGAAATATGTCAACCGATGAAAAGCATCGGCGGTTAAGCAGAAATTAATATCGCTTGTTTTAACCACCGCAGCACAATTAGCTAATTTTACGGATGCCGAACTCACAATGGCGTGACGTTTTTATTGCTTCAGGGTTGACATCCGTTTTTGTATCCAGTAACTCTAAAAGCATATCGCATTCATCTGGAGCTGATTTAATGACTCACATCGTTCGCTTTATCGGTCTACTACTACTAAACGCATCTTTTTTGCGCGGTAGACGAGTGAGCGGCATCCAGCATTAAGCCAGCACGCAGTCAAACAAAAACCCGCGCCATTGCGCGGGTTTTTTTATGCCCGAAGCGAGGCGCTCAAAAAGAGACAAGGACCCAAACCATGAGCCAGCAAGTCATTATTTTCGATACCACATTGCGCGACGGTGAACAGGCGTTACAGGCAAGCTTGAGTGTGAAAGAAAAACTGCAAATTGCGCTGGCCCTTGAGCGTATGGGTGTTGACGTTATGGAAGTCGGTTTCCCCGTCTCTTCGCCGGGTGATTTTGAATCAGTGCAGACCATCGCTCGCCAGGTTAAAAACAGCCGTGTATGCGCGTTAGCTCGCTGCGTGGAAAAAGATATTGACGTGGCAGCCGAATCCCTGAAAGTCGCCGAAGCCTTCCGTATTCATACCTTTATTGCCACTTCGCCAATGCACATCGCCACCAAGCTGCGCAGCACGCTGGACGAAGTGATCGAACGCGCTATCTATATGGTGAAACGCGCCCGTAATTACACCGATGATGTTGAATTTTCTTGCGAAGATGCCGGACGCACCCCAATTGCCGATCTGGCGCGAGTGGTCGAAGCGGCGATTAATGCCGGTGCCACCACCATCAACATTCCAGACACCGTGGGCTACACCATGCCATTTGAGTTCGCCGGAATCATCAGCGGCCTGTATGAACGCGTACCCAACATCGACAAAGCCATTATTTCCGTACATACCCACGACGATTTGGGCCTGGCGGTCGGCAACTCACTGGTGGCGGTACATGCCGGAGCACGGCAGGTAGAAGGCGCAATGAACGGGATCGGCGAGCGTGCCGGTAACTGTTCCCTTGAAGAAGTCATCATGGCGATCAAAGTTCGTAAGGATATTCTCAACGTCCACACCGCCATCAATCACCAGGAGATATGGCGCACCAGCCAGTTAGTTAGCCAGATTTGTAATATGCCGATCCCGGCAAACAAAGCCATTGTTGGCAGCGGCGCATTCGCACACTCCTCCGGTATCCACCAGGATGGTGTACTGAAAAACCGCGAAAACTACGAAATCATGACACCAGAATCTATTGGTCTGAACCAAATCCAGCTGAATCTGACCTCTCGTTCGGGGCGTGCGGCGGTGAAACATCGCATGGATGAGATGGGATATAAAGAAAGTGAATATAATTTAGACAACCTGTACGACGCTTTCCTGAAGCTGGCGGACAAAAAAGGCCAGGTGTTTGATTACGATCTGGAGGCGCTGGCCTTCATCGGTAAGCAGCAAGAAGAGCCGGAGCATTTCCGTCTGGATTACTTCAGCGTGCAGTCAGGTTCTAACGATATTGCCACTGCCGCCGTCAAACTGGCCTGTGGCGAAGAAGTCAAAGCAGAAGCCGCCAACGGTAACGGTCCGGTCGATGCCGTCTACCAGGCGATAAACCGCATCACTGGCTATAACGTCGAACTGGTGAAATACAGCCTGACCGCCAAAGGCCACGGTAAAGATGCGCTGGGTCAGGTGGATATTGTCGCCAACTACAACGGTCGCCGCTTCCACGGCGTCGGCCTGGCCACCGATATTGTCGAGTCCTCCGCCAAAGCCATGGTGCACGTACTGAACAATATCTGGCGTGCCGCAGAAGTCGAAAAAGAGTTGCAACGCAAAGCTCAACACAACGAAAACAACAAGGAAACCGTGTGATGTCGAAGAATTACCATATTGCCGTATTGCCGGGGGACGGTATTGGTCCGGAAGTGATGACCCAGGCGCTGAAAGTGCTGGATGCCGTGCGCAACCGATTTGCGATGCGTATCACCACCAGCCATTACGATGTAGGCGGCGCAGCCATTGATAACCACGGACAGCCGCTGCCGCCTGCGACGGTTGAAGGTTGTGAGCAAGCCGATGCCGTGCTGTTTGGCTCGGTAGGTGGTCCGAAGTGGGAACATTTGCCGCCAGACCAGCAACCAGAACGCGGCGCACTGCTGCCTTTGCGTAAACACTTCAAATTATTCAGCAATCTGCGTCCGGCAAAACTGTATCAGGGGCTGGAAGCGTTCTGCCCACTGCGTGCTGACATTGCCGCAAACGGCTTTGACATCCTGTGTGTGCGCGAACTGACCGGCGGCATCTATTTCGGTCAGCCAAAAGGCCGCGAAGGTAGCGGACAATATGAAAAAGCGTTTGATACCGAGGTGTACCACCGTTTTGAGATCGAGCGTATTGCCCGCATCGCATTTGAATCTGCCCGCAAGCGTCGCCACAAAGTCACCTCAATCGACAAAGCCAACGTGCTGCAATCCTCTATTTTATGGCGGGAGATCGTTAACGAGATCGCCACGGAATACCCGGATGTCGAACTGGCGCATATGTACATCGACAACGCCACCATGCAGCTGATTAAAGATCCATCACAGTTTGACGTCTTGCTGTGCTCCAACCTGTTTGGCGACATTCTGTCTGATGAGTGCGCAATGATCACTGGCTCAATGGGGATGTTGCCTTCCGCCAGCCTGAACGAGCAAGGTTTTGGTCTGTATGAACCGGCGGGCGGCTCGGCACCCGATATCGCAGGTAAAAATATCGCCAACCCGATTGCACAAATTCTGTCGCTGGCGCTGCTGCTGCGTTACAGCCTGGATGCCGATGATGCGGCTTCCGCCATTGAACGCGCCATTAACCGCGCATTAGAAGAAGGCATTCGCACTGGGGATTTAGCCCGTGGCGCTGCCGCCGTTAGTACCGATGAAATGGGCGATATCATTGCCCGCTATGTGGCAGAAGGGGTGTAATCATGGCTAAGACGTTATACGAAAAATTATTCGACGCTCACGTAGTGTACGAAGCCGAAAACGAAACCCCGCTGTTATATATCGACCGCCACCTGGTGCATGAAGTGACCTCACCGCAGGCGTTCGATGGTCTGCGCGCCCACGGTCGCCCGGTACGTCAGCCGGGCAAAACCTTCGCCACCATGGATCACAACGTCTCTACTCAGACGAAAGACATTAATGCCTGCGGTGAAATGGCGCGCATCCAGATGCAGGAGCTGATCAAAAACTGCAAAGAATTTGGCGTCGAGCTGTATGACCTGAATCACCCGTATCAGGGGATCGTCCACGTAATGGGGCCGGAACAGGGCGTGACCTTGCCGGGGATGACCATTGTCTGCGGCGACTCACATACCGCCACCCACGGCGCGTTTGGCGCACTGGCCTTTGGTATCGGCACTTCCGAAGTTGAACACGTACTGGCAACGCAAACCCTGAAACAGGGCCGGGCGAAGACCATGAAAATTGAAGTCCAGGGCAAAGCCGCGCCGGGCATTACCGCAAAAGATATCGTGCTGGCAATTATTGGTAAAACCGGCAGCGCAGGCGGTACCGGGCATGTGGTGGAATTTTGCGGCGAAGCAATCCGTGATTTAAGCATGGAAGGTCGTATGACCCTGTGCAATATGGCAATCGAAATGGGCGCAAAAGCCGGTCTGGTTGCACCGGACGAAACCACCTTTAACTATGTTAAAGGCCGTCTGCATGCGCCGAAAGGCAAAGATTTCGACGACGCCGTTGCCTACTGGAAAACCCTGCAAACCGACGAAGGAGCAACTTTCGATACCGTTGTCACTCTGCAAGCAGAAGAGATTTCGCCGCAGGTCACCTGGGGCACCAATCCAGGCCAGGTGATTTCTGTGAACGACAATATTCCCGATCCGGCTTCGTTTGCCGATCCGGTTGAACGCGCGTCGGCAGAAAAAGCGCTGGCCTATATGGGGCTGAAACCGGGTATTCCGCTGACAGAAGTGGCTATCGACAAAGTGTTTATTGGTTCCTGTACTAACTCGCGTATTGAAGATTTACGCGCGGCAGCGGAAATCGCCAAAGGCCGGAAAGTCGCGCCAGGCGTACAAGCGCTGGTGGTTCCCGGCTCCGGTCCGGTTAAAGCCCAGGCGGAAGCGGAAGGTCTGGACAAAATTTTTATCGAAGCTGGTTTTGAATGGCGCTTGCCAGGTTGTTCAATGTGCCTGGCGATGAACAACGACCGCCTGAATCCGGGCGAACGTTGCGCCTCCACCAGCAACCGTAACTTTGAAGGCCGCCAGGGGCGCGGCGGGCGCACGCATCTGGTCAGTCCGGCAATGGCTGCCGCCGCGGCTGTGACCGGACATTTCGCCGACATTCGCAACATTAAATAAGGAGCACACCATGGCAGAGAAATTTATCAAACACACAGGCCTGGTGGTTCCGTTGGATGCCGCCAATGTCGATACCGATGCAATCATCCCGAAACAGTTTTTGCAGAAAGTGACCCGTACGGGTTTTGGCGCGCATCTGTTTAACGACTGGCGTTTTCTGGATGAAAAAGGCCAACAGCCAAACCCGGACTTCGTGCTGAACTTCCCGCAGTATCAGGGCGCTTCCATTTTGCTGGCACGAGAAAACTTCGGCTGCGGTTCCTCGCGTGAGCACGCGCCGTGGGCATTGACCGATTACGGTTTTAAGGTGGTGATTGCGCCGAGTTTTGCTGACATCTTCTACGGCAATAGCTTTAACAACCAGCTGCTGCCGGTGAAATTAAGCGATGCAGAAGTGGATGAGCTGTTTGCGCTGGTGAAAGCCAATCCGGGGATTCATTTTGATGTAGACCTGGAAGCGCAAGAGGTGAAAGCGGGAGAGAAAACTTATCGCTTTACCATCGATGCCTTCCGCCGCCACTGCATGATGAACGGTCTGGACAGCATCGGCCTGACTCTGCAGCACGACGATGCTATTGCGTCTTATGAAGAGAAGCAACCGGCGTTTATGCGTTAGTTTGTACACCGTCCGGCACTCAATCGCCAAAAAGAAAAAAGCCAGCAGATAATCACTGCTGGCGTGGCGATTAACACCAATACTCAGTCACACATGATGTCCGCAAATCAGTAGTCAGAATGACTCCCCTCCCACTGCATCAGCTCTTCAAGCATGGTTAATCGTTGTGGGACGCTTAACCAACGCAACCAGCACAACTTCGCTGTCGCGGTAAAATAGTGCTGATAAAACTGACGCATGGGGCACCTCCTTGCTTCATCGTTAGGAATTATTGACTTAATATAGGGAAAATAAAATTGCTGTCTTTTGCGCAGGAGTTCCCCTTTTATGCCATCTGCTCGTCTGCAACAACAGTTCATCCGCCTGTGGCAATGCTGCGAGGGTAAATCTCAGGAGACCACGCTCAACGAACTGGCAGCGTTACTGAGTTGCTCGCGTCGTCATATGCGCACCCTGCTCAACACCATGCAGGATCGCGGCTGGCTGACGTGGGAAGCGGAAGTCGGGCGCGGTAAACGTTCACGCCTGACATTCCTCTATACCGGGCTGGCGCTTCAGCAACAGCGGGCGGAAGACCTGCTGGAGCAGGATCGTATCGACCAACTAGTGCAGTTGGTTGGCGACAAAGCGACTGTGCGGCAAATGCTGGTTTCTCATCTGGGCCGCAGCTTCCGCCAGGGGCGGCACATCCTGCGCGTGCTCTACTATCGTCCGTTGCGTAATCTGCTACCTGGCAGCGCATTGCGCCGTTCTGAAACCCATATCGCCCGGCAAATCTTCAGTTCGCTAACGCGCATAAATGAGGAAAATGGGGAACTGGAAGCAGACATCGCACACCACTGGCAGCAAATATCACCGCTTCACTGGCGTTTCTTTTTGCGTCCAGGAGTCCATTTTCACCATGGTCGTGAACTGGAAATGGACGATGTGATCGCCTCTTTAAAACGAATCAATACGCTTCCGCTCTATTCGCATATTGCTAACATTGTGTCGCCGACGCCCTGGACGCTGGATATCCATCTCACGCAACCGGACCGCTGGTTGCCGTTACTGCTGGGGCAAGTTCCGGCAATGATCCTGCCGCGCGAATGGGAAACCCTCAGTAACTTTGCCAGCCATCCCATCGGCACCGGTCCGTATGCGGTGATCCGCAACAGCACCAATCAACTGAAAATTCAGGCATTCGATGACTTCTTCGGTTACCGGGCATTAATCGACGAAGTTAACGTCTGGGTTCTGCCGGAAATTGCCGACGAGCCAGCCGGAGGGCTGATGCTAAAAGGTCCACAGGGCGAGGAAAAAGAGATTGAAAGCCGCCTGGAGGAAGGTTGCTACTATTTACTGTTCGACAGCCGCACCCATCGAGGGGCGAATCAGCAAGTCAGAGACTGGGTAAGCTATGTGCTTTCTCCGACGAATCTGGTCTATTTCGCTGAGGAACAGTACCAGCAACTGTGGTTCCCGGCTTATGGACTGCTCCCCCGTTGGCACCATGCCCGCACCATAAAGAGCGAAAAACCGGCTGGTCTGGAAAGCCTCACCCTGACCTTTTATCAGGATCACAGCGAGCATCGGGTGATTGCCGGGATCATGCAGCAGATTCTGGCAAGTCACCAGGTCACGCTGGAAATCAAAGAGATCAGCTACGATCAGTGGCATGAAGGAGAGATCGAGAGCGATATCTGGCTTAACAGCGCCAACTTTACGCTGCCGCTGGATTTTTCGCTGTTCGCGCACTTGTGCGAGGTGCCGCTGCTCCAACACTGTATTCCGATCGACTGGCAAGCCGACGCCGCCCGCTGGCGCAATGGCGAAATGAATCTGGCGAACTGGTGCCAACAACTGGTCGCCAGCAAAGCAATGGTGCCACTTATCCACCACTGGCTGATCATTCAGGGGCAACGTAGTATGCGCGGCCTGCGCATGAACACCCTCGGCTGGTTCGATTTTAAATCAGCGTGGTTTGCACCACCGGATCCATGATTGCTGGTTGATAACAAAATCACTACACTAACGCCGTTCTCAACGGGGTGCCACGCAGCCGCGTGCGCTGAGAAAATACCCGTCGAACCTGATCCGGATAACGCCGGCGAAGGGATTTGAGGCTCCTTCTCAAGTCCTTTGCCACTCTTTTGTGAGGTGCAAAGTGTTAAAAAAATGTCTTCCCCTGCTGTTGCTGTGCACAGCGCCTGTTTTCGCTAAACCTGTTCTGACTGTTTATACCTACGATTCCTTTGCCGCTGACTGGGGACCTGGTCCGGTAGTCAAAAAAGCCTTTGAAGCAGACTGTAATTGCGAACTGAAACTGGTGGCGCTGGAAGATGGCGTTTCGCTTCTCAACCGTCTGCGGATGGAAGGCAAAAACAGTAAAGCCGATGTGGTGCTGGGGCTGGATAACAATCTGTTAGACGCCGCCAGCAAAACAGAGCTGTTTGCTAAAAGCGGTGTGGCAGCGGAAGCCGTTAACGTTCCTGGCGGCTGGAATAATGACACTTTCGTACCGTATGATTACGGCTATTTCGCCTTCGTCTATGACAAGAACAAACTGAAAAATCCGCCGCAAAGCCTGAAAGAACTGGTTGAGAGCGATCAAAACTGGCGGGTGATTTATGAAGATCCACGTACCAGTACACCGGGGCTGGGTCTGTTGCTATGGATGCAAAAAGTCTATGGCGATAACGCCCCGCAAGCCTGGCAGAAACTGGCGAAGAAAACTGTCACGGTCACCAAAGGCTGGAGCGAAGCCTACGGCCTGTTTTTAAAAGGCGAAAGCGATCTGGTACTGAGTTACACCACCTCTCCGGCTTATCACATTCTCGAAGAGAAGAAAGATAACTACGCCGCCACAAACTTTATCGAAGGTCACTATCTGCAGGTGGAAGTTGCCGCCCGCACCGCTGCCAGCAAGCAGCCAGAGCTGGCGCAAAAATTCCTCCAGTTTATGGTTTCTCCGGCTTTTCAGAATGCGATCCCAACCGGCAACTGGATGTATCCGGTAGCAAACGTCACTCTGCCTGCAGGATTTGAACAATTGACCAAACCAGCCACCACGCTAGAGTTCACACCCGCCGAAGTGGCGGCACAACGTCAGGCATGGATTAGCGAATGGCAACGCGCCGTCAGCCGTTAATTCCCGGCTGGTTAATTCCAGGCGTAAGCGCCGCCACGCTGGTGGTGGCGGTTGCACTGGCGGCGTTTCTCGCCCTGTGGTGGAACGCGCCGCAGGGTGACTGGGTGGCAGTCTGGCAGGACAGCTACCTGTGGCATGTGGTGCGCTTCTCCTTCTGGCAGGCGTTTCTCTCGGCGCTGCTCTCTGTCGTACCCGCAATATTCCTCGCCCGCGCCCTCTATCGCAGGCGCTTTCCTGGGCGACAGATGCTGTTGCGTCTGTGCGCAATGACCTTGATCCTCCCGGTGCTGGTTGCTGTTTTCGGCATTCTTAGCGTCTATGGTCGCCAGGGCTGGCTGGCCTCGCTCTGGCAATCACTTGGTCTGGAGTGGACCTTTTCGCCCTACGGCCTGCAAGGCATTTTGCTGGCCCATGTGTTTTTTAATCTGCCGATGGCTAGCCGTTTATTACTCCAGGCACTGGAAAACATTCCCGGCGAACAACGTCAGCTTGCCGCCCAACTTGGGATGCACGGCTGGCATTTTTTCCGTTTCGTCGAATGGCCGTGGTTACGGCGACAAATCCCGCCGGTTGCCGCACTAATCTTTATGCTCTGTTTCGCCAGCTTCGCCACCGTGCTATCGCTGGGCGGCGGTCCGCAGGCGACCACTATCGAGCTGGCAATCTATCAGGCGCTGAGTTACGACTACGATCCTGCCCGCGCGGCAATGCTGGCGCTGATCCAGATGGTGTGCTGCCTCGGGCTGGTGCTGTTGAGTCAGCGATTGAGTAAGGCCATTGCGCCTGGTACCACACTGCTGCAAGGCTGGCGCGACCCGGACGATCGTCTGCATAGTCGCATTTGCGACACGGCGTTAATTGTGCTGGCGCTGCTGCTGTTGCTGCCACCGTTACTGGCGGTGATCGTCGATGGGGTAAATCGCCAGTTGCCGGAAGTGCTGGCACAACCGGTGCTGTGGCAGGCGCTGTGGACCTCGTTGCGTATTGCGCTGGCGGCAGGCGTATTGTGCGTAGTGCTGACCATGATGCTGCTATGGAGCAGTCGCGAACTTCGGGCGCGGCAGAAAATGCTGGCGGGTCAGGCGCTGGAGATGAGCGGCATGTTGATCCTCGCCATGCCGGGGATTGTGCTGGCTACGGGCTTCTTTTTACTGCTCAACAACACTATCGGCCTGCCACAATCTGCTGACGGCATTGTGATTTTCACCAATGCGTTAATGGCAATCCCTTATGCGCTGAAAGTGCTGGAAAACCCGATGCGCGATATCACCGCCCGCTACAGCATGTTGTGTCAGTCGCTGGGCATTGAAGGCTGGTCACGCTTAAAAGTGGTGGAGCTGCGCGCCCTGAAACGTCCACTGGCGCAGGCGCTGGCCTTTGCTTGTGTGCTGTCGATTGGTGATTTTGGCGTGGTGGCATTGTTCGGTAACGATGATTTCCGTACCCTGCCGTTTTATCTCTACCAGCAAATTGGCTCCTATCGCAGCCAGGACGGCGCGGTCACCGCGTTAATTCTGCTGCTGCTCTGTTTTCTGCTGTTTACCGTGATTGAAAAAATACCGGGGCGAAATGTTAAAACTGACTGATATCACCTGGCTTTACCACCATTTGCCGATGCGTTTTAGCTTAACGGTGGAACGCGGCGAGCAGGTGGCGATCCTCGGGCCAAGCGGCGCAGGTAAAAGTACCCTGCTTAATTTGATCGCCGGTTTTCTGACGCCAGCCAGCGGTTTGCTGACTATCGACGACGTAGATCACACCACGACGCCGCCGTCACGCCGTCCGGTGTCGATGCTGTTTCAGGAGAACAACCTGTTCAGCCATCTGACGGTCGCGCAAAACATCGGGCTGGGGCTAAATCCGGGGTTGAAACTAAATGCGGCGCAGCAGAAGAAAATGCACGCGATTGCCCACCAGATGGGGATTGATAATTTAATGGCGCGGTTACCTGGCGAGCTTTCCGGCGGTCAGCGACAGCGCGTGGCGTTAGCGCGTTGTCTGGTACGCGAACAGCCCATTTTATTGCTCGATGAACCGTTTTCCGCACTCGATCCGGCGCTACGTCAGGAGATGCTGACGCTGGTGAGTTCGAGCTGCCAACAGCAAAAAATGACGCTCTTGATGGTGTCGCACAGTGTGGAAGATGCGGCGCGGATCGCCACGCGCTCGGTGGTGGTCGCCGACGGGCGTATCGCCTGGCAGGGTAAGACCGATGAGTTGTTGAGCGGTAAGGCGAGTGCTTCGGCGCTGTTGGGAATTAAAGGTTAATATGCACTGTCGGATGCGGCGTGAACGCCTTATCCGACCTACGGGTAGTGCGTTTTGCAGGCCTGATAAGACGCGGCAAGCGTCGCATCAGGCAACCCGCACAAGGCTATCCCCTAAACCCCAACCACTTTACGCAAAATATCGATATACACCGGCATCAACGGGTGGCGAATTAACACCACCAGCGCCACCACGCCGATGGCAGAAATCAACGGCGTCAGCCACAACAAACGACCGCGGGACAAATAATGACTCAAACGGTCAGTCGCTTTACCGCTGCGCCATAACCGCCAGCACAGCCAGCCTCCAACCCACAAAAACACCGCTGTTGCCAGCAGCAACCATTTAAACTCACCGCTCTGCATCCCGGCAGGAATATCGATCGCCGCACCCGCCAGAATCCCCGGCAGGAAGTAAAACTGTGGCCACAGCAAGCAGCCGATAATATTCGGCGTAATAAATTTTGCCACCGGGAGATCCAGCATTCCCGCCACCATTGGCACCAGCGGACGCGTCGGACCGACAAAACGACCGACCAGAATGGTGAACATGCTGTGCTGATGCAGCGCATGTTCGGTTTTATCGAGTAATGCTTTGTTCTTCTTCAGAAATGACCAGCGATGCAACGGCTTTTTAAAACGCCAGCCCAGCCAGAAGGAGATCCAGTCGCCCATCAGGCAGCCAATAATCCCCGCCAGCCAGGCGTACCAAAAACTTAACTCACCGCTACCAATCAGCGCTCCCAGCCCCGCCATCAGCACCGTACCGGGTAGAATCAAACCGACCAGCGCCAGCGACTCCAGAAAGGCCACCAACACCACCGCCATCAATGAATACACGGTGGATTGGGTAATAAAGTGTTCCAGCAATGCTTGCATAATGTGCCTGTCAAATGGACGAAGCAGGGATTCTGCAAACCCTATGCTACTCCGTCAAGCCGTCAATTATCTGATTCGTTACCAATTATGACAACTTGACGGCTACATCATTCACTTTTTCTTCACAACCGGCACAAAAGACACCCTCTGCCTATCATTCGATAGTCTCAAAATATTCCACCTGCAGAGAATCACGGTGCTCAATGATGCAATAACGCTGGAAATTATTTGCATAATCACTTTTATCATGAAAAAACCATATACAATCGTTTTGTAGACTCGGTCCCATTCTTTTCAAAAAATCTATTAGCTTTGCTTTCTGAAGAAAAATGTTATCTATATTTCGCCATGTAACAATCACTCTTGTTTGCATATCATCAACATTATAGTAATAGCTATACTCGGCTACGTTTGATATGTTTGGCAAATTTCGCAAACTCTCTGGCGTATAAAGGAAAAATGGGGAAAGTTCATGCTGTGTATAGTGATGTTCCTTTGACATCAATGAGATATAAGCATAGAAAAATATAAAGAATAAAACTAAAAATGATAATAAAATATAAATATATTTTGACATCTCTACTCACGACCTGTGCGGATAATGAGGGTTTAAGAAAAGAAAAAGCGGTCTTTCAAAGGGAGATTCTGAAAACTTTATAGCTCCCGAACTTGATAATGAACTATACAACTCATGATTTATTCTGTTTTTATCTTTATAATAATTAGTAACAGGTCTATTATTATATTGATTATATAACAATATTGAAAAAGACTCATCTAATGGCTTTATATAATTTAACCATTCTGGAAGCTTCTTTTTTATTAGTTGATTTTTTTTAAAAGGAGGATGGGTTGTAAATAAGAATGGCGTAAACTCAGTATTTTTAAAATTCCCTGGCGCTCCATATGTATCCCATATTTGTAAGGCTTTTGTGTAAGATAAAGGTTTTGCCAATAAAAGTGGATCGGGGCCTGTTCCAAATACACGATAAAAACCAATCAAGTCTGAGACTAAATCTTCTGCACTAAATCCGCTATCAGTATACCAGTTAAAAATAAATGAGTTTTGCCATGCTTCAAACCTCTTCGCAGTTCCATACATTAACGTTAAGGCAACTCTTGCTTTAAGAGTGGGTGAAAGACATGAACGAACCATAACCTTCGTATAAACACCGGTATGAAATGTAAGATCTACTCCTAATATTTTTTTCCGAATTCCCATTTCCTGATGATAATCAACAGGAAAATACCAATCATGAAATTCATCGTAATATGTTGAAAAATGTTCTTGCTCCAATTTTCTTTTTAATATTCTGGCATCTTGTCCCTGAGCATGCCCCAAATCGATCCAACCTAACTCTTCGGTATAAACTAATCCATACTTTTTCGTTGTTGCAAATATTCCATCAGTAATATCGTTACGTTTGCTCATCACAATCTCCCCTCAAAAAAAACGTATAGCAAATAATATCAATAAGGAAAAATATTATTTTTCAATATTTTTTTGTATACAATTCATTTTATGAATGAATTTACAAAGATAGCTGCGCCTGATGCCGCTACACTTTTGCCAGACCATGTTCTCCTCTGAGGGAGTAACTGGCGTTTTTCATAGAATGCCGTACTTTTTTCAACAACTGCCACATCGAACGGCATTTATGGTGGCGTGAAGTGCCTGCCATAACCGCTCAATGTGGTGTTCCTACGATGAACAAACCGCTTGATATATTCTCCTGATGCAACCGGACAATATGTTCATGATGGGTATCCCGATACATAAGCCTTCGTTTTATTTTTACAAAAAGAAATCGTTGTCGATATTTTATCAAGAAAAAAAATAATTCAGGTAAAACGATTCAACTAAAAATAACTAAAATTAATCCCCCGTGAAATATATAAATAACGTCAGATGAAGAAAGCAAGGGGGTTCCCCCCCTTCTTTCTTATTATTCACAACCTGCCCTAAACTCGCTCGGACTCGCCCCGGTGCATTTTTTAAATACTCGCGAGAAATAGAGTTGATCATCAAAACCGACATTGCGACCGACGGTGGCGATAGGCATCCGGGTGGTGCTCAAAAGCAGCTTCGCCTGACTGATGCGCTGGTCCTCGCGCCAGCTTAATACGCTAATCCCTAACTGCTGGCGGAACAAATGCGACAGACGCGACGGCGACAGGCAGACATGCTGTGCGACGCTGGCGATATCAAAATTACTGTCTGCCAGGTGATCGCTGATGTACTGACAAGCCTCGCGTACCCGATTATCCATCGGTGGATGGAGCGACTCGTTAATCGCTTCCATGCGCCGCAGTAACAATTGCTCAAGCAGATTTATCGCCAGCAATTCCGAATAGCGCCCTTCCCCTTGTCCGGCATTAATGATTTGCCCAAACAGGTCGCTGAAATGCGGCTGGTGCGCTTCATCCGGGCGAAAGAAACCGGTATTGGCAAATATCGACGGCCAGTTAAGCCATTCATGCCAGTAGGCGCGCGGACGAAAGTAAACCCACTGGTGATACCATTCGTGAGCCTCCGGATGACGACCGTAGTGATGAATCTCTCCAGGCGGGAACAGCAAAATATCACCCGGTCGGCAGACAAATTCTCGTCCCTGATTTTTCACCACCCCCTGACCGCGAATGGTGAGATTGAGAATATAACCTTTCATTCCCAGCGGTCGGTCGATAAAAAAATCGAGATAACCGTTGGCCTCAATCGGCGTTAAACCCGCCACCAGATGGGCGTTAAACGAGTATCCCGGCAGCAGGGGATCATTTTGCGCTTCAGCCATACTTTTCATACTCCCGCCATTCAGAGAAGAAACCAATTGTCCATATTGCATCAGACATTGCCGTCACTGCGTCTTTTACTGGCTCTTCTCACTAATCCAACCGGTAACCCCGCTTATTAAAAGCATTCTGTAACAAAGCGGGACCAAAGCCATGACAAAAACGCGTAACAAAAGTGTCTATAATCACGGCAGAAAAGTCCACATTGATTATTTGCACGGCGTCACACTTTGCTATGCCATAGCATTTTTATCCATAAGATTAGCGGATCCTACCTGACGCTTTTTTTCGCAACTCTCTACTGTTTCTCCATACCCGTTTTTTTGGATGGAGTGAAACGATGGCGATTGCAATTGGCCTCGATTTTGGCAGTGATTCTGTGCGAGCTTTGGCGGTGGATTGCGCCACCGGTGAAGAGATCGCCACCAGCGTAGAGTGGTATCCCCGTTGGCAGAAAGGGCAATTTTGTGATGCCCCAAATAACCAGTTCCGTCATCATCCGCGTGACTACATTGAGTCAATGGAAGCGGCGCTGAAAACCGTGCTTGCAGAGCTTAGCGCCGAGCAGCGCGCAGCTGTGGTCGGGATTGGCGTTGACACAACCGGCTCGACGCCCGCACCGATTGACGCCGACGGTAACGTCCTGGCGCTGCGCCCGGAGTTTGCCGAAAACCCGAACGCGATGTTCGTATTGTGGAAAGACCACACCGCGGTTGAAGAAGCGGAAGAGATTACCCGTTTGTGCCACGCGCCGGGCAACGTTGACTACTCCCGCTATATTGGCGGTATTTATTCCAGCGAATGGTTCTGGGCAAAAATCCTGCATGTGACTCGCCAGGACAGCGCCGTGGCGCAATCTGCCGCATCGTGGATTGAGCTGTGCGACTGGGTACCAGCTCTGCTTTCCGGTACCACCCGCCCGCAGGATATTCGTCGCGGACGTTGCAGCGCCGGGCATAAATCTCTGTGGCACGAAAGCTGGGGTGGCCTGCCGCCAGCCAGTTTCTTTGATGAGCTGGACCCAATCCTCAATCGCCATTTGCCTTCCCCACTATTCACTGACACCTGGACTGCCGATATTCCGGTGGGCACCTTATGCCCGGAATGGGCGCAGCGTCTCGGCCTGCCTGAAAGCGTGGTGATTTCCGGCGGCGCGTTTGACTGCCATATGGGCGCAGTTGGCGCAGGCGCACAGCCTAACGCTCTGGTAAAAGTTATCGGTACTTCCACCTGCGACATTCTGATTGCCGACAAACAGAGCGTTGGCGAGCGGGCAGTGAAAGGTATTTGCGGTCAGGTTGATGGCAGCGTGGTGCCTGGATTTATCGGTCTGGAAGCAGGCCAATCGGCGTTTGGTGATATCTACGCCTGGTTTGGACGCGTACTCAGCTGGCCGCTGGAACAGCTTGCCGCCCAGCATCCGGAACTGAAAGAGCAAATCAACGCCAGCCAGAAACAACTGCTTCCGGCGCTGACCGAAGCATGGGCCAAAAATCCGTCTCTGGATCACCTGCCGGTGGTGCTCGACTGGTTTAACGGTCGCCGCACGCCAAACGCTAACCAACGCCTGAAAGGAGTGATTACCGATCTGAACCTCGCCACCGACGCTCCGCTGCTGTTCGGCGGTTTAATTGCCGCCACCGCCTTTGGCGCACGCGCAATCATGGAGTGCTTTACCGATCAGGGGATCGCCGTCAATAACGTGATGGCGCTGGGCGGCATCGCGCGGAAAAACCAGGTCATTATGCAGGCCTGCTGCGACGTGCTGAATCGCCCGCTGCAAATTGTTGCCTCTGACCAGTGCTGTGCGCTCGGTGCGGCGATTTTTGCTGCTGTCGCCGCGAAAGTGCACGCAGACATCCCATCAGCCCAGCAAAAAATGGCCAGTGCGGTAGAGAAAACCCTGCAACCGCGCAGCGAACAGGCACAACGCTTTGAACAGCTTTATCGCCGCTATCAGCAATGGGCGATGAGCGCCGAACAACACTATCCTCCAACTTCCGCCCCGGCACAGGCTGCCCAGGCCGTTCCGACTCTATAAGGACACGACAATGACGATTTTTGATAATTATGAAGTGTGGTTTGTAATTGGCAGCCAACATCTTTACGGCCCGGAGACTCTGCGCCAGGTGACGCAACATGCGGAACACGTTGTTAATGCACTGAATACAGAAGCGAAGTTGCCCTGCAAACTGGTGCTGAAACCGCTGGGCACCACGCCGGATGAAATCACCGCTATTTGCCGCGACGCGAATTACGACGATCGTTGCGCTGGTCTGGTGGTGTGGCTGCACACCTTCTCCCCGGCCAAAATGTGGATCAACGGCCTGACCATGCTCAACAAACCGTTGCTGCAATTCCACACCCAGTTCAACGCGGCGCTGCCGTGGGACAGCATCGACATGGACTTTATGAACCTGAACCAGACCGCGCATGGCGGTCGCGAGTTCGGCTTCATCGGCGCGCGTATGCGTCAGCAACATGCCGTTGTTACCGGTCACTGGCAGGATAAACAAGCACATGAGCGTATTGGCTCCTGGATGCGTCAGGCGGTCTCTAAACAGGATACCCGTCATCTGAAAGTCTGCCGTTTTGGCGATAACATGCGTGAAGTAGCGGTCACCGATGGCGATAAAGTTGCCGCACAGATCAAGTTTGGTTTCTCCGTCAATACCTGGGCGGTTGGCGATCTGGTGCAGGTGGTGAACTCCATAAGCGACGGCGATGTTAACGCGCTGGTCGATGAGTACGAAAGCTGCTACACCATGACACCTGCCACACAAATCCACGGCGAAAAACGACAGAACGTGCTGGAAGCGGCGCGTATTGAGCTGGGGATGAAGCGTTTCCTGGAACAAGGTGGCTTCCACGCTTTCACTACTACCTTTGAAGATTTGCACGGCCTGAAACAGCTTCCGGGTCTGGCCGTACAGCGTCTGATGCAGCAGGGCTACGGCTTTGCGGGCGAAGGCGACTGGAAAACTGCCGCCCTGCTTCGCATCATGAAGGTGATGTCAACCGGTCTGCAGGGCGGCACCTCCTTTATGGAGGACTACACCTATCACTTCGAGAAAGGTAATGACCTGGTACTCGGCTCCCATATGCTGGAAGTCTGTCCGTCGATCGCTGTGGAAGAGAAACCGATCCTCGACGTTCAGCATCTCGGTATTGGCGGTAAAGACGATCCTGCCCGCCTGATCTTCAACACTCAAACCGGTCCAGCCATTGTCGCCAGCCTGATTGATCTCGGCGATCGTTACCGTCTGCTGGTTAACTGCATCGACACGGTGAAAACACCGCACTCCCTGCCGAAACTGCCGGTGGCGAATGCGCTGTGGAAAGCGCAACCGGATCTGCCGACCGCTTCCGAAGCGTGGATCCTTGCCGGTGGCGCGCACCATACCGTCTTCAGCCATGCGCTGAACCTCAACGATATGCGCCAGTTCGCCGAGATGCACGACATTGAAATCACAGTGATTGATAACGATACCCGCCTTCCAGCGTTTAAAGACGCGCTGCGCTGGAACGAAGTGTATTACGGATTTCGTCGCTAAGTAGCCGCATCAGGTATGTAACGCCTGATGCGACGCTGACGCGTCTTATCAGGCCTACGCGTTCCGGATTTGTAGGCCGGATAAGCAAAGCGCATCCGGCATTCACCGCCTGATGCGGCGCTGGCGCGTCTTATCAGGCCTACGCGTTCCGGATTTGTAGGCCGGATAAGCAAAGCGCATCCGGCATTCACCGCCTGATGCGACGCCGACGCGTCTTATCAGGCCTACACGCTGCGATTTTGTAGGCCGGATAAGCAAAGCGCATCCGGCACGAAGGAGTCAACATGTTAGAAGATCTCAAACGCCAGGTCTTAGAAGCCAACCTGGCGCTGCCAAAACACAACCTGGTCACGCTCACCTGGGGCAATGTCAGCGCCGTTGATCGCGGGCGCGGCGTCCTGGTGATCAAACCTTCCGGCGTCGACTACAGCACCATGACCGCTGACGATATGGTCGTGGTCAGCATCGAAACCGGTGAAGTGGTTGAAGGTACGAAAAAGCCCTCCTCCGACACGCCAACTCACCGGCTGCTCTATCAGGCATTCCCGTCTATTGGCGGCATTGTGCACACACACTCGCGCCACGCCACCATCTGGGCGCAGGCGGGTCAGTCGATTCCAGCAACCGGTACCACCCACGCCGACTATTTCTACGGCACCATTCCCTGCACCCGCAAAATGACCGACGCAGAAATCAACGGTGAATATGAGTGGGAAACCGGTAACGTCATCGTAGAAACCTTCGAAAAACAGGGTATCGATGCAGCGCAAATGCCCGGCGTGCTGGTCCATTCTCACGGCCCGTTTGCATGGGGCAAAAATGCCGAAGATGCGGTGCATAACGCCATCGTGCTGGAAGAAGTCGCTTATATGGGTATATTCTGCCGTCAGTTAGCGCCGCAGTTACCGGATATGCAGCAAACGCTACTGGATAAACACTATCTGCGTAAGCATGGCGCGAAGGCATATTACGGGCAGTAATGACTGTATAAAACCACAGCCAATCAAACGAAACCAGGCTATAATCAAGCCTGGTTTTTTATTGGATTTTCAGCGTGGCGCAGGCAGGTTTTATCTTAACCCGACACTGGCGGGACACCCCGCAAGGGACCGAAGTTTCCTTCTTGCTGGCAACGGACAACGGGCCGTTGCAGGTTACGCTTGCGCCGCAAGAGTCCGTGGCATTTATTCCCGCCGATCATGTTCCCCGCGCTCAGCATATTTTGCAGGGTGAACAAGGCTTTCGCCTGACGCCGCTGGCGTTAAAAGATTTTCACCGCCAGCCGGTGTATGGCCTTTACTGTCGCGCCCATCGCCAGTTGATGAATTACGAAAAGCGCCTGCGTGAAGGTGGCGTTACCGTCTACGAGGCCGATGTGCGCCCGCCAGAACGCTATCTGATGGAGCGGTTTATCACCTCGCCAGTGTGGGTCGAGGGTGATATGCGCAACGGCGCTATCGTTAATGCCCGTCTGAAACCGCATCCCGACTATCGTCCGCCGCTCAAGTGGGTTTCTATTGATATTGAAACCACCCGCCACGGTGAGCTGTACTGCATCGGCCTGGAAGGTTGCGGGCAGCGTATCGTTTATATGCTGGGGCCAGAGAATGGCGACGCCTCCGCGCTCGATTTTGAACTGGAATACGTCGCCAGCCGCCCGCTGCTACTGGAAAAACTTAACGCCTGGTTTGCGACTCATGATCCTGATGTGATCATCGGTTGGAACGTGGTGCAGTTCGATCTGCGAATGCTGCAAAAACATGCCGAGCGTTACCGTATTCCGCTGCGTCTGGGGCGTGATAACAGCGAGCTGGAGTGGCGCGAGCACGGCTTTAAAAACGACGTCTTTTTTGCTCAGGCCAAAGGGCGACTGATTATCGACGGTATCGAGGCGCTGAAATCCGCGTTCTGGAATTTCTCTTCATTCTCGCTGGAAACCGTCGCTCAGGAGTTATTAGGCGAAGGAAAATCTATCGATAACCCGTGGGATCGAATGGACGAAATTGACCGCCGTTTCGCCGAAGATAAGCCTGCGCTGGCAACTTATAACCTGAAAGATTGCGAGCTGGTGACGCAGATCTTCCACAAAACTGAAATCATGCCGTTTTTGCTCGAACGGGCGACGGTGAACGGCCTGCCGGTAGATCGACACGGCGGTTCGGTGGCAGCGTTTGGTCATCTCTATTTTCCCCGTATGCATCGCGCTGGTTATGTCGCGCCTAATCTCGGCGAAGTGCCGCCGCACGCCAGCCCTGGCGGCTACGTGATGGATTCGCGACCTGGGCTTTATGATTCGGTGCTGGTGCTGGACTACAAAAGCCTGTACCCGTCGATCATCCGCACCTTTCTGATTGATCCCGTCGGGCTGGTGGAAGGCATGGCGCAGCCTGATCCAGAGCACAGTACCGAAGGTTTTCTCGATGCCTGGTTCTCACGGGAGAAACATTGCCTGCCGGAGATTGTGACTAACATCTGGCACGGGCGCGATGAAGCCAAACGTCAGGGTAATAAGCCGCTTTCGCAGGCGCTGAAGATCATTATGAATGCCTTTTATGGTGTGCTCGGCACCACCGCCTGCCGTTTCTTCGATCCACGCCTGGCATCGTCGATCACCATGCGTGGTCATCAGATCATGCGGCAAACCAAAACCTTGATTGAAGCGCAGGGCTATGATGTTATCTACGGCGATACCGACTCAACGTTTGTCTGGCTGAAAGGTGCACATTCGGAAGAAGAAGCAGCGAAAATCGGTCGTGCACTGGTGCAGCACGTTAACGCCTGGTGGGCGGAAACGCTGCAAAAACAACGGCTGACCAGCGCACTGGAACTGGAGTATGAAACCCATTTCTGCCGTTTTCTGATGCCAACCATTCGCGGGGCCGATACCGGCAGCAAAAAGCGCTACGCCGGACTGATTCAGGAGGGCGACAAACAGCGGATGGTGTTTAAAGGGCTGGAAACCGTGCGCACCGACTGGACGCCGCTGGCCCAGCAGTTTCAGCAGGAGCTTTACCTGCGCATCTTCCGCAACGAGCCATATCAGGAATACGTGCGCGAAACCATCGACAAGCTGATGGCGGGCGAACTGGACACGCGGCTGGTTTACCGTAAACGCCTTCGCCGTCCGCTGAGCGAATATCAGCGTAATGTTCCGCCTCATGTACGCGCCGCTCGCCTTGCCGATGAAGAAAACCATAAGCGCGGTCGCCCCTTGCAATATCAGAACCGCGGCACCATTAAGTACGTATGGACCACCAACGGCCCGGAGCCGCTGGACTACCAACGTTCACCGCTGGATTACGAACACTATCTGACCCGCCAGTTACAACCCGTGGCGGAGGGAATACTCCCTTTTATTGAGGATAATTTTGCTACACTTATGACCGGGCAACTTGGGCTATTTTGAGCAAAAAAAGAGTTCGCCAGATACCATTTTGATGCGTGACGAATGCTTTGCCATCCAGTACCATAGCGCCCTTTCCATTCCTGGACCTGAATAACACCACTACCTCATAAGCACGGTAGCGGGTGGTTATTGCCTGCAATTAAAGATATAGAGCCGAACACATATGCCTTTTACACTTGGTCAACGCTGGATCAGCGATACAGAAAGCGAATTGGGACTTGGAACCGTTGTCGCGGTGGATGCGCGAACTGTCACTTTACTTTTCCCATCTACTGGTGAAAACCGTCTGTACGCACGCAGTGATTCCCCCGTGACCCGCGTGATGTTCAACCCTGGTGATACCATTACCAGCCATGACGGCTGGCAGATGCAAGTCGAAGAAGTAAAAGAAGAAAATGGCTTGCTGACCTATATCGGTACTCGCCTTGATACTGAAGAGTCCGGCGTGGCCCTGCGTGAAGTTTTCCTTGATAGCAAACTGGTGTTCAGCAAACCGCAGGACCGTCTGTTTGCCGGGCAGATTGACCGTATGGACCGCTTTGCGCTGCGTTATCGCGCGCGTAAGTATTCCAGCGAACAGTTCCGTATGCCGTACAGCGGCCTGCGCGGTCAGCGTACCAGCCTGATCCCGCACCAGCTCAACATCGCTCATGATGTTGGTCGCCGCCACGCGCCGCGCGTCCTGCTGGCTGACGAAGTGGGTTTAGGGAAAACCATTGAAGCCGGGATGATCCTGCATCAGCAACTGCTCTCTGGCGCTGCTGAACGTGTGCTGATTATCGTCCCGGAAACCTTACAGCATCAGTGGCTGGTAGAAATGCTGCGCCGTTTCAACCTGCGCTTTGCGCTATTTGATGATGAGCGTTATGCCGAAGCTCAGCACGATGCTTACAACCCGTTCGACACCGAACAGCTGGTGATTTGCTCGCTGGATTTTGCCCGTCGTAGCAAACAGCGTCTGGAACATCTCTGTGAAGCCGAGTGGGACCTGCTGGTGGTCGATGAAGCGCATCACCTGGTGTGGAGCGAAGATGCGCCGAGCCGTGAATATCAGGCCATTGAACAACTGGCAGAGCACGTGCCCGGCGTTCTGCTGCTGACCGCAACCCCGGAACAACTGGGGATGGAAAGCCACTTCGCCCGTCTGCGTCTGCTGGACCCGAACCGTTTCCACGATTTTGCGCAATTCGTTGAAGAGCAGAAAAATTATCGTCCGGTTGCGGACGCCGTTGCCATGCTGCTGGCTGGTAACAAACTCAGCAATGACGAACTGAACATGCTCGGTGAGATGATCGGCGAGCAGGATATCGAGCCGCTGTTGCAAGCAGCAAACAGCGACAGCGAAGATGCCCAGAGCGCCCGTCAGGAGCTGGTTTCGATGCTGATGGATCGCCACGGCACCAGCCGCGTGCTGTTCCGTAACACCCGTAACGGTGTGAAAGGCTTCCCGAAACGCGAGCTGCACACCATTAAGCTGCCGCTGCCGACGCAGTATCAGACGGCTATTAAAGTCTCCGGCATTATGGGCGCACGCAAAAGTGCGGAAGATCGCGCTCGCGATATGCTCTACCCGGAGCGTATTTATCAGGAATTTGAAGGTGATAACGCCACCTGGTGGAACTTCGATCCGCGCGTTGAGTGGCTGATGGGCTACCTGACCAGCCATCGCTCTCAGAAAGTGCTGGTGATCTGCGCCAAAGCTGCCACTGCGCTGCAACTGGAGCAGGTACTGCGCGAACGTGAAGGTATTCGCGCCGCGGTATTCCACGAAGGTATGTCGATTATCGAACGTGACCGCGCTGCCGCCTGGTTTGCCGAAGAAGACACCGGCGCGCAGGTACTGCTGTGCTCGGAAATCGGTTCTGAAGGACGTAACTTCCAGTTCGCCAGCCACATGGTAATGTTTGACCTGCCATTCAACCCGGATCTGCTGGAGCAGCGTATTGGGCGTCTGGATCGTATCGGTCAGGCGCACGATATTCAGATCCATGTGCCTTATCTGGAAAAAACTGCTCAGTCGGTGCTGGTGCGCTGGTATCACGAAGGTCTGGATGCATTCGAGCACACCTGCCCGACCGGACGCACTATTTACGATAGCGTATACAACGATCTGATTAACTATCTGGCTTCACCGGATCAAACCGAAGGCTTTGACGATCTGATCAAAAACTGCCGCGAGCAACATGAAGCGCTGAAAGCACAGCTGGAACAAGGTCGTGACCGCCTGCTGGAAATCCATTCCAACGGTGGCGAAAAAGCCCAGGCACTGGCAGAAAGCATTGAAGAGCAGGATGACGATACCAACCTGATCGCCTTCGCCATGAACCTGTTCGATATTATCGGTATCAATCAGGACGATCGCGGCGACAACATGATCGTGCTGACGCCGTCCGATCATATGCTGGTGCCGGACTTCCCTGGCCTGTCGGAAGATGGCATCACCATCACCTTCGACCGTGAAGTGGCGCTGGCGCGTGAAGATGCACAGTTTATTACCTGGGAGCATCCGCTGATCCGCAACGGTCTGGATCTGATCCTTTCTGGCGATACCGGTAGCAGCACGATTTCACTGTTGAAAAACAAAGCGTTGCCGGTAGGTACGCTGTTGGTGGAACTGATTTATGTGGTTGAAGCCCAGGCTCCGAAGCAGTTGCAGCTCAACCGCTTCCTGCCACCGACGCCGGTACGTATGCTGCTGGATAAAAACGGCAACAACCTGGCGGCGCAGGTAGAGTTTGAAACCTTTAACCGCCAGCTTAACGCGGTTAACCGTCACACCGGCAGCAAGCTGGTTAACGCCGTGCAGCAGGATGTTCACGCTATCCTTCAGCTGGGGGAAGCGCAGATCGAGAAATCTGCCCGTGCATTGATTGATGCAGCGCGTAACGAAGCCGACGAAAAACTGTCTGCCGAGCTGTCTCGTCTGGAAGCGCTGCGTGCAGTTAACCCGAACATTCGTGACGACGAACTGACCGCCATTGAGAGCAACCGTCAGCAGGTAATGGAAAGCCTGGATCAGGCAGGCTGGCGTCTGGATGCCCTGCGTTTGATCGTTGTGACGCATCAGTAACGGAGCCGAAGATGGGGATGGAAAACTACAATCCGCCGCAGGACCCCTGGCTGGTTGTCCTGTATCAGGATGACCATATTATGGTGGTCAACAAGCCGAGCGGTTTGTTGTCTGTGCCGGGTCGTCTGGAAGAGCACAAAGACAGCGTGATGACGCGCATTCAGCGTGATTATCCGCAGGCAGAATCGGTGCATCGTCTGGATATGGCTACCAGCGGCGTGATTGTAGTGGCGCTGACCAAAGCCGCGGAGCGGGAGTTAAAACGCCAGTTCCGCGAGCGCGAGCCGAAAAAGCAGTATGTGGCCCGCGTCTGGGGGCATCCATCCCCTGCGGAAGGTCTGGTGGATCTGCCGCTGATTTGCGACTGGCCAAACCGCCCGAAACAGAAAGTCTGTTACGAAACAGGTAAACCTGCGCAGACGGAATATGAAGTGGTGGAATATGCAGCGGATAACACGGCAAGAGTGGTGTTAAAACCGATTACCGGGCGTTCGCATCAGCTGCGTGTGCATATGCTGGCGCTGGGTCATCCGATTCTCGGCGATCGTTTTTATGCATCACCAGAAGCGAGAGCAATGGCACCGCGTTTGTTGCTACATGCAGAGATGCTGACGATTACCCATCCGGCGTATGGCAATAGTATGACGTTTAAAGCACCAGCGGATTTTTAATAGTCACGCTGGCGAAGTTCGGTAGGCCGGAGAAGGCGTTCACGCCGCATCCGGCAATTTTGCGCCGATTGTCTGATGCTGCTCGCCGGATGCGACGCTGGCGCGTCTTATCCGGCCTACCGCGTCTTATCAGGCCTACACGTTGAAACTTATTTAAACCCTTTCTGCTGCTTTATCAGCTCATAGGCCTGCTGAATTTCCTGCGCTTTCTGCTTCGCCATCTCCATCATCTCTGGCGGCAAACCTTTCGCCACCAACTTATCGGGATGGTGTTCACTCATCAGCTTACGGTAGGCACGTTTGATGGTGGTCGCATCATCCGTCGGCTTCACGCCCAGCACATTACAGGCATCTTCCAGCGTCGGGCCACGCTGCGCTTGCTGCCAGTTACCACCGCCAGATTGCTGCTGATAACCGCCACCAAACTGTGCACCGCCCTGCATCATGCGCAAAAACTGGTCAAACTGGGCGCGGGAGATGCCTAACTCTTCGGCAATGACATACAGCACCGCCCGTTCATTCGGGTGCAGTGAACCATCAGCAAACGCCGCCTGAATCTGGATCTCCAGAAACATACGAATTAAGTCAAAACGACCAAAGCAGACACTGCGAAACTGGCGCATCTTTTCGCGCAGCGGGTAATTGTCTGATTTTCCCACCCGGAATGCATTTTGCGCCGCAGTACGGGAAGCGCCATGCAGATTCATTCGGTCCATCAACTGACTGGCGATATGAATATCAGCCTCCGTGACGCGACCTTTGGATTTGGTTAAATGCCCCATCACTTCAAAAGTGGTGGCAAAAAACAGCGCCTGACGCTCACGCTGGTTGGCGAACCACGCCATTTTACGGCTACGGGCTTTATCAAACATATGGCCAATTAACAGGCCCAATACTACGCCCCAAAAGCCGCCGCCCATTATTAAGGCCACGGCCACGCCAATGATTTTTCCCCAATACTGCATATATTCCCCAAATCGACACACGGATATCAGGGCTATCTCCCACAATATAAAGGCGCTTTTACCCATTTCTGGCTGCGGTCTATTGTGAGACATCGCCTATAATTTGCATTATCATACCTGTCATTCAATGCCGTGCCTAACACCACAGACGCTATTCGGACAGGATTAACACTAGCGTAGAGATGACGAGTACGTTAGTCTCTGACCGTTTGTCACGCGCAACGTTACCGATGATGGAACAATAAAATCAACGTATGAAAAAACGTATCCCCACTCTCCTGGCCACCATGATTGCCACCGCCCTTTATAGTCAACAGGGACTGGCAGCCGACCTCGCCTCACAGTGCATGTTGGGCGTGCCAAGCTATGACCGTCCTCTGGTACAGGGCGATACCAATGACTTACCCGTGACTATCAATGCTGACCACGCGAAAGGGGACTACCCGGATGACGCCGTGTTTACTGGCAGCGTGGATATCATGCAGGGTAACAGCCGTCTGCAGGCCGACGAAGTGCAGCTCCATCAAAAAGAGGCACCAGGACAACCGGAGCCGGTACGTACCGTTGATGCGCTCGGTAATGTCCATTACGACGATAACCAGGTGATCCTCAAAGGGCCGAAAGGCTGGGCGAATCTGAACACCAAAGATACCAACGTCTGGGAGGGTGATTACCAGATGGTGGGTCGCCAGGGCCGCGGTAAAGCGGACCTGATGAAACAACGTGGCGAAAACCGCTATACCATTCTGGATAACGGTAGCTTTACCTCCTGTCTGCCGGGTTCTGACACCTGGAGCGTGGTAGGTAGCGAAATTATTCATGACCGCGAAGAACAAGTTGCGGAGATCTGGAACGCCCGCTTTAAGGTGGGTCCGGTACCGATCTTTTATAGCCCCTATTTGCAGTTGCCGGTGGGTGACAAACGTCGCTCTGGTTTCTTGATCCCGAACGCCAAGTACACCACCACCAACTACTTTGAGTTCTACCTGCCATATTACTGGAACATCGCGCCAAATATGGATGCCACCATCACGCCGCATTATATGCATCGTCGTGGCAATATCATGTGGGAGAACGAATTCCGCTACCTCTCCCAGGCGGGCGCTGGCTTGATGGAACTGGACTATCTGCCTTCAGATAAAGTCTATAAAGATGAACACCCGAACGATGACAGTTCACGTCGTTGGTTATTCTACTGGAACCACTCCGGGGTCATGGATCAGGTGTGGCGTTTCAACGTCGACTACACCAAGGTCAGCGATCCTAGCTACTTCAATGATTTCGATAACAAGTACGGTTCCAGTACCGACGGCTACGCAACGCAAAAATTCAGCGTTGGCTATGCGGTGCAAAACTTCAATGCCACCGTTTCAACCAAGCAGTTCCAGGTCTTCAGCGAGCAGAACACCAGTAGCTACTCGGCAGAACCGCAGTTAGACGTTAACTACTATCAAAACGATGTCGGTCCTTTCGATACGCGAATTTACGGCCAGGCGGTGCACTTTGTTAACACCAGAGATGACATGCCAGAGGCGACTCGTGTTCACCTGGAACCGACCATCAATCTGCCGCTCTCTAATAACTGGGGCAGCATCAATACTGAAGCGAAGTTGCTGGCAACCCATTATCAGCAAACCAATCTTGACTGGTATAACTCCAGAAACACGACCAAGCTGGCAGAGTCCGCTAACCGTGTAATGCCGCAGTTCAAGGTAGACGGTAGAATGGTCTTCGAGCGTGATATGGAAATGCTGGCGCCGGGCTATACCCAGACACTGGAACCACGCGCGCAGTATCTGTATGTGCCATATCGCGATCAGAGCAAAATCTATAACTACGACTCGTCGCTGCTGCAATCTGACTACTCCGGCCTGTTCCGGGACCGGACTTACGGCGGTCTTGACCGTATTGCCTCCGCTAACCAGGTGACGACCGGTGTCACATCTCGCATATATGATGATGCTGCCGTTGAACGTTTTAATATTTCCGTTGGTCAAATCTACTATTTCACGGAGTCTCGCACTGGCGATGACAACATAACATGGGAGAATGACGACAAAACGGGCTCACTGGTATGGGCAGGCGATACTTACTGGCGCATCTCTGATCGTTGGGGATTGCGTGGCGGGATTCAGTACGATACACGTCTGGATAACGTAGCGACCAGTAACTCCAGCATTGAATACCGTCGGGATGAAGACCGTCTGGTACAGCTGAATTACCGTTACGCCAGCCCGGAATATATTCAGGCAACGCTGCCTAAGTACTATTCCACTGCTGAGCAATATAAGAATGGTATTTCGCAGGTAGGTGCCGTCGCCAGCTGGCCAATTGCCGATCGTTGGTCCATTGTTGGGGCCTACTACTACGACACCAATGCGAACAAGCAAGCCGACTCTATGTTAGGTGTGCAATACAGCTCCTGCTGCTATGCGATTCGCGTCGGTTACGAGCGGAAGCTGAACGGTTGGGATAACGATAAACAACATGCGGTATATGACAACGCAATCGGCTTTAACATCGAACTTCGCGGCCTGAGCTCCAACTACGGTCTGGGTACGCAAGAGATGCTGCGTTCGAACATTCTGCCGTATCAAAACACTTTGTGATTTGTTGATTTACCACGTAATCCGCAGTGCGGTTAATTGAAATGGAAAAAGTATGAAGAACTGGAAAACGCTGCTTCTCGGTATCGCCATGATCGCGAATACCAGTTTCGCTGCCCCCCAGGTAGTCGATAAAGTCGCAGCCGTCGTCAATAACGGCGTCGTGCTGGAAAGCGACGTTGATGGATTAATGCAGTCGGTAAAACTGAACGCTGCTCAGGCAAGGCAGCAACTTCCTGATGACGCGACGCTGCGCCACCAAATCATGGAACGTTTGATCATGGATCAAATCATCCTGCAGATGGGGCAGAAAATGGGAGTGAAAATCTCCGATGAGCAGCTGGATCAGGCGATTGCTAACATCGCGAAACAGAACAACATGACGCTGGATCAGATGCGCAGCCGTCTGGCTTACGATGGTCTGAACTACAACACCTATCGTAACCAGATCCGCAAAGAGATGATTATCTCTGAAGTGCGTAACAACGAGGTGCGTCGTCGCATCACCATCCTGCCGCAGGAAGTCGAATCCCTGGCGCAGCAAGTGGGTAACCAAAACGACGCCAGCACTGAGCTGAACCTGAGCCACATCCTGATCCCGCTGCCGGAAAACCCGACCTCTGATCAGGTGAACGAAGCGGAAAGCCAGGCACGCGCCATTGTCGATCAGGCGCGTAACGGCGCTGATTTCGGTAAGCTGGCGATTGCTCATTCTGCCGACCAGCAGGCGCTGAACGGCGGCCAGATGGGCTGGGGCCGTATTCAGGAGTTGCCGGGGATCTTCGCCCAGGCATTAAGCACCGCGAAGAAAGGCGACATTGTTGGCCCGATTCGTTCCGGCGTTGGCTTCCATATTCTGAAAGTTAACGACCTGCGCGGCGAAAGCAAAAATATCTCGGTGACCGAAGTCCATGCTCGCCATATTCTGCTGAAACCGTCGCCGATCATGACTGACGAACAGGCCCGCGTGAAACTGGAACAGATTGCTGCCGATATCAAGAGTGGTAAAACGACTTTTGCTGCCGCAGCGAAAGAGTTCTCTCAGGATCCAGGCTCTGCTAACCAGGGCGGTGATCTCGGCTGGGCTACACCAGATATTTTCGATCCGGCCTTCCGTGACGCCCTGACCCGCCTGAACAAAGGTCAAATGAGTGCACCGGTTCACTCTTCATTCGGCTGGCATTTAATCGAACTGCTGGATACCCGTAATGTCGATAAAACCGACGCGGCACAGAAAGATCGTGCATACCGCATGCTGATGAACCGTAAGTTCTCGGAAGAAGCAGCAAGCTGGATGCAGGAACAACGTGCCAGCGCCTACGTTAAAATCCTGAGCAACTAATGGTTAAAACCCAACGTGTTGTGATCACTCCCGGCGAGCCCGCCGGGATTGGCCCGGACTTAATTGTCCAGCTTGCACAGCGTGAGTGGCCAGTCGAACTGGTTGTTTGTGCCGATGCCACTCTCCTTACCGACCGGGCAGCGATGCTCGGTTTGCCGCTCACCCTCCGCCCTTATTCCCCCAACTCCCCTGCACAACCGCAAACTGCGGGCACATTAACGCTACTTCCTGTCGCGCTACGTGAATCTGTCACTGTGGGGCAGTTAGCAGTTGAAAATGGGCACTATGTGGTGGAAACGCTGGCGCGAGCGTGTGATGGCTGTCTGAACGGTGAATTTGCTGCGCTGATCACAGGCCCCGTGCATAAAGGCGTCATTAACGACGCAGGCATTCCGTTTACCGGGCATACCGAGTTTTTCGAAGAGCGTTCGCAGGCGAAAAAAGTGGTGATGATGCTGGCGACCGAAGAACTTCGCGTGGCGCTGGCAACGACGCATTTACCGCTGCGCGATATTGCAGATGCTATCACCCCTGCCCTTTTGCACGAAGTGATTGCTATTTTGCATCACGATTTGCGGACCAAATTTGGTATTGCCGAACCGCGCATTCTGGTCTGCGGGCTGAATCCGCACGCGGGCGAAGGCGGTCATATGGGTACGGAAGAGATAGACACCATTATTCCGGTACTCAACGAGCTGCGGGAACAGGGGATGAAACTCAACGGGCCGCTGCCTGCCGATACCCTGTTTCAGCCGAAATATCTCGATAACGCCGACGCCGTGCTGGCGATGTACCACGATCAGGGTCTTCCCGTGCTAAAATACCAGGGCTTCGGGCGCGGTGTGAACATTACGCTGGGCCTGCCCTTTATTCGCACATCAGTGGACCACGGCACCGCGCTTGAACTGGCGGGACGTGGTAAAGCCGATGTCGGCAGTTTTATTACGGCGCTTAATCTCGCCATCAAAATGATTGTTAACACCCAATGAATAATCGAGTCCACCAGGGCCACTTAGCCCGTAAACGCTTCGGGCAAAACTTTCTCAACGATCAGTTCGTGATCGACAGCATTGTTTCTGCCATTAACCCGCAGAAGGGCCAGGCGATGGTCGAAATCGGCCCCGGTCTGGCGGCATTGACCGAACCGGTCGGCGAACGTCTGGACCAGCTGACGGTCATCGAACTTGACCGCGATCTGGCGGCACGTCTGCAAACGCATCCATTCTTAGGCCCGAAACTGACGATTTATCAGCAGGATGCGATGACCTTTAACTTTGGCGAACTGGCCGCGAAAATGGGCCAGCCGCTGCGTGTTTTCGGCAACCTGCCTTATAACATCTCCACGCCGTTGATGTTCCATCTGTTTAGCTATACTGATGCCATTGCCGACATGCACTTTATGTTGCAAAAAGAAGTGGTGAATCGTCTGGTTGCAGGACCGAACAGCAAGGCGTATGGTCGATTAAGCGTCATGGCGCAATACTATTGCAACGTGATCCCGGTGCTGGAAGTACCGCCGTCAGCCTTTACACCACCACCCAAAGTGGATTCCGCCGTCGTGCGCCTGGTTCCTCATGCAACGATGCCTCACCCGGTTAAAGATGTTCGCGTGTTGAGCCGCATCACCACTGAAGCCTTTAACCAGCGTCGTAAAACCATTCGTAACAGCCTCGGCAACCTGTTTAGCGTCGAGGTGTTAACGGGAATGGGGATCGACCCGGCGATGCGAGCGGAAAATATCTCTGTCGCGCAATATTGCCAGATGGCGAACTATCTGGCGGAGAACGCGCCTTTGCAGGAGAGTTAACGATGATCAATTCGCCCCGAGTGTGTATTCAGGTTCAAAGCGTCTACATTGAGGCCCAATCTTCACCTGATAATGAACGTTACGTTTTTGCTTATACCGTAACCATACGCAATCTGGGGCGAGCGCCAGTGCAGTTGTTGGGGCGTTACTGGCTGATCACCAATGGCAATGGCCGTGAAACCGAAGTCCAGGGCGAAGGAGTGGTTGGCGTCCAGCCACTTATCGCGCCTGGCGAAGAGTACCAGTACACCAGCGGTGCAATCATTGAAACCCCGCTGGGCACCATGCAGGGTCACTACGAAATGATCGATGAAAATGGCGTCCCTTTCAGCATCGACATTCCCGTATTCCGACTCGCCGTTCCCACACTCATTCATTAAAAGAATATGGCGACATACCTTATTGGCGACGTTCATGGTTGTTACGATGAACTGATCGCATTGCTGCATAAAGTAGAATTTACCCCTGGGAAAGATACCCTCTGGCTGACGGGCGATCTGGTCGCGCGCGGCCCGGGTTCGCTGGATGTTCTGCGCTATGTGAAATCCTTAGGCGACAGCGTACGTCTGGTGCTGGGTAATCACGATCTGCATCTGCTGGCGGTATTTGCCGGGATCAGCCGCAATAAACCGAAAGATCGCCTGACACCGCTGCTGGAAGCGCCGGATGCCGACGAGCTGCTTAACTGGCTGCGTCGCCAGCCTTTGCTGCAAATCGACAAAGAGAAAAAGTTAGTGATGGCCCACGCCGGGATCACGCCGCAGTGGGATCTGCAGACAGCCAAAGAGTGCGCGCGCGATGTAGAAGCGGTGCTGTCGAGTGACTCCTATCCCTTCTTCCTTGATGCCATGTACGGCGATATGCCAAATAACTGGTCGCCGGAATTGCGGGGGCTGGGAAGACTGCGTTTTATCACCAACGCCTTTACCCGTATGCGTTTTTGCTTCCCGAACGGTCAACTGGATATGTACAGCAAAGAATCGCCGGAAGAGGCCCCTGCCCCACTGAAACCGTGGTTTGCGATTCCTGGCCCCGTCGCTGAAGAGTACAACATCGCCTTTGGTCACTGGGCATCGCTGGAAGGCAAAGGTACGCCGGAAGGTATTTACGCGCTGGATACCGGCTGCTGCTGGGGTGGTACATTAACCTGCCTGCGCTGGGAAGATAAACAGTATTTTGTCCAGCCGTCGAACCGGCATAAGGATTTGAGTGAGGGAGAGGCGGTAGCGTCTTAAATCCCGTCGAGCATAAAATCTAATGCTCCTTTAATCAACGTTCGGTGCGCGCTGGCATCGCAAAATTTCGTTCCCAGCGCGTTAACTGGAACAGTTGCAGTCTCATGCGTCATGAGCACATATTCTTTGCCGTCTACCGGTAAAAGGATTGGGTTAAGCCGTTCTGGTGGGCGAATACGGCTAAATCGTTCAAATAGGTGTTAATGGAATAACGATACGGCGATTAATCTCACCAACAATGTCGCTGGTAACATCAATAACAAAGGGAAACGCGGCGTTCCTGCCGCGACTGCGGTATACCGTAAATTGCATCGCTAGAAGCTCCGGTACTCATCAGAGAAACATCCGGTTTCATCAGCCAATTGATTTAACGCAGCGATAGCTTCTGCGTTCTCTTCACGCCAACGTGTTGCTGCATGTTTTTTAAGTTCAGCATTGAGCGCAACCGTAAGGGTGGCGCTCATATTTAAGCCTGCATCACGAGCGCGATTGACTAACTCACGGTCGACGGTGACGGTCACACTTTGTGTGGTACGTTTTGCAGTCATGATCTCGTGCTCCTGTACAATTTATACGTCTGGTATACACGGATATCTGCACGTATCAGTGATGCCGGAATTCTAATATACAAAATTACCGCCGCTCCAGAATCTCAAAGCAATAGCTATGAGAGTTCTGCGCATCGGCGTCGTGGAATTCACTGAATACCGATTCCCAGTCATCCGGCTCGTAATCCGGGAAATGGGTGTCGCCTTCCACTTCCGCGTCGATATGCGTCAGATACAGTTTTTGCGCTTTCGGCAGGAACTGCTCATAAACGCGACCGCCGCCAATCACCATGATTTCTGGTACGTCACCACACGCCGCAATGGCTTCATCCACCGACTTCACCCACGTTACGCGATCGTCCGTACCCGGTTGACTGCTGAGGATAATATTTTTGCGTCCTGGCAACGGACGACCGATGGATTCCCAGGTATGGCGGCCCATAATCACGGGTTTATTTAAAGTGTTGCGTTTAAACCAGGCGAGATCGGCAGGCAGGTTCCACGGCATGGCGTTTTCCATGCCGATAACGCGATCTACCGCTAACGCCGCAATCAGACTGATCATTGAGATTTCCCGATAAAAAAAATTGTCGCCACTATACGTAAAGCGTAAACCGTCGTCGACTGGTGCGAGGATGATGTTGAGGAAAATTTTATATTCTGCTGGCGAGTCCACGCTCTCTCCCTGGACTCGCCGCATTACAATGAAACAAAAACAAACAGTTAGCTGTAAAGCGTGATTTACGTCACTCTTTATTAAGATGAGGGCTTCGTTTCCGGTTCATCCGCCATATTGCCAGTATGTTTCCCTTCTTCGGTTCCCTGCCAGCCATGTCGTTGAATTAATGACAGATGTTCACGGTCTTCGGTAATGATCTCACTTAACATCGCGCTGGTGCGTTTATAGACCGCCGCACGGGCTTTGGTGTCGTTCTCAACCATTGCCATCTCTTCCACCATCTGAATATTAAAGCGGCGGAACACATCGGCGCGTTCTCGCGCTTCATACGGCCCCAGACCTAAACTTTCCAGTGCCAGACGCCCGGTTTTCAGCGCACCTTCGAAGGTTTCACGCTCCGGCTTTTCAACGCCTGCCTGACGCAAACGAATGTAGTGGTCGACATCGCGGGCGCGGGCAATAATCTGCAAATGTGGGAAATGTTCTTTCACCATCTCCGTCAGTTGCAGGTTGGTTTGCGGATCGTCGATGGCGTTAATCAGCACTTCCGCTTTCGCCGCTCCGGCAGATTCCAGTAAATCCATCCGCGTGGCATCGCCATAAAACACTTTCATACCGAATTTACGCAGCGTTTCGATATGGTCCGGGTCGTGATCGAGCACCACCATTTTCACCCCGCTGGAGAGCAGTAAACGTCCGGTTATCTGCCCAAAACGACCGAATCCGGCAATGATTACCCGCGGCTGTTCTTCGTCGATCTCATCGGCTTCACGCGCCTCTTCAGTAGAAGATTGCTCAAGGCGATTGAGGATTACCAGCAGAATCGGCGTTGCCGCCATCGACAGTGCCACCGCCAGAGTCAGCGATTTCGCCCACTCTGGCTCCAGCACATTCGCCATCTGCGCCGCACCAAATACTACAAAGGCAAACTCACTGCCCTGTCCTAACAGCACCGCAAACCAGCGACGCTGTTTATTTGGCACCTGCAACGGTCGGGCAATCAGCCACAGCATGGCGATTTTGATGATGAGGAAACCGAGCAGCAAAATGACAATGCGCAATGGGTTTTCAATCAGCGTGCCAAAGTCTATCGACATGCCAACGCCGATGAAAAACAGCCCCAGCAGCAAACCTTTAAATGGTTCGATATCGCTTTCCAGCGCATGACGGTATTCCGAGCTTGCCAGCAGTACGCCCGCCAGAAACGCGCCCATCGCCATCGACAAGCCGACCTCTTCCAGCAGCAAACCAAAGCCAAACACGAGGAATAACGCCACGGCACTAAACACTTCCCGCAAGCCAGAGCGGGCAACAAAACGCAGTGCCGGACGCGTGACATAGCGCCCCAGCAATACCACCAGCGCCAGCGCGCCCGCCACTTTTAACGCCGAGAGAACAAATGCGCCCATCGTCGTCGAAGCACTGCTCGCTGCCAGTAGCGGGATCATCGCCACCAGTGGGATCGCCGCGATATCCTGGAACAGCAGCACCGCAAAGGCACTGCGGCCCATTTGCGTCACCATCAGATTGCGTTCATTCATCGCCTGCATGGCAATCGCCGTTGATGAGAGCGCCAGCGTCATGCCGATCAATTCTGCGACCTGCCAGCGCAGCCCAAGTAACATACAAAACAGCCCCAGCAGGCCGCCGCAAATCACCATCTGCAATGCGCCACCGCCGAACACTGCCGCACGCAGCTTCCACAGCCTTTGTGGATCGAGTTCGAGGCCGATAATAAACAGCATCAGCACCACGCCAATCTCTGCAAAGTGCAGAATAGATTCGGCATCGGTCACCAGTCGCAGCCCCCACGGGCCAATGATGCAGCCGGCGATCAGATAGCCAAGTACCGATCCCAGACCGAGGCGTACCGCAATGGGTACAATCAGCGCCGCCGAACCGAGATAAATCAGCGCCTGAATAAGCGTATGGCTATCCATGATGTGCCTCCTGCCATTCCAGCAGACGTTGCTTATAGTGCCGCGCCTGCCCTTCGAGGGTTTCGTCGTCACAAATAAAGGTGCAGTGCATGGCAAACGGTGGCAGCCAGTTCAGCCCGCAGTAGATTGCCGTCGCCTGTAGCGGCTGCGACAGCACATCAAAGCCCGGATGCGCACCAATCTCAAAATGGCTTTCCCCACCGCCGGTCGTCACCGCCCACAGCAAATGTTTGCCGTGCAGCGCCGTGCCGCCGTGACCGTAAGCCCAGCCGTGCGAGAAAACTTTATCGATCCAAAGTTTAAGAAGCGGTGGAATGCTGTACCACTGCATTGGGTGCTGCCAGACGATCAGATCGGCACGAGACAGCGCCTCCTGTTCGGCGGCAATGTCGATATTGAAGTCAGGATAGAGTTGATAAAGAGAGCGAATTTCGACGCCTTCCAGCGTCCTTGCCTGTTCAAGCATCCGTTTATTCGCATGGGAATAATGCGGATACGGATGCGCATAAATTATAAGAATCATAGGTAGCCCGCGTGATTACGCCTTTGTTTTCCCACAAAGTGTAGTCATATATTCACGCAGCTTATAGTCAATAATATTGATTCAGAAAAGAGAGAAATCTGAACAAATTACCCCATTCTCTGCCCGCGGATCGTCATATTGCTGGTCTGCGCCAGTGACATCCCTCGAGTCTCCGGGGCAAACGCTACGGAAATCAACAAGCCAAATAGCGAGATACCCGCCCCCATTAGCATCGTGTTACTGATACCGTAATTATTGATAAAGATCGGCAGTGCCCAGGTCGATACAATAGTGCCAATACGGCTTAAGGACATAATCACGCCCACGGCAGAGGCGCGGATATCCGTCGGGAAGAGTTCATTAGGATAGAGCCACTGCAAATTACCCGGCCCGCCAGAGAAAAAGGCATACACCGCAAAGGCCATCACTACCAGCCAGATCCCCATATCCGGGATCAGCCCCAAAACCGCCAGCGCCAGCGTCATCATGGCAAAGCTGCCAATCAACAATGGACGCCGTCCGGCAGTGTTTAGCCACAGCATCGGCGGAATACAGCCGAGCATAAAGAACAGACTAATCACCACGTTCCCCAGCGCCGCGTTTTTGCCAACCCCCAATCCTAACAAACCAACGATTTGCGGGCCAAAGGTGTAAATGGCGAACATTGGGATCACCTGGCAGGTCCAGATGGCGGCAACAAACAGAACAAAAGGAAAATGGCGGCGATTAAACAGATCGCGAAAACGGGTTTGCTGCGGCTGCTCTTCCTCGAAAGCCACCGGTTCGCCAAACAGTTTTATCATCATCTCTTCGCACTCTTTTACTCGCCCTTTGCGTAACAACCAGCGGGGAGATTCAGGCAGTTCGAATCGACCAATCAAAATCAATAAACAGGGAATCGCTGCGCTACCCAGCATCCAGCGCCAGCCGCCTTCCACATCATAAAGCCAATAGCCGACCAAATCGGCGCAGGTCGCGCCGACATACCACATCGCGGCGATAAAGCTGATGGAAAACGCCCGCTGACGGGTACTGGAGAACTCGGTGATCATTGAGGTGGCGATGGGATAATCCGCACCGATAACAATGCCGATAAGTACCCGCATCACCAACAGTTCGACGGGGGATGAGACAAACATCGTCGCCACCGATATCACGCCGATGGCGATGATATCAATGAGGAACATTTTGCGCCGTCCGACTTTATCGGAGATATAGCCAAACAGCGATGTGCCAACGAACAGCCCGGCGAGCGTTCCCGCGCCCAGCAAGCCAATCCAGTCAGCGTCCAGTTTCAGCGCCGGAGTCAGTTGCTCCAGCGCCACGCCAATCATTACCAGTACATAACCATCCAGAAACGGACCACCGCTTCCCCACAGCAAAATGCGGCGGTGAATAGAGGAGAATTTAAGATCATCAAAGTTTCTGGACGGTTGCATGGGTTATTCCTGTTTTTTTGCAATGAGAGTCAGTACGGCATTACGTATCAAACCAACATCAGCCGTAACGGAACTCCACACCAAAGGTGCCGCGCGGGTATTCCCACTGTTCCAGCGCCGACCCCAGCCCCAGAATGCGACAGGTGCCGCACTCCAGACATCCGGCGTAATCGAAGCGCACACTGCCGTCATCCTGCTTCTTGTACAGACCTGCGGGGCACGCTTTCACCAGCAGCTCCAGGGCCTGTTTATCTGCATCGGCCTTCACAACAATGTGCGGATGCTCTTCATCGACATTGAATTTATTGACGCCCAGTTTGACGTCCACATTGACGGGAGAAGTCATAAAACGGTCACTCCTTTCATGCCATCCTTGATCAGATTGATGAAGCCCACTTTCTTGCCGTGGCGGAGGATTTTCTTGCGCATCAGTTCCGGCGCACTGCCGTCAATGGTGAACAGGTCACGCGCCACGCCCACCGCCAGTTCCGGGTAGCCGCTAAACATGCGTGGGTTATCAAGAAACGCCGGTAGTTTCTGGTACATGCGCATATCGCGCAGCGGGCCACTCTCAAGATGCTGACGATATTCCGCGAGTTTTTGCTTACTGAAATCGTCGCTTTTCATCGCTGAAAGCACAGTTTTTGCTGCTGCTTCCCCGGCGGCAATCGCCAGATCCATACCGCGAATGGTAAAACCGAGGTTCATACACATTCCGGCGGCATCACCAGCAATCAATACGCCGTCACCGACCAGCTCCGGCAGCATGTTGATGCCCGCTTCCGGCACTACGTGAGCGGAATATTCCACCAGCTTGCCGCCCGCGATCAGCGGTGCAACGGCCGGATGTTGTTTGAAATCTTCCAGCATTTGCGGCACCGATTTTTTTGCGTCATGCAGATGATGCAAACCACAAACCAGCCCCAGCGACAGGGTATTTTCATTGGTATAAAGGAAGCCACCGCCCATCAGGCCATCGGTGGGTGATCCCGCAAACAGGCAAGCCGCGCCCTGATTACCCTGCAACTGAAAACGGTCTTCAATAACCGACTTCGGTAACTCGATCAGTTCCTTCACGCCAACCGCCACATCCGTCGGTTTAACGCGTTTTGCCATCCCCAGCTTTTCGGCAAGGATGGAATTCACCCCATCAGCAAGGATCACCGTTTTCGCTTCAATCACATCGCCATCGGCTTCTACACCGACGACTTTGCCATCGCGCTGTACGAGGTTATCGACGCGGATCCCGGTAATTAACTGCGCGCCCGCTTCTTCGGCCTGCTCCATCAGCCAGGCATCAAATTTACTGCGTAAAACGGAGTAAGAACGCTGGGATGGCGAGGTTTCGTCGCCATTGCAGTAGTCCATAGTCATCGCTGACTTTTCCGTCATAAACGCAAGTTTTTCATGGGTGATCAGGCGTTCTACGGGGGCGGAGTCTGCGAAACCAGGAATAATGTGTTCCAGACTGTGGGCATAGAGACGCCCGCCGGTGACGTTCTTGGCACCTGCGGAATTGCCTCGCTCGATAACTAACACTTGCGCACCTTCGCGGGCGAGCACCAGTGCGGCAACCGAACCGGCAAGCCCTGCACCGACGATGATGGCGTCAAAGATATCTTCGGACATAAGAGCTCCCTGTCAGCGGCAGGGCCAAAATGCAGCCCTGCCAGAGTGGATCAACGCGCTAAAGCTACGGTCAGTGCCGGAAGGATCTTCACGGCGTCGCCAACAATGCCGTAATCCGCGTACTGGAAGATCGGCGCATTTTTATCTTTGTTGATGGCGAAAATGGTTTGCGACGCATTAGCGCCAACCATGTGCTGGATCTGCCCGGAGATCCCCACCGCCAGGTACAGTTCAGGTTTCAGCATCAGGTTGGAGATACCGACATAGCGTTCGTGCTCCATCCATTTTTCGTTTTCCGCCACCGGACGAGAACAGGCCAACTCCGCACCTATCGCCTTGCAAAGCTGTTCTGCCAGCGCAATGTTCTCTTTGCTGCCAATACCGCGACCAACGCTGACCACCAGGCGGGCTTTGTCGAGATCGACGCTGTTGCTCTGACGCGCCTGGGTTGCCGTGCGGGTAATCGCCACAGCCGGAGCCTGCCACTCCACGGTGTGCGTTTCGCCAGTGCGTGACGCGTCTGGCTGAGCCGCATCGAACGTGCCGCTGCTGATGGTCAGTACCGCATACGGCGTGGCAATGCGTTCTTCGCCAATCGCCAGACCGCCGTAAACCATGTGTTTCACTGTCGCTTTACCGTCCTGCACGCTAACAGCGCTGGCATCGTTAGACACCGCCGCGTTAAGGCGGTAACCCAGTTTCGCCGCCAGTAATTTGCCGCGACGGGTGTTTGGCAACAGCACCAGACCGTCTGCGCCGTGCTGGCGAATAGTGTCAGCCATGACACCGGCGTAATCTTCGATCATCCGCTCGTCCGGTTTGCCGCTTAATTTCCAGACATGATTAGCGCCGAGCTGGATTGCCTGTGTGCCGTCGGCATCATTGAGGACGAACGTGTTGATTTGATTAGCTAAAGCCTGCGCACCGTTCATCAGTTCCGGCAGACGAGAAGGGGTATCACTGAATACCCAGACTTGAGAAAACGTGTTCATAGCATCCCCTGTAATTAAATGACTTTGCGAAGATTTTCAGCAAATGCGGCGATCTGTTCTTCGCCGTCGCCTTCAATCACGATGCGCTGACGCTCGCGCTGTTTCGGCGCGGCAACCTGTTGTTCTGACCAGGCTGCCTCTGCGTTAAAACCGATATCCGCCGCCGACCATACCTGGACTGGCTTTTTCGCCGCGCCGAGAATGGCTTTCATCGAAGGAATTTGTGGGGAGTTGATATCAGTGGAAACAGCAACAACCGCAGGCAGCGGAATGCTTAAGGTTTCTGTTTCATCTTCCAGTTCGCGCTCAACGGTGAGGGTATCTGCAGTCAGGGAGATAATTTTGCTGACGCCGTTAACTGCCGGAATATTAAGGATTTCGCCTACCAGCAAACCAACCTGCTGGGCATAAAGGTCGGAAGAACCATCGCCACAGAGGATCAAATCAAAGCCTGCTTTCTGAGCGGCTGCAGCCAGTACGCTCGCCGTTTGTTGCGGCAGTGCCTGCTCGAACTGGTCATCAATCACCACAATCAGTTCATCCGGACCGCGCGATAGCACATCTTTACGCCCTTTGGCGTTGGTCAGGGCTTTACCGCCCACACTTAAGGCCGTCACCTGCGCCTCTGCTGCCTGTTGCTTTAGCTGGCAAGCCGCTTCAATAGCGTTGAGATCGTATTGGCTTATTTTGGCATCGGCTTTGCTGAAGTCTAACGAACCATCAGCATTATTGACCGCAATATCCTGTTCATCAGGCACGCACTTATAGCAAGTAATAATCTTCATTGCATCTCCAGAAATCATGAAGGAAACGTCGTTCATATCGGTGGTGTTAATTACAGATATCACGCCCTTTAATTTGGAAATAAAACTTTAATCACCAATATTGAAAATGTCACACGCAGATAAATCCAACTTTCAATATTGTTAAGCTCCTCACCAATATTGAAAACATGGCGTAGCAAAAAGAAATTTTCAATATTGTTTTATGGATCACCAATATTGAAAGTCAGATGCTATTTTTTTACTCACAACAGAACATAACAAACTGATTAATAATCAAAATTAACGAAAAAATGCCCTCTATTCACCCGAAACAAAAATGTGATAACAATCACAGAATGCAGCTTATTGAATACCCATTATGAGTTAGCCATTAACGCGTCCACGAGGTTAATAATAATTATATTAAATGTTAACAAAAATAAAACAAACGGGAACGCAAAATAAATGTTCGTTTTCACAGTGGAATTAACTCATGAAGAATGAAAAGAGAAAAACGGGAATAGAACCGAAGGTTTTCTTTCCGCCGTTAATAATCGTCGGCATACTTTGTTGGCTTACAGTCAGAGATCTGGATGCGGCGAATGTCGTTATTAATGCTGTATTCAGTTACGTCACCAATGTATGGGGATGGGCATTTGAATGGTATATGGTGGTGATGCTTTTCGGCTGGTTCTGGCTGGTGTTTGGCCCGTATGCCAAAAAGCGTTTAGGTAACGAACCACCAGAATTTAGTACCGCCAGTTGGATCTTTATGATGTTCGCCTCCTGTACGTCTGCTGCCGTACTGTTCTGGGGATCGATTGAGATCTACTACTACATCTCCACCCCGCCGTTTGGCTTAGAACCGAACTCAACAGGCGCGAAAGAGTTGGGGCTGGCTTACAGCTTGTTCCACTGGGGACCTCTGCCGTGGGCCACTTACAGCTTCCTTTCAGTCGCCTTCGCTTACTTCTTCTTTGTCCGCAAAATGGAAGTGATTCGCCCCAGCTCCACCCTGGTGCCGCTGGTAGGTGAAAAACACGCCAAAGGGTTGTTCGGCACTATCGTCGACAACTTCTATCTCGTCGCCTTGATCTTCGCGATGGGTACCAGTCTGGGCCTTGCCACGCCGCTGGTGACCGAGTGTATGCAATGGTTGTTTGGCATTCCGCATACCCTGCAACTGGACGCTATCATCATTACCTGCTGGATTATCCTCAACGCCATTTGCGTCGCTTGCGGTCTGCAAAAAGGGGTACGTATCGCCAGTGACGTGCGTAGTTACCTGAGCTTCCTGATGCTGGGTTGGGTGTTCATCGTCAGCGGTGCCAGCTTCATCATGAACTACTTCACCGATTCGGTGGGGATGTTACTGATGTATCTGCCGCGCATGTTGTTCTATACCGATCCCATCGCTAAAGGCGGCTTCCCGCAGGGCTGGACCGTGTTCTACTGGGCATGGTGGGTGATTTACGCTATCCAGATGAGCATCTTCCTCGCCCGCATCTCCCGTGGTCGTACCGTGCGTGAACTGTGCTTCGGCATGGTGCTGGGGCTGACAGCGTCAACCTGGATCCTGTGGACTGTACTCGGTAGTAACACTCTGCTGTTGATAGATAAAAACATCATCAACATTCCAAATCTGATCGAACAGTACGGTGTGGCGCGCGCCATCATCGAAACCTGGGCCGCTCTGCCACTCAGCACCGCCACCATGTGGGGCTTCTTCATCCTCTGCTTTATTGCCACCGTTACGCTGGTTAACGCCTGCTCTTATACCCTGGCGATGTCCACTTGCCGCGAAGTACGCGATGGTGAAGAACCCCCGCTGCTGGTGCGTATCGGCTGGTCAATTCTGGTTGGCATTATCGGTATTGTTCTGCTGGCGCTCGGCGGCCTGAAACCGATTCAAACCGCCATTATCGCCGGAGGATGCCCGCTGTTCTTCGTCAACATCATGGTGACGCTCTCCTTTATTAAAGACGCGAAACAGAACTGGAAAGATTAATTAACCCCCAAAATATCAAGAGGTTGAAAGATGGATTTTAATTTAAATGATGAGCAGGAACTGTTTGTCGCCGGTATCCGCGAACTGATGGCCAGCGAAAACTGGGAGGCCTATTTTGCCGAGTGCGACCGTGACAGCGTCTACCCGGAACGTTTTGTCAAAGCCCTGGCGGATATGGGTATCGACAGTCTGCTGATCCCTGAAGAGCACGGTGGTCTGGACGCGGGGTTTGTTACTCTCGCCGCCGTGTGGATGGAACTGGGTCGTCTGGGAGCGCCAACTTACGTGCTGTATCAGTTACCGGGCGGGTTTAACACCTTCCTGCGTGAAGGTACGCAAGAGCAGATCGACAAGATTATGGCTTTCCGCGGCACCGGTAAGCAGATGTGGAACTCAGCAATTACCGAACCGGGCGCAGGCTCCGACGTGGGTAGCCTGAAAACGACTTATACCCGTAGAAATGGTAAGATTTATCTTAATGGTAGTAAGTGTTTTATTACCAGCAGCGCCTACACCCCGTACATCGTGGTGATGGCGCGCGACGGGGCTTCTCCGGACAAACCTGTCTACACCGAATGGTTTGTTGATATGAGCAAACCGGGCATCAAAGTGACCAAACTTGAAAAGCTCGGTCTGCGTATGGATAGCTGCTGTGAAATCACCTTTGACGACGTGGAACTGGACGAGAAAGACATGTTCGGTCGGGAAGGTAACGGCTTTAACCGCGTCAAAGAAGAGTTCGACCATGAACGTTTCCTGGTAGCCCTGACCAACTACGGTACGGCGATGTGCGCCTTTGAAGATGCGGCGCGCTACGCCAACCAGCGTGTGCAGTTTGGCGAGGCTATTGGTCGTTTCCAGTTGATTCAGGAAAAATTCGCCCACATGGCGATCAAATTAAACTCCATGAAAAACATGCTGTATGAAGCAGCGTGGAAAGCAGACAACGGCACCATCACCTCTGGCGATGCAGCGATGTGCAAATACTTCTGCGCCAATGCGGCATTTGAAGTGGTGGATAGCGCAATGCAGGTGCTGGGCGGTGTCGGGATTGCGGGCAACCACCGCATCAGCCGCTTCTGGCGTGACCTGCGTGTAGACCGCGTTTCCGGAGGATCTGACGAAATGCAGATCCTGACGCTGGGTCGCGCGGTGCTGAAGCAATACCGTTAAGTCCGTGCGCTGCCTGATGCGACGCTGACGCGTCTTATCAGGCCTACGGGAGCACGAAGATGGCCGGATAAGGCGTTTACGCCGCATCCGGCAGTCATGCGCTACATAAATTTTTCAGGAGCTAATAATGGATCATCTACCCATGCCGAAATTCGGGCCGCTGGCCGGATTACGCGTTGTCTTCTCCGGTATCGAAATCGCCGGGCCGTTCGCCGGACAAATGTTCGCAGAATGGGGGGCGGAAGTTATCTGGATCGAGAACGTCGCCTGGGCCGACACCATTCGCGTTCAACCGAACTACCCGCAGCTCTCCCGCCGCAATTTGCATGCGCTGTCGTTAAATATTTTCAAAGATGAAGGGCGCGAAGCGTTTCTGAAATTAATGGAAACCACCGATATCTTCATCGAAGCCAGTAAAGGTCCGGCCTTTGCCCGTCGTGGCATTACCGATGAAGTCCTGTGGCAGCACAACCCAAAACTGGTTATCGCTCACCTTTCCGGTTTTGGTCAGTATGGCACCGAGGAGTACACCAATCTTCCGGCCTATAACACTATCGCCCAGGCCTTCAGTGGTTACCTGATTCAGAACGGTGATGTTGACCAGCCAATGCCTGCCTTCCCGTATACCGCCGATTACTTTTCTGGCCTGACCGCCACCACGGCGGCGCTGGCAGCACTGCATAAAGTGCGTGAAACCGGTAAAGGCGAAAGCATCGACATCGCCATGTATGAAGTGATGCTGCGTATGGGCCAGTACTTCATGATGGATTACTTCAACGGCGGCGAAATGTGCCCGCGCATGACCAAAGGTAAAGATCCCTACTACGCCGGTTGCGGTCTGTATAAATGCGCCGACGGCTACATCGTGATGGAACTGGTGGGCATTACTCAAATTGCAGAGTGCTTTAAAGATATTGGCCTCGCACATCTGCTCGGTACGCCGGAAATCCCGGAAGGCACTCAGCTTATCCACCGTATCGAATGCCCTTACGGCCCACTGGTAGAAGAGAAACTCGATGCCTGGCTGGCGGCACATACCATCGCAGAAGTTAAAGAACGCTTTGCCGAACTGAATATCGCCTGTGCCAAAGTACTGACCGTGCCGGAACTGGAAAGCAATCCACAGTATGTGGCTCGCGAATCAATCACTCAGTGGCAAACGATGGATGGTCGCACCTGCAAAGGGCCGAATATCATGCCGAAATTCAAAAATAACCCCGGACAAATCTGGCGCGGAATGCCCTCACATGGCATGGACACGGCTGCCATTTTGAAAAATATCGGCTACAGCGAAAACGACATTCAGGAGTTGGTCAGCAAAGGTCTGGCCAAAGTTGAGGACTAAACGCGTGGCGTCAGTCAACTTGCCTGACTAGCGCCCGCCCAATAACAAACGAACAAAATGGATAGAGGTGCAATGGATATCATTGGCGGACAACATCTACGTCAAATGTGGGACGATCTGGCGGACGTTTACGGTCATAAAACGGCGCTGATTTGTGAATCCAGCGGCGGAGTCGTTAACCGGTATAGTTATCTTGAGTTAAATCAGGAGATTAACCGCACGGCAAACCTGTTTTATACGCTGGGGATTCGCAAAGGCGACAAGGTTGCTCTACATCTCGACAACTGCCCGGAATTTATCTTTTGCTGGTTCGGGCTGGCAAAAATTGGCGCGATTATGGTGCCAATTAACGCCCGCCTGTTGCGCGAAGAAAGCACGTGGATCCTGCAAAATAGCCAGGCGTGCCTGCTGGTGACCAGTGCGCAATTTTATCCTATGTATCAACAGATTCAGCAGGAAGATGCCTCTCAGTTGCGGCACATTTGCCTGATAGATATGGCACTTCCCGCTGATGATGGCGTGAGTTCGTTTACTCAACTGAAAAATCAACAACCTGCCACCTTGTGCTATGCACCGCCGCTATCGACTGACGATACGGCGGAAATTCTCTTCACCTCCGGCACTACCTCCCGACCGAAAGGGGTGGTGATTACCCATTACAACCTGCGCTTCGCTGGATATTACTCCGCCTGGCAGTGTGCACTGCGTGACGATGACGTCTACCTGACGGTAATGCCTGCGTTTCATATCGATTGCCAGTGTACTGCGGCGATGGCGGCGTTTTCTGCCGGGGCCACCTTTGTGCTGGTCGAGAAATACAGCGCCCGCGCCTTCTGGGGACAGGTGCAGAAGTACCGCGCCACCATTACCGAATGTATTCCGATGATGATTCGTACGTTGATGGTGCAGCCGCCTTCAGCGAACGATCGGCAACACCGCCTGCGGGAAGTGATGTTTTATCTCAACTTGTCGGAACAGGAAAAAGACGCGTTTTGTGAACGCTTCGGCGTTCGCTTGCTGACGTCTTATGGGATGACGGAAACCATTGTGGGCATTATCGGCGATCGCCCTGGCGATAAACGGCGCTGGCCGTCGATTGGTCGGGCGGGCTTTTGCTACGAAGCGGAGATCCGCGACGATCACAATCGTCCCCTCCCGGCTGGTGAGCTCGGTGAAATCTGTATTAAAGGCGTACCAGGGAAAACCATCTTCAAAGAGTATTTTCTCAACCCGAAAGCCACTGCGAAAGTGCTGGAAGCCGATGGCTGGCTACATACCGGCGATACCGGATACCGCGACGAAGAGGGCTTTTTTTATTTCGTCGATCGCCGCTGCAATATGATCAAACGCGGTGGCGAGAATGTCTCCTGCGTGGAGCTCGAAAATATCATCGCCACCCATCCAAAAATTCAGGATATCGTGGTTGTGGGTATTAAAGATTCGATTCGCGATGAAGCCATCAAAGCATTTGTGGTGCTGAATGAAGGTGAAACATTGAGCGAAGAGGAATTCTTCTGCTTCTGTGAACAGAATATGGCGAAATTTAAAGTGCCCTCTTATCTGGAGATCAGAAAAGATCTGCCACGTAATTGCTCGGGGAAAATAATTAGAAAGAATCTGAAATAAATGAAACGGCAGGGAACTACCCTGTCAGCTAATAATCACGCTCTAAAACAATATGCATTTTTTGCAGGGATGTTGTCGTCCCTGAAAAAGCAAAAATGGAGAAAAGGAATGAGTGAATCATTACATCTGACCCGCAATGGATCAATTCTGGAAATTACCCTTGATCGTCCAAAAGCGAATGCTATTGATGCAAAAACCAGCTTTGAAATGGGCGAAGTATTTCTAAATTTCCGTGACGATCCGCAATTACGTGTCGCCATTATTACCGGTGCCGGAGAGAAATTCTTTTCCGCGGGCTGGGATTTAAAAGCGGCAGCAGAAGGCGAAGCACCGGATGCTGACTTTGGCCCGGGAGGTTTTGCGGGATTAACCGAAATTTTCAATCTCGACAAACCGGTCATCGCCGCTGTGAACGGCTATGCCTTTGGCGGCGGCTTTGAACTGGCGCTGGCGGCAGATTTTATTGTTTGTGCCGATAACGCCAGCTTCGCCCTACCGGAAGCCAAACTGGGCATCGTTCCTGACAGCGGCGGCGTGCTGCGTCTGCCGAAGATCCTGCCGCCTGCCATCGTCAATGAAATGGTGATGACCGGCAGACGAATGGGCGCAGAAGAGGCGCTGCGTTGGGGGGTAGTCAACCGCGTGGTTAGCCAGGCGGAACTGATGGATAACGCCCGCGAACTGGCGCAGCAGCTGGTTAACAGCGCTCCGCTGGCGATTGCGGCGCTGAAAGAGATCTACCGCACCACCAGTGAAATGCCGGTAGAAGAAGCGTATCGCTATATTCGCAGCGGCGTGTTGAAACACTATCCATCGGTTCTGCATTCGGAGGATGCCATTGAAGGGCCGCTGGCGTTTGCCGAGAAGCGCGATCCAGTGTGGAAAGGACGTTAACAACCGTGAGCTATTACGCCTTTGAGGGGTTAATTCCGGTTGTTCACCCGACGGCGTTTGTCCATCCCAGTGCAGTATTGATTGGCGATGTGATTGTGGGAGCCGGTGTCTACATCGGCCCACTCGCCTCACTGCGTGGTGACTACGGGCGGTTGATCGTGCAAGCGGGAGCCAATATTCAGGATGGCTGCATTATGCATGGCTACTGCGACACTGACACCATCGTTGGGGAAAACGGTCATATCGGGCACGGAGCGATCCTGCATGGTTGTGTGATTGGTCGCGATGCACTGGTCGGGATGAACAGCGTGATTATGGATGGCGCGGTCATTGGCGAAGAGAGCATTGTTGCCGCTATGAGCTTTGTCAAAGCGGGCTTTCGCGGCGAGAAACGCCAGTTGTTGATGGGTACGCCAGCCCGCGCTGTACGCAGCGTGAGTGACGACGAGTTACACTGGAAACGGTTGAATACCAAAGAGTATCAGGATCTTGTCGGGCGCTGTCATGCAGCGTTACATGAAACGCAGCCACTGAGGCAAATGGAGGAAAATCGCCCCCGTTTGCAGGGGACGACGGATGTGACGCCGAAACGGTAACATCGTCGGATGCGGCATAAACGCCTTATCCGACCTGGCTGTAAAGCAACCGTAGGCCGGATAAGATGCGCCAGCATCGCATCCAGCGACCAGGTCGCACGGTATCAACGAAATGACATTAACGACGCATACTCTTTGACAACATCATCTGCCACTTCTGCTCGCGGTTAAGTTCCGTGAGCGGAACGGCAGGAATACGCGGCGTCTTTCTTACGCCGACTAATTTATCCCGGCTGTTATTGCGCAGGCGCGCGTAAATTTGCTCATCGATATCAACCACTTTTACCAGTCGCTGGCACTGGCATCCCCGCCCTTCCAGCTTATTAGGGATCATCTTAACTTCGCAGCTTATTTCTGTGACTTCCGACAGAATATAAGTCAGGGTATTAACCGCCTTGCTGTGTTCAATATCGAAATGAATAGAGATCTCTCTTGCTATCACCCACCGGTTTTCAGCCATCATCCATTCGGCGATTAACAAATAGAGTGGTTTTTCAACACATCCTTCACACATACGAACTCCAGTTTCACAAATTAAAAGACTGGCTATGACTCGTTTTGCAGCAATTAAACAAGGCCATATTAAAATTGTGGATATATCGATAGTATGCAACTTCACCGTCGATAAGTGTGAGCTAAATCCTGCTTATGTCATCAAAAATATCGATTCCCCAAAAGATTTACTTAATGGGCAAATAAATATCCTCCGGCATAGCCGGAGGTTTTTCAAATGCGCCTATAAGGCTCT